>Ga0307373_10015776_pt1 | contig 10230 bp, 8 predicted proteins | sample OX2MG_FD_202534 | JGI IMG/M metagenome (GOLD analysis project Ga0307373, IMG submission 202534) | Soil microbial communities from Risofladan, Vaasa, Finland - OX-2 | ecosystem: Environmental > Terrestrial > Soil > Coastal area > Acid sulfate soil | place: Finland: Risofladan, Vaasa | collected...
CGCGTCCGCCCTGCAAAAAGCCTACACTCCGGTACTGGGACCGTCCGGAAACCCACGGGTGAAGGATGCTCTCTATGGCACCTGGCTTGGCCATCCACTCCACCCCGCGCTGGTGTCCATGCCGATTGGATTTTGGACATGCACTGCCGTGTTTGACTTGCTTGGCCAGGAGAAAGGGGCGGATCTCACCCTTCGCCTGGGCCTACTCACCTCCGTGGGGGCCGCGGCAACCGGCGCGGCGCAGTGGCAGGACACGCAGGAGCTTGATACACCTCGTAAACTTGGCGCCCTGCACGGCAGCCTTAATCTGACCGCCGCGGCGCTCTACGGGATGTCCTGGTGGCTCCGCTCCCGCGGTTCCCGGAAGGCCGGGATCGTGGTCGCGCTCGGCGGGTTCGGGATGGTCAATTTCTCCGGATGGTTGGGCGGAGCGTTAGCCTTCGACCTGGGGATCGGGGTCAATCGCACAGCCTTCGCCGAGCCGCTGGCGGACTGGATTGAGGTTCTGGATGACGACAAGGTGGCTGAAGGGGGGACGGCGCGCGTTGAGGCCCAGGGCGTGCCGATCCTGTTGTCGCGTCAGGATGGAACCCTATGCGCGATCGCCGCAACCTGTACGCATCTGGGGGGGCCATTGGATGAGGGCGCGTTCGAGGGGCATACCGTGAAGTGCCCGTGGCATGGATCAACCTTTGATATGCGCGACGGGGCGGTGGTCCACGGACCGGCAACCGTGCCGCAGCCCTGTTTCAGCGTTCGGGTGAAAAAGGGACGAATCGCGGTCCGTTCCGGGGAGTAGAAGTGCTCTTGCTCTGGCGGGAGCGCTCTGAAACACAGATGGACAGATGGAACAGAAAACACAGATGGCGTCTCCATTCCACCACTTACCCCGCCCCCAGGGTAGTCATCCATGCCCTCCGTCTCATCCCTGCATCCGTGCTTCAGGACGTCCTCTGCCCACCTCGTCACCAGGGTAGTCATCCGCGCGATCTGTCCATCTGTGTTTCAGGACGACCTTCCCTGATCATTCAAGGATAGGTATACACTCCCAGGTCCCCGACTGTGACCGGATGGGCAGAATGAGGCCGGATGGTGTGATTGGCGCCCGCGGATGCCAGGAGCGTGCCATCGGGACTGATGGCCAGGCCGAACACGGTGTCGTTGTCGCGGAAGAGCAGCGCGCCACGTCCCAGAGCTGATCTCATGCACGACTGCGCTGTTGATCCTCAATGGCGCTCGGGCGCGTCGCGAGTAGGGTCCACACGATCCGATCCCCATCCGCGGTCCACGCGAAGTGCTCGCTCCAGACTTGGTGGCGCGGATCAAACAGGCGGACCAACTCACCCGTGAGTGGATCGGTGGCGGCGATCTGATCGCCCTTGTGGTTGTTGCAGAGCGAACAGGCTAGCCAGAGGTTGTCTTCGGCTGTTGGGCCGGCCAGCGCACGCGGGATGATATGATCGATCTCCATCGGCGTGCCCACGATAGCCTCCGCCGTCAGGTAGTAGCCACAGCGATGACGCGCCTGCGTGCTCACCCGGGCGCGTAGCGCTCTGGGCAGACGGGCCGCGGTCATCTCCCGGCGAGCAAGGACTCCACATCATGGCCGCGCTGCTTGAGCAACGCGGCGGCCCGCGCGCGGACCAGCATGGCCCATCTTCTCGTAGCCTGCACCTATCCGGGCTGATGATGCGCCTTGCATGCGCGGCGGTGAGGCTCACTGGCTTGGTGGTTAGCGGAAGTGCCCTCAACCACACATGCGAGGCGGTAGACCAGTTGATGGTTCAACTGGTCTACCGCCTGACCGGCCTGGTCCAGCGTCTGGCTTCAGGTCACGGGTTGTAGAGTTCCGCGCTGGCGAGGAAGATCGAATTGTTATAGGGCGGGCTGCCGTCGGCAACGAGTACCTGACCGCTGGGCAGCACCGTCATCGGCACGCCGAAGGGAAAGGCGTGGAGGGAGCCAGTCAGGGTCCAGGCGCCGGTTTGTGGGCTGTAGAGTTCGGCGGTGCCGCGCTTGGTGAGAGAGCCGCTGACCACCAGCACCTCGCCGTTGCCGAGTAACGCCGGCGTCTGGCCGGTCTCGTAGTCAGTATCATGAAACAGGGAACCGGTGGTCGCCCAACTGCCGGTATGCGGATGGTACAGTTCCGCGTCTTTACTAGGGCCGCCGCCGTAGACCAGGACCAGGCCGTTCGGCAGCAGCGTTGCCCCTCGGTTGGAACCGGCGACGTGCATGGAGCCAGTCAGGGTCCACTTGCCCGTGTGCGGGTTATAGAGCTCGGCACTGGCGAGCGGCTTAAACGTAGCCTTCCCACCGGGGGTATCGACGACCCCGCCCGCTACCAGCACCTGGCCGTCGGGCAAGAGCGTCGCGGTATGGCGCGTACGTGCCTGGTGCATGGAGCCGGTCACCGTCCAGACGCCGGTGTGCGGATCGTAGAGTTCGGCGCTGGCCTGGACCTCTGAGCAGCTAACGTTGTAGCAGTCGGCGGCGGCGCCTCCAGCCACCAACACCTTACCTGATGGCAGGAGGGTCGCGGTCTGCGTCCAACGGGGTTCGTGCATGGAGCCGGTCATCGTCCACTTGCCGGTGCTCGGGTTGTAGAGCTCGGCGGTAGCGGTGAGGCTCGAACAATTACTGCTGGGGTCGTCGCAGCCGCCGGCGGCCAGCACCAGGCCGTTGGGCAGTAGGGTCGCGGTGAATTGAACCCGGGCCTGGTTCAGGGAGCCGGTCACAGTCCACTTGCCGGTGCTCGGATTGTAGAGCTCGGCGCTGCCGATTAAACCGTTGGCGTCGGCGCCGCCGGCGACCAGCACCTGGCCGTTCGGCAGCAGGGTCGCCGACTGGTAGGTGGCAGCGGTGTGCAGGGAGCCGGTCATGGTCCAGGTGCCGGCGGCGGCCGCGGCATGGGTAGCCGAGGGCGCGAGGACCAGCAGGGCAACGGGCAGCGTGAGGAGGGAACGGAGCAGGGTTCTGGTTGTCTTCATCGGGCTCTTCCTTTCGGTGATGTGTGAGAGTACACAGGGTCCATTCTGAGCGCCGCGGGGAGGGTCCGCCAGGAACGCTGACCCGAACAGTTATCCGAACAGTTGCCCGCGAAGCGGTCATGGTTCATGGGTGGTAGAGTTCCGCGCTGGTGAGGGCGGTCGAGAAGTTCGCGGTGGCGCTGCCGCCCGGGACGAGCACCTGACCGCCAGGCAGCAGGGTTGCCGGTCCCAAGGCCCGACCCTGGTGCAGGGATCCGGTGACCGTCCAGACGCCCGTGCTCGGATTATAGAACTCCGCCGTTCGGGTTACGCTTGAGCAGTTTCCGGTGAGGCAGCCGCCGACCACCAGAACCTGGCCGCTGGGCAGCAGGGTCGCCGTCTGCCCTGTCTGGTATGCATGGTCTTGGTGCAGGGAGCCGGTCACTGTCCATTTGCCGGTGCGCGGATCATAGAGTTCCGCCGTGGCCCCAGATTTCGTATAACGGCTGCTGCCGGCCACCAGCACAAGGCCGCTCCGCAACAAGATCGCCATGTGGGCGTCTCGGGCATGATGCATGGAGCCGGTAATCGACCAGGCGCCGGTACGCGGGTTGTAGAGCTCGGCGCCGGCCAGCGGGTCGGCGGTGCCATTGTTGACGCCGCTGGCGCCGCCGCCAGCGACCAGAACCTGTCCGTCGGGCAAGAGCGTGGCGGTTAGGTTCGCGCGCCCGGTGCATGGCGCCGGTCTGTGTCCACTTGCCGGTGCGCGGATCATAGAGCTCGGCTCCGGCAAGCGGGACAGCGGTCCCATTGGCGCCGTTGGCAGCGCCGCCCGCGACCAGCACCTGCCCATTGGGCAGGAGGGTGGCCGTGTGGTTCGCTCGCGCCTGATGCAGGGAACCGGTCACCGTCCAGTTGCCGGTGCGCGGGTGGTACAACTCGGCGCTGGCGAGGAGGCCCTGGCTGCCGAAACCGCCCACGACCAGCACCTGGCCGTCGGACAACAGGGTCGCCGTGTATTGGACGCGGGGCTCATGCATGGAGCCGGTGCTTGCCCAACTGCCGGTGTTCGGGTGGTACAGCTCGGCGCTGGCGAGGGTACCCTGGGCGCCGTTGCCGCCGGCGATGAGCACCAGCCCGCTAGTCAGTAGGGTCGCCGTCTGGAGCGCGCGCGTCTCGTGCATGGAACCGGTCATAATCCAGGCGCCGGCAGCGGGGGCCGCGGCGCGGACAGCCGTCGGCGAGAAGGCCAGCAGGGCAAGGGGCAGCGCGAGGAGGCAACGGAGCAGGTATCCGGTAATCATGGGGCGACTCCTTTTAGGTGGCGCGTGGGATTATACAGAGTCCATTCTAGGCGCGAAGGGTAGATCCCACCAGGAACACGTACCCGAACAGTTACCGGAAAAATAGCCTCTGAACGATCCCCCGACCACAGTCGGGGGATCGGCATTTCCTTTCCACTGCCCGCCCGCGACCGCAGTCGCCCCGCGCTACCACCCGACCGCAGTCGCCCCGCGCTACCACCCGATCGCAGTCGGCGGGGTCGGCATCTCGATCCCCCTTGAAAGTGGATCCGTTCACGCTTGTCACCCCACGCCGGGACAGGTCTGATGGTAGGGCGCGCTGCCCAGATACTGCTGCCATTCTTGGATCGTCAGGTTGCGGTTGGCGATCCGGCAGGCGTGCTGGATCCAGGACGCCACATCCATGTCCCACAGCCATACCGGCCCATAGGCGCTGCCGGCCGCCAGTACGGCGCCGGCGCCATTGAACGCGAGCCCGGTGACCGTGCTGCCGCTCACCAGGGGCGGCCCGATCTGCCGGCGATAGGCCACGCTCCAGAGCCGGATGGTCCCGTCGGCGCTACCCGAGGCCAGCGTGTTCCCATCCGGGCTGAAGGCGACGCTCCACACGTTATCGCTATGTCCGAGCAGCGGGGCGCCGGACGGAAGATCGAGCGCGACATCCCACAGCCGTACGGTCTGATCGGCGCCGCCGGACGCCGCGAGACTGCCATCGGGACTGAAGGCCAGGCTGAGCACGGCGCCGGCGTGGCCGCGGAGCGGCACGCCGCGGGGACGCTGGGAGGCGACATTCCAGAACTGTACGGCGGCGCCAAAGCTGCCGGAGGCCAGGATCGTGCCGTTCGGGCTGAAGGCGAGGGCGGAGATTCCCCCATTCCGGCTGGTCAGCGGCCCTCCCAGTGGCCGGCGCCGGGCCGTGTCCCACAAGCCGATCGTGCCGTCCGAGTAGCCGGCCGCGAGAATCGCGCCGGTGGGACTGATCGCCATACTGGTCAGGCTGCCGGCATGCGCGTCCAGCGCCGCCCCGAGTGGCCGGCGATGCGCCACGTCCCAAAGCTGGATGCTTCCACTGTCGGCCGCGGCGGCCAGGAGGCTGCCGTTTGGGTTGAAGGCCACCGCGAGGATGCCGCCCGTGCCGCCGCTGGAGAGCACGCCGACCTCCTGGCGCCGGATCATATCCCACAGCCGGACGTGCCCCGTCTGGTCGCCCGCCGCGAGCAGGGCGCCGACGCGCGCGGTCGCCACGCTGGTGATTGGGTCTGGGTTGGAGAGGGGGGTTGCCAGCGGATTGGAGGGCGCCGCTCCGTGGGCGACATCCCAGAGCTCGATTTTATGACCGGCATCGCCAGTCGCCAGTACCGCGCCGTTCGGACTGAAGGTCATGCTATACACGTCGCCATCGCGCGTAACCAGGGGCGTGCCGATTGGGCGGCGAGTGGCGACATCCCACAGGGTGGTGTGATCGCCGCTCGCCAGGGCCAGCATTTTGCCGTCATGGCTGAACGCCATGGTGCTGTTTGGGCTGATCCCTCGCGCGAGCGGCGCCCCAAGCAATCTTCGGCGCCGAACGTCCCACAGCCTGACCGTCCCATCGTCGCCGGTTGATGCCAGCATCGTGCCGTCGGGGCTAAAGGCCAGTTGTTCCACATTGCTTCCCTGCCCCGCCAGTGGGGCGCCCAACGGCCGCCGATCAGCCACGTCCCAGAGCTGGATCGTGGTGACGTCCCGCCCGCCCGCCGCCAGGGTCTTGCCGTCGGGGCTGAAGGCCAGGGCGCCAAGGTCCCCGGCCAGGGTGGTCAGCGGCGCCCCGCGGGGGCGCGGGCCGCTCAGATCCCACAGCCAGATACTGCCATCCCAGCTGCTGGAGGCGAGCAGTTTCCCGTTCGGGCTGAAGGCTACCACCCGCACTTGATCTTGCTGGCCGGCCAGCGGCGCCCCGATCTCCGCCCAGCGGCCGTTCGCGCCGGATCGACGCCAGAGGCGGACTGTCTGGTCGGCGCTGGCCGAGGCCAGCAGCATGCCTTCGGGGCTAAAGGCGAGACTGGTCACGGCGCCCGTATGGCCCAATGGAGGGCCGATCTCCTGCCCGGTCGCCACGTTCCACAGGCGGATGACGTGGTCGTCGCCGCCCGAGGCGAGCGTTCTGCCGTCTGGACTATAGGTCAGCGCCCGCACGCCGCCGGCCTGGGCGGGTGGCAAGCTCATAGGATGCGGCTGGGCCAGCAGGGCGGTGAGCAGCGTATTTTGGGTGGTGAATGTATCGGCGGTGCGCGCGGCCTGCACGCTCAACAACAGCCCCAGATCATACTGGGTGGTCAGTTGCCTGGCGGCTTGGGTGGCCAGGTTGGAGGACAGGGCCAGATCGTGCTCGTTCAGGGTGGCGCGGGCGGCGCTGACCACACGGGCCTCGGCTTCGGCGCTCCGCTGTGCGTCGCGCGCCTGGAGGGCGCTCCGTACCGCGACCGCGCTCAGGACCGCCGCGACCGCCAGGAAGAGGGCCAGCACCCCCACGAGCGCCCGCAGTCGCCTGGCCGCGTGCTGGTTAGCCGCCAACGCCTGTTGGGTCAGGGCCAGTTGCCGGGCCTGGCGATCACCTTCTTCCGCTATTTGGCGCGCGTGCTCCGACCGTGCCGCCGCCAGAAATGCCGCTTCCCGCGCGCTCGGCGTGTTCCTCTCGGCCCAGATCTCGGCCTCCAGCAGCACGCTTCCCCGATACAGATAGTCGGCGGACTGATCGTGCCTCTCCCACGCCGCCGCGTCGGCGCTGATTGTCTGCTGCCGCCGGATATCATCTCGCGCCTCATGCAGCCAGGCGCCCAACCGATCCCACTCGCGAATCAGCGCCTCATGGCTCACTTCTACCGTCGTCTCCGTGTCCCCCTCTATCCCGGTGTGGTCGCGCGTCGTCACCAGCAGCCGCGCGGCGATGAAGGCATCTACCACGATTCGTAGGCGATGTGTGCGTTCCGGCTCGGGCAGCACCAACTCGGTCATAGGCGCTCGGCGCCGGGTGGTGTCCTGCTCGGTCAGACCGGGATCGATGAGTCTGAGGAACAGCGCGCGAGCGAGAAGTCGTTGGTCCTCTCCGGCGAGCGCACCGTAGGTGGCCTCCGCATGGCGGGCCAGCGCCCCGCGCACGCCGCCCATCGCCCTGTAGGCCGCGCCGGACAGCCTCCTGTCCCGGCGCCGCGCGAACAGTTGGTCCAGGGTGAATTGCAGGAGCGGCAGGGCGCCGGCCTGCCCCCGGAGATCGAAGAGCAGATCCCCGACCAAATCCTCGTCGAATGAAAGCCCCACATCCGGGAGCGCGGCCGGTCCTTCAATAGCCCGGCGCACCTCCTCCGCGGTCGGCGGCAAGATGACCCGACTGTGCGCGTGCAGCAGCGCGCCCAGCGCCGGGTAGCGTAATGGGCGATCGTAGAAGTCGGCGCGCAAGGTCAGCAGCAGCAGCAGACGACCGTCCGGCGCGGTTGCCGCCGTCACCAGCGCCTCGACGCAGCGCTGGCGCTCCTGCTCGTCAACCGCGGGCGAGAATAGTTCCTCGCATTGGTCCACGACCAGTACGATGCGTTGCTCCGGCTGGGCGGCCAGGCGTGCGGCAAGGTGATGGAGCGCCTCGGGCGATTCCTCGAGCAGGGATCGGATCGCCGCTCGCGTCGTTCCGGGCATGAGCGGGTGGATCGCCCCCGCGAGCATCTCCAGCGGACGGGTGCCCGGAATCATGGGCGCGAGATAGAGCCACGACTTGCTGCCGGGTAGGGCGCCGGCCTGGAGGCGGGGCAGGAGACCGGCGAGGAGGGCGCTGGACTTGCCGGAGCCGCTGGCCCCGACCAGGGCCAGGAAGCGCGGCTCGGCGGGCGCGGCGGACTGGAGGGTGGCGATCAGTGCATCGATCAGAGCCTCGCGCCCGAAGAAATCGCCGGCATCGGCGCCGGTGAAGGGACGCAGGCCCTTGTACGGGTTGCGCGGCTCTCCCGCGGCGGGGGCGGCCATGGGGATCGCGATCGGGAGAGGGGCCGGAAGCGGGTGCGACTGCCGCAACGCCGCCACGAGCGCGGGGGACGCGGCATCGTAGCGGCTGCCGCGCGCGTCCAGGTATTGCAGGCCGCCCCAGCCGAGCGGTACGCATTCCATCCACTGCTCGCCGGCGATCCAGATCGGGTACACCCGCCGCCGATACAGCTCGGCTATGCGCAACTCATCGGCGATGTACCGCGAGGTACGGGTGCGCGGCGAGGCGATCAACAGGAGCGCCGTCGCGGCGCGAATAGCATCGCGCAGCGCCTGCTCCCAACTGGGGGTACCCGGCGGCAGGTCATGATCGTCTACCCAGGTAGTGATGCCGTGGTGCTGAAGTTCGGCGCGGAGCCGCTCGACAACCGCATGATCGTCTTGGGCATAGGCCACATAGACCCAGGAATCGGGAGCGGCCTGCTGCTCCGCGGAAGACAACGGGACCGCGGCAGCCCGCGTTCCCTGCCCAGCCCGAGGGAGCCCGCGGCTGGCGGCGGCGAAGCGCGCGCTCTCTTCCTCGGTAAGGACAAGGGCATCGGCCAGACGGCGCACGGTGTCCCGATAGGGCTGGCGGTTCCCGTGTTCCAGCAAGCTCACCCCACGGGAACTGAGCCCCGCCCGTTCGGCAAGCTCCTCCTGGGTGAGGCCGGCGGCCATGCGATACTGGCGTAGTAACTCCGCGAAGGGCCGAGGCTGAGTCGCCTCCATGGTTTCCCGTTCAGTTCCGGCGTACGACGCCAACGGTAGTCTCAGGGCAGCAGCAATATTGCGAACAGGATAGCACGCTTGCCCTCCGGTTACACTGGACTGGGGGCGCCTCGCGTTTGTGGGGATGAGGCCGACCGGTGTAGAGGTCACGCGAGAGGAGCGCGGGTCTCCAGGGCCGCCTGGGCGCAAACGCCCACCCGTGAATGGCCGCCACGCGATCCAACCTGGCGATCCCTTGTCGAACCAAGCGGGCCTGGAGACCCGCGCCCCTAATAAGGGGCCTCGACCTCGAACTTGAGGCGCGCCCGGTCAAGCGGGAGGAAGTGCCTCTCGCAGGCGCGCCAACTGCGCGTGGAGCTGGGCAATCTCGGCTTCGGCCGCGTCGGCGCGCGCCGCCTCAAGTTTAGCGTGAGCCATCTCCGTCTCCGCGCGGGCGGCCTCCGCTTCGGCGCGGGCGGCCTCTCGTTTGGCGTGGGCCGCTTCCGCTTCGGCGCGAGCAGCTTCCGCTCGTGCTTGCTCCCGTTGGGTGGGGACCAGCAGGCCGGTGGCGCGCTCTCGCAGGCGCAGCAGATAACCGCCCACCACCCAGTCATAGTCCGGCAGGGTGACGCAGCGCACACTCCCATCCCCGGCCGGCGTCACCCGCTCGTACCGCCCCGACAGGCCCAGGCGGAAGACCTGCAAGCGCGGGGTCAGCATCCCGCCCGTGGGGTCGAATTGCACGTACTCCCCGACCCCCAGGGCGGCGTAGTCCGCTTTCTTGCCCGCCGAGTCCCGATAGTAGGTGCTCGGAGACGCCCCCTCGTAGACCAAATCGGGGACCTTGCATTCGTGCCAGAGCCGATACTGGCGGCGGAGCACCCCGAACACCGGATCCAGTTCCCCCACCCCACGGGCCAGGAAGACGTCCGGGGTGAGGTGGCGACGCATGTCCATCGGATCGAGCACGATCATCAATTCCTCGCCCACCACGTCCGCGACCGGGACGATGTCCTCCAGCAGGAGCGCCAGGGTGCGTTGGGCCCGCTGATGCTGGGTCGAAGCCATCGGGCGGTTCCCACTTTGCGGATAGGCGGTAATATCGAGCACGTCACGCATCGAGTGAGCGGGTTGCGTCACCATGGCTGCCTCTCGGGACACGAACAAGGAACCAGCGGAACGTTCACGGATTGGTCCTCTGGCCTCAGTATACAGCGGCGCTCCACGGGAAGTGGGGAATTATCGGCATAATGGGC
>Ga0307373_10015778_pt1 | contig 10229 bp, 10 predicted proteins | sample OX2MG_FD_202534 | JGI IMG/M metagenome (GOLD analysis project Ga0307373, IMG submission 202534) | Soil microbial communities from Risofladan, Vaasa, Finland - OX-2 | ecosystem: Environmental > Terrestrial > Soil > Coastal area > Acid sulfate soil | place: Finland: Risofladan, Vaasa | collected...
CGGCACCCAGCCGGCACCCGGCGGCACCCCGCGGCGTCCGGCGCAGGCCGGCCGTCAGGTCGCGGGGACCGCGTAGCCGGGCACCGACGGCCAGCGGACGCTGAGCAGTACCGACTGCTCCTCGGCCCGCCAGGAGTGGCCAACGCGCTGCAGCACCACATAGTCGCCCTGCTTGGCCAGCAGGATGCTCCGGCCCGGCACCTCGAGCCGGAACCGGCCGCTGATCAGCACGTGCAGGGACGTGCGCTCCTCCTGGAGCACCCACTGGGCGCGCTCCTCGCCGGGCGGGTGCACGCCCCACTTGATCTCGACATCGTCGCTGCGGCGGATGTCGCCGGCCGGCATGAAGTGCCCGAGCAGCCAGCCGCGATTCAGCGCACCGTCCACATCGGCGTTGCCTACGTAAATCCGCTCCGTCATGGCCCGCGACGTTAGCAGCGCCGGGCCACCAGCACGCCGCTCAGGACAGGATGTCGTCGAGCCAGTCGAACACCACCTGGTTGCGGGTCTGCGGCGCCATCGGGGCATCGTGATACTCCGCCCCCTCCGCCACCGTGAAGGTGTGGAACGCCCGGGGCAGGTTCGCGGGCAGCAGGTCGTAAACCTCCCGGGCCTGGCCGGGATAGAACTGATCGTCCACGTAGTCGTTCACCAGCGTCGGCGAGGTGACCTTCGACGCCGTCGAGGTGCAGTTCACGGCCATGATCGTCTTGCCGAGGTCATACAGGTCCGTGAACACGCGGCCGGCCCGTGCGTCGGTCAGGTACTGCTGGCCGAACAACTCCGAGCGCTTGGCGAAGGTGAACCGCTCCTGCGCGTTCATGTGCGGTGCGATCTCGGTGTTCCAGATGTGGTTCACCGCCGCCTTCGAGGCTCCTCCCGTGAACAGCTTCTGCAGGAAGGCCGGAAAGGCCAGCCACGCGTCCCGCACGCCGGGGTCGGCAACCACGGCGGTGAGCCGGTGCTCGAAGGCCGCGGCCCGGATGACCGACTCGCCACACATGCTCCAGCCGGTGATGGCGATGCGGCTGTCGTCCACGTCGGGCTGGGCTGTCAGCCAGTCGATGATGGGCGTGACCACGTGCTCCCAGTTCGGGCGGAAGAAGATCTGCCGCTCGAACAGCATCGATCCCTGGCCGGGTCCCTCGAAGATCAGGGCGTTGTAGCCCCGCTCCAGGGCGGCCGCGCCGCCGAAGGCGAACAGGTCGACGTTCTGGCCGTCGCTGCCGTTGTTCAGGATGACGGTCGGCCGGGCGACGCCGGAACTGTCGGGCCGCAGGAAGTAGGCGGGCAGCCAGGAGTCGCCGTACGGGATGTGCACGAACTCGAACGGCGGGTCGAACAGCTGAGTCGCAGCGTTCCAGTTGTGCTGCATGCTGGCGTACACCGCCGCCTCATGCGCCCGGAAGCTCGTGCCGAGCACGAAGAACAGGCACAGGTCGTAGTAGGTGGCCGCGCGCAGGTAGGCGCTGCGGGCGCTGACCTTGTGCCCGGCCGCCAGTTCGCCGGCGGCGAGGGCGGCGACCCGTCGCGCCATCCCCGCGAAGCCGTCGTAGTAGGCCTGGTAGGTCGCGCCGCGGGCATTGATCTCGTTGACCACGGTCACGATCTCCCCCACCTCGGCTGTGCCGTAGCCCGCGCTGCCGAGAGCGAACAGCGTCTCGAAGTTCAGGTCCTCCTGCGCGAACAGCGCGATCGGCGGAAACCGCGCCCCCGCCACGCCGCCGCTCCCCGCCTCCAGCGCGCGCCCGCCCGCCACCGCGCTCGCGCGAGCCGCCGCCGCTCCCCCGGCGCCAAGGGCGGCGGCCGCCCCGCCGCCCAGCGCCCCGGCCCGCAGGATCGCCCGCCTGCTAACCCGCCCGCCCCCGGGCCCGCCGCCAGCCCCCCGCCCAGCCTCCGTGCCCCGCCCAGCCTCGCCGTCCAGCATGACCCGTCCCAACTGATTACCTTCCGCTTCTAGATACATCGGAGCGTAATCAAAAGACTGCCCGGCGCGTACCGACTTCCGGGCGGCCGCCTCCGATTCATGATCACGGGGCTTTTTCAGTCATAGTGACTGAAAAAGCCCCGTGATCATGAATGCCGCGCGTGCCTGGCGTGCCCGCGAACAGCCGTGGGCTAGCCGTGGGCTAGCCGCCGGCGAGCGGGCAGCCGCCAGCCCGTGGGCTAGCCGCCGACGAGCGGGCTAGCCGCCAGCCAGCGGGCAGCCGCCAGCAGGCCGCCGCGGCAGGCCGGCGCGGCGCGAGAGTACATAATGAGCGGCGGGGAGCCGGGGGCGGGAAATGAGGAGAGCATGAGCTACACAGGCGACGTGACCGTCGGCGGCGCGGCCGACACCAGGGAACTGCCCGGCCTCACCATCACCAAGGTGGCGGTGGGACCGATGGACAACGACGCTTACCTCCTCCGCTGCACGGCCACCGGCGAGCTGGCCCTGATCGACGCGGCCGCCGAGGCGGACACGCTGCTCGGGCTGATCGGCGGCCGGCCGCTGGCCACGATCATCACCACGCACCAGCACTGGGACCACTGGGGCGCGCTGAAGGAGGTCCAGCAGGCGACCGGCGCGCAGACCGTGGCCCATCCCGACGACGCCGGCCCGCTGCCGGTCCCGGTCAGCCACCCCGTGCGGCACGGGGACGTGGTGCTGGTGGGGAACGCCGAACTGTCCGTTATTCATCTGCGTGGCCACACTCCCGGCAGCATCGCGCTGCGCTATAACGACGGCGATGAGCCGCACCTGTTCACCGGCGACTCGCTGTTCCCCGGCGGCCCCGGCAACACTCAGCAGGACCCGGAGCGGTTCGCCCAGCTCATGACCGACCTGGAGAACCGCGTGTTCGCCGAGCTGCCTGACGTCACCTGGGTCTACCCGGGGCACGGCAAGGACACCACGCTGGGCGCCGAGCGGCCGCACGTCCCGGAGTGGCGAGCTCGCGGCTGGTGAGCCCTTCGGAACCGCGGGACGCGGCGGAACGGCTCGACTACGTGGTGGTGGGCGGGGGCCTGCTGGGCCTGGCGGCCGCCCGCGCGCTGGCCCGGCGCGGACGCGAGGTCACCCTGCTGGAACAGGCCAGCCCGGGCCACGGGGGCGCGGGCTCCAAGGGCAGTTGCCGCATCTTCCGCCTCGGCTACGCCGATCCTGCCTACGTCGAGGCGGCCCTGCGGGCCCGCGAGTTCTGGCATGACCTCGAAACGGACAGTTCTCGGCAGATCCTGTTCCCCACCCCGCAGCTGTCGTTCGGGGCCGGCCTGCCAGCGGTCCGGGAGGCCATGCTGGCGGCGGGCGCGCCGTGTGAGCTGTTGCCGGCCGCGGAGGCGGCGGCCAGGTTCCCTGCGATCGCGGCGGACGGCCCGGCGCTGCTGGAGCCGGGCTCCTGCGTGACCGCGGCCGACACCGCGCTGGAGGTCCTGGCCGCCGGGGTGCCGGAGATCCGGACCGGGGTGCGGGTCAGCCACCTTGCAGATGACGGGCGGCGGGTGACCCTGCACACCGACCGGGGGAGGCTGTCGGCGCGCGTGGCGGTCATCTGCGCCGGGCCGTGGACGGCCGAACTGCTGGCCCGTGCTGGCCCGCAGAGGGCTGGCCCGGAGGCAGGCTGGCGGGTGGCAGGCTGGCGGGTGCCGGGCACGCCGACGCTGGAGCAGGTGGCCTACCTCGCCCCGGCCGCCCCGGACCCGGCCGCCCCGGACCCGGCCGCCCCGGACCCGGCCGGCCCGTCCCAGTCCGGGCTGCCGATCTTCATCTGCCATGGCAGCCAGTCGCCCTACGGGCTGCCCGTGCCCAGCTCGCCGTTGTATAAGACCGGCATTCACCCGAGCGGGCCGCCCGTCCGCCCCGATGAGCAGGGCCAGGCCGCCGATCCGGTGCTGGCCGCCCGGCTGGCGGAGGCCGCCCGCCGTTACCTGCCCGGCCTGGACCCGCGGCCCGTTCGCGTGGAGCGCTGCGTCTACGACAACACCCCCGATGAGGACTTCATCCTTGACCGGGTCGGCAACGTGGTCATCGGCTCCGGCACGTCCGGGCATGGCTTCAAGTTCGGGCCACTGCTCGGCGAGTGGCTGGCGGGGCTGGCCATCGACGGCCAGCCTGAACCGCCGAGCCAGCCCGAGCGGCCCCGCGGCCCGAGCCGGCCAGGCAGCCCGAGCCAGCCCGGGCTGCCTGGGCTGCCCGGCGACCGGTTCGGGCTCGCCCGGTTCAGCCGACGAGGCGCCGGTAGCGGATCTGGGTGACGCCGACCAGGCGACCCAGGATCGCGCTCTCGCCGGTCACCTGGAATCCGGCTAGCTCGTAGAAGCGGCGGGCCCGCTCGTTGGCCTCCATCACCCACAGGCTGATGTCGGTGTAGCCGGAACTGGCTGCTAAAGCGAGCACGGCGTCCATCAGCGCCTGGCCCGCGCCCGACGACCAGTAATCGGGGGCCACGTAGATCGCGTAGAGCTCAGCGCGGCCGTGCTCGGGCGGCTGCGCGCCAGGCCAGCCGGGCTCGTCATCCTCGCTGCGCTCGGGACCGAACGCGGCGAACCCGATCAGCTCAGCCTCCGGGCCGCCGGCGTCGGCGTCGGCGTCGGCGGCCGTCTCGGCGATCAGGACGCCGTCCAGGGGGTGCGTGCTGCGCCACTCCGCCTCCCTGGCGACGGCCGCGGGGGAGGTCAGCTCGGCGAGCATCTGCGCCGGAAGCACGTCGGAGTAGGCAATCCGCCAGCTCTTCGCGCGGACCTGCGCGATGGCCAGGCCATCGGCCGGACCAGCTGGGCGAATGTGGATCATGCGGGCAATGATAGAGCGGCAGCGGCCGTCCGTCAGGACACCAGCGTGGCGTACGCGATCGTATTGCTCAGATAATGGCCGGTCGCCGGGTCGAACGTGCCGCTGGAATGCGGAGTCATGGCGATGCGTGCGCGCCCAGCAGCCCGAGGGGGGTGGGCGCGCTGAACTGGATCTGGATGACCGTCTTGCCGCTCAGGTGCAGCACGGACAGGCTCGCCTGGAAGGGCGGCCGCTGCGCCTGCAGGAACTTGAGCACCGAGTTCAGGTAGGTCTTCCGCTTCGCGCCGTTGGCCGTCACGAGGGCGGCGATCCGGACTATCCGCAGCGGAACCGCCGCCGTCGGCACCGCCGCCGCTCCCGGCGCGGAGTCGCCGAACCGGGAGATGTACACCTGGTGCTCCTGTGCGAGCAGCGCAGCCAGCGTGATCAGCAGCCGCGGGTCGACATAGCCCGCCGCGATGGCCTGCTGCGGCGACCCGGATACGTGCAGTTCCTTGTTACGCAGCAACTGCTGGCCGGCGGCGACGCGCGCCAGCAGGTCGGCGCGCTGGGCCACCAGGTAGGCCTGCGAGCCGTCGGGAGCCTCGATCCGGATGTCCACCCGGGTCGCGCCCGTGCCGAAACTGGCGATGACGACCGGGGCGTACACGTCGGGCAGGCGGCTGCCGAACTGACTGCGCAGCGCGGTCGTGGACACGACGATCTGCGAGCCCTTCGGATCGGTGGCCGACGCGCTGAGCGGCAGCAGGTCGCCGGCCGGGAGGCCGCGGGCCGTCAGGGCGGCGCACATCACCGGGTCACAGGACACGATGACGCTGTGGCCCACCTGAGCCGCGACCCAGGCCGCCGCACTCTGGCGGTTCGCCGCGGCAGCCGCCAGGCCCGCAGGGCTGAGGTGCGCGGCCTTCCTCGCCGAGGCCGCGGCGCTGCGGCGCGTCCCGGGGCTGTCCTGGCCCTGCGCCAGCGCGATGGTCAGCGCCCCGGCTGCGAACACGATGACGACCAGGCCGATGATGCCGGCGCGACGCCGCGGGCCTGGCCGCCGCTGGCCGGGGACGGGCTGGCCGGGGACGTCCTGACCGGGAACGTCCTGACCGGGAACGCGCTGGTCGCGCAGCACCCGGCGATGCAGCCAGAGGCGCCAGGTCGTCCCGATGACCGCCGCCCACGACGGCTGACGGGCGCTAGCGGGCCGGGGCGGCAGCAGGTTCTCGCCAGCCGGCGGCGGGGCGCTAACGGACGCACGGTCGGCTGACGCCTGGCCTTCGTCACTGACGGCGCCGCCCGCCTGGTAACCGGATGGCGCGGGACCAGCTGCTTTACTCATGAGCTACCCCCAGGGTCGCCAGCAGGGAGACACACGACCCCAGATTGGTCAGCCCATCACATTAGGTACTGGCCGGTCAGGAGAAACAACCGATTGCTACCAAAACCTGATGAGTGTCTGGGAAGCGCGGAATGCAGGCGGACATCTACAAACTGTGCTTGGCTACCTTAGCGGACTTCAGATGTTACCGTCCGGCTAGTTCCGGAGACGCCGCTTTACCGGCTAATTTCCCGATCGCGACGTGCACCGCCTGATTGTCCGCCGGGAGCGCTGCCGGGCGGCCAGCCCCTGATAGACGGTGACGACGGCCGTCACCGCATCGGCCGGGGCCGGCAGGGTGGCGGCCCGGGCCCTGGCCGCCAGCGACAGCCTGGCCGCCAGTTCGCGGTCGTCCAGCACGGCCAGGACGGCGGTCGCGAGCTGCCCCGCGTCTCCCGGCGGCACCAGGACCGCCGCGTCGGGGCCCGTCAGACCGGGGATGCCGCCCACCCGCGAGGCAACGATCGGGCGGCCGGCCGCCATCGCCTCCTGCACGATCAGCGCGCGCGCCTCCCACCGGCTGGGCACCACGACGATGTCGGCAACGGCGAGCAGGGCGCGCACGTCGTCGCGCTGGCCGAGCAGCACCAGGTCCACGCCGGCCGCGCGGGCGGCCGCGGTCAGCCCGGCCGCCAGCGGCCCATCCCCGGCGATCACCAGGAGCGGGACCGGCTCCCGCCGCTGCCACCGCGTGGCGGCGGCCAGCAGCGTGTCGAGCCCCTTCTGCTCGGCCAGCCGGCCGGCGGCCAGGACCACGGGCCGCCCGGCCGCCCCGATGTCCGCCCGGGCGCGAGCCACCTCCCGTTCCGACGGGGGCGGCGCGCTGGCAGCGGGCACGTCAAACTCGGCCGCGTGCGCCGCGCCCCGCCGCCGCATCCGCGCCGCGAGGTCCGCCGAGGCGCACAGGACCGCGTCGGCGCGCCGGGCGCAGGTCGTCTCGAGGACGGCATAGACGATCCGGGCCAGGGGTCCCCGCGGCGGGGCGTTATGGATCGTCACGACTAGCGCGGGGCGGCGGGCTCGCCGCGAGGGCAGCAGCGCGAGGGCGGAGAACGCGCCGGCCCGCAGCCCGTGCGCGTGCACGACGTCGGGGCGGATCGCGCGCAGCAGCCCGCGCAGCGCCGCGACCGCCGCGGCGTCGCGGGCGGGACGGGGCCGGTCGGAGATCTCCACCACCCCGAACGTGATCCCGCCGACCGCGATCCCGCCGACCGGCCCGGCGGCACCGGGAGCGCCCCTGGCGGCAGGAGCACCGGCCCCGGTCGCGAAGGCGCCCCGGGCGCTGGCCGGCCCCAGGACCGTTACCGTCAGCCCGGCGCGCCGGCACCCTTCTGCCAGCATGCCCGCGTGCAGGGCCGTGCCCCCGGAGGCGGTGCCGAGCACGTAGGCCACCCGCAGCCCGCTCGCCCCAGTGCCGCTCACCGCAGTGCCGCTCACCGCAGAGCTGCCGCCCGGTCCGCTGCCGCCCGGTCCGCTGCCGGACGACGGCCCAGCATGTCCAGCCACCGCAGCGGCCTGGTGCGCTCGATGACCCTGGTGAAGCTGACGACCTCGCTGGCGGCGGTGAGCCCGACCACAGCCGCCAGCGTCATGACCCGGGCCGGCCGCGGCAGCGCCACGGCGGCGGCGCTGCCCAGCAGCGCCCCGAGGGCGTTGGCGCCGCCATCGCCCAGCATGGCTCGCTCACCCAGGTCATCAGGAAGCAACGCCGCGGCGGCGGCGATGGGGGCAGCGGCCGACTGGCGGCCGGGTCCCGGTGTCGCCGCCAGCAGGGCGCCGGCGCCGAGCGCGACCTTGATGGCGCGGCCCGGCCGCAGGTCGAAGAGGTTGAGCAGGTTCGCCCCGCCCGCGACCAGGCCGGCGTTGATCAGGATGTCGGCCGCACCCGCAGCGCTGGAGCCGGCAGTTCGGGCGCCGGCATCTCGGGCGCCGGGGGCCGGGCCGGCATCTCGGGCGCCGGGGGCCGGGCCGGGGGCCGGGCCGGAGCCGCCGAGAAGAGCGCTGGCGGCCAGGCCGGTCGCGCCGATCCCGGCGATCTTGACGGCGCCGGTCGTCAGCTCCCCGCGGCGCAGCGCGCCCAGATGGCCGCGGAACCCGCGGCTCGATCCGCTGCCGACCAGGTCGTCGTAGCAGCCCAGGGCGCCGGCGCCAGCGCCGGCGATCAGCATGGCGGCCCGGCTGCGCCGCGGCAGGCCCGGCGCCAGGAGGGCTCCGGCTATGCCGCCGAGGGCCACGGCGGGCCCTTCCAGGAGCGTGACCGGCTCGCCCCGGTGATTGGTCCGCGACCAGGTGCCGTCGCCGCCGGGCGGTCGCCGGCGCAGCCCGGCATAGGACAGGCGGGCCACCGCGGCGGCCACCGCGGCGGGCACCACAGCGGGCACCGCGGCGGATCGAATCGGGAGTCGGCTCGTCACTTTTTCACCTGTCGGGCAGCACCGGCCGACGGACTCGCGGGCGGACCGGTCGTCGGGCTCGCCGACGGCGTGGGGGCGGGACTGGGCACTGCTCCCGGATTCACACCGTAACTGGTCGGGGCGTGCCCAGTGAGCAGTTCCCAGAGCGCCTGCGCGGTGACGACCTGGCCGACCGCCATATCGGCATAGTCGACCGTGCTGACCTTCCCGGTGCCAGATACCTGGTCGATCGCGCTGCCCGGAACCGACCCGGCCTGCGATCCCGCCAGCACCGTCCCGTGGCTCGCCGCCTGGAGTTGCTGCGCCACCGTGATCAGGGCCAGGTTCGCCGCGTTAGAACCGGTGCCTGTCGGCGGCGTCGAGGGCGCGATGACCACGGCCATGGTGGCCTGCGCCAGCGCCGTGGCGCTTCCGCTGCCCGTATTGCTGATCTGGAGATAGCCGTTCTGCCCGAAGCCGTCCAGGATCGCGTGGCCCTGCGCGCCGGTCAGGCCGGCGCCGTTCTTGCTGACGATGGCCGCCGCGATCACCTGCGCGGCTTCGGTCTGGCCGCTCACGGGGTCGCTGGCAGGCTGGTTCGGCACGGTCATCCCGGCCGCCGAGGCCAGCGACTGGGCCAGCTGGGTCAGGTTTCCCTCGGCCCTGTCGGTGCCCTCGAAGAACTGCGCGCTGAGCGAAAGCTGGCCGGTGACCGTCGCGCCTGCCTGCTGCAGCGCGGTGGTGACGCCGGCGATCACCTGGCCGTCCGCGCCCGGCGCGGTGACCAGCACGACGCTCTGGCCCGCCAGCAGGTGGCCGAGCAGCCGAGGGGCCGCCGCCTGCGCGAAGTCCTGGTCCGCGCTCACCTGCTGCTGCAGGATCTTGTTCTGCCGGGTCAGGCTCTGGTTCTGCTGGGTCACCGCCCTGGCGGCCTTGTTCAGGGCCGTCTCGGTGGTCGGCTGCAACTCGTTCGCGCCGACCACGATGCCGATGGCCAGGGCCAGGAAGACGGCGATGATCGAGACCAGGTGGTACCGAAAATCGATCACTAGAAGAGTCCTGTTAGCCAGTACCGCACGTGGTCCAGCGCCACGCCAAGGTATTGCAGGTAGATGGGGCCTACGGGCAGGGAGAGCACGGCCACCAGCACCGTCACCAGGGCGACGAGCCCGAGCAGGATCAGCGCCTTGGCGGAGATCCGGCTCTGGTAGAGCCGGCTGACCCCCTTGGCATCGACGATCTTGTCGGCTACCCGGATCCGGGTCAGGACGGCGCTGGCCATTCCCGACCGGCCCTTGTCGAGGAACTCTACCAGCGAGAACCGCATGCCGACCGTGACGATCAGGCTCGCGCCCGCCTCGTCGGCGAGCAGCACGGCGACGTCCTCGCTGGTCCCGGTCGCCGGGCACGTGACCGAGTCGAGGCCGAGGTCCTGCACCCTGGGCAGGCCGGGCGCGAAGCCGTTCGGGTAAGCGTGCACGACGATCTCGGCACCGCAGTTCAGCGCCCGGTCGGAGACTGAGTCCATGTCGCCGATGATCATGTGGGGCCGGTAGCCCGCGTCCAGCAGCGCGTTCGCCCCGCCGTCCACGCCGATCATGACCGGCTTGAACTCGCGGATGTAGGCACGCAGGGCCTGCAGGTCCTCACCGTGCCGGTAACCGCGCGCCACCACCAGCGCGTGCCGGTCCGCCAGCCT
>Ga0307373_10015779_pt1 | contig 10229 bp, 11 predicted proteins | sample OX2MG_FD_202534 | JGI IMG/M metagenome (GOLD analysis project Ga0307373, IMG submission 202534) | Soil microbial communities from Risofladan, Vaasa, Finland - OX-2 | ecosystem: Environmental > Terrestrial > Soil > Coastal area > Acid sulfate soil | place: Finland: Risofladan, Vaasa | collected...
TAGACCGTGCACGACCCGCATTCGCCCTGTTCGCACGCGTTCTTCGAGCCCGGCAGCCCCATCCGCTCGCGGAGCACGAACAGCAGGCTCTCCCCTGGCCACACATCATCAGCCTGGTGTTGCGTACCGTTGACAGTCGCCGTTACCCGCATCGCCCGATCACCTCTTCCCGCCGTCTGCGCCGGTGAGCCCATCCCCTGCCCCGGCTCGCTGGTAGTCACTCCAGGCCCAGGTCAGGGTGCGCCTGGCCAGCACGGCCAGCGCATGCCGCCGGTAGGCGGCCGTACCCCGCACGTCGTCGATCGGCTGCGCCGCGGCGTTCACCCGCGCTCCGAACTCCGTTACGACCGACTCAGGCAACGCCGCCCGCGACTCCCACAGCCCGGCTTCCTCCAGCGCCGCGGCGAGGAACGCCTCCGCCTGGCCGGCCCGCACCGGGGTCGGTGCCGCCGAGCCGATCCCGGTGCCAACCGAGCGGCGGTCCGGGTGCAGCGCCAGCCCGAACGCCGCTACCGCGATCACCATCGCGTTCCTGGTGCCGATCTTGGCGAACTGCTCGGGTCCCGACGGCGCGCCGATCCAGACCGCCGCGATCAGCTCGTCCGGCGCCAGGGCGCTCCGCTTGACCCCGGTGAAGAAGTCGTCGATCGGGATCAGCCGGGTGCCGCGGACCGAGGCGACCTCGACCTCCGCGCCTGCCGCGAACAGCGACGGATGGCAGTCGCCGGCCGGCGACGCCGACCCCAGATTCCCGCCGATCGTGCCCCGGTTGCGGATCTGCGGCGACCCGACCGTCCGGGCCGCCATCGCCAGCCCGGGCAGCCGCCGCCCGAGCCCGTCCCGGCCCAGCCCGTCCCGGCCCAGCCCGTCCCGGCCCAGCCCGTCCCGCGAGTCCGTCGAGCCCGGCGAGTCCGTCGATTCGGTTGACCGGCCGTGCCGCTCGCCCGTCAGGTCCGCGTAGGTCACGCCGGCCCCGAGCCGCAGCCGCCCGCCCTCGAGAGCCCAGCCGGTCATTTCCGGCAGCCGGGAGAGGTCGAGCAGCGCCGGCGGGCGGCGGCGGGCGAAGTTCAGCTCCACCATCACGTCGGTTCCGCCGGCGATCGGCAGTGCATCCGGCGCGGCCGCCTTGGCCGCCAGGGCGTCGGCCCAGCTGTCAGGCTGAAGGAACTCCATCCGCACTCCTCCGGCACTCAGCGTGCCACACCAGGCCAATGTGGCAGCAGGCGCCCGTTCCGGTCAGGTTAATTTCAGCGGCCGCGTTCCGGCCGCGGAACGACGGTCAGGCGAACGAGGCCGGCGCGTCCCAGGCCGGACCCGCGTCGGCCGCGCCGCCGCGCACCGCCGCGCACTGGATCAGCCCGTAAGGCCGGTCATCGGCGTGGAAGACCTCCCCCGGATTCTCCAGACCGAACGGCGAGAGATCGACGAGAAAATGATGCTTGTTCGGCGCCGACAGCCGGATCTCGGCGATGTCGTCCCTGGCCGCGAGCACGGCCGAACCCATCTCCCACAGCGTCTGCTGCAGCGCGCGGCTGTGCACCACGGCGAACCGTTCGAGCAGGATCTGCCGTACCTGCCCGAACGCCTCGTCCCACGCCACGTCCGTCCCCGCGTACCGCCACCGAGCGGTCAGCGACGTGGCCAGGATCCGGTCGGTTGCCTCGGCCAGCGTGGTGTAGCGGTCGGTCAGGAATCCGGTGAACTGCGAGCCCGTCGACTTGAGCACGACGAGATCTTTGATCCCGGATATAACCCACGATTCTTTAACGGTTCCCTCGGTGTCGGTCGTAACCGCAGCGCTGCGTACCTCGTGGCCAGCCCGGACGAACGTGTGCGCGTGCTCGGCGCCTGCCACGGCCACGCGTTCCCACCGGTACTCGTCGACGTCGACGCGGGCGCGGCGCACCGAGGCGATGTCGTCGACGAAGTGGCGAGAAAGGGCCAGCGCGTATTCCTCGATCGCGCCGACGCCCCGCTCCTTGGCGTAGGCGAAACACGTGTTCTTCTGGCTATCGGTCGGCAGAACGCTGGCCTGGTCGCCGGTCAGGTGCGCGGCGGCGAAGTCGCCGCGCAGCGCCGTCGACACGTTGAGGTCGCGGATCTCGTGCCGCTCGGCGTCGCGGTAGATCCGGACGACCCTTGTCTCGGCCTTGCCGTACTGGTTGTCGCCAAGGACGATCGCCATCGGCTAGCTCCCGCGGTAGGTCGAGTAGGAGTACGGGCTGAGCAGCAGGGGCACGTGATACCTCGGCCGCAGCCCGTCGGCGGTGAAGGTGACGACGACCTCGGGGAAGAAGGGGGCCGCGGCCGGCTCCCCGTCTCCCCTGGCGCTCAGGTACGGCCCCGTCTCGAAGACCAGGCGGTAGGTCCCCGCGGAGAGCGAGGCGACGCCGAAGTCGGAGATCCGGCCGTCGGCGTCGGTGCGGGCCGAGCCGAGCTCGCCGCTGCCCACTCGCTCGAGCCGCACGACGACGCCGCCGGCCGGCTCGCCGCGGACGGTATCGAGTATGTGCGTGCTGACCGCGCTCATGCTGTATTCCCCGCTCGCCTGCGGGGCGCCTTCAGGCGCCGCCTTCCCTCGTCGCTCGTCCCCCGCTCCTCAGTCCAGACAACGCCGCGCCCCACCCGCTCGCTCATGCCCCGGCTCCCGCGCCGCCGGTCAGCTTGCGCAGCCTGATCTGGTTGATCTTGGCTAGCTCGGATGCCACGACGCGCCACTCCGTTTCCCGGTCGTTGCCGAGCCGCTCGCGCAGGAAGGCGAGCAGCTCGGCCGCACTCCGGCCGGTCGCGCAGGCCAGGTAGATGTGACCGAAGCGCTGCTCGTACTCGACGTTGCCGTCGGCCAGCGCCTGCCGAAGCTCGGCGTCGGCGCCGCTGACTCCGGCCTGCTCCTGCATCGACCAGCCCGCCGCCTCCCCTTCCCCGGCACCGCCAGCCTGGCCGGCAGCCGGTCCGTCGACGACACGCCGGTCGCCGATCCGGGGATGACCGGCCAGCGCCTCGCGCAGGTCCGCCTCACCCAGCGCCGCCACCGCGGCGTCCGACGCGCCGAGCAGCGACCGCATGCTCGGATACGGCCGTCCCGCGGCGACGGCATCGATCCAGCGCCCAGCCGAGCAGCAGTCGCGCAGCGCATGCCTCGCCGCTTCCTCCGGCATCCCGTTGAATTCGTCCACGCTGGCCATCGTGTCAGCCGGGCAGCGGCGAAGATCGCATGATCACGTGCAGGTCGCTGCGCCCGGCGGGCCAGCACAGGGCACCCTGCAGCGCGGCCTCGGTGGCCGCGGCTGCAGGAGGCCCGCTCGCGGGGGCGCGGGAGGGCCGCTCGCGGAGGCCGCGGGCTGCTCGCTGGCGGGGGTCGCGGGCGGTCCGGCCGGGATACTCATGGGTGCACAGTAGCGCCGGTGACGCCGCCATCACAGGCCGAAGGGACGGTTGCCGCTCCGCCCGTGCCAGCAGCCACCCGGGCGGTACCGAGGACTAGCGGTGAATACGTCGGCCGTTCGGGGAAGATGTGCAGGAACTCAACCGCGTCGCGGGAGGTGCCCGGGTGACCGATACAGCTGCCGATGTGGGCGCGACCTGCTTCGATGCCTGAAGGCGCGGTGATTTCGACACGCTGCGCTCGATCCTGGCCGACGATGTCACGTTCGACGGCCCGCTGGGCCACGCCCCGACGTGATCACCTGGTTCGAGCTGCATACGGCCGGCACCGCGCCGCTGCCGGCCGTGAACTGGCGGCACGTGCAGAACGGCAAGATCACCTCGATCCAGGTGACCTTCGATCCGCGGCCGCTGAGTCCGCCGCCAGCCACCGACGGCGCCTAGTCGCGCTTGTCGTAGGTCACCCGCAGGTGCAGCGGGCCGCGCAGAACGGGACTTGGCCGGTAGGGCGGCGGGTCCGCGGCTAGCCGGGGACCGGCCAGCCGGCGAGCGAACGCCGTCAGCGAGGCCTGCGTCTCGATCCTGGCCAGCGGCGCGCCGAAGCAGTAGTGAATGCCGCTCCCGAAGCCGACGTGCTCGATGTCGCCGCGATCAGGATCGAACCGGTCAGGGTCGGCGAACCGGTCAGGATCCCGGTTCGCGGCGGCCACCAGCAGCACGATCCGGGCACCCTTCGGGATGGTCGTCCCGTCCAGGTCGATGTCCGCGAGCGCCACGCGGTTCGGCAGGTACTGGACCGGCGGCTCGAACCTGAGCAGTTCCTCGACCAGCGGTATGACCCAGTCAGGCTCAGCCCGGAGACGCTCCAGCGCCCAGGGGTTCCGCAGCAGCGTCAGCACGCCGTTCGCGGTCAGGTTCACCGTTGTCTCGTGCCCGGCGATCAGGAGCAGGAGGCTGGTCGTCCCGAGCTCGCCGTCCGTCATCTGCTGCCCGGTCTGGTCGTTGGCCAGGCGGGAGAGCATCGAGCCGTCCGGCTGCGTGCGGTGTCGCTGCACCAGCTCGGTCACGTAGCCGAACATCGCGATCTGGGCCTGCTCACGCTGCTTGATCAGGTCGTCAGCGCCCTCCTGCTGCTCCGCGTCCAGTCCGCGGACGATCTCCTCGGTCCAGGCGTGAAACTGCTCGTCGTCGGTCTTGGGCACCCCGAGCAGCCCGCAGATCACTGACACGGGCAGCGGGTAGGCCAGGTGATCGACCAGGTCCGCCTCGCCCGAGGAGGGCAGGTCGTCGACCAGGCCGTTGACGAAGCTGAGGATCTCCGGCTCCTGACCGCTCACGACGCCCGGGCTGACCGGCGGCCCGAAGTAGCGGGTCGCGATGAACCGCAGCCGGTCGTGGTCAGGGGGGTCGCGCTGGATGAACGGTGCGTTGTCGACCAGCAGCCGGGATCCGGGGTCCGAGGCGTGGTGCGGATCGGAGCTGATCCGCGGATCGTGCAGCAGGCCGACGACGTCGGCGTACCGGCCGAGGGCGTAGCTGCCGTCGGAGAGGAGATTGACCCTGTTCTCCCTGAGCCTGGCGTAGATCGGGTACGGGTCGTGCCGGTTCGCGGCATCGGTCACCTGGCGCATGAGGTCCGCGCTAGCAGCTGTGGTCGCAGTAGTAGTAGCCACGGGACTAGTAGTCACGGGCGCTCCTTCCATCCGGCAGGCGGACCGCGTCCATCCGGGTCGGAGAGTGCCCGGTCACGACAACGGTGGGACCGTGGTAGGTGGCGGCCGGGTGCGGCGGGAACCTGGCGGGCTCCGGCTTGTCCGGCAGGTCAGCGTCGTACGGCTCGGGCAGCGCAGCCGCCCGCTCGATGAGGCCCCGGTAGTGATCGATCCAGCGGCCATGGTCGAACGTGACCGCGCCGACGATGCGCCCGTCGCAGTCTCCGTAGGCGGCGGCGAACGAGCCCGCGCCGGTCGATCCCTGCGTCACGATGATCTGGTCCGCCAGGGAGGGCACGCCGACCGACTTGATGTTGACGCCGAACTGGGTCGACCAGAACGTCGGGACGCAGGCGTGGGGCCGCCGGTCTTCGGGGGCGCAGATCATGTTGCGCGCGGCCACCTGAGCGCCCACCACGGCGTTCTCCCAGTGCTCCAGGGTCAGGAACTGGTAGTCGAATAGCGGGTGGGCGAACCTGGCCACGTCACCGGCCACGAACACGTCGTCGGTGACCAGCCCGTTCACCGCCACGGCCCGGCAGCCAGCGTCGGCAGCGACGCCGAGCGGGCCGGACGCCAGGCCGGAGTCGGCTAGCCATTCGGTATTGCGCATGCCGCCGAGGGCCACGACGGCCACGTCGGCGTCCACGGTCGTGCCGTCCGACAGCGCGGCGGCGCGGAATGTCCCGCCGCTTCCCTCGAGCGCGTCCACCGTGACTCCGCACCGGAGGTCGACGCCGTTCGTGGTGTGCAGATTCGCCGCGACGTCGCCGACCACGCCGCCGAGCGCGCCGGTCAGCGGTGCCTGCGCCTGCTCAACCACCGTGACGTCGATCCCGCGGTGACGGCAGGCCGACGCGACCTCCGAGCCGGTGAAGCCGGCGCCGATGACGACGACCCGGCTGACCCCCGCTTCCAGGTGGCCGATCAGCCTGGCGGCATCCCCGCGCGTCCGGACTCCGCAGACGCCGCCCAGCGTGGCCTGCTCGTCGACCGGCCACGGCCGGTTGCGGACTCCGGTGGCGATGAGGACGAGGTCGTAAGGAACCCGGGTACCGTCGGCCAGGACGACCTCGCCGGCCCTGCGGTCCAGGTGCGCGGCCGGGGTTCCGAGCAGCCAGCGGGTGTCTCCGAGCGGCTCGAGGTGCGGCAGCACGGTGTGGTCGGGAGCTACCCAGCCGGTGAGCACCTGCTTGGTCAGCGGCGGGCGATCATACGGCGGGTCGTTCTCGTCCCCGATGATCGTCAGGACCCCGTCGAACCCTTCTTTCCTGAGCGTCGCGGCACCCCACAGGCCGGCCAGCGATGCGCCGACGATGACGATGCGCTGCGCCCGGGACTTACCGGGCATCGCCAGCCCGCGCTGCCGGAACCGAAGCGTCCGTCGCTGCCGGAACCGCGGCGTCCGTCGAGATCGCCTGGACCGGGCACGCTGCTACCGCCCGCAGCACCGCGCGGCGCAGGTCGCCGGACGGGTTGGGCTGGTACATCAGCCCTTCCGTGCCGTTCAGCCGGAACGCATCGGGCGCCAGGAAGGCACACTGGGCGTACCCCTGGCACACAGCCAGGTCGACGACAACTCGCATGGTTCCCCCCGAACCGGGAGCCGGTCCCCCGGGGCCGGCTAATCGCGGGATTTCTCCCCGCGCGAGCGGGCCTTTGAACGCGGCGAGCAGGCTGAGATCTCAGCTGACCACATCGGGGGTGACCAGGCCCTCGGCGCGGACGGTCCGGCCGGCCAGCAGCCAGTACACGCCGCCGCCGACGATCAGGCCCCAGAAGACGCTGACGTCCGAGCCGAGCGGGCCGCCGTACCGGCTGGCGAGCGGCCCGACGTACGGCGGGTAGGTGTTCAGCCACAGCGCCGCCGCGATCATGCCGGCCGCCTGGGCGATCAGCGCGGGCCATCCCGCGCCGCCCCGGCGGTAGTACAGCCCGCCGCTGCTGGCCAGCAGCGACGCCGGGTCATAGCGGTTGCGCCGCAGCCACGAGTCGATCAGGTAGATCGCGCACCAGGGGGCAAGCCACACGATGATGAACAGCAGGAAGTCAGCGAGCAGCGTGTAGAACCGCGACGAGAAGATCGCGTATGCCGCGACGCCAAGGCAGATCACGGTGTCGATCGCCACGCAGGCGATCCGGTGCAGCTTCGGCACCAGCGACTGCAGGGTCACGCCCGACGAGTACAGGTCGAGCGTGTCGATCGCGAAGAGCTGCAGGATCGCGACGACCAGGTACGGCACGACGAACCAGCCGGGAAAGCCGGCCGTCAGCCCGGTCACGCTCAGCTCGGCCGCCTTCGGAAGCTCGGTGCCGAGCGCCGCGCCGAGTACCTCGAGCAGCACGGAGGGGATCGCGCCGCCGAGCGCGACCGCGATGACGATCCGCTTCCTGCTCGTCTCGGGCGGCAGGTACCGCGAGTAGTCGTTGCCGTTCTCTGACCAGCCAAGCCCTCCGGCTGAGATCACCAGGGCCAGGAAAATGGTCATCGCGCCCCAGCTAGCGCCGTGCGCCGTCGCGTGGAACTTCGAGCCGACGAGCACGGCCATGATCACGAATAGCGCCACGAACGGCAGCGACAGGTACTTCAGCACCCGCAGGACCGCCGCGTGCCCGAGCAGCGGAAGCACCGCCTGGATGGCGATGGCGACCAGCAGGAACACGACCTTCAGCCAGTCAGGGACGGTCTTCATGCCCGCCTGGCCGGCCAGCGCGATCGCCGCGAACACGATCAGCGCGACACCCTCGATCTCGAAGCCGACCTGCGTCACCCAGTTGAACAGCGAGGGCACCCGGTTGCCCGTGGGCCCGAACGGCGCCCGGCTGACCCCGAAGGTCGTCGTTCCGGCCCGCGGTCCCTGCAGGCTGGCCAGGCCGGTGAGCACGTACGTCAGGTTGCCACCCAGGATCACGACCAGAGCCTGGCGCAGCGACAGGCCGAACACGACGACCCCGAGCACGCCGTAGACGAGGAACTCGACGTTCCAGATCGCCCCTGCCCACATCCAGAACAGGCTGCTCGGCGTGCCCCACCGCTCGCTCAGCGGGACGTACTCGATCCCGCGGTGCTCGACCGCGGTGACCGGCGGCTCGGGTCCGGCGTGCAGCACACTGCGGACCCTACCCGCCTGGCCAGCCGATGATGATCATCGGCGCACCGGCCGGCTCCGGTCCGCCCGGCTGGATCCGCCCGGGCGGGCTAGCCGGCCCGGTCAGGCGGAGGGAGCCGCCAGCCGCGGGGCGGTCGCAGCCCGGCCGCCTCGGTCTCGCCCCGGGCACCGGCCACGGCGCGGAGCTCGTCGTCAGGGTCGGCGGAATCTCGCAGCCAGGTAATCAGCGCGACATACACGACGGGAACGAAACACAGCCCGGGAATCGTCCAGAGCAGGCCGGCCGCGATCTCCTGGTCGGCCACCGTGCCGAGCCCGTGGCCGGGCGGGTGCGCGAGCGCGGTGAACCAGACTGTGCCAGAGAAACCCATGATGTAGGCGCTCGCCCAGAGCGCCCACATCGGCAGGGCGGCGAACGCCGCCCGCTGGGGCCGGGAGATCCTCGGCAGCAGCGGCGGCGACTCGACCAGCTCAACCCACAGCGCCGCGCCCGCCCCCACTAGCGTCACCGCTTCGACGACAGTCAGCACCGGGTACCTGACCAGCGCATTCACCACGACCGGCACCCGCCACCCGAGCGCCACCGCGATGAACCCGACCAGGATGGCCCACGTCCGCGCTCCCGAGGTCCGGTGCGACCGGGCCGTCGCGAGCCGGCCAGCCAGCGGCCCGGCAAACCGCCACGGAGCCCCGAGCACGACGAGCGCGGGGACGACGACCGCAAGCACCACGAACTGCACCGCCTGCGCAAACACATACTGCCTCGCCGCCGGCCCGCAGGGCGGCACCAGCACCCCGAGCATCAGCACCACGCCAGCCGGGGCCAGCCACGAGCGCAGCCCCTGCATTCGGTTCCGCACAATCCCCGCCTATCGGTTCGGTCCCGCACCGTCTTACTCCATGGCGGGCTCGCCGTCAAGCAGTCAGCAGGGAGGGAGCAAGATGGATCCCATGGATCTCCCTGTGATGCCGCCGGTCGCGCCGATGCTGGCCAAGTCGGTCGCGGCGATTCCGGGCGGCGCGATGAGCTATGAGCCGAAGTGGGACGGCTTCCGGTCGGTCATCTTCCGCGACGGCGACGAGGTCGAGATCGGCAGCAGGAAGGAGCGGCCGATGACCCGTTACTTCCCCGAGGTCGTCGCGGCGGTCAAGGCGAGTCTCCCCGAGCGGTGCGTTATCGACGGAGAGATCGTCGTTCCTGACGCCGGCGGTCGCTGCCTGGACTTCGAGGCTCTGCTGCAGCGTATTCACCCCGCCGACAGCAGGGTAAGGCTGCTGGCCGAGCAGACCCCGGCCGCGTTCGTCGCCTTCGACCTGCTCGCGCTCGGCGGCAAGGACTACACCGGCGAGCCGTTCTCGGCGAGGCGGGAAGCACTTCAGCAGGCGCTGGCCGACGCGCTGCCGCCGGTGTACCTGACGCCCGCGACGACCGATCCGGGGCTCGCGGAGGTCTGGTTCAGCCAGTTCGAGGGGGCCGGACTCGACGGCATCGTCGCCAAGCCGCTGGACGGCACCTACCAGCCCGACAAGCGGGCCATGTTCAAGATCAAGCACGAGCGGACCGCCGACTGCGTGGTGGCCGGGTACCGGCCGCACAAGAGCGGACCGGACGCGATCGGATCGCTCCTGCTCGGCCTGTACAACGATGACGGCAACCTGGCCAGCGTCGGCGTCATCGGCGCGTTTCCGATGGCGACCCGCAAGGCGCTGTTCACCGAGCTACAGCCCCTCGTGGCCAGCTTCGAGGGTCATCCGTGGAACTGGGCGGCGCACGCCGAGGCCGGGGCCCGGCACCCGCGCGAGTCGGAGAGCAGCCGCTGGAACGCCGGCAAGGACCTCTCGTTCGTCCCGCTGCGTCCGGAGCGCGTGGTCGAGGTCAGGTACGACCACATGGAGGGCACCAGGTTCCGGCACACCGCCCAGTTCGTGCGCTGGCGGCCCGACCGCGATCCGGCGTCCTGCGGCTTCGGCCAGCTCGAGGAGCCGGTGAGCTTCAACCTGGCCGACATCCTGGCCGGCTGAC
>Ga0307373_10015780_pt1 | contig 10228 bp, 14 predicted proteins | sample OX2MG_FD_202534 | JGI IMG/M metagenome (GOLD analysis project Ga0307373, IMG submission 202534) | Soil microbial communities from Risofladan, Vaasa, Finland - OX-2 | ecosystem: Environmental > Terrestrial > Soil > Coastal area > Acid sulfate soil | place: Finland: Risofladan, Vaasa | collected...
CTCTCACTCGCTCTGGCGGACCGGGTGATGCTCCCCCTCCTCGCCGACGACAGCTACTGGGTGGTCGGTCACGGCGTCCGCTACCTCTCAATACAGACCATGACGGGGGGGGACTCATGGCTCCGGCCGCCACCTCGCTCCATCGGCGGATCAGCTAGGCCAAATCTAGGCGAGGACTGCTCACGTCACGGTATGCGAGCCTTCGCCACCTTGAACAGAGCTTGTGCTCAGAGCCCACCCAGCAAGTAGCGGAGGCCCTCCGCGAACTGGCGCGGCGTCGTGTAGGCCGCGAGCTGTTGTGCTAAGCCATCTGGGTCGGTCTCCGGTGGCGCCCAGCCTGCCCGAGATGCTTCGAGCGCCCCGAAGCCGACGGTGTAGCTGTGGACGGCCCCGTATGCACGTCGGGCGGAGTCCTCGTCCGCCAACGCGCGTCTTAAGACCTCCATCATCGCCTCCATGCGGGCGATCGCCGCTGGGGATACGACCGGATGCCGGAGGTAGACGTGGAGAGCAGCGGGTTGGGAGACCAGGAAGCGACGGAGCCGGTCCGCTGCCTCGGCGACCCATGCCTGCCAGTCATCACTCAGGGTTCGGGGGCGCCAGCAACGAGCGAGGAGACGGTCGACGACCTCGTCGATGAGGTCGTCCTTGCTGCGGACGTGTCGATAGAGCGACATCGGTGACACGCCAAGTTCGCTAGCCAGGCCGCGAATCGTCAGCTCCTCGTATCCTCCGGCCCTGACCCGTTTAGTCGCCACCAGGATCACCTGCTCCCGCGAAACGGTCCCCCATGGGACGCGGCTCCCCGGCATGGCTGCCTCCTTTGGTGACCGAGCTGAATGACCACCCCGGACAGGGCACCACTTCAGCATACGACGACATGCGTACACGTACGCGAATGAGCTATCCTAAGTCAAGATACAGATCTCGGACGACACTGACGACGGTCCGAGCGGAGGTGCCGAGATGCTCGCGTTCAGGTTGACGCCTTGTCTCCACTAGCGGGCCGGGAGTCAGGCGAGGAGGCAGTCGACCCGGCAGGTCCACTTGATCAGAGTCACGGTGCCCCCCCCGATCTGTGGCGCGCAGCCTCTGCGGCACTCAGCAAGGCCTCGGAGTGGTTGGGGGGCTCCGGGCCAGGGGTCTTGGCCATGGCCTTCATCGTCGGGATTGGTTCCGGCTTCGGCGCGGTCGGGTTCCGCTGGCTCATCTTTGGGGTGACCTGGTTGGCCACCGGTCAGGAACAGTTTGGCCAGCAGGGCAGGGTGGCCAGCCCTCATCTGCCCTGGCTCGGTATCTGGTTTCTCCTCCTGATCCCCGTGCTGGGTGGACTGCTCTACGGGCCGCTCATCCAGCGCTTTGCACCAGAGGCGCGCGGGCACGGTGTGCCCGAAGTGATGATGGCAGTCGAGAAGCAGGGGGGACGAATCCGGCCTCAGGTCATGGTCGTCAAGGCGCTCGCCTCCGCGATATGCATCGGCGCAGGAGGTTCGGTAGGCAGAGAGGGTCCGATCGTACAAATCGGGTCGGCGATTGCTTCGACCCTAGGCCAGGTCGTCCACATGCCCCCGCGTCGGCTGCAGATCTTGGTCGCCTGCGGTGCCGCTGGCGGAATATCCGCTACCTTCAACGCTCCGATCACGGGGCTGTTCTTCGGGTTCGAACTGATTCTCGGCGCGTTCTCGATCAACGCGGTGGTCGCCATCATCTTCGCCTCGATGATGGCCGATGTGATCGGTCGGGCCTACTTCGGCGCCGCACCGATCTTTAGCCAAGTGCCGCACGATCTAGTTATTGCCCACGACGCCGACTACCTGCTCGTCGCCGTCCTCGGACTCCTTGCCGGGCTGATCGGGGTGGGGTTCAAAATGATTCTCTACAAGGTCGAGGACGTTTGCGACAGGTTGTGGAAGGGGCGACCGGAGTGGCTCCGGCCCGCGGTCGGTGGCATCGCGCTGGGTGCGTTGCTGCTGGCGCTGCCGCAGCTCTATGGGGTGGGCTACCCCGTGTTGGACAACGCGGTAGCTGGCCAGTACATTTTGTGGTTCCTCGTCATCCTGATGGTCGGCAAGATGTTCGCCGCCAGCCTCACCATGGGGATTGGAGGCTCTGGTGGAGTGTTCGCCCCGTCGCTGTTCATTGGGGCCATGGGCGGGATGGCCTTTGGCATCATGGCCCACCACCTGTTCGGAGCGGCAGTCGGTCCGCCTGCGATCTACGGTGTCATCGCCATGGGGGCGGTCTTTGCCGGAGCCACGCAGGCACCGCTCACGTCGATCGCCAGTGCCATCGAGATGACCGGTAACTTTACGCTCACGCTGCCAGTCATGCTCGCTGTCGGACTGGCTGTGGGACTGTCGAAGCGAATGACGTACGGCACGATTTACACTACGAAACTCTTGCGCCGTGGCGTCGACCTCGAGCAGCCCCCAGGGCTCTCGACGCTTCCAATGCCCACGGCTGCAGCGATCCGGCAGCCACTCCCCGAACCAGTCGGGAACGCCGAGGGGACTAATCCGGGGCATCCAGACCAGGAAGCCCACCCCACCGACGGTGACAAACGACTGGGGCCAAGCTGAGCCTTTCTCCTGGGCCAGCCCCTCGAAGCCTTCGAGCAGCAAGTGCCGTCGGGGATGAGACGCTCGACCTCGAGGGCCCCGCCAACCGTTGCGTTACTAAAACGAGCGTTAGTAGACCGACCGGTCCCAGCAATCCTTTCAGCCATCCGCCCTTCGCAGCCCTTCAAGTGTGTCGGCTTATCAACGCTCGGATTAGTAACTGCTTCCCACCGAGGTCCCCTCAACGGACTGAGCCGCCTAACCTGAACTACGATGCGGTACTGGATCGCACCAGATGGACGGACGCACGAGTATTCCTAAACCGCGTGTCGGATGTTCGAGTCCTTCCGGGGCCACCAATTCCGCGAATTCATCCTCGCGGTCAGGCTAGCGACGAGTGACATCGTCGCCAGGCACTTGGTGGTCTTGTCACCGCAGGGCCAAACTCAGCAGTTCAGGCACCGCTGGCCGGCTCACTGGGCCAACACCGAGCAGCGCGCCGGAGGCGCCGGTTCCCACGAGTGCTGCTCGGGAATGAGGCTGGACGACCATCGCCTGGGCTCCTCAGGCGAGCTTCCAGGAGAAGGAATTCACGTGCCGACGCGACCGAGTGGCGTGCGCGGGTGCCCGGCATAATCCCATCCATGTCGTCCGTAGTCTCATTCGCTACGAAGCCGACCCTTGAGGGACATCTGGTGGTCCTGCGGCCCGTCCAAGCGGCCGAGGCGGCGGGACTAGTTGAAATGGATGAAGAGGCCCTGCAGCTGACCGGTACCCACCAGACCCACAGCTTGGAGGCGCTCGACGAGTGGCATCGCTCCAGGGCCGATCACGAAGACCGGCTCGACGTGTCAATCATCGAGAGGGCCACTGGCGAGTGGGCAGGAGAGGTTGTCCTGAACGACTTGAAGCGGGGCAACCGCTCGAGCGGATTTCGAATCCTCCTTGTGGGACCCAACTATTTTGGCCGTGGGCTGGGCACCGAGGCCGCCGCGCCTGTGCTCTCCCACACGTTCGAGTCTGTCGGCGTGCACCGGATCAAGTTGGATGTCTACGCGTTCGACCCAAGAGCCCGCCATCTGTAGGAGAAAGTGGGCTACGCACATGAGGGCACCAAGCGGCAGGCAGTGCTATGGAAAGGCGACTGGGTCGATGCCCACCTCATGGCGATCCTGGGCAAAGACTGGTACGAGCGTGTCGGCGACGCGATGCAGTCATCACGCCCACTAGCCACTTCGGGACCCGCCCCCTAGCTGAGTTCACCCCTGCACCTCCCGGTCGTAGAGAGGGACAAGTCTAGAACCTATCGAGTCCACTTCTTAGGTGGCGGGTACACATATCTGGCGATCGTGCCCGACGCCCAAGCGATCGCAAAGCCACCGAAGACCAAGAGGAAGGTGTGCAGGCTGGTCTTCTTTGTCCCCGCCGCCATAACACCCAAAAGCACCGCCCATACGACGGCCAAACCGATGCTGTATGCCCAGTAGTTACGTCTCACGGTAATTCACCTCACACAATGGATAGTCCGTTAGTCGCGATGAGGAGAGGGTACCTAGAAAGTAGGCCGCTGTGGATCTGCCGGGAGCCAGCGATGTGGCGCTGAGATCGAGACGCCAAGGTTAGATGCCACCTCACCTGGAGGGATCGGGCTCGCGACGAGCTGTTCGCCCGGGAGATCTTCGACTCCATCCTTGGGGTCTGGGTCCACAATATCGGGGCCAGATCAACTGGAAGTGACTTGACTGTGGAACTGATCGCGGCGAGACCCTGGCACCGCTTCGCCACCTGAGCCTTACTGATCCCCGATGGTTAGTCCAGCTGATCTGGATCAGTTCAAAGGGGTCCGGTCAGGAGCACCTCCCGCTTGGTCCGAGGTTGCTTTACGCCCACTACGGGGTCGGTTCCGGCGACTGGTAGGTGGCAAGGCTGGACCCAAAGACTGGACGTGCTTCCTCGTACTGCCCCGCAGTCTTCGGAGCGTGGGATGGTCCGTCTGTTGTTGCGGTCTCCTTACCGTGGTGTCAAAGAAAGGAGAGTTGATGGACACAGCAGCTTGGATGAGCTCTCAGGGTCAGGTGACCGTTCCGAAGGTCGTGCGCGATGCGTTGGTGATCAATCGGGGCGACCAGGTTGTGTTCTGGGTCGAGGGCAATCGCGCCGTCCTGGCCCGGAAAGTCGCTGTTCTCGCTCCGGCTGGCACGATCAGAGTTCCTTGGGTCAAGCGCGATGTCGCTTGCGGCGAGGTTCTACGCACGCCTCGAGCAGCTCGGGTCGCAGTCCGTCATGGAGTGCCGTCGTCAACACGAACTTGCTCATCCGACATCTGACGGGCGACCCGAAGGCGATGGCTGCTTGGGCAGCCGCCTATTTCGGCGCAGAGCCCGAGCTTTTCCTGGCCGATCGCGTATTGGCCGAGGCGGTCTTCGTGCTGACGTCGTTCTACAAAGCTCCGCGTCCGCGAGTCGCTGATGCAATCAGATCCCGCCTGGCGCTGTAATCAGTCACCTGCGTGGACGTGTCGGTATTGCTGAAAGCAGCTGAGGTGTACGAAACTGACGGGCTCGATTTCGCCCAGGCCTACCTGGTGGCCAGCGCCGAAAGCACAGGGATCGCGATGATCGCTTCGTTCGACAGGTCGATCGATCGCGCCGGAACCGTTGAGCGCGTCGAGCTGAGAGGTGGATGACGGCTCAGCGTGTGCTGGTACCCGAGGAGGGACCCGAGCCCTACCCGCAGCAAGCTGTCCCGGGAGGGTCGCGGCGTCCCACCACCTCGATCGAGAAGCCCAGACGATCTGGAGGACAACCGCGAGAGGGGTCTCCCGGTATCGTCTGTCCGATGGCTAGCCAATCCCCCCAGCAGCCTCCCGCCGCTGAGGCAATCCTGTTCCCGCTCCAGGAACTCTTTGAGCGTTTGCCTCCCGAGATCCGCAGGTGGCTGCTGCTGTTCAAGATCGACTTCGCGCCGGCCCACTCCCAGCCATCGACGGCCCGTTGGGTGGCGACGCTGCTGGTGGCGAACGTGGGATCGCTCGCCTCGGATGCGATTCTAGTGGCGCTGGGAACGACGATCTTTCCATCCACCCGAGGTTTCGTGCACTTCCAGCCCACCGATTATGGCAAGCTGACCCTGATCGGGGTGACTATCGCATGCGTCGCGTGGCCGCTCGTCACCCGGATCTCGTCCAAGCCACGGTGGCTGTTTCTGCTCTCAGCCGTGGTGGTGACGCTTTTCCTTTGGCTGCCGGACCTGTGGATCCTGGTTCACGGCGAACCGGTCCGCGCGGTCGGCGTACTGATGCTGATGCACCTGGCTATCGCATTTATCACGTACAACGCCCTGGTGCGCATCGCGCCAATCGGTGGGGCACCTGAAACGCCTTGGTATATGGTCAATTCTTGGCCGCGCCCAGGCTGACCCTCGACCTCGTCGCGGGGATCTGATGGTGCCGGTAGGTCGCGGAGCTGGCGAGCCCGCACGGCACTGAGGACCACCGCCGCGCAGACCGTTGAACGCGACCAGTCAGCGGCGAAGGCTTGGCTCGTATCGGCCCCGGAGCGCTCCGGCCTGAATTTCGAGGTGACAGAACGATCCGACGGGGCTTCGGACCGGAAATCCCGGCTCCTCCGATGCCACCGGTTCGACCAGCTGAATGCCCTCCTCGGCCGCCCAGCTGGCTGATCTCCCAGCGAGCTGACTGACGACGTCTAGCTGAATCGAGCTTGAACGAGGCGGCGCCCGGACGTCCCCATCTCGTCGGCAGTCGAGCCGACCGCCTCTGCCCCGGGTTTGTCCGAGCGCTGACCGATTGACCGTGCCACAGTGCCGTATCATACTGTAGTCGATATATCTACCAGGGATGTGTATGCCGCCTAACCTTTCGGGACTGGGACGTTTCGCCGACTCCGCCTTACTGGTCCTCGCCAGTCTCGCCGAAGGCCCAAAGCACGGGTATGCGGTGATGCGAGACGTGCAGATCAAGGCGAACGTGCGGATGGGGCCCGGAACCCTCTACGGCGCTCTCGCGCGCCTGGAGCGCAAGGGCTGGATTCGTCCCCTGCCAGCTCGGGACCGGCGTCATCCCTACGAGATTACTGCCAGCGGTCGGCGGGTGCTCCGCGAGGAGTGCACCCAGTTGCACGATTTCGCCGCCGCGGTGCTAGCTAGCCGATCCAGCCGATGAACCGGAAATGGGCTCGCCTCTACCCGTCGGCGTGGCGAGCCAGGTACGAGGAGGAGATGGCGGAGGTCCTGGCGGAGGTGCCGTGGCGTCCGCGGCCCGCGTTCGACCTGATCCGCAGCGCCGCTGACGCCTGGCTCAACCCGCCGGAGCGTGACCAGCCTTCGTCCGGCGCTCCTTGGCTCGCCAGTTGGGCGACTGCAGCTGGGCTGGCATCGCTGGCCTTTGCGCTGTTTCGCACCGTCGCCATCCCGACACTGGTTCCCGCCGGCGTCTTCAGCTGGTGGTGGCCGCCAATCGTGGCAAAGTCCCTCATCGGCGCTCTCGGGCTGCTGAGCGGAGTTTGGCTAGCCTGGCACGAACGCTGGCGGGCGGCCGCAGCCGCTCTCAGCCTGGGGACGGTGGTCAGCAGTCTGGCCTTGAATTGGACTATCGGCCCCGGCACGCCGTCCTCAAGCACGCAGATGGTGGACCTGACCACGCAGCCGTATCCGGCCTGGGCTTGGCCAGCTTTCGACTGGCCGATCCAGTTCCTCTTCAGCTGCCTCGCAGTCGGGACCTGCCTGACGGCCGTCGTTCGGGCGAGCAGGCGTACCAGGCGCTCCCCAGCTGCCGCGGCTGCTCAGCGATGAGGACGAACGAGTGACCGAGGTGAGCACCGGCGACCCGGCGCTCCTGATCGTGCTCGGCTTGGCAGTGGTCGTGGGAGTCGCGGTAGTGGTCCTCCGCCGCCGTCGTAACTGATCCCTGGGTGGAGCACCGGACACCGCCGAGTGGCCCCACCCGCATCGGCAAGCAACGAACTCCGAGCAGCGAGTAACTCTCTGCCAGTACCGAAGAGGCGCCCAGCTATTTCTGATGTGCGTCTGACAGACTGCTGCGATGCAGGGTTCCTCCTCGCCGTCATGCCCAACACGTGACGCGCCTCTGCAACTGGTTCGGCGCCGGACCAGGGGCACTGTGACAGGCCCGGCCCGCGGCGGGCTCGCGATCGCCGCCCTGGTGAGCCAGGCCCTGCCTGGCAGAAGTGCCCCCACTGGCGCGGCAACCTTTACCCCGACGAGCAGCCTGACGATCCCCAAAGTCGGCAGCACGCCAAATCCCTCCCTGCCCACCCTCACTTCGAGGGGCTGGTGAGCGTTGAGAGGAGTTGGCTTCGGGTGCCCTCCGCCCCGGAGTTGGCACGCACCCGACGGCTAGCTCTCGGCACGTCGGTCGAGCTGGTAGTTCACCCGCCCGATGGACTGGAAGCGGCTCAGGCTGTAGTTGACGCCGTACTGGTGCAGTTGGATCGGGCTGCCAGTCGTTTCAGCTGGGACTCCGAACTTTCCCGGCTCAACCGGGCCGCGGGCGCCCCGCACCGAGTAGGTGACTTACTGGCAGAGCTGATCCTGGTCGCGCTGACGGCGGCCAAGTCGACGGATGGTTTGGTCGATCCGACCGCGGGAAGGCCTCTGATCAAGGCTGGGTACGATCAAGACTTTGCCCAGATCCAGCGGGACCAGGCTGCCCGCACTGGCACCGACCTCGGGGAATGGGGGTGGCAGCGGGTTCGGGTCCAGGGAGACTCCGTGCAACTTCCTCCCGGCATGCTGCTCGACCTCGGGGCAACCGCCAAAGCCTGGGGCGCGGATCGGGCTGCGGCCGAGGTCGCCGCCTCGGTGGGCGGTTCCGTGCTGGTAAGTCTTGGCGGCGATCTGACGACGGGCGGGCCGACACCCCCCGGCGGATGGTTGGTGCGGGTGGCAGATGGACTTCACGCTGACCCGGAGGGTCCTGGCCAGATCGTCAGGCTGGCCAGTCCGGCCCTAGCGACCTCGTCCACAACCCAGCGGCGGTGGACGAGCGGCGAGCAGGTAATGCATCACATCATTGATCCCCGCACCGGCAGGCCTGCCGAGGCCCCGTGGCGGACCATCTCCGTCACCGGCGCCTCCTGCGTCGCGGCCAACACCGCCTCCACGGCAGCTATCGTGGCCGGCCGCGAAGCTCCCACGTGGTTGGCTCAGCGCAGCTTGCCGGCCCGACTCGTATCGCAAGCCGGGGAGGCGCTTCACGTGGGGGGCTGGCCGCCCGACGGGGACGAGCTGCCCGAGTGGTCAAGGGAGCGTGGGGCGGGGGCGAACCGCGAGTGAGGCCGAACTGCTCCTCACCCGGCTGTGGTGGCGGACCAGGGGAGGCGGCCCCGAGGCGCTGGTAGTGCTCACCGCCAACTTGGTGGTGGGAATTCAGAGTAGCGACGGATGGGCTCCGGGGAAATGACCCCGAGTCAAGTCCACCGGAATGCACCGCACCCTGTCGCTACGGACGGCGGGTCAGAGGGACGCCAGGACCTCGGAGAGCACGCGGATCCCCCGGGCGTAGTCAGCGAGCTCGATCGACTCGTCCGGGGTATGGTCTAACTTCGAGTCGCCCGGTCCGTAGACCACAGCTGGGCACCTCCACTTGGGCAGTACCACATTGAGATCGGAAGTGGCCAGTCGCCTCTGCCAGACGACCTTTTCTCCCTCTCCCGCGATGGCGCGAGCGAAGGCCGTCGGAAGGATCCCGGTGCGGGGTACCGTCGCCGCCAGTTCCGAGCCGGTGACCACCAGAGTGCCCCCGAGAGTGAGCGCCTCCAACCGGCCGATCAGGTCCCCTGGCGAAATCGACGGGGGCAGCCGGAACCCGAGTTGCAGAAAAACCGACTCCTGGAGGCCGTCCGTACGGCTTTCGATCGCCAGGAGATGGGCATCAAGGGCGTTGAACCCGCCCGCCTGACCGTTGATCGCCACCACCTCGGCGCGGACGGCGGCCCAGGTGTCCAGGCCCCGCTCAGCGGCGGTGGGTTCCGGTCGGGAGCTGTGCTGCGCCGGGCAGCTCAGCTCCCAGCGGCAGCGCAGCCGGCCGCGATACCCGAGCACCACCCGGTCCCAGCCGGATGGCTCTCCCACCACCAAGAATGCCGGCGGTGCCAGGTTGGTCGCCAGCAGCCGGGCCCCGGCCGACTCTCCCTCCTCATCCGCCGCCGCCAGGATTCTCACCCGGCGGTGCAGGCGGCCGGAGTCGCGGGCGCGCGCGGCCGCCGCCAGGAAGGCGGCCAAGGGTCCCTTGGCATCGGAGGCGCCCCGGCCAAAGAGCCGGCCTCGTTCCAGCCGGGGTGACCAGAAGCCTGCGACGGTGTCGAGGTGCCCCAGCAGATACACGTCACCTGTCAGCGGTTCGGCCGGGCCGGGCTCCATCAGCCCAAGGACGTTGCCCGCAGCATCCACCTCTGCCGCCAGTCCCCGGGCCCGGAATTCCCGCGCCAGCCAACTGGCCGCCTGTGTCACCCGGCCCGTGGGACTAGGGATGGACACCAGTTCGGTGAGTAGCTCCAGCTCGTCCGGGCGCAACTGCTCCTGGTCGCTCATCCGGCGGTCCGGGACACTCCGTTCCGCCGGAAAACGGTTCCGTGGCCCCGGCACGCCATCTCGACCGGGCTCGCGATTCGGCCATCCCCCACCACCAC
>Ga0307373_10015781_pt1 | contig 10228 bp, 7 predicted proteins | sample OX2MG_FD_202534 | JGI IMG/M metagenome (GOLD analysis project Ga0307373, IMG submission 202534) | Soil microbial communities from Risofladan, Vaasa, Finland - OX-2 | ecosystem: Environmental > Terrestrial > Soil > Coastal area > Acid sulfate soil | place: Finland: Risofladan, Vaasa | collected...
ACGTACACCGAGGTTGAGTGTGAGCTGGGTGTTGACCTTCAAATCATCCTGAACATACCCAGCGTACTCAATACCGCGCTCGCCGATCGTTCCGGGAGTTAAATCCTGAGTAATGGCCAGCGCCCGACCGGTCAGAAAATCCGCAAAAGCATTTCCGGTAAAGAAGGGGGCAAAGATGTAGCCCCCGCGCGGGAAGAAATTGGAATGATTATTGTCCAGGCGTCGAATAATACTGACTCCGGCCTTGATCTGGTTCTTGCCTCTCACGATGGAAAGATTGTCAGTAAACTGATAAGTGGTTCCGCCGCGGATAAAGGGAAGGAATGGCGAGGTTCCGATCCAATCCGGCGCGGGAGAAAAATCGAACCACGGCAGTCCTCCCGTGAATTTATCGACGTTGACATTGCCAATACCGAACTGTGAAGCGAGGTCCTGCCCACCGTCCGCGGTGGCATAGGGATTATAGGTCCGGTTAAAACCGGCTCGAAATTCGTTGACCACTGCGGGAGAGAAGCTGTGAACCTCCGTGACGCCGCCGCTCTGATTCCGGAACAGGTTTGAGCCCGCGAGTAAATTCAAAACAATGCCGCAATTGATGCACGGACCAATGGTGTTGTTTCCGAACGCTGCCGGGATGACCGAATCGGAGCGCCCAAAAGAATAGAAAGTGCTCAGAGAATCCTTGTCATTGAGGTGATAGTCGATTTTGAAGTCAAAGCTGTCCTGATTGTTGGCGGAACGGCCATTGGCCGCATAATTGGCAAAGGTTCCTACCCCTTGTACAAACTCTCCCGGGATGTTGGGAGCGGGGTAGAACTGCGCAACCTTAATCGCGGCGGGATCCATGGCGCTCGTCGGAACCACTTGGCAGGCTGAAGTGAAATTGCTCAGATCGCAACCGGGGTAAACAGTTCCCAAAAGAGCGTTCTGGTAAATGGGCGTGCCTGGCGCCAGCGTTTGGCTGAAATTCCCCTGGCGTTCGGCCAGGGTCGGCACGCTGAAGATTTCGGAATCACTTTCCACCTGCCGCGATCCTTGATAATCCCCAAAGAAAAATAGCTTGTCCTTCCTGATCGGGCCGCCCAGTGTGAATCCGAATTGATTGCGCCTTAATTCAGATTTCGGGGCGCCGGCCTCGCCGGCATTGGGAGGCACCTGGTTGTTGAAAAAACCGTTGGCGTCAAGTTTGTCATTGCGCACAAATTCAAAGACGGACCCGTGAAGGCGGTTCGTTCCTGAGCGCAATTCGACCTGGACAATGCCTCCCGCGGCACGTCCGAATTCTGCTGAGTAGTTTGCGGTCTGGACTTGAAACTCCTGGACTGCATCCACGGAAGGCTTATTGACGGGAGATCCTTCGATATTCATGTCATCGATGCCTTCCAGCATGAAATTGTTCTGGTCGCTTCGTTGTCCGTTTAGGTTGTAATTGCCGATGGATTGGCCTTGAAGGCCGGGGGTTGCGCCGGCGCTTAAAGCAATCAAATCCATAAAGTCCCGGCCGTTCAGAGGCAGGTCGGTCACTTGCTGGTGGTTGATGACCTGGCTGACATTGGAAGTGTCAGGCTGGAGCATTTGAACAGCTCCTCCCTGCACGACAACCGATTGCGTTGCTTGCCCGACCTGGAGCCGGACATTCAGGCCTATCACTTGGCCGATATGAAGGGACAGGTTTGACTGGATGCTCCTCACAAAACCCGACGCTTCGACGGTGACCGTGTAGGCGCCTGGCGACAGGAAGCGCGCTTCGTAAAGCCCGCTGGAGTTGCTGACGGACCGGAGTCTTACGCCCGTTTGTACATTTGTGACAAGGACGGAAGCATTAGGAATCACAGCTCCGGAAGGATCTGTTACGGTGCCCCGGATGGTTCCGGAAGCTGCTTGTGGGAAAGCCGGCGCCGCCAGCCAGGTGAGCGCCCATGGGGACAAGAGCACCAGGATAGCGATTCTCACAACAGATGAAGATGGTTTTCGATGCATCGTACGCCTTCCTCTTCAGCGGTGTTTTCGCTGCGAGCCGGGGTCGCGCAGGAAAAACGACGGTGTTGTATTAGTGCCCCGAGGCCCTCTAAGAAACCATATGTATACGGGCACTGAATGTTTGTCAAGTATTTTATAATTATACTTATGATATAATTATGTCTACGAAAGGAGCTCCGATCCTTTCCCGATAGGCATTGTTTACTCTCGGGCAATTGGAGTCGTCATGAAATTGAAGGCCGAAAGCGAGTCTTCGGTTGTTCTTAAAGACGTTGTCGATGCGCGGCAGCGCATTTCGACTAAGCTTATCCACACGCCGCTGGCCCACTGTCATGCGGTCAGCGAGCATGCTGGCCGGCCCGTCTTCTTGAAATTGGAAAATATGCAAAAGACGGGATCGTTTAAGGCGCGCGGGGCCCTCAACAAGACCCTTAGCCTGGGCAATCAGCAACGCCGCAAGGGTCTGGTTTGCGCCAGCACCGGCAATCATGGCCTTGGAGTCGCTTACGCCGCCTCGCGTGCGGGGGTGCCGTGCGTGGTGGTCCTGCCGGACCCTCCCAACGCGTACAAGGCCCGGCTGCTTGAAAAGCTGGGAGCAAGAGTTGTAATGTATGGTACGACCTCGGACGAGCGGCAGGAAAAAGTTGATGAGTTAGTTCGGGAGAACGACTATGTCGAGATCCACCCGTTTGCTGACCCGATGCTGATTGCCGGTCAGGGAACGGTGGGGCTCGAAATCATGGAAGATCTCCCTGAGGTACAGGAGGTCTATGTCCCAATCGGGGGCGGGGGTCTCATCGCCGGAATCGCCTTGGCGATCAAGGAGCAACGTCCGTCGGTCCGGGTTTATGGGGTGCAGCCCGAGAATGCCAACGCGATGGCCGAGGCTTTGCGCGGGCATCAAGTAGTTACCCTGGAAAGCATCAAAACCATCGCCGATGGCTTGGCGGCCGGGGCCACGGAAGAGTTGAATCTTTCCCTTGTTCAACGTTACGTGGATGACGTTATCTTGGTGAGTGACCGGGCCATCCTGGAAGCTACTCTTTTGGTGATTGAGCGGTCAAAGTTGTGGGTGGAACCTTCCGGCGCGGCCAGCGTGGCTGGACTGCTGGCAAATCGCAGGGGAAAAGGCCGGGCCGTTGCCGTCCTCAGCGGTGGGAACGCTACTTTGCAGCAGGTCCAGCAATATAAGTCCCAGCTGGGAATGGCTTAGGCGCAGAGACTTATGGTCAAACGAACCTCTCAGAGCAGGAACGGAAACGCCGGCCGGCCACTGAAGTCCGCCGGCAAGAGGAACCGGTCCAAGCTGACGGCAGCGGAGTTGGTTTACCAGGAATTGAAATCCCGGATCTTGACAGTGCGTTTTCCTCCAGGGAGCGTCCTGGAAGAGGAAGGGGTGCTCGGCAAGCTTGGCTTCAGCCGCACTCCTTTTCGGGAAGCTTGTATGAGGTTGAAAGAAGAGGGCTGGCTCGTCGCCATGTCACGCCGGGGATATCTTATTGCGCCCATTACCTTCAAGGACACGGTCGATGTTTATGAAATGCGTTTTATCTTGGAGTGTGCGACGGCGCAAATCGCTGCTGCTCATGCGGGCCGAAGTGATGTCGAGCGTTTAGAAAAGATCGTCGGGGCGGAAGAAAAGCATCATGAGAAGAAAGTCATTATGCCGAGTCTCGTAAGAATGAATTTTGATTTTCACATGTCTTTAGCCATGATCACTGACAATGTTCGCATCACAGCCGCGGTCCGCAATCTGCTTGAGCACGTCCTGCGTTTCGATTCCATGCTCTTCCAGTTTTCACCGCAGACCTCCTGGGTCGGGCACAGTGCGATCGTCGCGGCCATCAAGCGGCGGAATTCGGCGGAGGCCCAGAAGCGAATGCATGAGCACATTCAGCATGCCAGAGAGCGGATCTTCAGCGTATTCAGTTCGACACGCTGGCACCATGGGGCGGACGGTCAGATCCTCGTGGATTTTTCCCGGGCAAGGACGCCTCGCTAGTCCTTCAGAACCTCAACTCAAATGAGCAGGAAGATCAATTTCTGGCTACAGGCGTTTAGGAATCCACAAGGGAGGAACTCAGTATGAAGGCGGCGGTTTTAGAGGACGTCAAGAAACTAAGGGTTGGCAATGTTCCGGATCCTGAACTCAACGCGCGCGCGGTTGTCCTCGGAGTCCGTGCTGTCGGGGTGTGCGGCACCGATCACTATATCTTCCAGGGGCACAGCAACTATCGTGTCGATTCGAAAGGACGCGTCATTCCCTTAAAGGAGCAACCCCAGATTTTAGGCCATGAATTCTGCGGGGAAGTGCTGGAGACGGGAAGGGAGGTTCGAAACGTCAAAGTTGGCGACCTTGTCTTATGTGATCAGGGGCTGAACTGCTACAGTTCCGGAAGATGGCCGCTATGCCCTTACTGTGCCTCGGGCGATTCTCACCAATGCGCCTATTACCAGGAGCCCGGCATTACCGGTTTGCCCGGAGCTATGGCGGAGTACATTGCGATGCCCGGGGTCAACTGCATTCCAGTGACCGCGGAGATTCCTCCCGAACAGGTCGTGATGAGTGAGCCGCTTGCTTGTATTATCCACGCCTGTAAGCGGGTTGAAGCCCAGCCGGCCCGTTACACCCTGGAGGGGCCCGAGCGTGTTCGCAATATTCTTATTACCGGCGCCGGACCCGCGGGTCTGCTGTTCCTGCAGTATTTGCGGAATGTCAGAGGATTCGCCGGCAGGATCCTCATCTCCGATTTACGGGAGAAGAATCTGGAGATCGCAAAGCAGTTTGGCGGCACGCCTATCAATGCCAGTCGAACCGCTTTGCCGGAAGCCGTGCAGGAATTGACCCAAGGTGGACGGATTCACTATCTGATTGAAGCCTCGGGGAGCGCCACGGTGTTCAAGCAAATCCCGGGATTTCTTGCGAAGCAGGCAACGGTCCTGATTTACGGGCTGGGTCATACGGGCGGGAGTCTCGAACTGCTTTCGAATATCCTTTTTTTGGAACCGCATTTGGTGTCTACAATCGGCGCCTCCGGCGGTTTCGATTCCAGCGGGAGTCCAGTGATATACCGGCAGTCACTCGAGCTGATCAGCGCAGGTAAAATTAAGGTCTTGCCAATTATTACGCACCGCTACGCGGCACTTGAAGATGTTCATAAGTCGTTTGAGGAAGATCACGGTAAGCATGACTACATTAAAGGGGTTATGTCACTGGCCCCGCGATAGATCTGGCGCATCAGAGCCCTGCGTTGGAACCGCAGAGGCAAGAACCGTTCTGACCATGCCGCGCGTTTAGGCCACTTGGCAAACCCGTGGCAACTCCTCGTCCCTGGCTTATCCGCTTTCCGGCCATCCTTCGATGGTGACGTGAGCCGAACCACTGACCTCCCGCTTAAACCAAACGACTAACCGTTGGCCGGTCCAACTGACCGCATAACTTTCCGACGGCAGCTCCTGTTGATCGACGGTGATCTTGGGATTTCCATAGCACCAGGTTTCCACGATGACCACAGGATTGATTTGCGGAGAGCCGGGAGCTGCCCGAAGCGTAAACTCGACCTGATGGTCGGCCGGCTCCAGGCGGTAGGCGCGCTCGCTCGCCTCAAAGCCCATGTACCGGCCGGCCGTTGTCTCAATGGTGGCCGGGTGCAGCCAGGAAGCCGCCAGGCGCCGGGGATAATCTTCATTTCCCGGGTTCACTCCCTGGAGCATCAGCCAGGCTGTGCCTTGCGGAGGATTCCACTTGGCATCAAAGGGGATAGAGGGATTCGGATGGTCAAAGGCGGTTGAGTGCACCCACGGTTGTACGGTCACATACGAAGTGCTGACGGGGCGGTTTTTCAAGTCCGCCTCGGTCGCCTGGACACCGATATAGTAAGGTTCATGCCACAAGGGGTAATGCTTCCACAGAAGCATGCTTTGCCACAGAATCGTTTCCGGGTGATCGCCCCCGCAGACGTGGCAATGGAGATGTGGAAACAGGTTTTGGTCGTTGGCCACCACAAAGAAAGGCTCCGGTCGGCCGACTAGTCCACCGTGATAAATGTATTCAGTCCACGTTCGGCAGGGCGGATAGATTTCGCAGAAACGTCCGAGTACTTCATTGAATTTCAGTTTTGAGAGGGGTATGTTGCCGTGAAGAAATTTGTGGGTGTACGAATCGCCCTTGATGTTGGAAATTTTCATCCCCTGCGCGCCCAGGGTGTTCTCCGGAGTGCTGCCTTTCGGAAGAAACAGGAGCATCTCTCCCACTTCCCACATGCGGGGCTGGCCCTGAACCGGGTCGCCCGTCCCGGGATAGGCGACGACCTTCCGCACTGTAATGCCGTCGGGGTAGACCACGTGGAATTCCTCTGCCGTCGTATTGCCATGGAAAATGCGCTCAAGGGTATCGCAAACCGCATACCGCCAGTGCAGGACGGCGCGCGCGGGGCCGGCCTCGATAATTTCCACGTGGGTGTAACGCAGTTGCTTGTCCGAGATGGGCTCAAAATCGTAGGGAGAATTGACCCCCAGCGTCTCGAGCCATTCCGTGGTGACCCAGACACCGTCAATGTCCCAAAAGGGAACATATTGGGCTTCCGACCAGCAAACAAGCCGATGGGGCGTTCCGGTCTCGACGACAACGCCTGGCGCGGCGAAGCCACCGTAGGCGACATCGCCGATATAAGCGCGAACACCAGGCCCGCCTTGCTTTCCACTGGACTTTGAGCCCGTTTGCGCCAGTAGGTTGGTTGACCCAGAAATTGTAGGCAGAAGGGCACCTGCCAAGCCGGTCTTCAGAAAATTCCTTCGCTGCATGCGCGTCTTCTCCATACCAGGTTTGTTTGATTGTCTGAATAAAAACTCTGGCGCCAATTCGGATCGGGCTCAAGCAAGACCAGAGGCTATCACGAAGAGGATTTTCGTGGTAGCCTCGCAAGGCAACAGAGCAGCGGTGCTAGGTACTCATTAACGCGGCTGTTCCTCGGCGAGCCTGATTAAGTAAATCTGCTCCACCGCCGGCGTTGAGAAAGCTATAATCGACGGCGGCATGGTATTTGTCAAGTATTATACAAATATAATTATGGAATGGGTTTTTACCCGTGCTCATAGAAAATGTAGACTCGAACGAGCGTGTTTGGTGAAGGCGCCTTTTGCGGTTTGACGGGTTCAACGGCGATGTTGCCATGAGGAGGAGGACAAGGAATGGTAGGAGTCTGGATTAGAAAAGGATTTCGACTTGCCGCGGCAATTCTTCTCGGCGCAACGTTTCTTTCGGCTGCATCACAGCCCCGTCCCCGGATCGACTGGTCAGCCCTTCGCGGGGTGAATTTCATTCCTTCCTATGCCCGTAGTTCCGAAGAGATCTGGGAGAACTATGACCATGACGCGATGAACCGCGAACTGGGGTTCGCCGCGGGTTTGGGGTTTAATAGTGTACGTGTTTTTCTTCAGTACCTGGCCTACCGGAAAAATCCTGCAAAAATGATCTCGTCCTTGGGAGATTTCCTCAACCTGTGTGCTCGCTACCATCTGACGGTCATGCCAGTGCTCTTCGATTCTTGCGGGCTCGACAGTCGTCCTGACAGCGTCGTGATGAGCTCCAGGCAAGCGTACCTGAAATTCCTGGCTAATCCATCTTTGTCGCCCGAAGCGAAGGCGCGGCTCAAGCGAGTTTACGGTCCGTACGCTTTGGGGCGAGGCCAAGCCGTGCCGGTTCCCATCGGGCGCACAACTCCGGGGGACATTCTTTTGTGGGGATGGTGGACGCCAAGTCCCGGCTTTCGGCTGCTTACGGAACGCCATTGGCCCGCGCTGGAAACCTATGTGGACGCCATCGCAGGCCGCTTTCGAGATAATCCCCAGATTGTCGCCTGGGAAGTTATGAATGAGCCGGAAACACTCATGGACCTCCCGCCGGGAGATACGATGGCCGAAGCGCAGGTCCGGGTCCATCGGTTCCTTGCCCATTTTTCTACCTACATCAAGAACCGCTATCCTGATAGACCGGTGACAATCGGGTCTGGAAACCTAGAAAGCATGAAGAAGACCGAGCCCGATGTCAACGTCCTCTCGCTGCACGTCTACAAACCCGCCGAACAAACCATTGAAGAGATTGATGGGGCCAAGGCCTTCGCCAGCCGTGCCGGCAAACCTCTGCTGATCACTGAATGCCTGGCGAACACCAACCAGTGGCTGACCATTTTTGCAGAGCAGAGATTGGCCAGTGACGAGGGTCAACTCGCCCATTATCAAAAAATTCTACCCATTCTGATGAACTCGCACCTGGGGTGGTATTCCTGGGGATTCATTGTCGGGCATTTGTTTGGAGGGTTTACGGGAATCATCTACCAGAATGGCTACCGCCGGCCAGCGGCAATGTACCTTGCCAGAACGCTCCGGTCCGGTGCTCCTCGATAGCTTTTCGTCAGCCGACGATCGATACGACGCGTCTCGTGTGCGCAGGGATCGAATGCTACCCTCGTTTCTTGTCCGTTGACGTTCGAGAACCGGCGTCGATGGATGAAGGCGGTTGCCGGAAGCATGTCCGCCGCTGTTATCGGGAAGGATCTTCTTTGCCCAAGTTGCGCGGCACGAAAGCTACGGCTCGAACGGGTGATCCGCTCTGCTTGGCAATCTTCAATGGTAACCCCACGTAAAGCGCGCCACGGGGTGGCAGCTTGTGGAGATTGATCAGGCACTCCGCAAAAGTCATTCCCAACTTCACCCCTAGTTGGTGGGGGCCAGGGTTATTGTCGAGAGCGCCGAGACTCGGAGATGAAATTCCCAGATGGCAGGTTCCTCGCTTGGCAAGGAATTGCAGTAAGTCATCCGAGGGAACGGGCCAGCCCGGCCGGTCGCTCCGGTCCAGAAAGTCCTGCAGGAGGTGCTTGCCTTCCGGGAAGGGCGCAAAATATCGATCGAAGTACCCGCTATTCAGCAATACCACCTCCCCGCTTTGGATGGGACCATGCTTCTTCTCCCAGGTTTCTGCAACTTCCACAGGGATGCGCGGGCTGATCCCTGCAGGCGCCTGATCAAGACAGGCTCGGGCGTCGATTACGACCGCGGGTCCAGCAAAGGATTTGAGAGGAGGTTCTTCGGCCAGCCCCAGCGCCTTAAGTTCATCGAACGGAAAGGAGTGAGACGGGAAGTCAACGTGCGTTCCCGTGTGCTCATCGATTTCGAAGGATTGCGTGTACCAAAGCCCGCGGCTGGGCACCTGGACTCCGTTGGGTTCAGTGTATTCCTTGAACCAGTTTAGAAGGCGCTTGCGAAATGGCGGCAGACTTGGCCAGTTAAGCGGATACTCCTCTGACAAGGGAACCGACAAGTCGATACATTCCATATCAGTCCATAAATCTTGAATCATCATGCGCTCCTCAATGCTTGGCGGCCGATTCAGCCAATCTGGAACATCGTGCTTAAAGTGTGGAACCGTAATGAATCAGCCTGAACAAGCCAAGCAGGAATTGTTTACGTGCCGAATCTTTGCCGCCCCGAATGCACGGATGCTCATTGACGCCGAGGCTTAGTCCCTCCGAGCGGAAGCTGCTGAACATGGGCAGTGTATCGTTCCTCCGAGACATTTGCTTTCCAACAAGCTGATTTTCAATCTCAGTTGCGTTACTACTATTCGTACTCTACCAACGCCATCGCCACATGCCGGAAGGGTTTGAGCCGGAATTGGATGTAGGGATCGGTTTTCTCAAAGGCAAGGGTCTCGCGGTCTGGCAGCAACCGGACGCGCTTGGCGCTGCGCCCTGCCGGCACTTGCACGCGGACGGTCGCTCCAACCGGAATCGGCGAATTGGCCTGCATGTTCAGGAGCCCGGCCAGAAGGCGCTTCTGTTCGCTCTGGTGGAAAAGCGTCATCTCGACCGTGGGATGCGTGTCGGCCTCGAAATAATAGGGACCAGAAAGCGCCTCTCGCAGAGTTGCCAAAACGAACTTGGCCTTCTCTTCGTGCTGGGCTCCCTTCTCAAGCGGCGCGGCCAGCCACACCGTCTTCCCTTTGCCATACGAGTTGCGAACGACGGCGGGGTCCGTGCCCGGCGTCAGCGCGGGGTGGCTGCTGTGGATGTCCACAAAGTGGCTGCCGATCACATGCTGCGATTCCGGCGGCACAAACGGGAGCGTCGCCGTCGCCAGGACCTCCGCCCCCGGCATCGCTTCGACTTTCATCATCGGGCCCGGATAATCGAGGTAGTCTTGAGGCCACGCGGTCCTCTTCAAATTCTCGTTCGTGGGGGTAAAGTAGGTG
>Ga0307373_10015782_pt1 | contig 10228 bp, 10 predicted proteins | sample OX2MG_FD_202534 | JGI IMG/M metagenome (GOLD analysis project Ga0307373, IMG submission 202534) | Soil microbial communities from Risofladan, Vaasa, Finland - OX-2 | ecosystem: Environmental > Terrestrial > Soil > Coastal area > Acid sulfate soil | place: Finland: Risofladan, Vaasa | collected...
AAATCGATCGCGCGGCCCATGAGGTCACGGTTGCGGGCAAGCGCGCGAACCTGACGCCCTCGGAGTTCAAACTGCTCGAAGCGCTCGCCCTCCATCCGGGCCAGGCCCTGACCCGCGCCCAGTTGCTCGATCAGCTCAGCGATGACGGCTCCATTTTCGAACGGACGCTCGACCGCCACGTTAATAACCTGCGCCATAAGATCGAGCCCGATCCGCAACAACCGATCTACGTACAGACGGTGTACGGCGTCGGGTACCGGATGCGAAAACCGTGACTCGCGAGACGATTCTTCACGCGGTCGATCTCGCATCGATGCGCGAATGGGGTGAGGCCAAAGCCTTGCTCGAGAGCATCGACGATCCGATTGCGAACCGAGTGTTCATGCTGATCTGCGAATTTGAAGGGGTCGAACACGTTCGTCTGCGGCAGCGTTCGGTGATACGTCACGAAGTCGGCAACGCGATCACGATCGCGCAGGCGAATATCGAGGGAATCATCGACGGGATTTTGCCTTCTACGCCCGAGCGGCTCGAAGGCATTCGCGCATCGCTCGCGTCCGCCACGACCATCATCGACGAGCTGCGCTCGCTGCCCGACGCCGCCCCGCCCGACAACGTCGTTCGCGTGGACACGTTCAACATCTGCACGCTGATCGCCGCGCATGCCGCGGCGATCGCGGGGCTCGCCGAAGCCAAAGGCGTGACCGTGATCTACGATCCTTGCGGAAAGCACCTGGGGTCGTGCAAGTCGTTTCGAGGCGATGCGTCGGGGGTCGGGCAGATCTTGCGCAACGTGCTGATCAACGGCGTTCGGTATACGCCGCCGGGTGGAACGGTTCAGATTTCGTGCGACCGCGAGGGGTCCGATATCACGCTCGTTGTACGAGATTCGGGCGAGGGCATCTCCTCCGAGGACGTAGCGCACGTGTTCGAAGAGGGTTATCGCGGAAAGAATGCGCGCGAAGAGAGTTCGGGATTGGGTTTGGGCGTCGTGCAAAAGCTCGCGAAACTCTTTGGCGGAAGCGCGCGCGTCGTGGAAGAAGGCGAGCGCGGGGCAACCTTCGTGATTACGCTTCCGACGATGCCGTTGCCGACCTAACGTCGTCCGCAAAAGACTGCAAAAACGAACGCAAGTTGGCTTGCGCGACTCCGCGCAGCACCGTCGCATCGACCTGTGAGCCGAGCTTCCCGAGCGGCGGGGTATACGCGCCCTGGAGCCATAGTTCGCACGACTCACCAAGAGGCGTGACGATCAGCGATCCTTCGAAGGTCGGAAAGAAACGCTCGGCGGTTCTCGCCCGAAGCGTGATTGGAAATTCCCATCGGGGGTCGCCGCCGCCGCATTGCGCGGTGAGCTTCAGGGCATGATAGGTGTTTGCCGCGATCTGCTCCAGCACGCGCTGCGCCGCATCCCGCGCGTGGTTCGGCAGGATCGTCAGCGGCACGTACATTTCGATCGGGACTTCACTCACTGAATCGCCTCGCGTTGCAGCTTCTTTGCGCGTTCGCTTTCGGAATATGCGGACTCGATTTTTTCGCCGAACGCGCGAAGCAACTCGCGTGCGGTGGCCGATGCCACGCGCGTTCCCAGCACGGCATCGAACGCCGCACCGACGGCACCGAACGGCGGCTCGTAGCTGCCTTGAAGCTCGAGCAGCGATGTTTTATAGGTCTGGTCGGCGCGGATGGAGATCGTTCCCGCAAAGACCGGATACGCGCCGCCCTCGGTCGGATGCCAATTCAGGCTCCAAATCTGGTCGAAATGCAGGGGGTCGGTTGCGGTACCAACGGTGACCACGACGTCTTTGCCCAGGTCGAGCCCGTCGCCTAGCACCGGAGCGCGAAGGTTGAGGACCCAGGGTTCCCCACTGCGGACAAACGGCTCGAGCGTTTCGGCAAGGAGTTCGCGAGCGCGATTGTACGGACAAGCGAGCGGAAGCGACTGGTACAGCTTTGACATGCGACAAGAGTGACAGCCCTTCGGGAAAGGCCGAGGAACCTCGATTCACAAGTCCTTCCCGAGTGCTCTACGGGCTCGTTTGGGCGGCCGCCTCAGTCACCGGCGCGAGGAACTTTACGGCCACGACGGTGCCGGGTTTCACGTCGATGTCGGTCTTCATCTCCTGCGAGAGCATGTAGCCGCCCGCCGCACCCATTAAGCCGCCGTGATGCTTGCCGGCCGCCATGTGACCCGCGACGCCTCCGCCCATCATCATGCCGATGGTGCGCAGATGGTGCGATTTCGCGCCGAAGACGTTGAGGCTCTGCAGTTGCACGTCGATCGGAACCTTACTCCCGTCGGCGAGGCGAATATCGTCGAATACGATCGTCATCGCGGGCTTCTTGGCGAGACCAGCAGCGTGGACGTTCGCGAGATGACCCTCGACCGAGGAGCCCGCGAGCGCTCCGGTCGCGTCCGTCGCGGCGAGTGCGAACGTATCGCCGTCGTGCGAGGTTTTCGACGAGATCTCTCTGTCGAGCTTTCCGCGATATACCGTGCCCGCGGGCGCGACGACCGTGCCTCCGGCAGCAGAGTTAGCGGACGTCGCACCGGCGCCGGCGCTTTGGGTTGAAACATTGGAGCTCTTGCCGCAGGCGGCAAGTGCGATCAGGAGGAGTGCCGCGGTTGCGGCTCCGGCTTTCTTCATTGCGCGGCCTTCTAGCGGGGGTCTAGCACAGCCTCCACTAAAAGGATGGTTCATGCAGTCACGCGCCATCAACGATTTCACGATTCGGGTCGCGACGGTCAACGGGTCCGGAAGCCAATCGTCCAACCTGATCCTGACGAACGCGATCTTTCGCCTGGGCATCCCCGTTGCGCCGAAAAACGTTTTCCCCTCGAATATCGAGGGTTTGCCGACGTGGTTCGACGTACGCGTTAGCTCGAAGGGTTATCAATGCCGAACGCGCGACGTCGATATCCTCGTCGCCCTCAATACCGTAACGTGGCGAAGCGACGTTGCGAGCGTGAAGCCGGGTGGCGTCCTCGTCCACGAAGCGGCGTATCCCGTTTCCGGAGAAACGTCGCGCGAAGACGTCACGTACTATGCGGTTCCGTTTAACGAGCTTGCCAAGGAGCATTTCAAAGACGGAACGTTGCGCAAATATTTACTTAACATGATTTACGTCGGCGTACTCGCAGAGCTGCTCGGTATCGATGAGGCGACGATCGAGGCTTCGATCTCCGCGCAATTTAGCCGCAAGCCGGCGGCCCTTGCCTCGAACATGGAGGCCGCGCGCGTCGGATTTACGTACGCGCGCGAGCATCTGCACAAGGCCGACCAGTTTTATCTGGAACGTATGACCGGGAAGACCGACGGATTCACGTTTATGGACGGCAATCGCGCGGCCGCCTTTGGCTGCATCATGGGCGGATGCACGGTTGCAGCATGGTATCCGATCACGCCGTCGTCGTCCCTGTGCGAATCGTTCATCGCCCTTGCGGATAAATATCGCGTCGATAAAACGACCGGCGAAAAAAACGTTGCCATCGTGCAAGCCGAAGACGAACTCGCCGCGATCGGGATGGTGCTCGGCGCGGGGTGGGCGGGCGCACGCGCCATGACGTCGACATCGGGTCCGGGCTTGTCCCTGATGGCGGAGTGGGCCGGCTATGGCTACTTTGCCGAGGTGCCGGGCGTCATTTTCGACGTCCAACGCGCCGGGCCGTCGACGGGTTTACCTACGCGCACGATGCAAGCCGACGTTTCGTTTGCATATTCGCTCTCGCACGGCGACACCAAGCATCTCGTGTTGCTGCCGGCTACCATACAAGAAGCGTACGAGATGGCTATGGAAGCCTTCGATCTCGCCGACCGTTTTCAAACGCCGGTTTTCGTCCTCTCCGATTTGGATCTCGGCATGAACTCGTGGATGACGAAGGCGCTACCGTATCCGGAGAAGCCGTTCGATCGCGGGAAAGTGCTGCACGAGAAAGACCTCAACAAAATCGAATCGTGGGGCCGGTATCGAGACGTCGATCACGACGGCATTCCGTATCGCACGCTGCCGGGAACGAATCATCCGAGCGCCGGATATTTTACGCGGGGAACGGGCCACGACGAAGAGGCGCGTTACTCCGAACAACCCGACGTGTGGCAGCGAAATCTCGACCGCTTGCGGCGAAAGCACGATACGGCGCGCGGCGCGGTTCCGCAACCGATCGTCGAAGAGCGCGGTAACCCGATCGCGATCGTCGCATACGGCACCACGCACCACGCGGTGGTGGAGGCGCGCGACGTGCTCGCCGCCGACGGGTTCGAGGTGGATTACTTGCGCATTCGCGCGTTGCCGGGGTCGGCCGAAATCGCGGCCTTCATCTCGCGTCACGAGCGGGTGTACGTCGTAGAACAAAATCGCGACGGGCAAATGTACAAGCTCATGCGCGCGGAGCTTCCCGATCACGTGATCTCGCGCGTACGTTCGATCCGCCATTACAACGGCGTCCCAATCGACGCCCACGCTATCATCGACCCACTGCTTGCCGCCGAACGCCAACCGGTGAGTGCGGAGTAAACAATGACTGTAAACATCATCGGCCTCTCGCGCGACGTCTACAAAGGTCTTCCCACGACCCTCTGCGCCGGGTGCGGGCACAATTCGATTACGAACCATTTTATTAAGGCGCTCTACGAATACGGCATCGAGCCGCACAAGCTCGCCAAGATGAGCGGCATCGGGTGCTCCTCCAAGACGCCCGCGTATTTCGTCGAGCAGGCGCACGGTTTCAATGGCGTGCACGGCCGGATGCCGTCGGCCGCAACCGGGGCGAAACTCGCAAACCGCAGCCTGCACGTGCTCGGGATAAGCGGTGACGGCGATACTGCAAGCATCGGTTTCGGGCAGTTCGCGCACTTGATCCGGCGCAACGTCGATTGCGTGTATATCGTGGAGAACAACGGCGTTTACGGATTGACCAAGGGGCAGTTTTCGGCGACGGCCGATAAGGGTTCGACGCTCAAAAACGGTACGGCGAACGAGTTCTCGACGATCGACATCTGCGGGCTCGCGGTCGAACTTGGCGCGACGTTCGTCGCACGTTCGTTCTCCGGCGACGGCAAGCAACTCGTCCCCATGCTCGAGGCGGCGCTTTCTCATCGCGGGACGTCGATCATCGACATCATTAGCCCGTGCGTGACCTTCAACGATCACGTGGGCTCGACGATGAGTTATGCGTACGTCAAGGATCACGAGATGGTCGCGAACATGCCCGATTTTATCCGGCCGCGCGAGGAAATCACCGTCGATTACGAACCGGGAACCGTTCAGAACATCACGCTCGAGGACGGCGCGCACGTCGTTTTACGGAAGATCGATCGCGAGTACGATGCTACCGATCGCATCGGGGCCCTGCGGACGATTCATGAGTCGCGCGGACGCGGCGAATTCGTTACGGGTCTGTTGTACGTCGATCCCGGGATTCCCGATTTGTGCGAACGTGAGAAAATGACGCAAACGCCGCTCGTGCAACTCGGCGAGAGCGACTTGCGCATCGCGCGCGAGGACTGGGCAAAAATAATGGCGGTGTAGCCGCACGATGCGGCTCGTCCTAAGCGGTTTTGCGGAAGTCTTCCAAGCGGTCTTTGAGGTGCTCGAACGCGCGAACGACGCGCGGGTCGAAAGCGCTTCCGCTCTGACCAACGATCTGCGAGATCGCGCGATCGCCCGTGTACTCAACCCGGTGTGGGCGCTCGGAGACGAGGGCGATATAGGTATCGGCGACGGCGATTATCCGCGCGCATAGTGGAATCTCCTCGCCGCTGAGACCCTCGGGATAACCGCCGCCGTCGAATCGTTCGTGATGATATCGTGCCATCGCTTCCGCCGCGCGCATCAACGGGCGCGCGCCGCCGCCAAGAATCGTCGCACCGGCATCGACGTGCGCGTTCACGAGGCTGCGCCAGCGATGCGGCAACGATGCGGGCATGAGTCGCACCTTCTCCGGCACCGAAATCATCCCAATGTCATAGACGAGGCCCGCTACGCGTAGCGCCTCGACAATTTCCAACGAGCAATGCATCTCCATGGCGATGGCGACGGAAAGATCGCGTACTTGCGTCGCGTGAAGCGCGAGCTCCGTACTATGAGCCTGCAGCGCGCCGAACAGGCGAAGCAAGGTTTCGCGTTCGTCGGTGGGCATCACCACCTCGCCGTGGATCGACGAGGGATGTGACGGCGATGCGAACTTTCGTAATTGCGCCGTAAACTCGCGCAGCGCGATCGGCTTCTCGAGAAAGATGGTAGCCCCCGCGGCGATCGCGCGATCGCTCATGTCGAATGCGGAGGCGGCCGTCAGCATGATCACCGGCGTAAACGCATGCGCCGCCTGCTTTCGCAGTTGCTCGATAAACGTCAAACCATCCATCTCGGGCATCGTGTAATCCACGACGATCACCGGTGGGCGAAGATCGGGCAAATGCTCGAGCGCGGTCAGCGGGTTTTCAAAAGCAAGCGGATCCTCGCCAAGCACGCGTTTGACCAGTGCCGAGTACAGCTTTAGATTGGGCGTGTCGTCGTCGACAACTACCACGCGATTCATATACTCTAGTGTCGCCCACTTATGCGGCCTCCACCTTATCGTCGCGATAACCCTGTGCATGCTCTGCGTAAAGCGACTGTGAAGATCCGCCGTCGCGTGCGTAGGCGACCTCGGCGTGCTGCGTGACGTCGAGGCCCAAGCGCTCTTCGTCGGCGCTGACGCGAATGGCAACCAAGCGCGTGACAAACTGGAGAATGATCCAGGTGGCGATTGCCGTGTACACCCATACCGCGGCGACCGCAAGCAACTGCACGAGCACCTGCTTGGGTACGTTCGCGCCGAGTGCGAAGACGCCGGTCAGCAGGGCACCGACCGTGCCCCCGATACCGTGAACCGGAAAGACGTCGAGCGCGTCGTCCACGCGCATGCGCTCGCGCAAATTCACCGCAACGTAGCATACGACGGCGGCGATTGCGCCGATGAGGATCGCGGCGGACGGCGACACGTAACCGGCAGCGGGGGTGATCGCGACCAAGCCGGCGATCGCGCCCGCCGCCGCTCCCACGGCCGTGGGAGCGCCCTTGCGCCACCAGGTCAGGAACATCCACGCGAGCCCGCCCATTGCAGCCGCCGCACCGGTGTTGACGAAGGCGAGCGCCGCAACTCCGTTGGCGGCGAGTGCGCTGCCCGCATTGAATCCGAACCACCCGAACCAACAGAGCGACGCTCCGAGCAGCATCATCGGGCGATCGTGTGGTTCGCGCATGCGATCGTGCAGGATGCGCGGTCCGAGAACGAACGCGCACACGAGCGCGGCGACGCCGGATGAAATATGCACGACCGTGCCGCCGGCGAAGTCGAGCGCGCCAAGATTCGCGAGCCAGCCGCCGTGCCCCCATACCCAGTGCGCGATCGGATCGTACACGAAGGTCGCCCACAAAAGCGTGAAGAGCGCGAATGCGGCGAAACGCTTTCGTTCGGCGAACCCTCCGGTGATCAGCGCGGGCGTAATCACGGCAAACATCATTTGGAAGAGCGCGAAAGCGGCGTGAGGAATCGTCGGCGCATAGTCGGCGTTGGGCGTCGCGCCGACCCCATTCAATCCGAGCCAGGCGAACGAACCGATCACGTGATGAACGTCGGGGCCAAACGCGAGCGTGTATCCCCAGAGGACCCATTGCACCGAGATGACGCACAGCGCGACGAAGCTGTGCATCAACGTCGAGAGCACGTTCTTTTGTCGAACGAGACCGCCGTAAAAAAAACCGAGCGCGGGTGTCATGAGCATGACGAGCGCGGCGCTCGCGAGGACCCAGGCAGTATCTCCGGCGTTGATGCGTTCCATAAAGGAACGTTACCGGAAGTCGTCCGCTAGCGCATTCGACTCTTGGCTAGACTTCTTGCGATCGCTTTCGACTAAACAGCCAATAGGCCGGGACGCCGCTCAGCAAGACCAACATACCGAAGAACGTCTCGAGCGGCGAGCGCAAGAGCACGTCGGCGACGATCGCCCATGCGAACGCCAGGAAAAACAACGTGCTCCAGGGATGCAGAGGCATGCGAAATGAGGGCGCCGGGGCATTCGTCGCGGCATCGATCTGGCGAAAGCGAATCAGCGCGATCGCCGCAAGGCCGAAAAACACGTAGTCGACGCTCGTCACCCAATTGAGGATCACATCGTACCCGCCGATCGTCGCGAGTAGAATGGCGGCGGCGCCTTGCAAGGCGATCGCGATCACCGGTACGTGCGTGCGAGGATCGATGGACGCAAGCGCCTTGAAAAACGTCTTGTCGGCGGCCATTTGGTAGTATACGCGCGGCGACGTGAGGATCTGATTCATGATGAACCCGAGCGTCGAGAGCGCGACGATGGCCGCCATGATCTTGGATCCCATCGAACCGAAGAGTACCCGGATCACATCCGAAACCGGCGTGTTGGTTGCGGCAAGCGCGCTCTCGCCGAGAGCCGAAAGGCACACCGCGTTGACCGCGAGATAGAGTGCGACGACGCCGAGTACGCCGATCAGCATGCCGCGCGGCAGCGAGCGCTGCGGGTCGCGCATTTCGCCGCTCATGAAACTCGACGTCTGCCAGCCGCTGTACGCAAACATCACCGGTACGAGCGCGAGGCCGATCGCGACGAACGGATTGAAATCCGGCGGCACGACAACGGCAACGTGCTGGGGGGCGATGCCGGCGGCAAAAATGCCGACGCCGATCACGCCGAGAATCGCGACGATCTTCAAGAGCATGAAGCCGTTTTGCGTGTTTGCACCTTCGCGAACGCCGAGACAATTCACGATTGTGAAGAGCGCGATCACCGCGATGGCGACGAGTTTTCCGGTAAGGGCGCTCACCCCGAGGCCGGTCATCGCAGGGAGGTAGAACGCAAACGTCACGGCCGCCGCAGCCGTGCCGCCGCTCTGCGAGACCAGCAATAACGTCCAGCCATAGCAGAACGCGACGACCGGATGAAACGCATCGCGCATATAGGCGTATACGCCGCCGTCGCGCGGGCGGCGCGCGGCGAGTTCCGCAAAGATCCCGGCGCCGATGAGTGCGATGAGTCCGCCGATCGCCCACGCAAGCATGACGAGCGGTGCGGTGTGGACCATGCGCGCGACGCGCGCGGGATTTACGAAGATACCGGAGCCGATGATGCCGCCCATCACGATTAGGGCCGCATCGCGAACGCCGAGTTTACGGAGAAGCTGAGGTGGCATCATCCTCCCGGAGCGTCGAGAGCGCGAGCGTCGTCGCGGTAGCAGATACGCAATGTATCTCTCGAATCCCGTCCAGGAGGTCGGCGAGGTCGCGCGAGGCTCGCGCGCGGAGCTTTATGAGAAAACACCACTCGCCCGTAATGCGGTGGCATTCTTCGATGACGGCGCGGTCGTTCGAGAGGCGCATAACGTCGCGCGCGTGCGTTTCGCAGTTGCCGCTCGAGGTGCGTACCCAGATGAACGCAAGAATCGGGTAGCCCAGCAGCTCCCAATCCATCACAATGGTATAACCGGCAAGCACGCCGAGCGACTCGAGGCGCCGCATGCGATCCCGAACGGCCGGTCGCGAGAGCGAAAGCACCGCCGAGAGATGTTCTTGACTCGTGCGGCCGTTGGCGCGCAGCGCGCGCAGCAACCGATGGTCGGTCTCATCGAGTTTACTTTTCGCAGGGGGCAGTTCGGCGATCATCGAGGCAAGGCTCCTCTGAAAACTGGCAATTCGTAGGTATTATAACAAATGGCTTCCGATTTGATCGGAAATAGTGGAAAATAGTTACATTATGGAAAACATCCGCGCGGCGCTCGGCCGCTGGTTGCCTTGGATCTCCCTGATCACGGTCTGGTTCCTCTGGGGATCGACGTATCTTGCCATCCGCGTCGCGGTCGGCACGATTCCGCCGTATCTCATGGCCGGCACCCGCTATATGATCGCGGGCGCGATTCTGGGCGCGGCGTTATTGCTCTGGAAACGGGATCTGCTCGCGCGGCTAGGGGCGCCTGCATGGCGGTCGATCGCCATCATGGGGTTCTTGCTGCTGGTGCTCGGCAACGGGATTCTTTGCTACGTTGAAACGCGGATGCCCTCAGGGATCGCCGCGATCATCGTTGCGACGGTGCCGATTTGGATGGTCATCATCGACGCGGCGTTCTCGCGCAAGGCTATTGCGCTCGGTTCGTGGATCGGTCTGGCGCTCGGTACGATTGGGCTCGTCGCGCTCGCCGGCGTGCACGGCGGCGTGGTATCGAT
>Ga0307373_10015783_pt1 | contig 10227 bp, 9 predicted proteins | sample OX2MG_FD_202534 | JGI IMG/M metagenome (GOLD analysis project Ga0307373, IMG submission 202534) | Soil microbial communities from Risofladan, Vaasa, Finland - OX-2 | ecosystem: Environmental > Terrestrial > Soil > Coastal area > Acid sulfate soil | place: Finland: Risofladan, Vaasa | collected...
CGAGGGCCCCAGCAGCACGAAGCGGTCCGAGCGCTCGACCCGGAAGTCCACCCGGTAGGTCGCCGTCACCAGGTGGTCCTTGGTCTTGTACTGCAGCGTCACACCGCGAACGTCCAGCAGCGGTGCGCCGCCTTCCATCAAAGACGACATGGCCAAAAGTAGCTTTGGAAGGGGTCGCCAATGTCCGCGTTAGCTCCCGGGCAGATCGTAGATCTCCGGAAAGAAGTAGTCCTTCCACGACATTGGCCTCATCTTTATTTGTCCGATCTTATGCATGAAAGCAGCGTATTTCATTGTGTTCAACGGAGTCATATTGTATTGATAGCCGATTTTTGGATCGGTAAGGATTTTCTCGACAAAATCTGGCGCAAGCTTTGAATGAGCCAGCTTCACGTACAGATCTGCGCCAGCCGTCTTATTCGCGTTAATGATGTTGACCGCTTCTCTAAGAGCCGAGAGGACCGCGCCATAGAGCTTCGGGTTTGCGTCGTGAAACTTCTCGGTTGTCCAGATCACGCCGAAAGTCGCCGGGCCACCTAACACGTCGAATGAATTAAGGATCGTATGGACGTTTGGGTGTTCCAATTCCTGAAATTCGAATGGCGAGTTTCCGAAATGCCCGGTCAACTCCGTCTTTCCGGAGATGAGCGCAACAGCGGCATCGGCCTGCTTCATGGTCACAGTTAAATTGTCTAGCTTGCCAAAATTGTTCTCTCCGAACACTCGGGCTGCAGCCATTCTCAAGATAACTGCCTGCATCGACACCCCCACAGCTGGCACGGCGATCTTGTCGTGCTCAGTCAGGTCCCTGATGCTCTTGACCTGTGACCTGTTGACGTTGAGCAGCAGCGGCAACGCATTCAATGCGGCTACGCCCTTCACCGCGCCATGCGATGCACTCCAGAGCTTCAACATTGGCCCCACCCCGCCGGACACGAAGTCGATGCTTCCCGACAGGAGTGCGTCATTTGCCGCCGCCCCACCACTTACCGATCTCCAATTGACCTTTACCGCTCCAAGCCCTGCCTTCTCTGCCTGCACCTCGATCAGATGATCATGCTCCATTACCATCAGAGGCAGGTAGCTGTCTCCGTACTGCTTCGCGATTGACACTTCCGGTGCATCAGCCAATGTTGTCGCTGCGTGGCAAGCGACTACCGCTACAGTTAGAGCTGCAAGTACTCTAAGGGACTTTCTCACAATTTCTTCCTCCTGGTTCCTTCAGTAGCGAATGCGCGATACATCGCGTCTGTTCGTATTGTCGTCGCGGTTAATCTCGGGCTCTACCGCCGTTCACCTACATTGTGGTTAGCTTGCTTGCTCGGCAAGACTCAGTTAATCGGGGCAACCAGGGCTTCTCACTATGACCTCATGCTCCAGCGCTTGAGATATTTCGCCCATTCGCTTCAGTATGTGTTGAGGCAAGCTTGCGTAGGCCCGCTCGAAGTTCGGGTTTACTGCCGCTATGCTCTGATCGGCCAGGCTGGCGCCCGTAGTGTCTCCATCGACGATGAATGGACCAAAGTTCTCTACATCGATCACCCACATGGCCTCCGGTAGGCCAAGCTCTTCCTTCCAGTAGACTGCCCGCACTCCCTTTACCGCATGACCGTACAGGGCAGCGACCCCGTAGCCCACCGTGGTCAAGAACACCGTCTTGGTCTTGGTAAAGACATCTCTGTAGATCGCCCCGTCCATCCCGGCTTTACCGATAACTGCGCGAATCCCGAATCGCTCCACGTAGTCGGGAACCCACTTCCAATACCGAAAGCTCGCCGTCGCCTGGATCGAGGAGATGCGGAAGTTCCCAGGGCTGTCTTCGATACCTGCAGGGGCACCATGCATATGCACGTTAGAAGTGCTCGCAAGGTCAATTGGAGGTTTATTGCCGCGTTCCAGCACATGCTGATAGACAAGCGCCCGACCCGTGTGTATCTGGCCGTCCAGATAGACCATATCCCCTATCCTCAGCGCGCAAACGTCGCGCTCAGTAAGGGGAATGCGCAAACGATGGATTTCCATAACTGAGCCTCCCTATTCGACCCCTGTTCTTCTGTAATACGGTGTAAACCACGATGGTGCGTCACGTGTCTCTGTTCGCCCATCCGCATAGACTCGCACCACCCCTCTTCTGGCGGCTTGGCATAGCTGATGAATCCCAATGGGCGTAAGCGCACTGTGGGTGTACGCAATTTCAACGTGCGCGTCGATCGCGTAGTCGCCACTCCCGTGGTACCCCATTGCGCTCAGGCCAAAGGAATTGGAGAGATCCAGCAACTCATCCTCGAGCTGCGCAATCCCCGCCTCCGGATGGCGGTCGCCCACTGGCCTTAGAACAGCCGCCTGCTTGGCGAGACTGAACGCCTGGTCCTTGGTTCCGCCTATACCGATTCCGATAATCACAGGAGGGCAAGTAAGTCCGCGGCGGCCGAATTCAGCAATTGCGTCCACGAGCGCTTTCTTGACGCCATCAACGCCGTCGCCGTCGACAAGCATCCGAAAGTCGCTGCCGAAGGCCCCTCCCTTGTGTACTGCGATGAGCTCAATCCAGTCGGCGTCTGGCTCAAAGCGATAATCCACGTTCGGGGAGAACACGCCAAGATTGTTGCCGGGATTGCTTCGATTAATTGGGTGCACCCTGTTTGAGCGCAGGGCGAGGTCTCTGGTAATGCGTATCGTCGCTCTTCGAATTGCTCGCTCTAGGGCGACAAAACCACCCTCGAGGTGCGCGTTGTTGCCAGCAACGACGTAGAACCTCGAGACACCTACGTCCGCGCATAACGGTCTTTGCTCAACCTCAGCGATCTGAAAATTCTTGATGATGAAGCCAAGTACCTGCTTCGGAAGATCGGTCCTCTCCTTGGCGTGGTTGCGCTGGAAAGCGGCGCGCACATCAACGGGAAGCATGGTCGCCGCCAATCTATGCGCTTCATAAGCGGCCTCCTCGAGCTGCGATTCCCCAATAATCGACGCCTTACGCTGTGCGACATTTGCTTCCACATTCACCTCCCGAGCAGTTGGTCGTGAGCGTGATCGCGGCGACCATTTCCGGAGATGACCTCCGCGCTTCGCTCTCGATTACAGTGCGATCACATCGCCAATAGCTTAAGAATGCTCGTTGATGTAGAGTTGCACAAGCCGCAAATCTCCAAAGCAGCTTTGCACAAACTGCAACCGACAATGTTCGAACTCCGACCCTTTTATTACTTTGCCCGCGTTGCTGAGGCTGGAAGCCTTACGAAGGCCTCTATCGGTTTGGATATTTCTCCGTCCATTGTCAGCCGTCAGATCCAAGAGTTGGAGCGAACGCTTGGATATCACGTGTTCTACCGAACCGGCCGGGGGATCCGGCTGACCGAGCTTGGTCGCCAGTTATATCCACGCGTAAAGGAAGTTCTGGTCGACGCGACAAAGCTCTCGGATGAAGCCAAAGCGCTAGGTGGCGCCCCCTCGGGTACCGTCACCGTTGGCCTGCCCGGAACTGTAGCGGCCATTTTGGCGGGCCCCCTGTACCGGGTGGCTCGGGACCAATATCCGAAGGTTTTCATGAGGCTAACGGAGGGTCTTAGTGGCGTAATCGACGAGTTGCTGACATTGGGACGTATAGACATCGGACTGTTCTTTACCGAAACACCAAACACTAGAAAGGAGGCCGTTCCGCTGTGTGCGATGGAACTTGTTCTTGTCGCTAAACAGGGCGACAAGCTGTCCGCACATGGAGCCGTCCGTCTAAAGCAACTGGACGGCATTCCTTTAATTCTTCCAAGCTCTCCGCATGCGCTGAGACAGCGTATCGAGGAAGTTTGGGCGGAGCATGAACTCAAGCTTGTGGTGCCATTTGAAGCGGACGCACTCACCACTCGCAAGGAGGTTGTTGCAGCCGGTGGGGGCTATACGCTGGCTCCCTTCGATGCAATCGCAGGTGATGTCCATGCCGATCGTATCCAAATTGCGCGGATTGTTCACCCCTCAATAAGACGATACCTGGTGCTCGCGTCGGCTAGAAGGGGACCCGTCACACTCGGGGCACGAGCCATCGCCAGTCTTATGCCCGGTTTGATTTCAGGGCTGGTACGCGATGGTCATTGGAAGGCGCGACTGCCTTAGTGCGGTCCGAGGTTCAGAATCCCGGGTTAGCCTCAGGGGCTCTTCGCTTTACTTACCGCATTGCCACCTTGCTGCTATTATGACATTATAATGTCATACGTATCCAGACAACGCCACTCGTGCTCACCCGGTCCCCTATTCCGCTCTACTTTCAAATCGCCAACCAGATCGAGGCAAAGATCGGTTCGGGGGAGTATCCAGCTGGTGGATTTCTACCACCGGAAAGAGACTTGGCGCGACAGTTCGGCGTAAGTCTCATCACGGTGCGCGGCGCCATGAAGTCGCTGCTTGATAAGGGGTTGATTGACCGACTGCCTGGTAAGGGAACGCTGGTCCTGCAAAGGGAGGCGCGCGCAGTCTGGGAACTCGGCTGGCTCAGCGAGTTGATTACCACGGTGCTGCCGTCCCGCCTGGAAATTATCTCGATGGGTACGTCCCCGTCTCCGGCGTGGGTTGCGGCGCGGTTTGGTCTTCAGCCACGAGCGCAGGTTCACGCCATGCAAACGATCCGCCGCGCCGTGCAACGTGCAGACGAGCCTTTCATGACGACCGAGCTCTATCACCCTGCCTCGATCGGCACCCACCTGCGTCGGCGAGACTTCGAGAGCAACGCAGCGCAGACCAAGCTGGTCATCATGACCGTCGAGGCAAAATGCGGCGTATCCATAGCCGGCGCCCGGCAAACAATGACTGCGGAGCGAGCAGATAGAAAAACGGCTCGGCTTCTTCACATTCATGCGAGTCATCCGTTACTCGTGGTCACACGTGACTATTTCGACGCCACAGGTCGACTCGTTCAAACTGGACTTTCCAGGTATCGAACAGACCATTACGAGTACGTTTTGAATGTATCGCGAGCCGTAGGGCGTGCAGCTCGCCCGCTCGCGCATGGGAGCGACCGGAGCAGCGCTCCGAGTAATTAGGAACGCTGTCCTCATTCGGAAGAATAGGTAACCGATCGTGAAGGCTTTGCTTTCGCCTCGCCGCATCGGTGAAATCCCTTCGAGGAGAAAAGATGAGCAAAAACCAAAGACCGCTATCTAGACGCAGTTTCCTCGGGCACGTCGGCGCGGCCGCGGCGGCTACTACAGCAGCCACTTACGCAACCACTGCTCGCGCGCAAGCCACGCCCCCAATCAAAATCCGCGTCGCGTACCAGTTCGGTCTCGTGTACGCGCCGATCCTCCTAATGAAGGAGCTCGGAACCATCAAGCGCTACGATGCGGACGCGGTAATTGAGTTCTCCCGCGTTGCCACGGGCGGGGTAATCCGCGACCAGTTCATCGCGGGTCAATTGGATATCGGCGTCCTCGGCCCCCCCCCATTTCTCATTGGGTGGCAGTACTTGGACTGGAAATACGTGGTGGGCACTGGAATATTTCCATTCAAGCTCGTGACTTGGCGTGACGACATCAAGACTCTTCACGACTTCAAGCCGCAGGACAAAATCGCGCTGCCTGGCTTGGGGAGCCTGCAACACATCCTGCTTGCGATGGCGGCCGAAAAGCAACTCGGCAACGCTCACGCGCTCGATCGCAATATCATCACCCTTCCACACCCAGACGCAACCGCGTCCATCCTGTCCAAGAATCCTAACGTCGTAGCGCATTTCGCGAATATCCCCTTTCTCTTTAGGGAGCTTGACGCGCCTTTCGTGCACGTCGTGTTGGACGGGTTCGACGCCTTTGGCGGTCCATTCATGTCGCCGCTAGCGTTCACGGATCCCAAGTTTCTCGAGGCGAATCCGCTCGCAATGGCAATGTTTGTCGCGGCGTACAACGACGCCGTAGCTGTCCTTAACCTTGATCCACAGCAGGCCGCCAAGGTGCTGGCACCGCAATTCAAGGAAACCCCAGAAGTGATGCACCGCTGGTTGACTTGGCCCGGCATTACCTTCACTTCCCTGTCTTACGGCATCTTGGGTTGGCACGATTTTATGTTGAAGGCTGGTTACATAAAGAAAGGTCCTAAGGACTTGGCGGACGTCTGTTCGCCGCAGCTACTTGCATGGATCGGCCTTGAAGCAGGTAAAGGGGAAAACCCGGTTCAGAAGCTTCAAGGTGGCCACCGAGTCTAATAAGACGGCACACGTGTCCCGATAGTAAGTGAAGGAACGCTCGTAACAATGAGAGCCGTCGTGGCTGCCGCGCCACGGTGTTCTCGCTTTCAAAACCGCCACGTGCCCCGTTAGGAGGACACACATTGCCAAGAATGAACGCTGGTTCGGCGATCGTAGAATGTATCCGCAAGGAGGACGTCCGATACGCCTTCGGAATTATCGGATCCTCATACCTCGAAGTCCTTGATGCCTTTTACGACGCACCCGACATCGACTTCGTCAGCGTGCGACATGAACTCGCCGCGACTCACATCGCAGACGCCTATGCCCGTGCAAGCGGGCGGCTTGGAGTCTGCCTCGCGCAGGGCGGCCCGGGGGTCACCAACCTCGTGACAGGGATGGCCGTCGCGAAGCACGCATTCTCTCCAGTGCTGGCGCTTGGCGGCGCAGCAATGACCACGCACGATCAGCGCGACGCGTTCCAGGAAATAGACCAACTCAACGTGCTGCGACCAGTGTCCAAGGCGGTATTCCGGATCGGGCGCGCGGAACGGGCCGCCGAGCTCACCCGCCACGCCATTGGAACCGCGATGACCGGACGACGCGGTCCGGTCTTTATCGAGGTTCCCAGAGACCTCCTGAGCCATGAGGTCAACTTCGTCTCCCAGGAACCCCACCAATATCGTGCTCAGGCAAACCCGGCTCCCAGCACTACAGCGGTCGCGCGAACACTGTCAATGCTGCGAGCGGCTCGGGCACCGCTCATCATCGCCGGAAGCGGGTTCAAGTGGGCCCATGGCTCCAAAGAGCTTATTCACCTCATCGACACGTTACAGATCCCGCTTATTACATCGAATGCAAATAAGGATCTGGTTCCGAACGATCATCCGCTCTTTTTCGGCCAGTTGGGTCCGCGCGGCTCAAGCGTTGCTAGAGACCTCGCACAAAAGGCAGACGTAATCCTCGCCATCGGCACTCGCCTGGGCTTTACCACGACGTTCTTCAACTTCAACTACTTGAATGCCGATGCCAAGCTCATTCACTGTGATGTCGAGCCGCAGGACCTCGGCCGCGTTTACCCGATTGAACTCGGGATTGTCGCTGACGCAAAGACGTTCGCAGTAGAACTTGCCGCGGAAGAGAAAAAGAACCGCGCAGTAGACACTCTGCAGCAATGGCGAGAGTGGGCCAACAGCTCTCGGCAGACCTGGATCGACAAGCGGCGGGCGGACATTCATGAGCCCGCGACGCCGATCAGGACTCCCCGCTTCTTCGCGGAGCTCAGGCGTGCAGTCCCGAAGAACGTTCATGTTGTCACTGACGCGGGCTACTGGGGCAATATGGCCACCGACGCCTTCGATCATTTCGAATGCCCGTCGCTCTTCACGCCACAGGAGTTCGGTTGCCTCGGTTTCAGCTTCCCGGCGTCGTTAGGCATTAAATTTGCAAAGCCGGAGGCACCCGTCATATGCATCAATGGCGATGGCGGTTTCGCTATGAACATGCAAGAGCTCGAGACCGCCATCCGCTGTCGCCTGAACCCTATCGTGTTCGTTTTGAACAACTTCTCCTGGGGCGTTGAAAAGTCATACCAAAAGGATTTCTTCCAAGAAAGGTACGTCGGCGCCAACATCGGCAATCCCCGGTTCGACAAGTTGGCCGAAGCGTTTGGCGCGCGAGGTGTACGGGTCGAGCGTGCCGACGAGCTCGGTGACGTCGTGAGTGCAGCACTCAAGAGCGACCTGCCGACCGTTGTAGACGTGATCGTGGATCCGTCCGAGATTTCCGGGCTCAGACGCGATGCCGTCGTCGCACGCAAAGCCGTTTGACCGTCGGTAAGCTATCGCTTGGCGCGGGCTCTCCTGGAGGGGCGTAAGCCGAAAAAGCGTGAGCGCGGAAGATCTGCAGTTCGACTTTGTCGTGGTGGGCGCCGGCTCAGCCGGATGCGTTGTGGCCAGTCGGCTGTCGGAGAGCGGGCGGCACCGCGTCCTGTTACTTGAAGCAGGTGGCGAGGACCACCATTTCTGGCTACGGGTCCCGCTTGGCATCGGCAAAATCCGGGGCGACGTTCGCTTTCACTGGAAATTCTTCACTGAGCCCGAGCAGCGCATGAACCACCAACGAGTCTACTGGCCTCGCGGGCGACTGCTCGGCGGATCGGGCTCCGTTAATGGGATGATATTTAACCGCGGACAGCCAGCCGACTATGACCACTGGCGAGATCTTGGTAACAGCGGCTGGGGTTACGACGATGTGCTGCCCTACTTCAAGAAGCTCGAAAGTTTTCCAGAAGGTGACCCAGCGTGGCGAGGTAAGGATGGTCCGGTACGGATAACAGATCTCTCGAGTGACCCCGACCCGCTATCGGACGCCTTCATCGAAGCGAGTCAGCAGGCTGGGTACCCGCGGATCGGGGACTACAACGTGGGCCCCAACGATGTCGGTACGGGCTATCTGCAGCTCAACATCAAGAATGGAAAGCGCGTTAGCGCGTCGACTGCCTACCTTTGGCCCGCGCTGAGGCGACCCAATCTTCGCGTCATTACGGGAGCCCTAGCTTCAAGAATCGTGTTTTCCGGAGTCCGTGCAAGCGGGGTCGAGTTTCGTGTCGCGGACACTGTTCGCGTTGCATCCGCCAGCAGAGAGGTAGTGATCTGCTGCGGAACTGTTCAGTCCCCTCAGCTGTTGGAACTTTCCGGGATCGGCGTTGCCGAGCGACTGAGAGCGTTGGGAATCCCTGTCGTGGCGCACGTGCCAGGGGTAGGCGAGAACCTGCACGATCATCTGCAAGTCCGGATCGTGTATGAGTGCAATCGGCCACTAACGCTAAACGCCGTCCTTGGGAATCCGCTTCGCCAGGCGCACATGGCAATGAAGTTCATCTTGCTTAGGAAGGGGCTCATGACCACAGCCTCAGCCAAGACGTTCACGAACGTCAATACAACACCTGACTCAGCACGTGCCGATGTCAAGATCCAGCAATACATGATTAGTGGGGACAGTAGACACTCGGGGGGATCTGATCTTGTGGTAGATGATTTCTGGGGCTTTTCTATCGGCCACAATCAGATGCGGCCCCAATCACGCGGATCGGTTCACACGCACTCACTGAGTCCACAGGAGCCGCCCTCAATCATTGCCAATTATTTGGTTCACGACCTTGACGCTAGCACCAATATCGAGGCGCTTCGCATCTCGAGGCGAATAGCTTCGCAGCCGGCGCTGGCTAAGCTAATCGTTCGCGAGCGACGCCCAGGGCTGGCCGTAGCTAGAGCGGATGAGATTCTTGCCTATTGCGGCGAGACGGGGCACACGTCCTATCATCCGGTAGGAACATGCAAGATGGGACAGGACAACATGGCGGTCGTGGATGCACGGCTTCAAGTTCGCAAGGTGTCGGGACTCAGAGTTGTAGATGCCTCGATAATGCCAACACTCACCTCATGCAATACCAACGCGCCGACGATCATGATTGCAGAAAAGGCCTCTGACCTCATCTTGGCGGATGCCACGCATGACGCTGTGTAGCGCCCACCTGAGAAACGGTAGGTTGATGCCCACGGTCAAACGGTCACGGCCGTCGGCGTGATGAGGAAGTCTAAGTCGGTGGCGCGGCGTCTGAGGGCAGCAATGCTGCGCTGGCGCTGTTGTTCTTCGTAGCTCTGGTGACCCTGGTCGAGAAAGCCCTCGCCCGGCGGGTCAGCATGAAGTCAACCATGCGGGCGAGCTTGTGTGCGACGCCGGTGTTAGCGCGCGGCTTATCCATGCGCGCGCACAGCCGGCGATAGAAGGCACCGAGTGCGGAACTGTCGCGTGACAGACTCATGGTCGCCAGCTTGAGCGCTTGACGCACGCGGTTGGTCGAGCGCCGTGTGCGCGCCGAGAGCACCTTGCCGCCACTGACCTTAGTACCGGGCGGGGTAGGCGAGGAGCCCACCAAGGCGGCCTTCCAGAAGTTCTTCGACCTGATCGGCACCCAACTCACCCAGCGCATCGAGTTCGTATGCTCGGACATGTGGAAGCCCTACCTGGATCTGATCAAGCAGAACTGCACCGCCGCC
>Ga0307373_10015784_pt1 | contig 10227 bp, 6 predicted proteins | sample OX2MG_FD_202534 | JGI IMG/M metagenome (GOLD analysis project Ga0307373, IMG submission 202534) | Soil microbial communities from Risofladan, Vaasa, Finland - OX-2 | ecosystem: Environmental > Terrestrial > Soil > Coastal area > Acid sulfate soil | place: Finland: Risofladan, Vaasa | collected...
ACTGCGTGTCGTACACCGTCACGCCGAGGGCGATCGACGCCACCGTGGCATAGGCCCGCCCCAGGTAGTGGCGCAGCGCCTTGCGCTCGATGGAGCTGCCGAGCCGGGCCACCCGGCTCCCGAACACCCCGGCCAGCTCGGGCCGGGCGTGCAGCTGGCGCGTGAGCCGCAGGAGCTCGGCCGGCGGGGTGGCCAGGTCGGCGTCGTAGTAGCCGACGGTGCCGGCCCCGCCCCGGACGGCCACCAGCAGCCCGCGCCGGACCGCTTCGGCCTTGCCGGTGTTGGCCGCCAGGCTCACCACCTCGATCCCCTCGCAGCCCGCCGCCAGCCGGTCGAGGACGCGCCCCGTGGCGTCGGTGGAGCCGTCGTCCACGAAGACCAGGCGGACCTCGTCGCCGGCCACGAGGTCCGTGAAGGCGCGCTCGTCGAGCCGCCGCTCCTCGTTGAAGCACGGCACCACGACGACCGTGGGACCCGGCGCGCTCACCGGGGCCCCGGTTCCCGTCGACGGCAGAACGCCCACGTGCTCAGGCCCGGCAACGGCGCCAGGCGCCGCGTGGCCAGGGCGAGCGAGACCCGGGTGTCGGCGCCGAGCACGGCCGTCAGGGCCGTCGTCAGGCGCGGCCCGCCCCGCCAGTCCCCGATCCCCGTCGACGGTTCGCGCCCGTCCGGCGACACGCGCCCGGTCGACGTGGGGTGCGGCGGCCGGAGCCGCTCGCGCAGGACCTGCGCGGCACGGGCGGGGAGCAGGCCGTGGAACAGGCCGCCGCGCGCCTGCACCGCCAGGCCGGCGGACTCGAGCACGGTCCGGATGGCGTCGGGCGAGTACCGGCGGAAGTGCTTCAGGGCGCGGTCGTGCTCGCTGAAGAGGCCCTGGTACGCGGGCACGCTCACGAGGACCCAGCCCCCGGGGGCGAGCGAGCCGTCGACGACCTCGCGCACGAACGCGGTGTCGTCCTCGACGTGCTCGATCACGTCGAGCATGAGGACCCCCCCGAAGACGCCGCCGGGCCGCTGCGCGCTGAACTCGATGCCCGTGGTGCCGGTGGCGACCTCGGGGCCGTCGGCCGGGTAGTGCACGTCCCAGCACGCCAACCGGGCCGCCGGTGGGAGCACGGCGCGCAGCTGCTGCGCGAACCAGGCGTCCCCGGCGCCGACGTCGAGCCAGCTGTCGGTCGTGGCGAGCGTCCCCAGCCGCTCGACCAGTCGGAGGAAGAAGGTGGCGCGGGCGATCTCCCAGGGGTGGCGGCGGGTCACGCCCCCGCTCCGCTCGATCAGGTCCATGGGCGGCATCCCCCCGGGGGCGCGGTGACATGAGCGGGGCGCGGTGACATGAGCGGGAGCGGGAGGGGACCGATCACGGCTGGCAGTCCGTCCCGGCGGCCGGCGCCCCCCGGGCATCGGCCGCCCACGGGGGCGGGCGCCAGTCGGGCTCGCGTCCGGGCCCGACCGTGTCGAGGGCGGCTCCCACGCCGGCAGGCTCGGGCGGGAGGCTCGGGGGGGCGAAGCAGGCGTTCGGGCCGGCGGCGGACTCGAGGGCGTCGGCGAGCGCCAGCGCCTCGGGAGCGGCGTCGGCCACGTCGTCACGCGAGAACGCGCTGTGGCGCAGCTCGGGGTCGACGAAGTCCCCCACCGCGGCGTCGTCGGGCGCCAGGTGCATGCCCAGTCCGGCCAGGAAGTCCCGCGTGCCCGCCGCCCAGCCGGCGGCGTCGGCCACCAGGTCGGCGTAGCGCGTCACCAGCACGGGCATGCCCGCGCTGTGGGCGAGGATCAGGCGGTTGTAGCGCTCCCACAGGGCCACGCCGAAGGCCACGGGCAGCCCGTGGCGACGCTGCAGGGACCTGGCCACCTCGAGGGGGTTGCGCACCACGACCACGGCGGCCAGCCGGGGGCCCAGGGCGCGCCGCCAGAAGGGCAGGAGCACCGAGGTGCGCGGGTCCTTCCACACCCACGGCTCGGAGCGATGGGCGCGGCGCAGGGCCCGCCGGCCCTGGGCCGGCGTCGTGGTGATCCCGGCGGCCACGGCGTCGTAGTCCGCGCCCGCCGGCGGCGGGTACCACCACGTCCGCCCCATCTGGGTGAGCAAGGCGTTGTTCAGGTGCATGAGCGAGCGGCTCTCGAAGTGGCCGCTCGGGTTCCACGGCCCGCGCACCATGTCGCCGGGCGCGCAGGTGGCGGGACCGAGGAGGTTGACCAGGCGCGTGGCCGCCGACGTGCCGCTGCGGTGCATGCCGAGCACGAGCACGCCCCGAGGCGTCGTGCGGCGCCACGGGGCGCCGCCGCGCGGCCGGGGGGCCGCCACCCCCGCCGGGCCGCTCACGCGAACCCCGGGCGCAGGGGGTGGCCGACGCGCGCCCGCACGGCCCACGGGCCGCGGTAGGCGAGGAGCACGGGCCGCACCCAGCGCGGCTCGCGCCACGTCGGGGGCTGGAAGTCGTCGCTGCGACGCGGCAGTGACTGCAGCACGCGCAGCGTGGACGCCGTGAGCCGCCGGACCGTCGGCGTGGGCGCGGCGCCGTGCACGAGCTGGCCCTCGAGCGCCCGGGCAGCCACGCCCGGGTCGCCGCCCAGGTCCACCCCGAGGGCCCGCAGGTCGCCGGCGAGGGTCGCCACCGTCTCCGCGGGTGCGGCCACCAGGTCCTCGAAGCGCAGGCAGACCACGGGCAGGCCCCGCGACGCCGCCACCGACGCCCGGACGTAGTGCTGCCACAGGCCCACGCCGTAGAACGCCGGGATCCCGTCGCGGCGCCTCACCGAGGCCACCACCGCACCGGGGTCACGCAGCACGAGCACGACCCGGGCCCCGTCGCCGAGCACCCGACGCCACAGCGGGAACGTCAGGCAGGTGCGCGGGTCCTTCCACACCCAGGGGCCGCCCGTGTAGACCGCCGCGAACGTCTCGGCCAGGTCGGGCAGCAGGCGCGTGGCCCGCTCGGTGTGCTCCCATCCCGGGGCCAGCCACGGGGGGAAGTCCCACGACCGCCCGTAGGCGGCCAGGATGCGGTCGTTGCACGCCACCAGGGCCTTGCTCTCCCAGTGCCCGCCGGGGTTGTCGTACTCGGTGAGCAGGTCGTCGGCGGGGCCGATGTCGGCGCCCAGGAGGTTGAGGACCCGGCTCACCGCCGACGTCCCGCTGCGGTGCATCCCGAGGACCACGACGCCGGGTCCCGGCCCCGGCGCGGTCATCGGGCCCGTCCGTCGAGGGTGATGCCGGGGCGCGGCGCCCGGCCCGGACCGGCGCCACCGCCGGCGGGCGCCAGCCAGGCACCGAGATCGCGGTCGAGGAGGGCCTCGAGCCTGCGGATGTCGGGGGCGAGCTCGGCGGTCAGGCGGCCACGCAGCTCGGGGTCCATGGGCGGCCGGGCCTGGCGGCGGGTGTTGAGCGTGTGCAGGCGGCGCCGCAGGGCGGCCCGGGCGTGCTCGTCGGGGACCACCAGGCGACCGACCCGACGGATCCCGGGCGGCGCATGGCGCAGGAGGTCGCGCACGCGCGGGCTGCGGACCACCTTGTTGGCGTTCACCACGCCGAACTCGGGCCGGTGGGCGGCGTCGACGTCGAGGAACCGCAGGACCTGACCGTAGGCGGCGTCGGCGTCCGCCACGAGGTCGTCGTAGAGCACCACGCACACGCGGTCGCGACCGAACGCGGAGAAGTAGCGCTCGACCTGCTCGCCATAGCGGGCGATGTCACGGTAGAGGAGCCCGAACACCTTCTGGCACCCCGGCGGCACGCGCTCGCCGCGGCGGCGGGCCTCCTCGGCCGCCACCGCCTCCCCGAACGACGCGATGTCCTCCTCGCCCTGGAACAGCATCTCGCTGTGCTGCGAGTGCATCTGGTCGACCGGGTTGCGCAGCAGGGCGACGACGCGGCTGTCGGGGTCGTAGGCGCGGATCTCGGCGGCCGCCTGCGAGGAGTAGAGGTAGAAGACCGACCGATCGGCGCGGTAGCGGGCGGCACCGTGCTCCGCGAACCAACCCAGATAGGCGTCGTAGCCGATCTGCCACCGGCCGCCCTTGCGGGTCCGGAAGACGAGGTCGCCGCCGAAGTAGGTCAGCTCCTTCCCCGCCACGAACACGTCGGGGTGGCTGCCCAGGTAGGTGGCGAGCGCGGTGGTGCCGGACTTCGGCGCCCCCACGATGAACAGGTTCGGGGTGGGGCGCGCCTCGCCGGCGGCTCGCGGCGCGCTGGACCCGGTGCCGGGATCGGGCGCCACGGCTCAGGGCGCGGCGCGCGCCGGGGTCGTCTGCTCGCGCATGGGGTCCACCGGGAAGCGGATGCCCAGCCTGCCCATGGCGCCGTCGGAGAGGCCGAGCACGATGGTCCGGAGACACGCCATGCGCCGGCCGCGCTCGCGCAGCACGGCCCGGGCCACCAGCTTGGTCACGTTGCGCGGGTACCACCCGACGCGGTGCATGACGTGCAGGTGGAGGTACAGCATGTTGCGGGCCTCGTAGTAGTACTTCCAGAGCGGGACCCGGGCCCCCTGGCGCACGGCGTCGTGCTGGACCACGGCCCCGTCCACGAGCCGGCGCGGGTACCCGGCCTGCGGGATGCGCCAGTGGCAGTACTCGTTGTCCTCGGCCCACCAGAACAGCTCGGCGCGCGGGACGCCCACCTGCTCCACGATGTGGCGCGAGACGACGAAGCCGCACCACGATCCCCACTCGCCGACCGAGCCGTCGGGCTGCACGGCACGGGGGAAGCAGAACGCCGCCTTGGGGTCCGTGCCGGCCTCGCCGAGCAACGTCTCGAGGCACTCGGGGTCGGGGAGGATGTCGTCGTCGAGCACCCAGGCGAAGTCGTCGGGTCGGGCCAGGAGCTCCTCGAAGGCGAGGGCCCAGCCACCGGCGGGACCGCCGTTGGTGTCCGAGCGCACCACCGACACGGGGGGGGCGCCGGGGCCGAGGGCCGCACGGAGCGCGCCGGCCTGCACCGGCGGCTCGCTGGCGTTGTCCACCACCACGACCTCGCCGGGCGGCACCGTCTGCGCGGCGATCGCCTCCAGGCACCGCGCCAGCGAGCGGGGCGCGTTGTGCGACAGGACCAGCGCCACCACCGCGGGCCCCAGCTCCCGCGCCGGGACGGGGGTGCCGGTCCCGCGCGTGGCGTCGGTTCCCACCGCAGTGTCGGCAGTGCCCGCAGTGCCCGCAGTGCCGACGCCGCCGACGGCGTCTGTCGAGCCGGCGGCGGAGAGCGCCCGCTCCCCGACCTGGCGCCGGTACCGGGGCTCGATCCCGAGCCTCCCCCGGGCCCCGTCGAGGAACCCCCGCACGATGGCGAGGCGTTCGGGGGTGCCCGAGGCGAGCTGGAACCGCCGCACCGAGTACACGAGGTGCCAGGCCAGCCAGCTCCGCCGGCCGTGGCGGCGAGCGAGGGCGAAGAAATTCCGGGCCTGGTAGTAGGCGCGCCACGGCTCGTCGGCGTCGACGGGTCGATGGTCGCGCAGCGCGGCGTCGCGGCCGGCCAGGGTCTGGCGGTGCGCCACCCGCCGGGCACAGGGCACGTCCACGAGCACCGAGAGCCCCGCGGCGCGCACGCGGCAGTAGAAGTCGAAGTCCTCGAACCCGAAGAACAGGTCGGGGTCGGGCAGCGCGCCGACGTCCACCACGTCGCGCGACACGAGTGTCGCGCCCCACGTCGTGACGTCGACCGGGGCCAAGTCCCCGGGTTGGCCGCGCCGGGGGACGGTGTTGACGGTGTGGCCCGACCGGGGGACGAACACGCGCCCGAACGCGGTCACCGCGCCCACGCGGCGCCCGGCGTCGACCCCGGTGCGCGCCCGGTCCTGGACCCGGGCCAGGAGCCCGGCCACCCGCGGCACGGGCAGGTGCAGCAACACCATGTCGTCCTCGCACAGGTACGCCCACCTGGTGGTGGCGTCGGCGAAGGCCTCGACCAGCCCGGCACGGAAGCCGCCGGCGGGCCCGGTGTTGGACGGCAGGCGCACCATGCGCACGGCTCGCTCCAGCTCGGGGTCGTCGAGACCGCCCTCGCCGTTCACCACGACCACCACCTGCCGGGGGGCGAAGCCCTCCACGTCGAGCAGTGACCGCACCGTGGCGCCGGCCAGCCGGGGCCGGAGGTGGGTCACCACGACGGCGGTCACGCCGTCGAGACCGGGAGTCACGGCGGGGGTCAGGACGGGTCCCCGCCCGACCGGCACACGACACGGTCGGGCGAGCTTCCCGACCGGCACACAACGACCCGTCCGCTCTCCTCGGAGAGCGGCTGCGCACTGGCTGACACCGCGAGTCCCCCCGGTTCCGCTCGGCTCCTGCTCCGCCAACCCGTTGGCAAGCCTAGTGCGAGCCGTCCCCCAATCGGAACAGGACGCTGCGCGGCGGAACAGGACTCCGGCCCGTGCGACCAGGGAAAAGGCGGGCCGGCGGTTGCGCACGGCCCCGGGGACTGCGCCCCGGTCCCAGGGCGGGCCCACGGGCGGCGCACGACGAGCCGGCGCTACCCTGGGGGATGCCCGCCGCCCCTCCGAACGAGCCGCGGCAGGAGCCGGCGTTCGGCGTCGGGGACCTGGTGGGCATCGCCTGGCTGGTGGCGGCGGCCATCGCCGTCATGGCGCCGGCGCTGGCGCACGGCGCCTCCCTGGGACCGTTCGACATCCTGTCGCGCCAGGGTCTGTCGAAGCAGCCCGGGGTCGTGGTCCACAACCCCCAGACCGCCGACCTCATCACCGAGATGATCCCCTGGACGGCCCAGGCCTGGACCCAGGTGCACCACGGGCACCTGCCGCTGTGGAATCCCTACAGCGCCCTCGGCATGCCCCTGGCGTTCAACTGGCAGTCGGCGACCTTCAGCCTGCCGACGCTGGTGGGCTATCTGGTCCCCCTGCGCCTGGCCTTCACGGTCCAGGTGTGGACGACGATCGTCATCGCGGGGACCGGCGTGTACGTGCTCGGGCGCTCGCTGCGCCTGGGCCTGCTCGGCGCCGTCATGGCCGGCACCGTCTACGAGCTCAGCGGTCCGTTCTTCGGGTGGCTGGGCTGGCCGGTGGCGTCGGTCATGTCCTGGGCGGGCTGGCTGTTCGCCGCCGCCGTGCTGGTGGTGCGTGGGCACCGGCGGGCCCGGACCGTCACGTTCTTCGCCGTCGTGCTGGCCCTGACCATCTACGCCGGGCAGCCCGACGCGCTCGTGGTCATGGCCCTCGGCCTCGGCGTCTTCGTCGCGGTCCTGCTGGCCCTGCGCACCCCGGCGTTCGGGGGCTCGGGCCCCGTCCTGCGCCCCGCCGTGGACCTGGTGCTGGCCACCGCGGTCGGGGCGGCGCTGGGCGCTCCACTGCTTCTTCCCGGGCTCCAGGTCACCGCGGCGGGGATCAGGACGGCCAAGGGCGGCACACCGACGCTGCCCCTGCACGACATCGGCTCCGTGGTGTTCCAGGGGTTCGACGGGTTGCCGGTGGCGGGGAGCCACTGGTTCGGGCACCTGTCGGGCAACGCCAGCTACCTGGAGTCGGCCACTTACGTCGGGGTGATCGCCGTCGTCCTGGCGGCGACGGCCCTGGCCATGCGCCGCCGGCACCCCGAGGTCGTCGCGCTCGGTGCCGTCACCGCCGTCATGATCGTGCTCATGTTCAGCCCGCCCCTCGTCGGGGCGCTGGGCAAGGTGCGCTGGCACCGCAGCACCATCCTGTTCGCGTTCGCGGTGGCGGTGCTGGCGGGCGTGGGCGCCGACGCCGTGGTGCGCTCGTGGCGCGACGTGCGGGTCCGGCGATGGTTGGGTGGCGGCTTCGCGCTGGCCGCGGTCGTCCTGGCGATGGTATGGGCGCTCGGCCGCGGGCACCTGCCTCCGGCCGACGCCGCCGTGCGGGCGGGGAGCTTCGTGTGGCCGGGGGTGCAGACGGCCGCGGGCCTCGGTGTCGCCGGCACGCTCGTGGTGGCGGGCCGGCGCCGACGCCCTGCGCCGCGCCCGGCGCGCCGTCGCCGGTTCGCTCTCGGGACCGGGACCGGGGTCGTCGCCGTGCTGCTGGCCTGCGAGACGGCCTTCCTCGTGACCGCCGGAGCGCCGCTGTGGTCGTCGAGCCCGTCGTTCCTGGCGCCGACCCCGGCGGAGGTGGCCCTGAAGCAGGCGGTGGGGAGCGCCGTCGTGGGCTTCGGCGCGCGGTCGTGCTCGGTGCCCGGCGACCTGGGGATCGTGCAGGACGTCAACGTGGCGTTCGCGGTCCAGGAGCTCGACGTCTACGACCCCGTCGCCCCCCGGGCCCTCTTCCGCTCCTGGCAGGCCGCCACCGGGCAGCCCGGCGGCCTCGGCAACCCCATCTCCGTCTTCTGCCCGGCGGTGACGTCGGCCGCCGTGGCCCGTCGCTACGGCGTCGGCTTCGTCCTCGAGCCCGCCGGGGCGCGCGGGCCGGGCGGGGGCGTCTTCGACCGGCGCGTGGGCGACGAGTCGCTGTACCGCATCCCCGGCGCCGCCGCCGCCACCCTGACGCCCGTGTCGGGCGGGTCGTCGCCGGCGTCGGGGTACGACGACGGCACGCCGGTGACCGTCGGCCACCCGGGCCCGGCGTCGTGGAGGGTCGTCGTCGACGCCGACACGCCGCAGACGCTGCGCCTGCACCTCACCGGCGTCCCCGGCTGGCACGGCACCATCGACGGCCGGCCGCTGCCGTTGCACACCCTGGCGGGCGCCATGCTCCAGGCACGCGTCCCGGCGGGCCGGCACATCGTGGAGCTGCACTACTGGCCGCGCGCCTTCTCCGTCGGCATCGGGCTCGCCCTCGTCGCCGCGCTGGGCCTGGCAGGTGCCCTCGTGGTGTCGAGACGACGGCCCGCCGGCGCCGGGCCCGGTGACGCCGGGGTGTCCACGGAGCCGCCGGCCCCGCACGGTATCGTCGCCCCCGTGAGCCCGGCCGAGGCGCCGCCCGACACGGGCGTCGGCGGGCGGGGACCGACGATCCACGCCCCCGACCGCTGACGGGGTGGGGCGTGGACAACATCCTCTTCATCCTCACCGACCAGCAGCGCGCCGACAGCCTCGGCGTGGTCAACGGCTGGAGCGCGACGCCCAACCTCGACGCCCTGGCCGGTGCGGGCACGCTGTTCACCGACTGCTTCACGACCTCGCCCGTGTGCGTCCCCGCCCGCTTCAGCCTGGCGTCGGGTCTCTATCCCCACAACCTCGGCGTCCAGGCGAACCGCATCGTGACGTACCCCGCCTGGTTGGAGACGTGGTTCGGCAGGCTCCGGCGCAACGGCTACCGCACCAGCATGTTCGGCAAGAACCACCTGCACCCCGACGGCGGGGACCTGCGCGCCAGCACGGGCCTGCTCAACCGCCTGGGCTTCGACGAGGTCGACGAGGTCGGTGGCCCACGTGCCCTGCAGACCTGCACGGCCAACCTCACCGACCTGTGGGACCGCCACGGGGTCCGACGCGCCTACCGCGACGACGTGGCCGAGCGCCTGCGGACCACCCCGTGGCTCGTGCGCCCGACGCCCGTGGGCCTCGACCTCTACTACGACACCTATGTGGCCAGGAGCGCGGCCCGCTACCTGCGCGAGTACGACAAGCCCGAGCCGTGGTGCTGCTACGTGGGGTTCCCCGGACCGCACGAGCCCTGGGACACGCCCGCACCGTGGGCGACCGCGTACGACCCGGCGGCCATGCCGCCGCCCCGGGACGCGCCGCGGTCGCTCGCCGAGCGCCCGTCGGGCGACCTCGACGCCCGCATCGGGCGGCGCCCGCCGCTCAGCGCGGTCGAGATCGCGGCCCTGCGGGCCGACTACGCCGGCGAAGTCAGCCTCATCGACCACCTCGTCGGCGAGCTGGTACAGGCCGTGCGCGACCGGGGCGAGTGGGACCGCACCGTCGTCGTGTTCACCTCCGACCACGGGGAGATGAACGGGGACGCCGGCCTGCTCTACAAGAAGGTGTTCCTCGACGGTGCGGCCCGCGTCCCGCTCATCGTCCGCGACCCGGGGAGCCCGCCGGGCGTCGTCGACCGCCCCGTCGAGCTGATGGACGTGGGGGCGACGGTCCTCGACCTCGCCGGCATGGCCGATGCCGGCGCCTTCCGCATGGGCGTTTCCCTGGCGGCCGCCGTGCGGGGGGGCGTGGCGGGCCCGCCGCGGACCGACGCCCTGTGCGAGCACGACGGCGAGGTGATGCTGGCCACCGCCGACTGGAAGATCGCCCTCAACGCCGCTGGCGAGACCTATCTCCTCTTCGACCGGTCCGCGGACGAGTCGGTCAACCTCGCCGGCGCCGGGGAGTTC
>Ga0307373_10015787_pt1 | contig 10223 bp, 11 predicted proteins | sample OX2MG_FD_202534 | JGI IMG/M metagenome (GOLD analysis project Ga0307373, IMG submission 202534) | Soil microbial communities from Risofladan, Vaasa, Finland - OX-2 | ecosystem: Environmental > Terrestrial > Soil > Coastal area > Acid sulfate soil | place: Finland: Risofladan, Vaasa | collected...
CCCTCAACTTCCAAGGCCGAACATTAGGTATCAGCGGCAGCGTGAAACGCCGTCCGCTGGATGCCGTTGTTAGGTACCGCTCGATGTTTTCATCGTATCACGTTCGTCACCACCGCAAAACGCGAGAAGAGACACCCGCCGACATGACCTCGTCCTCTTCTTCATGCTCCTTTACGGTTCGTGATCCATCTCGTCAAGGCGACTGGCGCTCAGGCCTACCGGATCCCGGTGATCCCAAAAGCGTCGAACCGCACGTCGGCGCCGATAATGGGAACGTTCTCGAACAACGCCTGGGCCATCAGCTTGCGGTCGAATGGGGCGCTGCGATCGAACGGAAGATCGACCGCTACCGCCAGCTGCTCGTCCGTACCATGAGAAACAGCTTGCCCTTGAGCAGGTCGTAGCGCCGCAGCCGCCCGCCATCCTTCACGAAAAAGGGCGGTGAACCGGCAGGTGATCTCGCCATTGGACTCGTCGATGAGTCCCTTCGTGACGTGGGCGCCGTTGGAGAAGCCGCCGAGGACGCGGCGCCCCTTCCCAGCCGTTCAGAAAGATGCGGCTCGGTGTCACGAAACAGCAGCGCCATCGATCTCGGCACTGTTCCGGAAATCATAGCACTGCTCGAACCTCACGCCCGAGATAGCGGTCGCAATGTACGAACTACAATAACTTTTGGAAACCAGCCTGCTCAAAGTGATGGTCCGACGTGAACGCAACGCGAACGCCGTGCTGTTCCATCACCACAAAGCTGGTGCAGTCCGTCAGTGACCATTCCTTGTCTGGTCGCTGCTCGAAGAGGGTGAGGCCATCCGCAAGCAGTTCTGAGCTGACAGGAGTGATCTCCACGGCTTGCTCTCTGCGCAATGCACGGAGGTACCGCGCAGCGCTGGTACGGAACCGAGTACCCGACAGAGCATCCGCAGTCTCCAGCAGCACAAACTCTGTGGTTGCGAGCCGCTGCTTGCGCTGGTAAAGCTCCTTGCGCACTGCCAAGGCCATGATATGAAGCGCGTCATCGGCATTGAAGAGCGCAAGCCATGCTGCGGTGTCTACGAAAACGTCAGGAGGAGGATTCATGGGCCCTGGGCTTGCCATGAGCATAGTGATCGTGCTCAGCAGCCAGATCCGGAATCCCCGTGTGGGATTTACAGCTATCGATCAATGCGCCAAGTATGTCATCCCCGTCCACCTGAGCTGAGTCTGACGCCGCAGACTCCCCCTCTGGTAGAAAGGTAATCAGTACGGGCTGCCCCTCACGACCCTCGATGGCCCTGAGTGGCCGCGCCACTCCATTTTCAAACGTGCCCGCAATCGTCAGCATGGTCTCCCCCGGATGATCCGACCCATCGAGTAAAGCGCGGCGGACAGAAGCCTCGCCGCGTTCTTACTCCCCACCTCCCATGAGTACAATCATACCAGAATCCGAGAAGTTGGGTCTATTCATCGGCGATAAACATGGCCCTTTCGGGGTCGTGTTGGAGCTGGGACCAATCCGCCGGCGCCGGTTCGAGGCGAGAGCGAACGTGGCAGGCGCCAGAGGATGCACCGCCCGGCGCGCAGGACGACGTGTCACTGGGCGCCGGCTACTCCAAGGCTCGGAGGCCCGCCGCGCGCCCTGTCCTGCAGGATGCGGTCCCTCTTCCCATGGTCGCCGGCCGCGATCAGGCCAAGATACCGGACCATCTGCTGGATCGGGGTCTGCGGGTCGTTGGACCAGAAGATGCCGCCATCCTTGGCCTCGCTGTACCGGAAGTCAACCCGGATGCCGTACTTCTCCTTCAGAACGGCGCCGCTGCGGAGTTTCGGCTGCCAGCACGGACGGGGATTGTAGTCGCCATCACGCAATGGATTGGGTGAATCCCGCTTTACCTCGGCGGGCTTTTCGGGTAAGGCTGCGCATCGCGGTCAAAATGAGGTGGATAGCTCGGATACCGGAACTGATGCGCCTCTTCCCATGCATGCGCTCGTTCCGCTGTGGCCTCGCGTGCCACGAAGCTCGCAGCCGTTCCCCCGCCGGGCGCGGGGTCTTCATCGGCCATTTCCACGATGCCCGGCATGAACGGGACGCCGGCGGTAATCAGCGTCGATGCGGCTTGGCGCCCATCGCAGAGATAATAATATCGCCCTACCCGCGCCAGTCTCACCGGAGGGCAATCCGGATCGGGTTGAAGCCCATCCCTACTCACGGCGCCGGGAATATCCCACCGGGGCTGCTCGATGGCGCCGTCATGAATGGAGCGGGTTGGGAACGGCGTTCGCGGCGAAAGCCATATCTTTGGAAATGCGCGGCGCGCCATCCAAGCGCCGGCGGCTTGGCTGAGCAGTCCCGCGACCGTCTCCGGCCCGGCCTGGGAGGTATCGATGACGACGTCGTAGTTCTCCAGGCGCTCCGGGCTGACGCCGTAAAGTTCAGCGTAACGCTTATTCTCCGAGGCGCGCCGCTCGTTGATTTTGACGGCCGCCTCTTCCATCGATCCATACTGCTCCACATGGCCCCGCCCCGCCGAAAAGATTCGCTCCACACCGAGCCGCGGATCTACCGTCAGGAACACCTTGAACGAGTCGGGGACAAAATGCCAGGCCAGGCGCGAGTCAAAGAGGACCCGGTCTCCGTCCCGGGCAATTTGAACCGTGCTTCCATCGATCCGCTCGTCGATGGAGGGATCTGTTTCAGCCAGTTTGTTGAGCTCAAGGCTTGTCATCCCGAGTTCCGCAGCCAGAGCGCGCTGCATGTCACCGGTTGAATATACCTTCATGTCCAATTCGGCCGCGACAAGCCGAGCGACGGTGCTCTTTCCACTTCCCAGATCGCCGCTGATGGCAACAATGCACCGGCTCATAGAGTGATCTCGTGTTCGAACAACCGGGCTGCGCGCCGCCGCCCCTACGATTGTTTGTGCGGAAGAATCATGCCAATTTCGGTTGATAGAACCCTCCAGGCCCAGGCAGTCTCATCTTCCGGCGCATCGGTTCCCTTCGTGAGCGCCTCCACGCGAGAATGAGCGAAAGAATCGCCGGGATCCAGGCCTAATATCGCTTCGTATTGCCCCAGAGCGTCGGCCTTCGCCCCATACTGCTCGTATAAGCGCGCCAGCTCCAGGCGCCTCTGCGACTCGTTCGGCTGCCTGTCGATCGCTTCCTGCATGAGAGCGATCTTACGCAGTGGGACATAGGCCCGATCGGCTTCAAAAAGCTCCTGCGCATCGTCCTTTATCTGATTATTGAACAGGTGGACGACAGCGAGATTAACAAATATCTCCGGGGCCGAGTTTTCGAGCGTATGGCGCTGCCGCCGGTAGAGCCTCGCCGCGGTCTCGAGATGGACCTGGGCCGCCTGGGTGTCGCCGGCGTGGGTCTCCACCATCCCGAGTATTTCATGGTCCAGGGCAGCGTCGGGGTCTCCGGGAAGAAGCCGGCTAAGGGGAATCTCCACCGCCCGCAACTGCTGATAAGTTCGAGCCGCGAACGCCTTTGCCCGAGCGGCATTCGCCCGCGCTTCAAAACCGCCGGGCCTGAGCCGGAGCGCCCGTTCAAACGCTTTCGCTGATTCCCCAAAATCCCCGGAGTAGGCTTCGTCCGCCGCCAGGATTCTCCAGTAATCGTAGTTCGAAGGCGCCAGCGCCACCACCGACTTCATTGTAGCGGCAGCACGGCTGATCTCATCCTGGTGCAGCTCCGCGTTCGCAAGGTGGAAGAGCGCGACCGCATCCTTGGGTCTTGCCTTTGCAATAGGGAAGAATTCCTCCTCCGCCTTATGCCAGGCAGCCTGTCGCTCCCACCAGAGACCCATTGCGAAATTGGCGTCCATGTTATTGGGATCTATCACGAAGGCGCGCTGAGCCGCCGCCATACCCACGTCTATCTGACCACCCAGTACCGCAGCTTCCGCCAGCAAGCCATCCACGGCGGCCCGGTCTCGCGCCGGCGCGTCCTTGCCCTGTGCCCCCTGAAGAATGGTTATTGCGGTCTGCGGCTGCCCGAGTCGGATCAGTCGCCGTGCGGCACGGGCAACTAGCTCAAGATTTCCGGGATGATCCCGGGCGATCTGCTCCACATCCGATGCGGTTCCAGTGTCAATGCGTTTTCGAATCAGCGCGGCCCGGTAGAAAACAAAGACTGCGGTCATCCCCGCTAGAGCCAGCGCCGCGGCAATCAGTGATAGAAGGCGGTATCTATTCATCTATCAAATCCGACGAAGGACGAGGGACGAAGGACGGAGCGGGCTGTTCTCACGGGCTATGCGCCGTAAAGATACGGATCCAGTGGTCCGGCATGTTGACGGGCAGTGGATTTCCCGGGAGGGCGGCGCGGCGCGGCATGTGGCAGGAAATGCAGCCGCTGGTGGGATTGACCGGGCAGACCTTTCCGGGATGCGCGGCGGCGGCCCCGGCCATCTGCGATCCGGCGGGCGAATGGCATTTCAAACAGGCGCGTTCGTAGTGCCGGATGTCCGTACTGTTATTAGTGTGCGGATCGTGGCAGTTTAGGCACGAAAGCGTTTTGCCACTTTCACGGAAACAGCGACTGAGCATCAAGCCGTAGGGCTGAAAGCGATTGGTAGTGGCTGCTTCCGTGTTGCCGAGATCAATGGTGTCCGCCGTACGATGGCACTGCCCGCACAACGTATTGATCCGGGTGGCGCTCCAGCTCGAAATATCGTCCATCAGCAGATTTTGATAATCCCCCGCGCGCATGGCTGCGACATGCGCGCTGCCTGGTCCGTGACACCGCTCGCACCCTACCCCAAAAAACTTCTTTGGCGGAGTCGGCCCGGGCCCTGTGATTGCGGTGGCATGGCACAGGACACACTTCCGGGACATCGCGACGCCATGCTCCATCCCCGGCGATAAACGAGGAAGTCTCCCGCTGCCAGGCGTTGGATACCAGAGCTTCTTGCTTGGAAAGTAGCTTTCGTGGAATTCCAGTATTTTGCCTCCACGAACCTCGACATAGGTGAGTCCGGTTCTGCCAGACCCAAACGCCAGCGTCAGCGTCAAATAGCGCTGGGGGTCCTTCGTGAGGCGAGCCGCGAATTGTCCGCTGGCGCTGCGCGTGATCTCGAACGGAGTTCCCGCGATGACGCCAACCGGAGGCGCCACCGGTCCGAGATCCGCGGGATTCATCGCGCGCATGGTCTCCGAATGCCGGCTGCCGGACCACTTTTTGTATTCCGCCTGGTGACACTGCGCGCACACCGAGCTCCCAACATAGGCGCTTTTGAAGTCGGCGGATTGAGCTGAATTCGATTTCGCCGTATTCGCGGACGACTTTGCGGCGACAGCGCCGGCGTTCACACCCTCGGAGGACGCATGAACCGGGCTCATGGCCGGCTTATGCCGCGTACTGCAGCCGGACAGCAGAAGAAATCCGAGGAGGGAAAGATAAATGATGGATTGGCGTGCGGCAAAGGATGAAGGATGAAGGATGAAGGATGAAGGATGAATCAAGAGCGCCGGACATATCGCTTCTCGCGCCGGCGCATCCGTCCTCGTACCTCGCGCCCTCTCCTCGGTCCTCCGTCCTCCGTCGGGCCCATTGAATAAATCCATAGGAGTCAATCTACGTGAATCGCACGCTCCACCAAGAGCGTCTGCGCCGCCGGAATTCCGGACGCCGGTGATGATTTTATCGAGAATCGCCAAAATCAGTAGCAAACCGGGGGCGCGGCGCGTGCTGACCTTCGCTATTATACCGGCGGCAGCCACGTCACGCAAGGTACGGGGCGCGAGGCGGAGGGCGAGTGTGTGAGCGTCTGAGTGTGTGAGCGCGTGAGTGTGTGCGGTCATCCTTCATCCTTTCGAACTTCATCCTTCTATTGAACGAGCCTAATTAATCCTAAAGGATTGGTTTTGACTCGCCGATAATCCAGACCAGCCACCACACGATGGGGGTGAAAATCAGCCGGGCCGGCAGCCGTGAGCCGCCGGTCCGAGGCCTAACTGGAGAGCCGAAATAATGCTGCGCCGAGGTTTGGATGGAGAAGACGCAATCCCCGAAAAAATGGGAACGAGGCCACAGATCGTGCGGTACGCTCAAAGACCTGAGCGGCAAACTCCACGTATCCAGCGGCACGCGCCGAGAAAGGAACCATCGTTGAACAGCCGTGTTCGCTCCGGCATTCGAGCCGGGTTTACCCTGATCGAGCTGCTGGTTGTTATCGCTATAATCGCCCTGTTGGCGTCCATTCTCCTGCCGGTTTTCAGCCAGGCGCGTGAGAAGGCCCGGCAGGCGGTGTGCCTTAGCAACGAGAAGCAGATCAGCAACGCGGTCCTGATGTACGCGCAGGACTACGACGAAAATCTTGTGCCCGGCCGGAATTACATCTGGAGCGCTCTGCAGCCTCCCTGCTCGCTCGTTAGCAAGACGACCGACTTCGAGCCAACATGGTGCGGTTTGCTGCAGCCTTATCTTAAAGAAGGCGGAAAAACGGAGCAAGGAGGAGAGCCTCTGCCCGCCGGCGACGCCGTGGGCGTTTTTAAGTGCCCATCGTTTGACCCCACTCGCTATGCAATGGGTATGGACGCCGCCGATTGCGATGGAGACGGGACGCCCGGGAGCGGCAGCACCGGATGGATGCCTTCTCGAAACTATTTCGCCAATTACGGACTTTCTTCGTATACCGGGCCCGGGGAGTTTTCGAACTGCGCGCCCGGAGGATCCGAGCAGTGTCCCTGGCAGGCATTCGCCGGCGCCATCGGCCGGAGCAACAAGAATGATGGTGAGTGCGGCGGGAGCACGGCGCACAACATGACGCTATCGCAGGTCGCCCGGCCATCGAGCGTCGCCTTTGTTGGCGATGGTTTCACCGGTCTCGTCAACCTTGGACCTTACAACGGTTCAGCCAGCCTGTTCGGCTGCGAGGCTGCAGATACTCATAACGGCGGGGCTAACTTCGTGATGCTGGATGGCCACGTGCAATTCATTCACGGGAACATCCAGAACAACGAAACTTTGGACCCGAACGATGGCCAGTGGTATGGCACGTATGTCGATTATCTGAGGGGGAACTGACGATGGAAAAGCGAATTAGTATCGGAGCGGCATTCGCCCTCATCGCCGCCGTATGTGCGCCTTTGCTTGGCGGCTGCAGCAGCGCAGGGGCGCAGGCCGACGCCCCCCCGACGCCCGGCCAGAACGTCTACTACAGCGGGCCACGGCCACGACGCTCCATCCAGCATCGGTACGGCGTCCCTGCCTCGAGCCGGTCCTGATCCTCGAATAGGATCAAGCGCTGAGGCTGATCTCAGCGGCTCGTACGCAGTTCGCAACAAGCATAGCGCGCCCGGCGGGGCCCACCCCGCCGGGCACGGGACTGATCCAGCCCGCTATCTTCGAAGCGCTCTCAAACTCCACTGCGCCCACGTCGCCCTTTCTCCCCGGGACTCGCTCGTAACCGCAATCGATCACCACCGCTCCCGGCTTGATATGCTCCCCGCGCACAAACTCGGCCCGGTTAATGGCGGCGAATAAGATGTCGCCCTGGCGAATGATCGATGGCAGGTCCACAGTGCGCGAATGACAGATCGTCACGGTCGCATTTTCCTGCAGCAGCAGCCACGCCGCCGGCTTGCCTAAAATGCTGCTCCGACCGAGTACCACCGCATGTTTGCCGGCGATGGGAACTCCAGTGCTTTTCAAGAGCGCCATTGCGCCGAGGGCCGTGGGCGAGACCATATTCGCGCGGCCAACGACCAGGGCTCCGAAAGACGCCGGCGTCACGCCGTCGATATCCTTCTCCGGTTTGATGGCCCGCACTGCGGCGTCTTCGTCGAGATCGGCGGGCAGCGGATGCTGCAGCAGGATTCCGTGGACTTCGGGGTTTCCATTAAGCTCCCGGATAAGGGAGATGAGTTCTGCCTGGCTGCACGATTCAGGCATCCGGAGTACCATGGAGCGAACGCCGACCGATGCGCAATCCCGCTCCTTGAGCCCCACGTAAACCACGCTCGACGGATGCTCCCCCACCAGAATGGCCGCCAGGCCGGGCGTCACCCCGCGGTCCGAGAGAGCCGCCACTCGCCGCCGCAGATCATCCTTGATGACGCCCGCCACCGCTTTTCCCGAGATAATCTCCGCCGCCATTCACGCTCCTCCCCGTTACAATATCGCGCCCGTGCCCGTTCCCACTGTAGTTCAAAGTGGAAGGAGAGAACCACCGTGGGGAGGAGGGATGACGGTGGGTGTGTGAGTGTGTGGGACGGTGGGACGGTGGGTGTGTGAGTGTGTGAGAGGGTGGGACGGTGAGAGCGAGCGATTGTGCGCCGCATGAGTGCCATAGCTTGAGAGCGGAACCGGGAGCGAAAGTGAGTGAATATGAGAGAATGTGAGACAGTTGAGACGACGGCGCGTGCTTGCGTTGATCGGAAACAGGCGTCAAATGAGACACTAATAATGCCTGATTTGTGCTCAAGTGAGACGGTTTGAGACGGTTTTTTTTGCTGGCGCCGGATTCACCGCGGTCGCCTCGGCGCTGGCGGAGAGTTGTGCGCGCTGGCTGTTGGGCTCTGGCGCCGCATGGAAAAAGACTCCTCCCTATAACAGGGCGGGAGAGGGGAGCTTTTGGGAAGCGCCGGAAGTTATTTCAGTGATAAAAGCGGTGAAGCCGTCCTCTCCGGCAGGCGCGGCGACGATTCTGGGGGGTCCGGCCGCGGATCCGGAACGGGGATCATCGAGATCCGCGGCAAATTCGCGACGCCAAGCCTACATGCTTCAAGCGGCCATTCTCAGACCCCGGCTGAGGTATTCGCAATAGGGGCAGCCGGGCGCCGCGGGCGGCGGATCGGGGCCTTCAAGAACCCTGGCGACGCCGGCGAGGAACGTAAGGAACCGGGCGTCGTCGCGCGGAACCTCCTTCCACTCGAGGCCTCCGCCGAAGTAGGCCTGGATGCCGTGGGAGAGACCGGCGCGGTCGGCGAATCTTGTGGGACTGAAGCAGAGAAGGCCCATACGAGTGATCGGCGCCAGGCGGAGTTTTCCGTTGCCGGGGTTCTCCAGCGCCAGCGCATAAGCGTGAAGCTGCCGGCTGTAGAGATCCACGCTGGTGGTTCGTGGAACGCTGGTCTTAAAATCGATAATCGCGTGCGACCCGTCGTCGAGCCGCGCGGTGGTGTCGTATCGCCCGCGCAGGATCAGCTTTGTATCGGTACCCGGCAGCGCGAGCGGCTTCGACTCTACCCAGCCATCTGCCGAGTTGATAAGTCCCGGAGGGAGGAAATCCAGCGGTCCCTCGCCCGTACGCCGATCCATGAAGCGATGCTTCATCTCCCGGTCGATGTTCGTGAATATAGCCGGCATTGGGATGCGGGGCTGCTTGAGATCACGCCTGATCTTCAGGTACAGGCAGCGCTGGCACTCGTTCCAACCGAAGGTGAGATCGGAAGGCGAGACCTGGAAGACAAGTGAATTACTCATGGTTCTGACTCCTTTGAGAAATGGAGTCAGACGAGCGCGGTATCCCGGCTGGAAGGGGCCGGTCACGCTTGACCGAAGCGAACCCCGACGGGTATAATGTGGATAGAGCCGAATGCACAACGCCCTTCTGACTGATTGTTTTAGCCAACGATCGTGAAGCTTGCGCAGTGTGCGCGGATTTGAGGCCCATGGACCAGGCGTTGGCGCGCCTGAATTACCATGGGCCTTTTACTTTTAGACGGGCGAGCGATCCGTAATCCCTCGATCAAAAACCGCCCTTCAACCGCTATGGTTGAGCCATCTCCTCCATTATACTGCATTTCCCGGAAATGTCAAACGTTCTTATAACACGTGTTATAAATTCGTTCGCTGAATGCCCTTGCCAGATCACACGTCAATATCCTGAGCCTTGATCTGGTCGCGCTTCGCGTGCCAGATTCGCAGCACTCGCACGCGTGGGCCTTCCATGGATACGCTCATGGGCCGCGTACGCGTCGGCTTCGGCAAGAGCTGTGAACCGGATATTATACGCCACGATATTTGGCCGGGATCTCTGCGAGCACCTGCTCGGCGGGTTTCAATTCGCCCCGCTCGGCGCTGGCGATCCCCTCACGGATCGCAGCCACCGTCTCCATGTGATGCAAACGATTCAGCAGGTCTTGATAGCTTTCTGCATCCTGCACCACGATCTCCGCCCGGCCGTTGACGGTAAGTACTTCAGGTGTGCGGGTCTCCTTCATCCGAGCAACGTGAGCCTTATGGTTTCGGAGGAAGTCGGTAAGTGAATGGATCTGGCGAGTGTCAATCATGGT
>Ga0307373_10015789_pt1 | contig 10223 bp, 8 predicted proteins | sample OX2MG_FD_202534 | JGI IMG/M metagenome (GOLD analysis project Ga0307373, IMG submission 202534) | Soil microbial communities from Risofladan, Vaasa, Finland - OX-2 | ecosystem: Environmental > Terrestrial > Soil > Coastal area > Acid sulfate soil | place: Finland: Risofladan, Vaasa | collected...
CAGGCGACTCGGCGTGGCGGCAATGGTCGCCTCGCTCATGACAGCATCCCCTCCTCGCCGAGCAACCCCCGTGGCCTGATCAGAAGGACGAGTGCCATGATGACATAGATCACGACATCGCTTGCCTGGGGATAGAAGACTGTCGTTACCGCGGCTGCAACGCCGATCAGCAGACCGCCAAGCAATGTACCGACAAGGCTGCCAACTCCGCCGACAATGATTGCGATGAAACTCGGCAGCAGCAAATCATCTCCCATATTCGGGTTGAGCCCGATCTGCCCGGCTGCTAACACGCCGGCAAGGCCCGCAAGAAAAATCCCCCCTGCGAAATTGAGTGAACGCAACAACCGAACATTCACTCCAAGTGCGGAAACCGTATCGAGATCAAGCACGCCGGCACGAATGCGAAGGCCGGTCCTAGTGTATTTAAAGAAGGCAAACAGGCCGGTTATGGTACTCACCACCACCAGCATCATGAACAGTCGATAGCCGGTGATGAAAAACAGGCTCGTGCTGATTGGCTGGGCGATCCACGCAGGTACGCCAAGTGGCAAGCCCTGGACACCCCAAATATAGCGGCACATGTCCTGAATAATATAGGCAAGTCCGAAGGTCAGCAGCAGGCTGTACACAGGATCCCGATTGTAGACCCGGCAGATGATCAATCGTTCAACGACAAGACCAATAAGACCGGTAAGGATCGGAGCGACAATGAGAGCGAGCCAGAAGCCGATATGCGGCTCCAAGGTAAAGGCAAGATAGGCTCCCAGCGCGAGAAAATTGCCATGCGCGAAGTTGATGACGTTGCTGAGATTGAGGATCATCGCCAATCCCAGCGCCAGAAGCACGTAGAACGAACCTACGATCAATCCATTAAAAATATTGAAGAGGACAAGTTGCAGCATCGGCAGATGCTCCTGTCAGGTGCCCATGTCATCGCCCATTCCCGCCACCGGATCTCCGCGCGGCGGAATGTCTGTAGAGGCTGGACCGATCAGATCGCTGGATAGGCCATATGGCAGCCGGTAGCAGAGATCGGCCCGTCAGCCGCCTTGCCGTCCACCAGCTTTCGAACGGTGAAGACTTCGTCCGGTGCGCCTTTCGGTGGATGCACATCACCCACGAAGATCGTGCTCATCAGCTGATGGTCGCCTGCACGGAAATAGATTTTTGCTTTCTGCAACGCCACATCCGGCGGCAGTGCCTCATTCTCCAAGGCTCGCGACAGTTTGATAGCATCAAGAGATTTTGCTTTTTCTGCTGCAATCTTGAAGGAATGCACAGCAACAAATCCGAACCAGGTTCGAGCAGACGGCGTCTTGCCGATCGATTTGCGGCAGGCGGCAACAAACTCCGCTACATGCGGCACGCCTGGCTGATCCCACCACCATTCCATATCCCACCAGCCGGTGCGCGCCGCGTTTGGCACAGAGAGAATTGTTTCGAGTTCGAAGAGCGCACCCCCAAGTGCCATCTCCTTTTCCATGCCGAATTGCGCGAACTGCTTCATGCAGTCAACCTGCGCCAATCCACCCATATTGTTGAGAAGCACGTTCGGCTTGTAAGCTTTTGCCTTGATCAGGGATGCGGAGAAATCAGAGGTCGCAATTGGCAGAAGATCTGCTTTGTATTCTCCGCCATGTTTCTTGAGCTGCTTGATAAAGGCTGCTTGCAACGTATGTCCATAGGCATAATCAGGTGTGATGAAATACCAACGTTTTCCGAAACGCTTTACCAACTCAGCGGAAACAGCAACCGCGTCCATTGACGTCGTATTGCAGATCCGGAACACATTCCACTTGCAATCTTTTCCTGTAATCGGATCAGTGTGCCCGCCGGGAACGATATGAAAAACCTTTTTTTCGTTCGTGACCTGCGAAATGGCATAGGCGATTGCCGAGTTGACATCACCAAAAATGACATTGACATGATCGCGGTCAATCAGCTTACGGGCCTTTTGCACGCCTGTGCCGACATCGTTTGCTGAATCTTCAATCAGCAACTGAATCTGGCGGCCGAGAATACCGCCAGCCTTGTTGACTTCCGCAACCGCGAATTTTGCACCTTCAACTTCTGGCGCTGCCGGGATCGAGAGCGATCCGGTCAACGGATCGATCATGCCGATCTTGATAGGGGTCTCGCCGCGCGCACTGATCAAATAAGGTGCGGCAAGCTGCAATGCGCCAATTGTTGCTGCCGTTTGGACAATACGGCGCCGGCCCACGCAGGGCAGAAACCTTCCCTGGACCACCTGCTCGCCTCCCTGTTGTTCAGGCAGAATTGCCTGGCCAGCGTTTGTCGCTGTGCAGGTAAGACACTAGCACATAGCTTAACCCATTTAAATGCCGATCTGGAATGTCGCGTTGAAATAAACGCGACCATGCTGTTTCGTCATGCAGCGATGCAACAGGCATTTTCACGAAGAACGCGGTTTTCAAAAAGCCACGCAAGACACAAACCATCATAGGGCTCCTGTCTTTGCTGGCCCTGCATTCTCCCCGCTACCCCATATGATCCGCCCCCCAAGATCCCGCCCCTGAGGTCAGACAGTCAATTTCTGGATCAGCAGTCTGCATGCTGCATACAGACTGCTTGCATGCTGTTTAGCAAAATGGCATTCTGGAAGGCGTCAATCGAAGGAAATGTCATGAACTGTGGCGCGAACAGGCGCAGGCCGGTGATCGCACTTGCGATGGGTGATCCGGCAGGGATCAGTCCCGAACTCACCGCAAAACTTCTTGATCTTGCCGAAATCCACGATGCGGCCGAGTTGATCGTGATCGGCGATGCGCGGGTTCTGGCCCGGGGGGCCAAGATTGCCGGCGCGACGCTGCAACTCCCGCATGTCACCGCGCGGAATGCCCTCCACGGCGCGCATCGGCCGGTCCTGTTCGATCTTCAGCATCTCGATCCGACGTCGCTCGCACCCGGCATCGCTTCGCAGGCCGGCGGCGCGTTCGCCGTGGCAAACTTCCGCACCGCCCTGCGGCTGGCGGCCGACGGCTTTGCGGATGCGGTCTGCTTCACCCCCTTCAACAAAGGCGCGATGCGCCTTGCCCACCCGCCCTACGAGGACGAGATCGGGTTCGTGGCCAACACGCTCGGCGTCGATACCCCAGCCAGCGAGTTCAACATCCTCGGCACGCTATGGAACGCGCGTGTCACCTCGCATATCCCGTTGTCCGCCGTGGCCGGGTTGATCAGCGCTGAGTCCGTGCTGCACGGCATCCGCCTCACCCATGCCGCGCTGCGCACATCCGGCATCGCCGCACCGCGCATCCTCGTCGCCGGCCTCAATCCCCATGCCGGAGATGGCGGCAATTTCGGCCGGGAGGAGATCGATGCGATCGCCCCTGCCGTGGAGCAGGCACGGCGCGAACACATTCAGGCAGAAGGCCCGTTCCCGGCGGATACGGTCTTCGTGCGTGCACGCAACGGCGGCTTCGATGCGGTGGTGACGATGTATCACGATCAAGGGCAGATCGCGATGAAGCTCATGGGCTTCGACAGCGGTGTCACACTGCTCGGCGGCTTCCCGTTCCCGATCTGCACGCCCGCCCACGGCACCGCGTACGACATCGCCGGCCAGGGCATCGCCAATATCGGCGCCTCCCGCGCCGCCCTGCTGCTCGCCGCACGGATGGTTTCGGAGCGGTTGATGCTGGCCTGAGGCTGAGACAACTGAAAGGGGGAAACAAGAATGGATGACCAAACGATACCGGCACTGCCGGCCACCGCCAGCGCGCTGGTGCGGCCGAGCGCCGTTCGCTGGCAGATCTTCGCTTTCATCGCGGCGCTCACCGTCATCAACCTCACAGACCGCACGGCGATCGCAATCGGCATGCCTACGATCGCGCATGAATTCGCCCTGCCGCCCTTCACCCAGGGGCTGATCCTCAGCGCATTCTTCTGGACCTATGCGCTGATGCAGATCCCAGGTGGCTGGCTGATTGACCGGATCGGGCCCAGCCGGATCATCGGCGGCGCCACGCTGCTATGGGGCTTCTTCCAGGGCGTCACCATGTTTGCCACCGGCAGCGTCAGCCTGCTCGGCCTGCGTCTTGGCCTTGGCGTGGCGGAAGCGCCGCTGTTCCCGGCAGGCGGCAAGCTCAACGCTTTGTGGCTCGCCCCGCAGGAGCGCGGGCGCGGCGCGGTCATCATGGACAGCGGCAGCTATCTGGGCGCCGCGCTCGGCGGTCTGCTGATCTCCTGGCTCATTCTCACGCTCGGCTCCTGGCGTCTTGCCTTCGGCCTTGCGGGGCTGGCAACGATGGGGCTCGGCCTCCTCGCCTTGCGCATCCTGCATGACGATCCGCGCAGCCACCCCAGGGTGAACGCAGCGGAACTGCGCACGATCACCACCGCCGCCCCAGCGACCGGTCCGGGCGCCCCGTGCGTCGCACTGGTCGCACGCCGTGGCGTCGTCGCGATAATGGCAGGCCGGCTGGGCTGGGCGATGATCAACTTCGGCCTGCTGACCTGGGGGCCGAGCTACCTCACACAGGCACGCGGGCTCGATCTGAAGCAGATGGGCATGGCCAGTTTCGCGATTTTCGGCGCAGGCTGCCTTGGCGCCCTCGGCGCGGGCTTCCTCAGCGACAGGCTTCAGCAGCGCGGCGCACCCCGGAATATGGTGTTGAAGACAATGCTCGGCCTGTCTGGCCTCGCCGTGCTGGGCGCGTTCCTGGCGCTGCCGCATGTCACCAGCGCAGTAATGGCCATATGGCTGCTTGCGGGAACCTATTTCATGGTCGGATGGGGCAGCCTGTACTGGAGCTTTCCCGCACTGCTCGCCCAGCCGGCCGCCGCCGGAATGGTCGGCGGGCTGATGAACTTCGCCGGCAGCGTGGGCGGAATCATCGTGCCCATCCTCGCCGGCGCCATCCTGCAGCGGAGCGGGAGCTACAACGCGGTCCTGCTCATGTTCGCCGGTTGCGCCGCCCTGTATGTCTGCGGCACGCTGCTGATCCCGTTCGGCCGGACAAACAGCACGGGCAGGCGGGCATGAGCAACGAGCTGTGGCGCGGCCCGATCGTGGACGCGCACCAGCATTTCTGGGATCCCTTCGCCAATCCCCATCCCTGGCTGCGGCCTGAGGCGCGCATCCCGTTCCGCTACGGGGACTACGGCGCGATCAAGCGGCGCTACCTGCCGCCCGATTACGAGGCGGACGCCGCAAGCCATGATATCGCGGAAACCGTGTATGTCGAAACCGAATGGGACCCTGCCGATCCGATCGGCGAGACACGCTATGCGAGCAGCCTCGCCGAGCAGTTCGGCCGACCGAATGCGATCGTGGCCCAGGCCTGGCTAGACCGGGCGGATGCGGCGGAGGTGCTGGCCGCCCAGGCCGCATTCCCACTGGTGCGCAGCATACGCCACAAACCCGGTGGCCCAGACGACCCGCGCGCGGCCGGGGCGCCCAGCCTGATGTCCAATGATGCATGGCGGCGCGGCTACGCACGGCTCGCGGCCCACGGGCTGCACTTCGACCTCCAGACGCCCTATTGGAAACTGTGGGAAGCGGAGCACCTCGCGGCCGATTTCCCGGCCACCACGATCGTGCTGAACCACGCCGGCCTGCCGGCCGACCGCAGCACGGACGGGTTGCAAGCCTGGCGCACCGCAATGGCTCGTCTCGCACGCCAGCCCAACGTAACCGTCAAGATCTCCGGCCTCGGCCAGCCCGGCCAAGCCTGGACAGTGGATGCCAACCGCTGGATCGTGCGAGAGACCATCGCGATCTTCGGCCCCGAACGGGCAATGTTCGGAAGCAATTTCCCGATGGACAGCCTGTGCGCCTCGTTCGACACCATCTTCAGCGGCTTCCGCCAGATCGTCGCGGACATGCCGCCCGCAGTGCAGGCACAGCTGTTCGCCGGTACCGCACGTCGCATCTATCGCACCTGCCCCGGCGGATAGGGGGTGGATGGCGGTCACAACACATCCCGCACCCGCTCCCACGTCCGTTCCAGATGCTCCGCCAGAACGGCCGCCAGCCGGTCGCCGTCCCGTCGCTCCAGCGCCTCGATCATCCGTGCGTGTTCTCCGATCGCACCCTGCCACTTCTCGATCCCCTCGTTGCCGATGAAACGGATGCGTTTGAGGCGGGATTGGATCATCTCGTGCAGGGAGGCGAGGAACCCATTGCCGGAAAGCTGTGCGATAGCGGAATGGATGGCCTGGTTGCGCTTGTAGTACTCCAGCCGGTTCCGGGCAGCATAGAATTCCATCATCTCATCGTGCAGGCGGCGCACTTCGGCAATCGCCGCGTCGGTTGCCTGCGCGCAGGCAAAGCGGCCGGCCAACGCCTCGATCGCGCTCAGCACGTCCAGCATGTCGCGCACGTCCTTCGGTCCCAGCTTGCGCACCACCGCCCCGCGCCCGGGCACGAGGTCGATCAATCCCTCGCTCGCCAGGAACTTCAGCGCCTCGCGCAACGGCGTTCGGGAAACACCCAGTGCCTGCCCAAGCTGCCCTTCGTGCACGCGCTGGCCGGGGGCGAGCCGGCCTTCGATGATCATGTCCCGGATCCGGGTCACGAGCTCATCGTGCAGGGTTCGCCGGTGGATCGGCCCGGTCTCGGCGGGGGGCATCGCGTCGTCGATGGCGGCGGTCTCAATCTCAGGTGGCTGGGGCATCGCATCCTCGGGCGGTCGCACCGGAAAGGGCGAGCCGGTCCATCCTGGCCGAGTACGATATTCGTCTCAAGTCGTATGCTGCACATCCTGTATGCAGCCTACTTGCATGCGCGATTGAGGAATGTTAGGGACAGCATCGAGGAAACCACCAGGAAACAATCGGCACGTCGGGGCACGTCTGCGGCCCGTCGTGCGGGGGGAAGGCAACAATGAAAACGCCGCACGAACGTCAGCCACAATCCCGGTCATCCCCATGCTTTTCCGATCTGCCCCGGCGTGGGCTCATTGCCGCCACGGCCGCGCTGCCGCTGGCCGCCATCCTGCACCGGTCCGCCGATGCCGCGCAGTTCACCCTGAAATTCGCCGACGGGCAGGAACCCGCCCATCCCGTCAACGTCCGCGCCCGGCAGGCAATCGAGAAGATCGCAACGGCCACCTCTGGCGCGGTACAGATCAAGCTGTTCCCCAATTCCGAACTGGGCGCGGACCCCGACGTGCTGACGCAGTTGCGCAGCGGCGGCGTGGACATGATCAACATGGGATCGGACGTGCTGGCCACGCTGGTTCCGGCGGAGGCAATGCTCAACCTCGGCTTCGCCTTCGCAAACTACGGCCAGGTCTGGAAGGCGATGGACGGTGGCCTTGGCACCTATCTCGCCGGCCGGATCGCGGCGGTGGGCCTGCGCCAGATCGGCCGAAGCTGGGACAACGGCTTCCGTCAGATCACCGCCTCCACGCATCCGATCACCACACCCGCAAGTCTGTACGGCTTCAAGATCCGCGTGCCGCCCGCACCCATGCTGACATCGCTGTTCCGCGCGCTCGGCGCCTCGCCCACGCCGGTCAACTTCAACGAGCTGTATTCGGCCTTGCAGACTCATCTGGTGGATGGCGAGGAAAACGCCCTGCCGATCGTCGCCACGGCGAAGCTGTACGAAGTGCAGAAATACTGCACGATGACCAATCATTCCTGGGGCGGCTACCTGATCCTCGCGAACGCCGCACGCTTCAAGCGGATGCCGCAGAAATACCAGGACATCATCACCCAGGCATTCGATGAGGCCGGGCTCGCCGAACGGCAGGACATTGCCGCCCTCAGCGCCAGTCTCAGCAAGGAACTTGCCGGCAAGGGAATGGTGTTCAACGAGGCCCCATCCGCTCCGTTCCGCGCCGCGCTGCTCAAGACAAGCTACTACCGCGGCTGGAAGGCAAAATTCGGCGCGAAGCCGTGGAAACTGCTGGAGGATGCAGTCGGGCCGCTCGGTTGATGGATGCCGCGGCGGGGGTGGCGGGCGTCGCCTGGGGCACGCCCATCCCCTGGTGGCCGGAACGCGCGCTGCGCCGGATGGTCGAGGGTGCGGCCTGCATCGGCGTGCTGGCCGAGGTGGTGATCCTCTCGGCCGGCGTGGTTTCACGCTATGTCTTGAATCATCCGCTGGTCTGGTCGGATGAACTTGCCTCCATCGTGTTTCTCTGGCTTGCCATGCTGGGTAGCGTGATCGCGCTGCAACGCGGCGAGCACATGCGGCTGACGTCGGCCATCGGCATGCTGCCGGCGGCCACCCGGCCGTGGGCGGCTGTGCTCGCCGTGTTCGCCCCGGCCCTGTTCCTTGCGCTGATCCTGATGCCGGCGTTGAACTACGCAATCGGCCAATGGGTGGTGGAGACCCCGGCGCTCGGCCTGCCCGATCTGGTGCGAGCCGGCGCGATCCCGACCGGCTTCGTACTCATGCTGGTGGATTGCCTGCTGCGGCTGCGCGCACATCTGCTGCGGCATGTGCTGGGCGTGGCGTTCGGGCTCGCGGTGCTGGGTGCGATGGCGGCGGTCGCAGAACCGGAGTTGCGGGCGATGGGCAACTGGAACCTCGTCGTCTTCTTCGTTGTGCTGCTGGGTACGGGCGTGCTGGCCGGCGTGCCGATCGCCTTCGCCTTCGGCCTCGCCACGACCGCCTATTTGCTGTCCGTCACGTCCGTCCCCCTCAGCGTGATCATCGGCCGGATGGACGAGGGGATGAGTTCGCTGATCCTGCTCGCCGTGCCGATGTTCGTGCTGCTCGGCCAGTTGATCGAGATGACCGGAATGGCGCGGGCCATGGTGAACTTCCTGGCCGCCGTGCTCGGCCACGTGCGCGGCGGCCTGTCGTATGTGCTGCTGGGCGCGATCCTGCTGGTTTCCGGCATCTCCGGCTCGAAGGCGGCCGACATGGCCGCGGTGGCGCCGATCCTGTTCCCCGAGATGCGCCGGCGCGGCGCGGAAGATGGAGAACTCGTCTCCCTGCTCGCCGCCGCCGGCGCGATGAGCGAGACGATCCCGCCGAGCCTCGTGCTCATCACCATCGGTTCCGTCACCGGCGTCTCCATCGCGGCACTGTTCCGCGGCGGCCTGCTGCCGGGCGTGGTGCTCGCGCTCGTGCTCGCGGTGGTGGCGCGTTGGCGCAGCGGGCGTGAAGCCGCGAAGACCACCCGCGCACCGGCCCGCGTGGTCGGCCGCATCTTCATCATCGCCGTGCCCGCGCTGATCCTGCCTTTCGTCATCCGCGCCGCCGTGGTCGATGGTGTGACCACGGCCACCGAGGTTTCCACCGTCGGCATCGGCTACGCGCTGCTGATGGGCCTGTGCGTCTACCGGCGGTTCGACTGGCGCCAGATCTATCCCATCCTGGTGCAGACCGCCGCGCTGTCGGGGGCCATTCTGCTGATCATCGGGGCGGCCACCGGCATGGCCTGGGCGTTGACCCAATCGGGCTTCTCGGCCGCCATGGCGCAGGCGATGGCGCATGTTCCCGGCGGCCGCTGGGGCTTCCTCGGCATCTCCATCGTCGCCTTCGCCGTGCTGGGCAGCGTTCTGGAGGGCATCCCGGCCATGGTCCTGTTCGGCCCCCTGCTCTTCCCGGCGGCGCAGCGGATCGGGATCGACCAAGTGCATTACGCAATGGTGGCGATGCTCGCCATGGGCATCGGCCTGTTCGCCCCGCCTTTCGGCCTCGGATACTACGCCGCCTGCACCATCGGCCGGGTGCACCCCGATGCCGGGATGCGCCGCATCTGGCCCTATCTCGGCGCGCTCGTCGTCGGGCTGCTGATCGTCGCCGCGGTGCCCTGGATCTCGATCGGCTCGTTGTAGCCGCCGGCCCGCGCGGTGCCGAATCTCATCGGAAACGATCGCGTCCCTTCGCCAGCGCCAGCACGCCGATGATGATCAATCCCGTGACGACGTAGCGAAGCCCCGCCCCTACACGCATCACGTTCAGCATCGTCACCACGAGGTCGAGCAGAGCGGCCGCACCCCATAACCCGGCCGGGCTCGTCTGTCCGCCTGCGATGGACGTGCCGCCAAGCACCACCACAGCGATCGACATCAGCAGATAATCCTCGCCCATATTCAGTGCGGCTCCGCCGGAGTAGGCGGAAAGCAGGATGCCCGCCACTGCCGCAAGCACGGCCGAGGCGATATAAACCAGCGCGAGCGCGCGCGGCACGGGCAGGCCGGCAAGCCGCGCCGCCCGCAGGTTCTGCCCCGCCGCCAGCACCGTCCGGCCGAACACCGATCGGCGCAACAGCACGGTAATGCCCGCGGTGAGC
>Ga0307373_10015792_pt1 | contig 10221 bp, 6 predicted proteins | sample OX2MG_FD_202534 | JGI IMG/M metagenome (GOLD analysis project Ga0307373, IMG submission 202534) | Soil microbial communities from Risofladan, Vaasa, Finland - OX-2 | ecosystem: Environmental > Terrestrial > Soil > Coastal area > Acid sulfate soil | place: Finland: Risofladan, Vaasa | collected...
CCAGGTAGTCATTCCACTCGCCCATGCGCACCACGCTCTCGTTTTCCGGAGCGGGCCACACCACCCAACCGCGTCCGTCTTCCCCGTAGACGCCGCCAGTGTGGTGCATCATTGTGCAATCAATTTCAAACTGCATGCCTTGCGTGGTGTCGACCGATCCGGGCTTGAATCCAGTATGAAAAAACACGCCGCTATTGCCATCGCCGACGCACTTGAAGCGGAGGGACAGTTGAAAATCCTTATAGTTTTTGTTGGTTTCAAGGTATCCGTAGGCCGGGGTTAGGCCCTTGCCATGAATCACTCCGTTCTCGACGGTCCAGCTTTCGTGACCAATCTTCGTCCAGCCGCTCAGATCGGTTCCGTTGAAAAGAGAAATCCAATCTTCACCGGGGAGCTTCGCCTTTTCCTGCGCGATCAGAGCCGCGCCGGCGACCGCGATCGCAGCCAAGGTCAGCAGACTTGCGACAATTTTCTTATACCGCCGAAAAGAACTTTCTTGGATTTGCACCGGGACGGAAGAGAAGGAACTGAGCAACGACAGGCGGGGAATTTTCATGCGAATGGATCCTCCGATAGCTGGAGATCAGAATATCAGCGTGAGGATGCGACGGTGGGCTAGACAATTACAACGTGGACGCCGGCTTTTTCAAACGCAGCTACTGCGTCGTCGGGGATTCCGTCGTCGGTAATTAAGACATCGATGGCAGCCGCCGGGCAAATGATGACCGGGCTGATCATCCCGACCTTGCTGGAGTCGGCGACCACGACGACCTGCTTGGTCTGGCGTGTCATGGCGCGAAACACCGCAGCCTCATCGGCTTCAATGGTGGTGGCGCCGCGTTCCGGGTCAACGCCGCAGACGCCCACAAACACGCGATCCATCATGACAACGTTCAAAGACTCGATCGCAGCCGGCCCAATCAGCGAAAACGCGCCTTGCCAGCGCATGCGACCGCCGGTCAGGGTGGTGTCCAATCCCGCGCTGCTGCTCAGCTCCATGGCGATGTTCACGGCATTGGTAATGATGTGGAGATTATTGCGATGGCGAAGAAACTGGGCTACCTTCGTCGTCGTCGTGCCTGCGGTCACGCCGACTGTCTCGTTCTCCTGCACCATTTCCGCTGCGGCCTGCGCGATGCGTTGCTTTTCCTTGGCGAACCGCTCCTCGCGAACTCCGAAGGATGCGTCAAAGCGGAAAGGCTCATAAACGGCTTGCCCGGCAAGCATGGCACCGCCATGGGTGCGATGAACCAGGCCACGTTCCTCCAGCCGCACCAGGTCACGGCGCACACTGGCGGGCGACATTTTAAGAATCACCGTCAGCTCGTCGACGGAGGTTTTGCCATGGTGCAGCAGCAGCCGCAGAATTTCCTTGGCGCGTTTGTCGATCTTGGAAGATACGACGGCAGGACTATCCTCGATTTCGCCGGGGGCGGCGAAGTGTGTATTATTCGTGAACACCCTGGACAACTCCACTCGAAATCTTGTCTAACGTTCCGCGCAGCCCATATACATTCTCTTCGAGAACGACATAGCGCGCAAATTCGTCATTGGCCACGGAGCCCAATTTCAGTGAATGATTCCGAAACGTGACGGGACTCTGTGTTCTCATTCGTAAAGAACAGTGGAATTCCGTCGCTTTTGTACGCAGGGCAATTTTGCGGATATTTTCCTGTCGGATTCCGCCACCCACCATGATGCGAATCCGTCCATTTGCAGCATCGATCAGTTGGGTCACACGCTCGACACCCTGGCTGACGGTCTGCACGCCGCCCGAAGTCAGAATGCGATGCGCGCCGGTCTCGATGACTCTTTCCAGCGACTCATCCAGATCCGCCGACATATCAAAAGCGCGATGGAACGTCACCTGCATCGGATGGGCGAGTTGCACGAGTTGGTGAGTCCTTTGCACATCGACGTGGCCGTCTCGATCGAGCATGCCGACCACGATGCCGTCCGCTCCCAGCTCTTTCATGCGGACGACGTCCGCTTTCATCACATCGAATTCATAGGATGTGTAGAAAGAATCCCCGCCTCGGGGCCGCACCATCACGAACACTTCGATTCCAACGTGCTTGCGAACCGCCTGGATCAGGCCAGCGCTCGGCGTAATGCCTCCCTCGTTCAGATCGCTGCACAATTCAACCCGCTGCGCTCCTCCCGCTTGAGAAGCGATCGCCGATTCTACCGAATCCACACATATTTCGAGAACCATGATGACTGAATCCCATTTTTCCGGATCGCCCAAATTCCTTATCGGTCACAAGGAATCCGGACGCAAAGAAGATTCGGGCAGGTGCACTGTTGCGGGTTGTCGCGACAGCCTGCAGGTTAAAACGTGTAGCGCAAGGAAAACTGCAGGTGCCGCTCTGTCGACCGTATGCTCCCGTTGAGAGCGATCTCTCCGAAATTGGAATCCAGGATGCCAGTATCGGGATTGCCATAGCTGACAATATTGAAAGCATTGAACGCATCGAAGCGGAACCCAATCGTCTGCTGCTTGTAGGTTTGGAAATCCTTGAATGCGGACAGATCGACGTTTACGAAGCCAGGAGCGCGCACGGCACCGTTCCGGGAGGTGCCGAAGGTGTTCGGAGCGGGTACGCCGAACGCGCAGACTCCATTGTCCACGCCAGGAGTCGTACAAGGTATCGCCGACGGGTCGGTGCCAAACCAATTGCCATGCGGGTTGGAGGCTGTCGGAAATATTTTCCGGTTAACGATCTTCAGTTTGCGATATTGGTTGGCGCGCGACGTGCCAAAGCTGTTGGAGTTGTTGCCGGGACCGGTAATCGTCTCCGGGAAGCCGGACCAGACCACGCCGACAGCCGACACCTTCCAGCCACCGATGACTTCGTCCATGGCCCGGTTCGCATTGGTAAAGTATTTCTGCCCGCGACCCGCCGGTAGCGCATATACGCTGGTGAATGACAGGTTATGAGTTGCGTCGTAACCGGCCGGACCGTAATCGGCGGCGCTGTCGTAATAGTTCTGGAAAGCTCCACTATATCCGTTGACGTTCAGGGCGTAATTGCCAAGGCTATTGGTCATCGACTTGCTGTAGGTGTAGTTGACGGTGTATTCCAAGCCATCCGTCAGACGCTGGCGCAGTGTTGCCTGCAACGCGTTGTAGTTCATCATGGCGCGCGATTCCGTAATCAGCAACGGATTGGGACCGATGGCGACGGTTGGATCGACGGCATTGATGCCCAGGTATTTGTTGTTATAGAACGGAGCCGAAGTCGGATCGCCATTGACCAGGTATTGGTTCACGTTGCCGTAGTCTTCAATGTGCTGACCTTGCTCCCCGATGTAGCCGACATTGAGCGAGTTAAGGCATATTCGCCCGTCAGACTCCATTCTTGAATGTAAGCCGGCTGGATATTTTGCGGGTACACATTGAATGTGCCACCGTACGTGACATTGCCGCCGGTGAAGCCTTGCTCCGCGGTGCGTGGATCTCCCGGGTTGCCAGGGGTGGGCGTGATGGCCGTGACGTTCACAGCCTGGATGAACGGAGTGATCGAAGTGAGGCGCTGGTTGGAGGAGTTGCCTTCATAGAAACTGGTCGCTCCGTATCCGCCGCGAACTACCATGCGGTCGGTGGGCTGCCATGCAAATCCCAGGCGCGGCATCCACTGCCTGAAGTTTGGCTGATAGCAGCCTCGGTTGCTGCAGACGCCCGATCCAACCGGTGCCCCGGTGGGAACCTGGCCCGCGTAGATCACCTGGCCTGTGGTCAAGTCAATGTTGCCCGTCTTATTGTGTTGTTCGATCCACGGCTCGTCATACTCAAAGCGGAGTCCGATGTTGAGTGTAAGGTTGGGACGAATTCGATAATCATCCTGCACGTATCCTGCAGCGCGCCACTGGCGTTGTCCCACGTTGACGCTGGCCAGAGTCGCAGCCGCTGAACTCACGCGATCCAGCAGGAAGTCCGCGCCGCCGTAACCACCAGCGTTGGCCACGCCTGGATTGCTGCTGAATGCCCCGCTGTAGCTCAGAGAGCCGAGATAACCGTAGTTATTGGCGGTTGGGTAGTTGTTTTGATAACGCAATGCCTGAAAGCCCATGCGAATCGAATGCAGTCCGCGCTGCCAGGTCACGTCGTCAATGTAACTGTAGGTATTGTCGATCAGGCCGCCGCCATAGGCCGGGTTACCACCGGCGAAGATGCCGCCATTGATCGACTGGTAGGTAAAACCGTTGAAGCTTTGATTCGGAAAGGTGATGCCAACCTTGGCGTTTCCGGAAGTTCCAAACTGGCCGGTCGAGTCTTGCGGGAAATTCTGGGCCCACACCGTACGCGTGAAGCCGATACGCCCGGAGTTGATAAGGGACGGCGAGAAAATATGCACCCATGTTGCTCCGCCAAGTTTCGTTGGGTACAGATTCACTCCAGGGAAGGAGATGGCCAGCACCGGAGTGGATCCGTCGTAGGCTGTCGACATGGCATAAAACCCGGTGATCTTATCGGAAGAAAGAGGATCGTACTCGATCTTGATGTCGCCCTGATTATTGGCCTTAAAGCTGCGCTGCGGGCCCTGATAATCGTTGGCTACGATGCCGTCGCTCGGCGTCGCGTTTGGCAGCGGATACAAGCTTGGATTGGCGAAGAGGAAATTCGCGACAGGATTGACGACCGGAATTCCCTTGTCACCGACAAAGGGTACAAATCCGTTTTCCGAATCGTACAGCTGGGTCGGATTGGAGGCATTCAGGAGTGTCGAGAAATCTCCGGTTCGCATGGCCTGGGTAAAGACACTCGTCGATCCCGATCCGCCCTTGTGGTAACGGGACCCAAGATAATCCACAAAAAAGAAGAGCCTGTTGCGCTTGATTGGACCACCTAATGCGCCACCGAATTGCGCCTGGGAATAAGGATTGATCGGAATCGCCGGTACCTGTTGATTGTTGGTCCAGGTGTTGGCATTCAACCTGTAGTCCTGCACGTAGCCGTAGGCCACACCGTGAAACTCATTGGTGCCGCTTTTCAACACGCTGATCACGTCGCCACCATTCACGTTGCCGTAGTCGGCAGGGGCGTTCGCGGTCATCACATGCACTTCCTGCAAAGACTCTGGCGCAGGGCTGTACGAGATCAGGTTGTTGAACGTCTCGTTCATATCGATGCCGTCCAGCGTGTAGTTATTCGCCTGGGCGCGGTTGCCATTCATGTTGGGCGTGTCAACAAAGTATGTGCTTCGCTCGATGCTTGTCGTGCCCGATGTACCGGCGGTATCGATGGCGCCGGGCGTTTACAAGGTCAGGGCAGAAAAGTCGAGGCCATTCAACGGAAAGTTGCGGATGGTGTTGGCCGTCAGCGTGGCTCCGAGGGTCGCGTTCGTCGTATTCAAAATTGGCGCCGCCGCGGAGACATTCAACGTCGTCGAGGCCGTTCCGACCTTCAGCTTGACGTTGAAGTTCGCGGTCTGCAAAACTTCCAGGCTAAACGCCGGGATGGTTTCCTTGTTGAAACCGGGCGCCTGCACGGTCACGTCATAGCGTCCGATCGGCAGAGATTGAATCCGGTAAAAGCCGTCCGCGTTGGTGGTGGTGGGCGAATCGACGCCGGTGCTGAGGTTGTGAGCAATCACCTGTGCGCCGGACACCACAGCTCCGCTGGGATCGGTGACCTCTCCCGTGATGGTTCCGGTGACGGTCTGGGCCACTGCCGCGCTGACAAACATGAGGGTCAACAATAGCGTGATGGATTGAATTAATCGAAACAATTTCATTGGGTTGCATCCTCCGGCCTGAAGTTGGTGCAAATGGTGAACCTTGAGCATAGTGCTCAAAATCTGATTGAATCTTTCGTCCCGATGATCATATACGTCACTTATGGCCATGTAAACTGTTACTCTGTTTTTTTGAAGAATATACTCACTTTTTGATTGTTCCTTGCGCATGTGTACTTTCGCGTCCATCTTCCTGGCAGCCGAGAAACCGTGCTATCGTGCTTCTTTTGAGTTCTTTGAACCTGCAGTGGCCAGAAATTCCGGGGGAAGATAGAGAATGGAACGACGCAGATTCATCGCTTCTCTCACTGGAGTCGCCGCGAGCGCTTCGATTCCCGCGGCAATTTCGCAGGCCGGATTTGTCGCCGCCGCAATGGACGAAAAACCCGCCGCCGCGCAATCCACGCTGGCTCTGCCGACGGCAGACCAGACCAAATGGCAGGACCTCGAAATGGGGATGTTCATCCATTTCGCGCCCAATACCTGGCAGGGCGTCGAGCAGGATAATTTGTCGACTCCATTGTCGGACATCAACCCAAAGCAGTTGAATACCGATCAATGGGCCTCGACCGCCGTTGATCTGGGCGCAAAATACATCGTTTTCGTCGCCAAGCATTCCGGCGGATTTTGCATGTGGCAGACCGAGACGACCGATTACGGAATTCGCAATACGCCGTGGCGCGGTGGCCATGGCGATGTCCTGGCAGACGTCTCCGCCTCCTGTCGAAAATTTGGATTGAAGCTGGGCGTCTACGTTTCGCCGCGCGACGCCAAGCACGGCGCGGAAATCGGCGGCCTTTGCAAAACGCCTGAGCAACAGAAAATCTACAACGCCATCTATCGCCGCCAACTCACAGAAGTGCTATCGCGATACGGCTCCATGGGGGAGATATGGTTTGACGGCTCGAATGTCATTCCCGTTGGCGATATTCTTGATCGGTATGCTGCCCACGCCATGATCTTCCAGGGGCCGCATGCGACCATCCGCTGGGCCGGCAATGAAGACGGCTTCGTGCCCTATCCGGCGTGGAACTCCATCTCCGCCGCCGATGCGAAGACCGGCGTTGCCACCGCGCTGAATAGCGATCCCAACGGATCCGTTTGGATGCCGAATGAAGTCGACGTTTCCATCCTGCGGCCGAATTGGTTCTGGAGCGAAACCAGCCAGCGCAACCTGCTATCGCTCGATGCAATCACGGAAATCTATTACCGCTCGGTCGGTCGAGGCGCGCAACTGTTGCTGAATATTCCCCCGGATACAACCGGGCTCATGCCCGCCGCGGACGTAGTGCGTGCGCAGCAATTTGGAAAAGAGATTCAGCGTCGCTTCGGCAAGAGCGTCGCTGAGATGTCCGGGTCAGGTGAGAGTGTCACGCTGCCATTGCCTGCTGGTTCTCGCGTTGATACATTCCTGCTGCAGGAAGATTGTTCTTTCGGCGAGCGAGTCCGCCAATACAAAATTGAAGCGCGTCAGGCAGGGAAGTGGGTGACGCTAGGTACCGGGACCGCGATTGGACACAAAAGAATTCAGCCCGTTCCGACGACCGTCGCCGATGCGGTGCGACTGGTTGCTGTCGAAAGTGCCGCGCGCCCCGTGATTCGACGACTCGCGGTCTTCGACACGCAGACTCCTCCGCCCAAACATTGGGACGCTCCGGCAACCGCCTGGGCCTACGACGAGGTGGGAGCCTGGAGCAACTACAGCTTCCACATCGACGTGACCGACAAGATTGTGGCGGCCACGCAATATCGCTTACGATTCGTTCCGCAAACAGGATGGGGCGATTGCGCGGACCCAATCGAACAAGTAACGGTACAGATCGGCGGGGTGCCGCAGCCGAAGCTGCTGCGACCGCTGCGTGGCTCGGGGGATGTTCTGATCCTCACCATGCCCGGCATCGGGCAAAAGGTGGTTATCGAAGGCCGCTTGAAATGCGCCGCCAGCGGAAGCATCCTGCTGCGGAAGCTCTGACATTTCCGAAGTGGATTTCGACGTTTCAGAACGGATGCATACTCAGGGTTGTGCCCTCGTACAAATAGTCGCAGAGTTCTGTTCGCAGTGTGCCGTCATGCACAACGAACTTCTTTCGCGCTCCCGTGCCGCGCGTACTCCATAGCGACACGCCGGCGTACGCACCGTCGCGCCGGACGATGTAGTAAATCATGTCCAGATAGCGCAGCTTGGCCATGTCGTTGTTGTAGTTGCGCACGATCCTGCGCAGCGCTTCCATGCCGGCTTCTTTTGGAGTGGCGCCTTGGCGCATCTGGTCGACGATCGTATGCGCGCCTGCGACCTTGATGTCTTCCTCTCCATTTCCTGTTGCGCCCGCCGAACCGACATCCTGGTCGGTGTAACAGCCGGCTCCGATGATCGGCGAGTCGCCCACCCGTCCGGCAATCTTCCAGGCCAATCCGGAAGTCGTGGTCGCTCCCGACATTTCACCCTTGGCATTTAAGGCGGAGACGTGAATCGTGCCCGTCGTGGGCCACAGGACCTGCAGCACTGCCTCGCGTCGCAAGTCCGGACGAATGCCCATGCGGTCCGCCATTTCAGACAAGCGCCACATTGCGTCCTTCACCATGGGTAGGTGCTCTTCGCTGGGATGCCGGGGCATCCACATGGCCATGGGGCCCTGCGCAGGCTTTCCGATGGCTGGGGGTTTCCAATCCGGACTATCGATTCCTGGCCCCCACCAGCCGTTGCTATGCTCTTTCCACAGCAGCCAGATTTTTCGCGCGTCGTCGGTCAATAAATTTTCGCGTTGGAAGCCTTCGTCGACGGCGAATTTTTCAGCTCCGCTGCCGACAATCATCACGTGAGCTGTCCGTCGCATCACGGTTTCCGCCAGCAGCGCGGCATGGCGAATGTTCTGGACAGCGGCGACTGCGCCGGCGCGCCGCGTCGGGCCATGCATGACGCAGGCATCCAGTTCCACGACGCCATCTTCATTGGGAAGGCCACCCAGTCCCACGCTGTGGTCGTTCGGATCATCCTCCCGCCCCTGGCAGATGTGCAGCGCCGCATCCAGCGTGTCCGCGCCGTGTTCCAGCATGGCATAGGCTTCGGCCACCGTGTTGTCCCCGGTTTCGCGGGTCACGATCACGGGTTTTTTAGGCGGCTGATATTGTGACGGGAAGTCTACGCGATCTTTTGCGTAAGCAGTTTCGCCAGATACCACCCCGACCGTACCGGCAGCCATCATTGCGGTACGCGACAAAAATTCGCGGCGAGTTGTCGACATGATGTTCACTCCCAGATTTGCAGATCAATGTATCAGAACATCGAACTTCGCATACGCTGCGGCGCTTTAGATCCAGAAGAGACCACGGATCGGGAAGCAAGATTTCGACGATCCCCGGCAACATTGCTTTCTCGACCCATTCGCGGAAACAAAAAAACCGATAGAATCAGGGCGCTATCCTGTCGATGTGTAGAACTCCGCGGTATCCGCCAGATCCAAAAGAAACTGGCATGAGCGGAGACCGTGATTCAGCGCCTTCACAAGCAACGGTAATGGTCAAAAATTTATATTAAGCATCATTCAGGGGGTCATTGCATGCGTACACTTTGTATTCTGCTTGGGCTCGCGATCAGCGCGCCAATACTGAACGCGCAGCCGAAAGCTCTGTTTTACATGACCAGCGGTCCGACCTCGGTGCAATCGTTCCTCGACCACGCCGACAAGATCGACATCCTGGTACCCACCTGGTACTCGACCGATGTCCATGGCATGGTGTGGGGCGGCCCGAATCCGCAGGTGATGCAAGTCGCGCACGAACATCATGTCGCGGTTATGCCGATCCTGAGCGGCAGCGCCATGGGGACTGCGGAGTACCATCAGTTCTTCAACGATGAAGCTGCGCGTCGCGCGATGGATGAAGCTCTCGTCCGCATCTGCAAGCAGAATGGCTATCTTGGCATCCAGTTTGACTTTGAAGACATCAACTGGCAAGACGGAGACGCGCTGTCGAAAACGGTGGCGGAAACTGCGGCTGCGTTGCATGCAGCGGGCTTTCAGCTCTCGATCGCTACGGTTCCCAATGCGCCCGGCTATCCCCCGGAAACTGCCTATAGCGCGTGGATGTATCGCGACTGGCGCGGCGCGTACGATCTGAAGGCGCTGGCACAGTCTGCCGACTTGATCTGCCTGATGACCTACGATCAACACACCGCCTATACGCCGCCGGGTCCGGTGGCCGGGTATCCCTGGGTCCTTGAAAATCTGAAGTATGCGCTCGCCGTGGTGCCGAAAGACAAGCTCTCGCTCGGCATCCCTGTGTACGGCTATCACTGGTTTGCGGGAATGCCGGTCGGCGGCAAGAATGTGCCCAACAATTCCGCGGAATACATCGGCACGCCCGCAGCGATGCAATTGGCGCATGCCTACAACGCCAAGTTGCAGTGGGACCCCGAGGATAAAACTGCGTGGTTCTACTTCTACCGCGCGCAGGATCGCGAGTACATCTTCTACACCGATGCACG
>Ga0307373_10015793_pt1 | contig 10220 bp, 5 predicted proteins | sample OX2MG_FD_202534 | JGI IMG/M metagenome (GOLD analysis project Ga0307373, IMG submission 202534) | Soil microbial communities from Risofladan, Vaasa, Finland - OX-2 | ecosystem: Environmental > Terrestrial > Soil > Coastal area > Acid sulfate soil | place: Finland: Risofladan, Vaasa | collected...
CCTCCGCCCCCGCACCCAGCCAGGGCGGTAGCGGCGGCGAATGCGAGGAGGAGCGCGGCATTGCGCAGGTTCATGAGTCTGTGTCTTCCTTTCATGCTGGCCGGGCGGGTAAGTGGTTGCCCGGCACCTTCATGAAGGAATCATAGCCCGGCATGGCATCTTCTTGCCATGCCTTTGTCATCGCTTCGTATGGCGGAACCTAGCCGGCGACGCTCCAGGCCTCGGTTGCGGTTTGGTTGCGGTTGCCACGTGGTTGCGATACAATCGAGGCGTGACGACGAAGAGGGTTCGCGCCATAGCCGCCGGACCCACGCATGGCTACAGCGCGCTCGTGGCCATCGATCGCGCGCGCGCCATCGGCGAGCGCCTCTACCCGAACGCCGCCGCGCGCAAGCTCGAGCGCCTCCGCAGGATGTGGAGTCTGAGCAAGAGTGAGGCCGGCGACCTCTTCGGCGTCTCCCGGCAGGCCATCCTCAAGTGGGTCCAGCGCGGCGTCCCCGCGGAGCGCGTCGCCGACGTGGCGGCGGTCTACGACTTGGCGCGCGAGCTCGAGCGGAACCTGAGGCCGGATCGAATCCCGACGATCGTCCGCCGTCGAGCCAAGGGGCTTGGCGGCCGCACGCTGCTGGAGACCGTTCGCGACGCAGGCGTCGAGCCCGTCTACCGCTACCTGGCGCGCCTCGAGAACTACGACGGGGCGTGAGGCACATCATTCGCGGCGGCCGATACTTCCGCATCGGCGCACGCGCATGGCAGAACCTACGGGACACGTCGTACGCCAAGGCGCTCGGGGGCCGGTGGAACGTTGCGGGCTCGTTCGGCGCACTCTACCTCAATGCGACGATCGAGGTGGCCGCGGCGAACGCGCGCCGTCTTCACGAAGGCGAGCTCTACTCACTCGACGATCTCCGTCCCGAGATGCAGCCAGACCTCGTGCCGTTCGACGTGGAGCGCCGCCCCTTCGTGGACGCGGTCGGTCGCAATGGCCTGCGCGCGCTCCGGCTTCCGCCGCGCACACCGTATGGAGTCCCGCATGGCCCATGCCAAGAAGCAGCGGCGCGAGCCTACGCCGCGGGCGAGCTGGGTATCGCCGCACACTCGGCAGCAGATGCGAACGCCACCAGCTTCGTGGGAGAGGAGTTGGCAGTCTTCGATCGAGCGGTTGGCGCAGCGAAGGCTCGGCGGCGCATTCGCTTCGACAGGTGGTACTACCGCTCGCCTTCTCGCGGTTGATCTCGCGGGGTTGGCCGCCGAAAAGAACGGGGCTCGCGGAATCCGCGAGCCCCGTTGACGTGGCCGACGTGTCGGAGCAGCCTCCGGCGCCCCGCGCCGCGCTTACGGCAGATCTTCGGGTGAGATCCCCTTGCGCTTGTTCAGCTGCACCTCGAGCGGGCTGGGCTCCGGCGCCACGTTGACGTCGTAGTCCCCCTCGTAATGCACCACCGGCTCCGGAGCGCGCACGCCGGCCCCGATGTGGAGCCGATGAGCCTCCTCGGCCATGCCCTGCCCGATGACCTCCATGAGCGCGGCCTCGTCGGCTAGGCCGACTCCGCCGTACTCCTCGGGCACCGGCGCGTGGCGCGGCCGTCCATCCTCGTCGATATCCTGTCCGTGGGGTTGGATCTCGATGTTGCGGTAGCGCGTCATCCCCGTACCCGCCGGGATGAGCTTGCCGATGATGACGTTCTCCTTCAGGCCGAGCAGCGGGTCGTGCTTGCCCTTGATCGCGGCCTCGGTGAGGACGCGCGTCGTCTCCTGGAAGGAGGCCGCCGAGAGGAACGACTCCGTGGCCAGCGACGCCTTGGTGACGCCCAGCAGCACCGGACTGCCCTCGGCCGGGCGGCCGCCGGCCTTCGCGGCGAGCTTATCGTTCTCGTCGGAGAGCTGGCTCATCTCGATGAGCTGACCGGGGAGGAAGCGGGTGCCGCCGCCGTCGACGATCTTCACCTTGCGCATCATCGAGCGCACGATGACCTCGATGTGCTTGTCGTTGATGTCGACGCCCTGCGAGCGGTAGACCTTCTGCACCTCGCGCACCAGGTAGTTCTGGATCGCGCGCTCGCCCTTGAGCCGCAGCACGTCGTGCGGGTTGAGCGAGCCCTCGTGCAGAGGATCACCCGCCGAGATCTTGTCGCCGTCCTTCACGATGGCATGCGTGCTGGACGGGATCTCGTAGGTGTGCTCCTCGCCGTGCTCGTCGACCACGACGATCTTGCGCTCGTTCTTCTCCTCGAGCACGCGCACGGTGCCCGAGACCTCGGTCACCACCGCCTGCCCCTTGGGCTTGCGCGCCTCGAAGAGCTCCTCGACGCGCGGCAGACCGGTGATGATGTCCTCGGTGGCCACGCCGCCCGTATGGAACGTGCGCAGCGTGAGCTGGGTGCCGGGCTCGCCGATCGACTGCGCGGCGATGATGCCCACCGCCTCGCCGATGTCGACCTTCTTGCCCGTGGCCAGGTCGCGCCCGTAGCACATGGCGCAGACGCCGTACTTCGCGCGGCACGTGAGCACCGAGCGGATCTTGACGTCGGGGATGGCGGCATCGATGATCGCCTGGGACTTGTCCTCGTCGATCTCCTCGTCGCGCCGCACCATGACGGTGTGGCCGTCGCGCGGATCGACCAGGTCCTCGAGCGCCCGGCGCCCGAGGATGCGGTTGTAGAGCGGCTCGATGATCTCCTTACCCGCGCGGATGTCGGAGACCACGATGCCCTCCGCCGTGCCGCAGTCCTCCTCGCGGATGATGACGTCTTGCGCCACGTCCACCAAGCGGCGGGTGAGGTAGCCCGAGTCGGCCGTGCGCAGCGCGGTGTCGGCCAGACCCTTGCGGGCGCCGTGCGTCGAGATGAAGTACTCGAGGACGGTGAGCCCCTCTTTGAGGTTCGCCTTGATCGGGATGGACAGGATGCGTCCCGACGGATCGGCCATGAGGCCGCGCATGCCGCCGAGCTGCTTGACCTGCGCCAGCGAGCCGCGGGCGCCGGAGGTGGCCATCATGAAGACCGGGTTGAGCGGGTCCTGCGCCGCCTGCATGACGGCCGTGACCTCGTCGCTGGTCTTGGACCAGACCTCGATGGTCTGGTTGTACTGCTCCTCCTCCGAGATGAAGCCTTGCTCGAAGAGGCCGTTGATGTCCTCGACCTTCTTGTCGGCGGCGTGGAGCAGCTCGTCCTTCTCGGGCGGCACCACCACGTCGGAGATGGAGACGGTGGTTCCGGAGACCGTGGCGTAGCGGAAGCCCAGCGACTTGATGGCATCGAGGAACTTCGCGGTCTCGGCGTTGCCGTACTTGCGGTAGCACTCGGCGATCAGCTTGCGCAACGTGCCCTTGTCGATGATCTTGTTGACGAAGGGCATGTTCCACTCTTCGGGGATCGCCAAGTTGAAGATCAAGCGACCCACGGTGGTGCGAATCAGCTCGCCCTGCCAGCGGACCTTGACCCAGTCCTGCAGGTCGACGGCCTTGAAGTCCAGCGCCATCAGCGCTTCCTTGGAGTCGGAGAAGACGCGCAGGCGCTCCTCCTTGCCGGCGGCGCCGTTGGCCGCCTCGGCGAGCCGCGCGAGGTGCGCCTTGGCCGGGCCCTTGTACTCCTCGATGTTGAACGTGAGGAAGTAGAGCCCCAGGATCATGTCCTGCGTCGGGATGGACACCGGGTCGCCGAACGCCGGGCGCATGATGTTGTTTGAGGAGAGCATCAGGATGCGCGCCTCGGCCTGGGCCCCCGCCGAGAGCGGCAGGTGCACGGCCATCTGGTCGCCGTCGAAGTCGGCGTTGTACGGCGTGCAGACCAGCGGGTGGATCTGGATGGCCTTGCCCTCGACCAGCACCGGCTCGAAGGCCTGGATGCCCAGGCGGTGCAGCGTCGGGGCGCGGTTGAGCAGCACGGGGTGCTGCTGAATGACCTCGTCGAGCACGTCCCAGACTTCCGGACGCACGCGCTCCACCATGCGCTTGGCGCTCTTGATGTTGTGCGCCTGGCCGCGGTCGACCAACTTCTTCATCACGAACGGCTTGAAGAGCTCGAGCGCCATCTCCTTGGGCAAGCCGCACTGGTGCAGCTTGAGGTTGGGGCCGACGACGATCACGGAGCGTCCCGAGTAGTCGACGCGCTTGCCCAGCAGGTTCTGCCGGAAGCGGCCCTGCTTGCCCTTGAGGATGTCGGAGAGCGACTTCAGCGGGCGGTTGTTGGGGCCCGTGACCGGACGGCCGCGGCGGCCGTTGTCGATCAACGCGTCGACGGCCTCCTGCAGCATGCGCTTCTCGTTCTTGATGATGATCTCGGGGGCGTTGAGCTCCAGCAGCCGCTTGAGGCGGTTGTTGCGGTTGATCACGCGGCGGTAGAGATCGTTGAGATCGGACGTGGCGAAGCGGCCGCCGTCGAGCTGGACCATGGGGCGCAGCTCCGGCGCGATGACCGGAACGGCGGCGAGGATCATCCACTCCGGCTTGTTGCCCGACTGGAGGAACGCCTCGACCACCTCGAGCCGCTTGATCGCCTTGATGCGCTTCTGCCCTGAGGTCTCCTGGAACTCGCGGCGCAGGTCTTCTTGGAGCTTGCGCAGGTTGAGGTCGCGCAGGAGCTCGCGCACGGCCTCGGCGCCCATGCCCGCCTTGAAGGCGTTGCCGTACTTCTCGCGGTGCTCGCGGTACTTCTGCTCGGTGAGGATCTCGCGCTTGGCCAGCGGGGTCTGTCCGGCGTCGATCACCACGTACGCGGCGAAGTAGATCACCTTCTCCAGCTGGCGCGGGGACATGTCGAGCAGGATGCCGATGCGAGAGGGCACGCCCTTGAAGTACCAGATGTGGCTCACGGGCGTGGCCAGCTCGATGTGGCCCATGCGCTCGCGGCGCACCTTGGCGCGCGTGATCTCGACCTGACAGCGGTCGCAGATCATGCCCTTGAAGCGGATGCGCTTGTACTTGCCGCAGTGGCACTCCCAGTCCTTGGTGGGACCGAAGATCTTCTCGCAGAACAGGCCGTCGCGCTCGGGCTTCAGCGTGCGGTAGTTGATCGTCTCGGGCTTCTTGACCTCACCGAACGACCACGCACGAATCTGCTCCGGGCTCGCGAGCCCGATGCGCATCGCATCAAAATTGTTCACGTCGAGCATATTCATCTCGTCTTAGAGCTCCTCGTCAGAGAACTCGTCGCGGAAGGACTCGTCCTCTTCCTCCTCGTCTTCCTCGGCCTCGGCCTCGTCCTCGTCCTCGAGCACGTAGCCCTCCTCGTCGGGCACGACCTCCTCCTCGACGACGTCTTCCTCGTCGAGCTCGGCCTCCTCGTCCGGGACTTGCAAGCCGCCCAGCGCGCTTCCCGCGACGTCCTCGTCGCCCTCGGCTTCCTCGTCGACGACTTCCTCGTCGACGACCTCCTCTTCGGAGACCTCCTCTTCGGCGGCTTCTTCCTCGCCGTGCTCGGCGAGCTCGGCGCCCTCCACGGCGGCCTCACCGACCACGGCCTCCAGACCCAGCGCGCGCGCGGCCATGCCCGCCCGAGCGAACTCTTCCTCGGCCCGCGCCGCGGCGGCCGCGGCCTTGCCGGGCTCCTCGGCCCCCATCAGCAAGCCGTACTCGCTGGCGCGCTCGGCGATGTCCTCGTCGGAGACGCGCACCTCGAGCTCCTCGCGGCTCTCCGTCAACACCTTGACGTCGAGGGCGAGCGATTGCAGCTCCTTGATGAGCACCTTGAACGACTCGGGAACGCCGGGTTCCATCACGTTTTCGCCCTTGACGATGGCCTCGTACGTCTTGACGCGGCCCACGACGTCGTCGGACTTGACGGTGAGGAGCTCCTGCAGCGTGTATGCCGCGCCGTAGGCCTCCAGCGCCCAGACCTCCATCTCGCCGAAGCGCTGACCGCCGAACTGCGCCTTGCCGCCCAGCGGCTGCTGGGTGATCATGGAGTACGGGCCGGTGGAGCGCGCGTGGATCTTGTCGTCCACCAAGTGCGCCAGCTTCAGCATATAGATGTAGCCGACCGTGATCGGACGCGCGAAGCGCTCGCCCGAGCGGCCGTCGCGCAGCCAGGCCTTGCCGTCGGCCGGGAGGCCGGCGTCCTGGAGCCACTCCTGGATGTCCTCGGCGTGCGCGCCGTCGAAGACGGGCGTGGCGATGTGCTTGCCCATGACGGCCGCCGCCCAACCCAGGTGCGTCTCGAGGATCTGGCCGACGTTCATGCGGCTGGGCACGCCCAGCGGGTTGAGCACGATGTCGACGGGTCCGCCGTCCTCGAGGTAGGGCATGTCCTCCTCGGGGAGGACCTTGGCGATGACGCCCTTGTTGCCGTGACGCCCGGCCATCTTGTCGCCCTGGAGGATCTTGCGCTTCTGCGCGACGTAAACGCGCACGAGCTTGTTGACGCCCGGAGCGAGCTCGTCGCCGGCATCGCGCTCGAACACCTTGACGTCGATGATCTTGCCCTTCTCGCCGTGCGGCACCTTGAGCGAGGTGTCGCGCACTTCGCGCGACTTCTCGCCGAAGATGGCGCGCAGGAGGCGCTCCTCGGCCGTGAGCTCCGTCTCGCCCTTGGGCGTGACCTTGCCGACCAGGATGTCCTCGGGGCGCACCTCGGCGCCGATGCGCACGATGCCGTTCTCGTCGAGATCCTTGAGCGCGTCCTCACCGACGTTGGGGATGTCGCGCGTGATCTCCTCGGGGCCGAGCTTGGTGTCGCGGGCCTCGCACTCGTACTCCTCGATGTGGATCGAGGTGAAGCGATCGTCCTTGACCATCCGCTCGGAGATCAGGATGGCGTCCTCGTAGTTGAAGCCTTCCCACGGCATGAACGCGACGAGCACGTTTTGGCCGAGCGCCAGCTCGCCCTCGTCGCTGGAGGGTCCGTCGGCGATGATCTGGCCGCGCTTGATCGCCTCGCCCACGCGCACGATCGGCCGCTGGTTGATGCACGTGCCCGCGTTGGAGCGCGTGAACTTGAGCAAGCTGTACTCGCGCTCGAGGCCGTCGGCGTCTTGCTTGACGACAACCTTGCCGGCGTCGACGAACGAGACCGTGCCATCGGCCAGGCAGACTACGCAGCCGCCGGAATCCTTGGCGGCGCGGTACTCCATGCCGGTGCCGATGATGGGCGCCTGGGGACGCAGCAACGGCACGGCCTGGCGCTGCATGTTGGCGCCCATGAGCGCGCGGTTGGCGTCGTCGTGCTCCAGGAACGGGATCAGCGCCGTGGCCACCGAGACGATCTGGCGCGGCGAGACGTCCATGAACTGGACGCGCTCCGGCGGCTCCTCGACGTACTCCTCGGCGAAGCGGGCGACCACGCGGTCGGAGACGATGCGCCCCTTCTCGTCGACCGGCGTGTTGGCCTGAGCGATAACGTACTTGTCTTCCTGGTCGGCCGTGAGGTAGCGCACCTCGTCGCTCACGCGGCCCTTCTCGACCACGCGATACGGCGTCTCGATGAAGCCGTAGCGATTGACGCGCCCGTACGTGGCCAGCGAGCCGATGAGGCCGATGTTGGGGCCTTCCGGCGTCTCGATGGGGCAGATACGGCCGTAGTGCGAGTGGTGGACGTCACGCACCTCGAAGCCGGCGCGCTCGCGCGAGAGGCCGCCGGGCCCCAGCGCCGAGAGGCGGCGCTTGTGCGTGAGCTCGGCCAGCGAGTTGGTTTGGTCCATGAACTGCGAGAGCTGGCTGGAGCCGAAGAACTCCTTGATCGCCGCGACGACGGGGCGGATGTTGATCAGCGCCTGCGGCGTGACCGTCTCGATGTCCTGGGTGGTCATGCGCTCGCGCACGACGCGCTCGAGGCGCAGCAAGCCGACGCGGAACTGGTTCTGGAGCAGCTCGCCCACCGAACGGATGCGGCGGTTGCCCAGGTGGTCGATGTCGTCGATGTGCACCTTGCGCTCGGCGACCTTGATCAGCCGCTTGATGACGGCGATCATGTCCTCGCGCTCGAGGCAGCGCTTGGTGAGCGCCGGCGGCGTGAGGCCGACCTCGGCGAACTCCTCCTCGAGCTTGAAGTTCACCTTGTAGCGGCCGACGGCGGCGAGATCGTAGCGCTTCTCGTCGAAGAAGAGCGAGCGCAGCAGGTTCTCGGCGTTCTCCGCGTTCTCGGGCTCGCCGGGGCGCAGCTTCTTGTAGATCTCCTTGAGCGCGTCCTCGCGCGTCTTGACGTCCTTGTCCTTCTCCAGGCAGTTCTTGATCAGCGGACTGTGGTCGAAGAGGGCGAGGATCGCCTCGTCGCTCTCCCAGCGCGGATCGAGCGCGCGCACGAAGGTGGTGACGTAGATCTTGCGGTTCTTGTCGATGCGGACGCCGATCGTGCCCTCGGTCTCGTCGTTCTTGGTGCCGTTGTCGGTCTCGAACTCGATCCACGCGCCGCGGTTGGGGATGATGGTGGCGTTGAACGTCGGCCGGTTGTTGGTGTCGACGTCCTTCATGAAATAGACGCCGGGCGAGCGCACGAGCTGGGAGACGATCACGCGCTCGGCGCCATTGATCATGAAGGTGCCCTTGTCCGTCATGAGCGGGAAATCGCCCATGAAGATCTCTTGGTCGGGGATGCCCTTGATCTCGCCGGACTCCGCCGTGATGAGGCGGACGCGCACGCGCAACGGCGCGCTGTAGGTCATGTCGCGCTCGCGGCACTCCTCGACCGAGAACTTGGGCTCGCCGAGCGAGTGCTCGCCGAACTCGAGCACCAAGTTGCCCGTGAAGTCCTTGATCGGAGAGATGGAGCCGAACGCGTCGCGCAGCCCGTCGGTGGTGAACCACTCGAACGACGCCTTCTGGAGCTCGATCAGATCCGGGACGCTGAGGACATTGGGGATCTTCGCGAAGGAATAGCGCTGCCGCTTGAGACCGACCTCTTCGGTCGCCTCCACGGTGAACGCGCCGTGTCCGTCGCCGGTGACGTTGGGGCGCCCCTGCGCCTGAACCGTAGTCTTCGCCATCTGCTCTCGTCCCTACTCGCCGTGTGACTGAAAAGCACGCTGCCCCCCGGAGCGCGCACCAATACCCAAATACGCAAGCGGGCCAGTCCTCTGCCGCACGACTGTCCGCGTTTTGCGTCTGCACTTATCCGGGGGGCATAGGGCGAAAGTATAGCACCCTGCGCCGCGCAACGTCAAGCAAGCCGGATGGACCCCGTACCTGCTCTCGCTTGCTCGCTCACGTTCGGGCCCCGAAAGGGAATCCCTGCCGGCGGTGGCGCCAGGAGGGAGCGGCGGGGGCGGGCGAAACGAGCAGGGATGCGGCGCGCGTCAATCGGCATCGCCATCTTCGCCGCGCTAGCGGCATGCCCGTCGGCCAGACCGCCGGGAGATTCTCGGCATGCCGCGCCGCCGCTCGCGGCTCCCACGCATCCGCCGATCGTGGTGGGCGGCCGCGCTCCCGCTCCCCCGCCGGTGCCGCGCCACCCCGCTGCCGGTGCCGCTCGCGCCGCCGGTGGCGCCGGTGCCGCTCGCGCCGCCGGTGGCGCCGGTGCCGCTGGTGCCGCCGGTGCCGTGGCCAAGCCCGGAGCGCCGCCGCTGCGCCGCATGGCCCCGCCGGCGCTCCTTCCCGCGGCCGCGCGCCCCGCGGCGCACCCCGAACCGACGGCAACGTCGCTGCCGAGCCCGCTGGTCTGGCGCCGGATGGCGTGAGCGCCCAGCGCGTCCACCTGTGCACGGCCCTCATCGAGCGCGGCGGGAGCGTGTTGCTGGTGGCCAACCGGTATCCGAACCACGCCGAGCCGCTGTGGAACCTGCCCGGCGGGCGTCAGGAGCCCGGCGAGCTGCTGACCGAGACGCTGGCGCGCGAGGTGCGCGAGGAGACGGGTCTGGAGATCCGGGTCGGCAACCTGCTCTACGTCAGCGAGTCGTACGACGGCGAGACCCAGTTCACCAACTTCACCTTCGCGGCCAAGGCGACCGGAGAGGCGCGCCTGCCCGCGGACGACGACCACGTGGTGGACGTGGCCTGGGTGCCGCGCTCGCGCCTGCACGAGCGCCTGACGGTAGCCGTGGTGCGCGAGCCCTTGCTGGCGGCGCTGGAGCGAGGCGTCCGTTACGCCGGCTATCACCAGGCCGGGATCACGATCCAGTTCAACGACTGACGGGGTGGTGAGCGGCCGGCCCCGCCGTGGGTCACGCCGGACCACCACGGATTTGTGCGAATTGCGTATTTTTCACAAACAGGTGAAAATCACGCACATCGAGAGCGTGAAGTGCGTATATTTCACACGCATGTGAAAAATACGCAAGCAGGTGATCGGGGG
>Ga0307373_10015794_pt1 | contig 10219 bp, 8 predicted proteins | sample OX2MG_FD_202534 | JGI IMG/M metagenome (GOLD analysis project Ga0307373, IMG submission 202534) | Soil microbial communities from Risofladan, Vaasa, Finland - OX-2 | ecosystem: Environmental > Terrestrial > Soil > Coastal area > Acid sulfate soil | place: Finland: Risofladan, Vaasa | collected...
GCCTCCAGTGAGTCCTGCACCACAGACCACTGGCCAGTGAAGCCGGCCAACTTCTCCCGCCACTCCGCCAAGGTGTGTTCCGCGAATACGGCGCGAAGGATGGCCTGAGCGTCGCGGCTGTTTTGCAGGAGTAACGCATGGTCGGCGAAGCGCGGATCTGTCCCGAGCTCGGGCCGCCCAACCGCGTCGCACAGAGGCGCCCAGTACTTCCAGGCCTGGAGGCAACAGAAGGACAAGAAGCGCTGGTCCTTGGTCAGGTAGTTGCCCACCAGGGGGTTCATCATTCCAGCACCCGCGGGCGGCCCGGCCCAGGGTATGCCGGTGACCAAGGACAAGGCGATGGCTTGGCCCATCGCCCACATCCCGGTACCGAGCAGTGACACGTCGACGGTCGTGGCCTCACCGGTCCGCTCCCGGTGGAACAGCGCGCCCATGATTCCCCCGGCGATCGTCATGGCCCCGATTGAGTCCCCAAAGCCGGGCGCGGGCGGTATGGGGAGGCGATCGGAGTCGGCCGGCTTCCCGCCCACCGCAACGCCGGCACGGCACCAGAAGGCCAGGGAGTCGTACGATCCCTTGTCGGCATCGGGTCCCCGTTCGCCGTGCCCGGTACCCGTCACGTAAATGATCTCGGGGTTTTGGGCGCGGATGTCCTCCAGCTCAATCTTCAGCTTCTGGCGTACCCGCGGCAGCTTGTTCGTGAGGAAGACATCAGCCGTCTTCGCCAGCGAGTAGAGGATCTCGAGCCCATCCGGTGAGGTGAGGTCGAGAGCCAGGCTGCGCTTCCCCCGGTTGGAGTGCTCCAGCAGGGCGTGGACATCACCACCGAGCGATATCACCCCGGTCGAAGCCAGCCCTCGCATGGCGTCACCGCGCTCGGCCGGTTCAATTTTGATGACGTCGGCGCCCCAGTCGGCCAAGAGGGCGGATGCCGCCGGCACGAATGTGTGCTCCGCCACCTCCAGGACGCGCACTCCCTCCATTACTGCACTCACTGGAACCCTCCCACCGACCATCGACCGGCCGGAACAGAGACCGGCGGAGTGATCGAATCTGACTCTGCTATCGACAGTACTCGGCCGCACCCGACACCGCCCGTTCGGGCTGGAGGCGCCGTCACGTCGCGACCGATGTCTGCAACGGCGGCCCGATTGTGATGAGGACCTTGCCAATCGCACGGCCCTCGGCGACGTGCCGGATGGCGGCCGAGGTCTCCTCCAGGTCGAAGGTGGCACCGATCAATGGCATCGCCCGGCCTTCCACCAGGAGTTCAAGCAGTTCCCGGTCGTTGCGCGCCATCTGATCGGGCGAGTGCGTCGCGAAATGGCGGAACTGGAAGCCGAGGACGTGCACACCTTTGAGGAGCACCAAATTAAGCGGTATCCGCGGGATGGTTCCCGATGCGTAGCCGACCGTGACGAAGCGGCCGCCCCACCGCAACGAGCGCAGGGCGGGCTCGGCCAGGTCGCCACCCACCGGGTCAACCACGACATCGGCACCGCCCGGAATCGCCTCCCGAAGCGCCTGCCGCAGGTCACCCTGGCGATGGTCGATCAGCCGCTGGGCGCCGCAGATGCGCGCCGCGTCCAGTTTTTCGGGCGTCGAGGCCACCGCGGTCACCGTGGCGCCGAGCGCGGCGCCCAGCTGGACCGCGGCGGAGCCGACACCGCCGCCAGCACCAAGGACGATGAGCTCTTCGCCGGACTGCAGCGCAGCCACTGAACGCAGCACGTGGTAGGCCGTCCGGTAGGCGACCCCGAATGCGGCCGCCACCCGGTCCTCCACGCCCGGCGGGGTCCGAGTCAGCCCGGCGGCGGGGACCACCACCTCCTCGGCAAACGCGCCGATCATGGTGGATCCGAAGACCCGGTCGCCCGTAGCCACGCCCGAAACCCCGTCGGCGACCTCCATGACGGTGCCGGCGAATTCGCTGCCCGGGACGAAGGGGGTCGGTGCCGACTGCTGGTAGCGGTCGGCGATCACCAGCACGTCGGGGAAGTTGATGGCGCCGATGTGGACGCGCACCCTCGCCTGGCCCGCACCGAGCGCCGGAGGGGGTATGTCTGTGATCTCCACGACCTCGGGACCGCCGTAACTCCGGCAGAGCGCAGCCCGCACCTCAAACCCCGATCACGCGCCGGGGACGCCCGGGTTCACGTCGAGCCCGGTGCCACGAGGACCGAGTAGTCAGTGGACTCGGCCAGCTCGCCGGCGGCGCGCATGAGATCGAGCACGATCGGGCCGAAGGCCGTCAGCTTCTCGTCGTCGCCGGCGCGCTGGTAACCCTGTTCCAGCACGATGGCAAGCTTCCACTTGGCCAGGACGCAATAGAAGTCGATGTCGTCTACCTGGCGGCCCGACAACGCGGCGTAGTGGTCGAGCACCTCAGCGCGGGTGGGCATGCCTGTCATGTCGACGTAACCGCCCACACTGCCCTCCCCGTCGATCGTGTCCTCCGGCCAGGTGTGCACGACCCAGCCGAGGTCGAGTTTGGGGTCGCCAACGGTTCCCATCTCCCAGTCCACGATGGCGGCCAGGCGCGCCGGCGCGCCGTCCTTGAACATGACGTTGGCGAACTGGTAGTCCCCGTGCATAAGTCCTGGGATGTAGTCGATGGGTCGGTGGGCGCGCAGCCAGGCCGATGTCTCGTCGAACCCGGGCAGCTCTCGTCCTTTGATGCGCTCTAGGAACGCGGTCCAGCGGTCGACCTGGCGCTCGTGGAAGCCTTCCGGCCGCCCGAGATTGGCGAGACCCTTGGCCTGCCAGTCGACCTTAGACAGCAGCGCGATGCCCTCCACCAACTGGAAGGCCAGTCCCCGGCGGGCGACCTTGTCGGTGTCGAACGGGGCGGGCCATTGGGCGCGCGCCTGCATGGGTGACCAGCCGTCGACGAAGCCCATCAGGTAGAAGGTCCGACCGAGGACGGCCGGGTCGTCGCAGAGCGCGATGGCCTCGGTGTGCGGCACGTCGGTCCCGGTAAGCGCGTCAATGATCCGCCACTCGCGCACGATGCCCTCGTCCCGGGAGGCCGGAGCCGTGGGAGGCGGGATGCGCATGGCGCAGTGCAAGTCGCCTCGGCGCAGCTCGTAAATCTCGTTCTGGCTCCCACCCGAGATGTAGTGGTGCTCCAGCCGCGCGCCGACGCCGAGACCCTGCGCGTCCAGCCAAACGATGAGGTTCGAGGTGTCGGCGATCACCGGCGTCGCCTCCCCCCCGCTCACAGGTTCCCGACCTCAAGCTCGAGGTACTCGGCGAACTTCGCGTGGGCGGCCTCCAGCTTCTTCGGGATCCATTCGGTGGGCCAGACGTCGTCGCTGGCCTTGTAATCGCGCAGCACCTGGCGGGCGACCGTCACCTTGTGCACCTCCGTGGGGCCGTCGGCCAGTCCCATGATGCCGGCGGCATGGATCATGCCGAAGAACGGCATCTCGTTGGTCGTCCCGAGCGCGCCGTGCACCTGCATTGCGCGCCAGGCGATGTCGTGGAGCACCGTCGGCATGACGACCTTGGCAGTGGCGATGTCCTTGCGCACCCGCTTGTAGTCGTTGTACTTGTCGATCTCCCAGGCGGTGTAGAGCACGAAGAGCCGGAACTGGATCAGCTGCGCGTAGGAGTCCGCGATGTAGCCCTGCACGAATTGCTTGTCGGCGAGGAGGCTTCCGGCAGTCTCACGGCTGAGGGCGCGCTCGCACATCATGTCGATCGCCTTCTGGGCCATCCCGATCGTGCGCATGGCGTGGTGGATCCGTCCTCCACCCAGGCGGGTCTGGGCGATGGCGAAGGCCTGCCCCTCACCGCCGAGGAGGGCATCGGCCGGTACCCGCACGTCCTCGTAGTGGATCAGGGCATGGCTTCCCTCGTTCATCTGCTCGCCGGAGAGGCCGACGTTGCGCACGATGTTGACGCCCGGCGTGTCAGTCGGCACGAGGAACATCGACATGCCCTGGTAGGGGCTTATATCGGGGTTGGTCACCACCATCACGATGAGGAACGACGCCGTCTTGGCGTTGGACGAGAAGTACTTCCACCCGTTGATCACCCACTCGTCACCGTCCTTGACCGCGTGCGTCTTGAACAGCGTCGGATCGGCGCCGGCGTGGGGCTCGGTCATGGAGTAGCTGGAGAAGCACTCGCCCTCGAGCAGGCGCCGCAGGTACTGCTCCTTCTGCTCGGGTGTCCCGTAGTGGGCGATGATCTCGGCGTTTCCGGTATCCGGCGCCTGGCAACCGAAGACGATCGGTGCCCATGACGAGCGGCCCAGGATTTCGTTCAGGAGGGCCAGCTTCAGTTGGCCGTAGCCCTGACCCCCGAGGTCGGGACCGAGATGCGTGGCCCATAGACCCTGGCGCCGCACCTCCTCCTTGAGCGGGTCGATCGCTTCGCGCCGCTTGCCCTCCAGCGGCACGAACTGCAGATGCGGGAAGGCCAGGTCGAGGGGCTCGACCTCCTCTCGCACGAACGCATCCGCCCAGTCCAGCTTCTTCTGGTACTCCGGATCAGTCTCGAAATCCCAGGCCATGGTGCACCCTCCCTTTGTGGTGCCAGAATATGATTCTGGTTATTAAGAATGCAATACCGACGCGAGCCGAGCCGGACGTGGCCGACCGTATTGTGCGCCGGTCGCTGGCCAAGCGCGAGGGCGACTACGCCGACGAGGTCCGCCGCCTGCTCCGCGCCGCACTCGACGTGATGCGTCGGTGCGGCACCGCGACCCGGCCCAGGGTGGCCGACATTGTCGCCGCCGCCGGCCTGTCCAATGAGGCGTTCTACCGGCACTTCCGCTCAAAGGATGCCCTGGTTTCCGCCATCCTGGAGGACGGTGCCGAACGGCTCTGTAGCTACCTCGCCCACCAGATGGAGAAGGAGGCTACGCCCGAGGGGAGGGTCCGGCGCTGGGTCGAGGGGGTGCTGGCCCAGGCCGACGAGGAGATCGCCGCCACCACCCTGGCCGTGTTGTGGAACGGGAGCAGCGTCGGGGGAGGCGTGGCCGCTGGGCGCCACTTCGCCAGCACGCCACTTGCGTCGTTGCTGCACGAGCCTTTCGCGGTGCTCGGTAGCGCCGATCCGGAGTTCGACGCCGTGCTGGCTGCCCACGCCACGCTCGGGAAGCTGTCTGACTCCTTGTGGCAAGGGACCCAGCCGATGCCGAGCGAAGTGGCTGCCGTCGTGGCGTTCTGCCTGGCGGCGGTGCGACGCTGAACCCGGCTCACCTGTCGCTCGGACCCAATCCCTCGGGGACCCAGTTCGGCGGTCGCTTCTCCATGAAGGCGCGCATGCCCTCCCGCGGCTCTGGCGAGTGATCCAGCGCCCAGAACATCGTCTGGTAGTCGATGAGGCCGTAGCGCTCGTTGAGCATCCGTTTCACTTGCATGCGCGCCATAGGCGGGGTCTGCAGGATTTCGCGCACGGCCTGGAGTGCGGCCTCGCGCAACTGGTCGTGGGGCACCACGCGCGCGATCAGGCCGATCTGTTGCGCTTCGGCCGCGCTGAAGCGCCGGCCCGTGAGCAGGAGGTCACGGGCGACAGCCACCCCCACATGGGCGGGCAGCGCAGCCGCATAGGTCGCGTCAGGAATGCCTCGCAGCAGCTCGGGCACGCGGAAGGTCGCCTGGTCACTAGCCACCGCGATGTCGGCCAGCATGGCGATCAGTAGCCCACCCGCCTGACAGATCCCGTTGACGGCAGCCACGATCGGCGCCTGGCTGTCGCGAATGGTCAGGAACGGGAGGATGTCAGGACCGATGTCGGGTGGTTTCACGTCTCCGGGTTCGGTCCGACCACCCAGGTCACCGCCGGGTGAGAACACGTCGCCGGTCCCCGTGATCACCATGGCGGCCAGATCCGGATCCTGGTTGACCAGTCGCACGGCCCGTTTGAGCCCGAAGTACATGGCGGGAGTGAAGGCGTTGCGCGCGTCAGGTCGGTCGATGGTGCACCACGCGATCGGTCCCTCCCGCTCGAAGCGCAAGCCGGCCGCACCGAGATCGTCAGCCACGCGTCCCTCCCTCGTCCGGGGTCGGACCGGCACATTACCGGCCCGCGCCAACGGCCACGCCCGACACTTGGTTGACCTGGGACGAGTGTCGACCGCTTGCCCGGCTCGGTCGGATCCATCGTCACGATATTGCCTCTGCCTTTGCCTTTGGTCGTGGTCAGGCCGGTTGGCCAAGCGCCCCCTGGTTGTGAAACAGCGGCGCTTCTGGCAACGACAATCTCAGATAACCTCCGAACGGAGGCCTCCCAGGTGCGAGCAGGGTGTCAGTGAACGCCACCATTTGGGCGAGCCTCAGGCACCCCAGACGAACGACAACATTGGAGGACCGACGGTGAGTGGTGACGTGAAGGTCAACCCTGAAACCAAGATGCTGATCGACGGTAAATTGGTCGACGCCGATTCGGGCCAGACCTTCGACAACGTCAATCCGGCGACCGAAGAGGTCCTCGGATCTATCGCCGACGCGTCAACCGATGAAATGCAACGTGCCATTGACGGAGCACGCCGCGCCTTCGACGAGACCGATTGGTCAACCAACCGCGCTTTTCGCAAGCACTGCCTCGAGCAGCTGCACGAGGCGCTCCAGGACGAGCGAGAACAGCTGCGCGAACAACTCATTCTCGAAGTGGGTTGCCCCCGCATGACAACGAACGGCCCCCAGCTCGACGCCCCGCTCAGCGAAGCGCTGTTGTACCCGGCCAAGCTCATTGAGGAGTTCCCCTTCGAGACGAATCTCCCCGACGCCATGGGCATAACCGGCGAGCTCAACTCCCGGCGGATCTGGAAGGAGCCCGTCGGAGTCGTCGGTGCCATCGTCCCGTGGAACTTCCCGGTCGAGGTGACGTTGCACAAACTGGGGCAGGCGCTCGCCACCGGGAACACCGTGGTGTTGAAGCCGGCCCCGGACACGCCATGGAACGCCACGTTCCTCGGGAAGCTGGCTGCCGAGCGGACGGACCTCCCGCCCGGCGTGCTCCAAGTAGTCACGTCGTCCGACCACCTTGTCGGCGAGGAGCTCACCATCTCCCCGAAGGTCGACATGATCTCGTTCACCGGTTCCACGGTCGTCGGACGCCGGATCATGGAGAAGGGTGCCGCTACCATGAAGCGCGTCTTCCTGGAGCTGGGCGGGAAGTCCGCCACAGTCGTGCTGGACGATGCCGACCTGTCGCTCGCCTGCATGATGGGTATGGGCTCCTGCTTCCACGCGGGGCAGGGATGCGCCATCCAGACCCGAATGCTGCTACCTCGGTCGCGCTACGAGGAGGGGGTCGAGCTCCTGAAAAGCTTCCTTGGGTCAGTGCCCTTCGGGGACCCGCAGCGCCCGGACGTAATCATGGGTCCATTGATCTCGGCCAAGCAGCGCGACCGCGTGCTCGGCTACATAGAGAAGGGGGTGGCCGAGGGTGCCACCCTCGCGGTCGGAGGCGGCCGGCCCGTCGACTACCCCAAAGGTTGGTTCGTCGAGCCGACCTTGTTCACCGACGTGGACAACTCCATGACCATCGCGCAGGAGGAGATCTTCGGGCCGGTGCTGGTCGTGATCCCCTACGACGACGAGGATGACGCCGTGCGCATCGCCAACGACAGCATTTACGGGTTGTCCGGTGGCGTGTTTTCGGCGACGGTGGAGCGCGCGCTCTCCGTAGCAAGACGCATACGCACAGGGACCCTCAGCATCAACGGCGGTGCACCCTATGGCGCCGACTTCCCCTTCGGGGGGTACAAGCACAGCGGCATCGGCCGGCAGAATGGCATCGCAGGTTTCGAGCAGTACCTGGAGACCAAGGCGCTGGCCTGGCCGACGGCCTGAGCCGCAGAGGAGCGACGAGTCGCCGTCGCCCGTGCAGCCCGGCTACGTGACTCGCGACGTCGCGCACTTCGGCCAGAAGTTCCCGAAGGAAGTGTCATCAATCCGACCTGAGCTCGTTCGGTTGGACACTTCTCACGTCGCGTAGTCTCAGTTCCTCCAGAGGTCGAAGTAGTCAAGGAGGGCCGAAGATGTCCGAGTATCAGTTCCTGCTGTACGAGACGCTGCACGCCGGCAGGATTGCCCGCATAATGCTGAACCGACCTGAAGCGAGGAACGCGCAAAACAGAGGCTTGTTGGTGGAGTTGAACGACGCCTTCATGGAAGCCGAACAGGATGATGAGGTCCGTGTCGTCATCCTCGGCGGCATGGGGCCGATGTTCTCTTCAGGTCACGACCTTGGCACCAGAGTATCAGTGGACGAGTACAGACCTGGCCCCGGGCAGCACCCAACGAGGAAGATGAACGGTGCTACCCGGAAGGGCGCAGAGAGTCTGATGCTCCAGGAGTGGCACTACTACTTCGAAAATACGCGGCGCTGGCGCAATCTGCGCAAAATCACGATCGGTCAGGCGCACGGGGATGTCTATGCCGCCGGACTCATGCTCCTTTGGGCGTGCGATCTCATCGTGTGTGCCGACAACACCACGTTCGCGGACGTTGTCGGTGCCCGTCTCGGAATGTGTGGCACTGAATATTTCGCTCATCCTTGGGAGTTCGGCCCAAGAAAGGCCAAAGAACTCCTCCTTACGGGCGATTCCATCAGTGCCGAAGAGGCCTACCAGCTCGGAATGGTGAGCAAAATCTTCCCTTCTGATGACCTGCCGGAGAAGACGGTCGAGTTTGCAGAACGAATTGCCGCTTTACCGTCGGTCACGTCGCTCCTCATTAAGGAGGCCGTGAATCAGACTGTGGACAATATGGGGTTCTATAACGCACTCAACGCGTGCTTCACGCTTCATGAGCTCAATCACTCCCACTGGGCTCAGGTAAACGCCGACGGATATCCCGTGGCCAAGGAGGATTCGGGCATTCCGAACTGGAAGCAGGCTCCGCCGATTGTGCCTGCCCAAAAGAACACAGCCCGCGCCGATACCTGATGTCCTTAAGCGCCTGCCGTCACTGGCCTAAACGCGGCACAACCGTCACGGACGGCATCGTTATTGACGAGCCGAAGCACAGCAGCGAATGTACGATCCCGATCAGGTCCTCGACACCCACGAGCGCGCCGCTCAGGTAATTGCCCGATTGCCATTGGCGCCCCATCTCCATGGCCAGTTGGGGGTCCCATTCGTTCGCGAAACCAGTCGCCGAATCACCGTCGCCGCCGGCGCAGTCACCTACGACGAGCCGCGTGAATCCAACCGTAGGATGCTCGACTTTCCAGGCTTCGACCAGTTTGTCCAGTGCCGCTTTGCTCACGGAGTATGCACCTAAACCCGGCCACGGAGCGGTGACGGACGCGCTCACCGACGACAGGTAGATCGCGGTTCCAGAGCCCTTCGTCAGGTGGGGAATAGCTGCCGCAGTCACCAGCGCGGCTCCAATGACATTGGTGTCGAAGACCTTGCGCCATGTCTCGGCGTCAGTGTCGACCAGCGGCATAAGAGGACCGATCGCGGGGGTGTAGACAAGGGCGTCTATTCCGCCCAACGCCTTTGCTGCCTCCGAAATGGCCGACTGACACGAGTCACGATTGGTGACGTCACAATGCAAAGCGAGGGTTCCCGGACCTGCTTCTTCTGCTGCAGCTTCTAGCCGGTCCAGGCGACGCGCCAGGAGTGCCGTCCGGTCGCCACGGCGGGCTAGGCCAATTCCGATGCACCGACCCAAGCCACTAGAGGCACCAACAACAACGGTCCGCACGCGCGACCTCCTAGATTCCCGGCTGCGATGATAGGCACAACTTCCCTCCTACCTTTCCTGTCAACACGCTTAGTTGAGCGGACGCGCTACAGATGCCGGACACGCTAGGGCGCCATTCCAGATGGCTGCAGCGGGCAAAGCTGGCTGATGACGCCGTCGCCGAATGCCATCAGCGTCTCTGTTGGTGCGAAGTCGCAAAACCATACGTAGAACCGCTCCACACCGCGCCCGGCGAGCGTTCCGAAGTAGTCCACGAGCTCGCCCATCGTGGCCACAACCGGAGTATCGCCGAATCTTCGGCGGACCGCTTCCGTGACGACGGCGCGGTCTCCTGAAGGTGGCACAATTGCTATTTGCGATTGCAGTGAGCACCGTGCTCTACCCGACATCGGAAGCATCTCGTCCAGCTTGTCCACTATGCCGACGTGCACGTTCCACCAGTCGGCATGCGCAGCGACCAGTTCCATTGTTCGTCGGCCGGCCCCTACGATGACGATGGGAATGCGGGAGACTGGTATTGGCTGTTGGAGCGCACCGTGGAGGGTGAA
>Ga0307373_10015796_pt1 | contig 10218 bp, 10 predicted proteins | sample OX2MG_FD_202534 | JGI IMG/M metagenome (GOLD analysis project Ga0307373, IMG submission 202534) | Soil microbial communities from Risofladan, Vaasa, Finland - OX-2 | ecosystem: Environmental > Terrestrial > Soil > Coastal area > Acid sulfate soil | place: Finland: Risofladan, Vaasa | collected...
CTTCGGCTTCCCTCCCTTCACCTTGAAGCTGAGGACGCCGCCGTAGACTCCCTTCTCGAGGAAGAGCTTGCTCGCGGTCTTGTGGTACGGGCTGTCCTCGAGGCCCGGGTAGTAGACGGCCTCCACCCTGGGATGGTCCTCGAGGAACCTCGCGAGGGCGAGCGCGTTCTTGCTCTGGAGGTCGAAGCGCGGCTTGAGGGTCGCGACGCCGCGTAGGGCGAGGAAGGCCTCGAAGGGCCCCATTATCGAGCCCAGCCTCCTCCGGAAATCCCAGAGCTCGACGAGGTCGAGGTGGTCGTTGAGGGCTATGGCCCCACCCACGACGTCGTTGTGCCCCCCGATGTACTTGGTCACGCTGTGCACGGAGAGCCAAGCCCCGTGGTCGAGAGGGCGATAGAGCAAGGGCGTGGCGAAGGTGTTGTCCACGACGAGCCTCGCCCCGACCTCCTGGCACCTCTTCGTTATCGCGGGGATGTCGACGACCCTGACGAGGGGGTTGGTTATCGTCTCGAGGAGGACGAGCGCCACGCGGCTGTCTATCTTCTCGAGGAAGTCCTCGGTGTCTGGCCCGGCGAGGATGGTCTTGACACCGAACTTCGAGAGGTTGAGCGCGAGGTCCTGCGTGGTGCCGTAGGACTCCTTCGTGATGACCACCGTGTCTCCGCTGCTCAGGGCCGAGAGGTAGACCGCCGCGATCCCGCCCATCCCGCTGCTGAAGGCGAGGGCCTCCTGCGCCTTCTCGAGCTTGGCGATGACCTTCTCGAACCCCCGGACGGTGGGGTTCTCCTCCCTCGAGTACTTCTGCTCGAAGCCCCGGTCGCTCTTCCTCGACTCGCCCGTCCTCCGGTCGGGGTGCTCGAAGATGGTGGAGAGGTAGAGGGGGACGCGGAAGGCGCCGGTCTCGACGTCGTAGTAATCGTGTCCGTGGATGCTGTCCGTGGAGGGTTTCGGCAAAGTGGTATCGGCTACCCGTGTGCCGGGACCCCCGCGTTCATAAGCTTGCCGAAGCAGTTAGTCGGATAGGAATAACACGGAAGGCGGCGGCCTCGCTTCTTCCTTTGAGGCTGCGGAGGCGCAATTTGAAATACAACCGCCTGCTTTCCACTCGGTGTGTAGCTACTTGCGTAGGATCAGCAGCAGGACAGGGGTTTCCAAGGCGGCGGTCCCGGTCGTGATCATCATGGTCATAGTTGTCGCCGCCGCCTACCTCTTTCTTGCGCGGAGCTCGACCGCCCCACCAAGTTCGTCCGCGAGCTCCGTGCCTACCGTTCCGATGGGCACCGCGGTGAACCAGTTCGTGCAGGAACTCAATGCTAGGAGCGTTGACGGCATGACAACGTTCTACACTTCAAGCTCGGTCGTCCACTGGTCGGGCAATTTGGGCGGCCTGCAGGGCCTGTATGCCGGCACCGATAACATCAGGTTGCTCTACGCCAGCACCGTCGGCAAGACCATGTCGATGAACGCCAGTTCCAGCAACTTCGCACAGGACGTGTTCAGCCCCACGCGCGCGAACGCGACCTACGACCTCTACATGCTGGCAAACAGCACGGTAGCCGGGACGCTGAACGCCACGATCAGTGTCAGCCAAGAGTGGAACTGGGGCAACTCGGGGTGGCAAATCTCCAGGGAGAACTGGGCCTACACGCATTTCTTCGCCTCCCTTCTAAGTGCAAAATACGGCTCCGTGACGACCTTTCCGCAGTGGGGTTACGCAATGGAGGGCGGGAACCCGAATCTCGTGTCCGAGAAGAGCTTCGAATGGCATGCCGGACCTTATTTGGCAGCGGCGGTGTTTGCGTTCCTTTTCGGAGTCGTGGCCGTCACGGCTTTGAGATTCAGGTCGATGGGCAGAGGCGCAGGGCCGTAGGAGAGTCGGCAGGCGTTCGCGGAGAAGTCCAGACCAAAACGGTTTTTCATCGGATGCCGGCGGCTAATACGTCTGGATTGTGGGGTCGACCTCGCTCCCCCACGCCCTGATGCCTCCCCTCAGGTTCTTGGCCTTCTTGAAGCCCAGCCCGTTGAGGAACCGGACTGCCTGCGCGGACCTCTGACCCGTGTGGCAGTAGACCACGATGGGCCTCGCGGTGTCGAGCTCGTTCACGCGGGCGGCGAGCTCTCCCAGAGGGATCAGCTTCGCGTTGGCGAGATGGGCGATCTCGTACTCGAAGGGCTCCCTCACGTCGAGGACCACCACCTCCTTCCCCTCGTCGACGAGCTGCTTCAGCGCCTTCGGAGAGACCTCGAGCTCCGCGCCGAGCTGCTCCTCCGTCCCGCAGAAGGCCTCGTAGTCTATCAGCTGCTTCACGGTCGGGTTGGGTCCGCAGACGGGGCAGTTGGGGTCCTTGCGCAGCTTCAGCTCCTTGAAGGTCATGTCGAGCGCATCGAAGAGGACGAGCCTCCCTATGAGCGGCCTCCCCATGCCAAGGATGAGGTCGATGGCCTCCGCGGCCTGGATGCTGCCCATTATCCCCGGGAGCACCCCGAGCACGCCGCCCTCCGCGCAGGAGGGGACCAGCCCCGGCGGCGGGGGCTCGGGATAGAGACAGCGGTAGCAGGGGCCCTCCCTGGCGTAGAAGACGGAGGCCTGCCCGTCGAACCTGAATATGCTCGCGTAGACGTTGGGCTTCCCCAGGAGGACGCACGCGTCGTTGACGAGGTAGCGCGTAGGGAAGTTGTCGGTCCCGTCCAGGATGATGTCGTAGGCGCCGAGAATATCGAGGGCGTTGGAGGAGTCGAGCCTCACCTTGTGCACCTCCACGCTGATGTTGGGGTTGATCTCGAGGAGCCTCTTCCTTGCCACGTCCGCCTTGCTCTTCCCGACGTCCTGCTCGGTGTAGAGCACCTGGCGGTGGAGGTTGCTCCTCTCTATGACGTCGAAGTCGACAATCCCTATCCTCCCCACTCCGGCCGCGGCGAGGTAGGTGGCCGAGGGCGTCCCTAGCCCCCCGGCGCCTATTATCAGGACGCTGGCCGACTTTAGCTTGCCCTGGCCCTCGAGGCCGACCTCGGGCATGATGAGGTGGCGGCTGTAGCGCGCGAACTCGCCGCTGGAGAAGGAGACCCTCGAGCCGTGCCCCTCGTCGTCGACCGGCGCGTGCGACCCTCCCGCGACGGCCGGGACTATCATCAGGGTGTCCCCGTCCTTGAGCGGGGTGCTCTCGCCCTCCTTGTACCTGATGTCCTCCTCGTTGAGATAGATGTTGATGAAGCTCCTGAGGCGCCCGCCCTCCGAGTAGAGGTGCCTCCTCAGGCCGGGGAAGGCGGTCACGAGCTCCTTCAGGGCGTCGCTGACGGTCCTCGCGTTGAGCTTGAGCTCGTCCTCGTCGTCCGTGAGCTGCCTGAGCGCCGTCGGGATGATTATGGTGACGGTCACGCCTTCTGGCTCACTCCTTTGTCTGCCGTAGCGCCGTCGTGTATCTCAATCTTCTCCTCGTCGACTCCGCTGCGCTCCTGGTTGGGGAGCCACGACCTGGTGTCCCCCGCCTCCCCCTTTGGGACGGAGACGACGACGTACGAGTACCACGGGAAGGAGTGCGCGAGGTCGAACTTCGAGAGGGTCGCCGGATAGTCCGGGTGCGAGTGGTAGATCCCGGCGATGGCCAGGCCCCTCTTGGCGGCCTCCCTGTCGGCCTTGAAGAGCTCGAGGGGGTCGATGTGGTACCTGTCGTGCTTGGGCCCCGTGAAGGCGTTCCTCATCTTGACAGAGTCCACGACGTCCTTGCTGCCCGAGCTCGCGATAAGCAGGCCGCAGCACTCCTCGGGGTAGGTCGACTCGGCGTGCGAGTGGATATCCTCGAAGGTCCGTCTGCCTATCCTGATCACCAAGTCCCCTTCGTCAAGCCTCCGTGAGATCTAGAAGATGAAGGCCCGATGCTGAAGAAAAGCTCGCCAGAGTCCGCTTCCATCACGACTAGAGTCGGTTCCTCTGACCCCACCCAGTTCATAAATGTGATGGTGGGGTATTCCTATCAGAATTATGTAGGAGGGTTAGCGTCTGCGTCCGTCGGGAAGAATGGGGTGGCCCGAATCACATTCCGGGCATGCCGCCCATTCCGCCCATCCCACCCATGCCGCCGCCTGCGCCTGGCGGTGGCCCTGACATCTTGCTGGATGCGATGACGTCGTCGATCCTCAGGAGCATCGACGCTGCCTCTGTCGCGGCCTTCAGTATCTGGAGCTTGACCGCGAGCGGCTCGACCACGCCCTTGGACATCATGTTGGAGACCTTGCCGGAGAGCGCGTCGACTCCCGCCCACTTCTCGCCCTTTGCGTGCCTGGCCCTCAGCTCCACCTGCGTGTCGATCGGGTCCATCCCGGCGTTCTCCGCTAGGATGGTGGCTATCACCTCGATGGCCTCGGCGAACTTCAGCGCCGCGAGCTGCTCACGGCCCGTCAGCTTCTGGGCCCACTCTCTCACCTGGTAGGAGACCTCGACCTCGGGTGCTCCGCCTCCCGCCACGATGGCCGGGTTCTCGATGACGTCCTTCGTCACCATTATCGCGTCGTGCATCGACCTCTCGGCCTCGTCGACCACCCTCTGCGAGCCTCCTCGGATCAGGAGGGTCACGGCCTTTGGGTTCTTCGCTCCCTCGATGAAGACCCACTTGTCCTCCTCGACCTTCCTCTCCTCTGCGATCTTGGCGTGCCCTAGATCCTTCGCCGAGAGGTCGTCGAGGTTGGTGACTATCCTCGCCCCTGTGGCCTTCGATATCTTGGTCATGTCGCTCTCCTTCACCCGCCTGATCGCCATGATGCCCGCCCTCGCAAGGTATTGCTGGGCGCTGTCGTCGATGCCCTTCTGGCAGACGAGCACGTTCGCTCCTGAGTCGGATATCTTCTTGACCATCCCCTTCAGTATGTTGCTCTCCTCGTCGAGGAACTCCTGCATCTGGCTGGGGTCGTTGATCCTGATCTCTGCGCTGAACTCGGTCTTCTCTATCTCGAGGGGCGAGTTGACGAGGGCAATCTTGGCGCCCTCGATCTTCTTCGGCATCGCGGAGTGCACGACTTCCTTGTCGAGCGCCACTCCCGAGATGAGCTTGGTGTCGAGCATCGAGCCTCCAGGCTTCTTCTCGACCTTCACGTTGTCGATGTCGACCTTGTAACCGTCACCGGACTTCTCCGCGACCTGCGACACCGCGTCTACGACGAGGCCCGCGAGGAATGGCGCGTCGTCTGAGACGAGCTTGGTCTGCATGCTGGTCGTGGCGACCCTGACGAGGTCCGCCCGCGAGGTGGGGTCGACCTTCTCGGCGATCTTCTCGAGGACCTGCTCGGCCTTCTCGAGGGCCTTCATGTACCCGTCCACGACCACTGTGGGGTGGACGTCCTGGTTGATCAGCTCCTCGGCCTTCTCGAGGAGCGAGCCGGCCAGGATGACACCGGAGGTGGTGCCGTCGCCGACCTCGTTGTCCGTGGCCTTGCTGACCTCCACCATCATCTTCGCGGCCGGGTGCTGGACGTCTATCTCCTTCAGCATCGTCGCGCCGTCGTTGGTGATCGTGACGTCGCCGAGCGAGTCGACGAGCATCTTGTCCATGCCTCTGGGGCCGAGGGAGGTCTTCACGAGCTCAGCGATGAGCTTCGCCGCCTGCATGTTGTTGCGCTGGGCGTCTCTACCCTTCGACTCGGAGCTGCCTTCTTTTAGTATGATGTACTGGGGACCGTTCGACATCTAATAATTCACTGTCACTATACAACTTAGCGTTGTATATAACGATTACGCGGGACGCTCAGCGCATCTTCACGGAGACAGGCCCGGGGCGGCGGCCGTCGCCGCGCAACTCAGTATCGGACCGTTTGCGGTTATCGAGACGTCCGCGCCGTCCACCGTGACGCTGCCCGAATTGGGACCGAAGGCTCCGTATGGCGCGAGCCTGTATTGGTAGACCCCGTCCGGCACCGAGAAGGAAATCGTCGAGAGGTTCTGGTATTGGGGCCCAGCGAAATACGTCCCGTTCTGGATCGGGAGGGTTGCAGTCGATGGCTCGGCTACGGTCTCGCTTCCCAGGGTCACCGACCACGGGGCGACAAAGGCCAGCGGTGAGCAGGCGCCACATTGGTGGAAGGTCACCTCGAATAGCCGCGTCTCCACGGGAACGGGGATCGTCGCTGCGCCGCCCTGGACTATGGCCGCCTCGCCGAGCATGGTCGCGGTGACCGTCGCTGACCCGGTCGGAAGCGAGGTGCTATTTGTTCTGGTGGTGGAGTTGGAGCTGCCGAAGGTTACGCTGATGCTCAAGTTCCCGCCGCCCGGATCCGTCTTCTCGGCCACCACCTGCAAGGTGGCCTGGCCGCCCTGGTTCCAGTCCGACATGTAGATGAAGCCGAGCCCGTTTCCCGTGTAGCAGTCGACGAAGGCCGGCGTCGCGACGCCGCTGTAACCCGTCACGGTGGCGCCCCACGTGCCTGTGTAGTTGACGGCGATGTTGAAGGCGAAGTGGCGCGGAGCCGCCAGGTGGTTCGTGGGAGTGCAGGAAGCGGCGGTCGTTGTGGATGCGGCGGTTGTTTGGGACTGCGTCGCGGCTGTCTCGAAGAGGGAAGTGGCGTAGATGCCGGCCCCGATTATTATCGCCAAGATGACCACGGCCGCTCCGAGTCTGGCGTAGTTGCGCGGAGCGTCGGCGGTCATCCTGCATGGACGCGGAGCGGTTGTTTATCAACAGCCTCTTTTCTCGCAGCACGGGCTTGGGTCTCGCCATTCGAGGGCTCGTCGAGGTCAGGCCGTGCCCCCACGGAAGGGGCCTCTTCGCTTGCAGGAAGATCGAGAGGGGGAGCGTGATTCGCGAGTTCAGGGACCTCGTCCTGACCGCGCGCCCGACCTCGACCCCGCGGGGGAGGTACGCCTTGCAAATCGGTGAAAACGAGTACTGGGACGGCTTTCCAAGGGGGAGCCCCGACTATTGGTCGAACTTCATCGACCACAGCGACGATCCCAACGCGGTCTTCGTCTTCGACGACAAGAGGACGATGGCCCGGCTCAAGGCAGCGAAGCGGATAGAGAAGGGCCAGGAGATCTTCCTCAGGTACGACTCCTACCATTCGACGAACCCGAGGTTCGGACCGGATCCGCCTTCAGGTCTCGTTCGACCTTGACATCAGGGACACGAAGGTCAGGACGTAGTTGATGCAATAGAGCGAGATGCAGACGAGGCAGTACTCCCCTCCCAGAAGCTTGATCTCGATATACCACGGATAGAGGGTGAAGATGTTCCCGACCATCAGAAAGGGTGCCACGACCGACCCGAGGGGGTTCCCATACCTGCGGATGGCCCAGAGGCCCACAAGAAGGCACACCGGGAACCAGACGACCCCGTAGACCCAGAACTGGATCCCGAGGACCCTCGTGTAGGGGCTCCCGAAGACAAGAGCGCAGCTGTATACGTTGTTGAAGCTGCAGGTGCCGAGACTATACGTCAGCTCGCCGTAGGCGTGATAGACGGCGACCGCGATGCCCATCACCGAGAGGGCGATGAAGGCTTTGGAACGCCAGTCGTAGGCCAAAGCCAAGCTCCGCCTAGGCCGTGCCGGTGGGGCGGGACGGCGCGAACCGGGCGGCTGCTACAGAAGGCTCCGGCCCTCTAAGCGCGGAGTCCGAGACTAGGAGCTGCGAGCCGCCGGACGGGACGGGCATGGTGTAGCTCAGCGTCTGAACGAGGCTCTGGGAGCAGACGCTCGAGGGCGCGCCGCCGTCGATCTTGCAGATCGCGGAGATTATTCCGTTGGCGGCCCCGTCGACGTTCTGGGCTATGGGGCTGCTGGCGTTGTTGAGCTGGGGTGCTACCTGCGTCCAGTTGTATGGGGCAGCAGTCGCGATGCCGCCGACTCTGAGGGCCGCCGGCGAATATTGGACGGCAGTTATCACGTATGAGTTCGCAAAGTCGACGAACGGGATGCCCCCGCTGGGGTCGTAGGTGTTCAAGAGCGAGGTCTCCGCCGCCGTGGCGGTCTGGAGGGCGTTGTAGTTCCGGTCCTGCTGCTCGATCGTCACGAACGAGATGTACTTGCTCGTGTAGTTCGCGTTCACGAACGTGAACGTCGGCGTGCTTGGAAGGGTGTCCGTCGCCGACGACTGCATGTACTGGATCCCGGTGAAGTTCCCGAACTTGTCGAGGGCGACGATCATCGACCAGCGCTCCGCCGCGCAGTAGGGGCAGTATTCGGCGCCCAGGTAGAGCACTTCGGGCTTGCCGTTCAGGGTAAGGGGCGTAGCGCTGCCGGTGGTAGGGACGGGCGAGCTTACGCCGGAGGCCCCCTTGCCGACCTGGTTCAACGTGCTTGTGCTCACTCCGGAGAGATAGTTGAGGACGGTCGCTGGGACAGGGGTCCCGTTGAGTCCGCTGTTGCCGCCCGTCACGGTCGACTGTGTGAAGATGTAGTAGCCGACGACGGCCGTGACGAGGACGAGGACCGGCACGATGTAGACCGCGTTGGACCGCTTGCGGGTTCCGGTTCTTACTTTGCGACTCATCTTTCCGATGCACCAGCCCGACGGCGTAATATAACTTGTGGAGAGTTCGCCTAAGCGCCTGCTAGCGCCTGCGAGGAGCGCCCTTGGCTACGAGGACGTCCGTGGACTTCACGATAGCCTCCACCTGGTCGCCTTCCTTCAAGGAGAGGTCCTCGACCGCCTCGTTCGTGATGATAGACGTCAGCGTGCTGGCAGAGACCAGGCGCATCTTCAACTGGGAGGTCACGGCGCCCCGCTTCACCTCAACGACCACCGCCCTCAGCCTGTTTCGGGCGCTCAGCCTGTACCCGACGTCCTCCCAGGCCTCCTTGTCGTCGAGGACGTCGAAGAGAAGCTTCCTGGTCTTCCTGAACTCCCTCAGCAGCCGGCTCCCGTCCGCGGTCAGGGTCGCGCCTCCTCCGGTCTTGCCTCCCACCTTCGTCTCGACGAGGCGCCGGTGCAGCTTCTCCTCCATGACCTTCACCCGGTCCCACGCGTTCCTGTATGAGATCCCGACCTCCTTCGCCGCCTCTGTCAGGGAGTGCGTCTCGCCCACCCTCCTTAGCAGGAAGGCGTCGGTCTGGTCGAACATCACCTCGCTCTTGCCGTCTTCCATCCAGAGGCGAAACGCGGGTTTCAGCGGCGCCCCGGGGTTCTTAGGCGTGAGCTAGGCACCTCGCAACCGAGGGAGGGCCGCGCGGTATAAACCGTTGTGCAGGCGGACGGCTACCTCCTCCTGATTAGGTGCGCCGCCAGCGCGATGGGGAGCGAGACGAGGATCATCACGGCGGAAGCGGTGACGGCGGCGTCTAGGCCCCCGGGGACGGCGCCGCTGAAGAGCGCGTAGATGGTGACCGAGGCCGGGCTGACCCCGTAGAAAGGGTACTGCAGGACGTAGTACGCGAGTATCGAGATCGAGCCGAACTCGCTCAGCGCCCTGCTCATCGCGATGAACGACGCGCTCTCGATCCCGGGGACTGAGCTTGGGAGAACCACCGAGAACAGGGTCCGGAAGCGGGAGGCTCCCATTCCCATTGCGAAGTCCTCGGGCCCGGAGTCCTTGGACTCGAAGTACGGCTGCATTGCCTTAACGTAGATGGGGGCGGACATGATGACCAGAGCGACCACGAGCCCGAGGAGGGTGTTGTAGAAGTTGATCCCCAAGGAGTTCAGGAACATCCCGGTCGGGGTTCGAGGGCTGTCCAATATGACGAGCGCGACTCCGACTATCGGGTGAGGGATGCTGACGGGGATGTCGACCAGGGTCTCTGTAAGCCTGTCTCGTCCCCTGGCCAGGTAGTAGGCGAGGGGGGTGAAGAGGAGGACGTCGACGACCGCGGCTGTGGCGGACGAGACCAAGGAGAGCTCTATCGAGCGCAGCACCCCGGCGCTGTATCCGGCCGGGCTCCGCAGTGGGCCGAGACCGTAGTAGAGGAGGACAGCTACAGGAACCAGTAGCAGGAAGAGCGATGCCAGCGAGATGGCCCGGAGCCAGTTCATGGCGAAAGACTACGGGAGAGCCCCGTTGTAGGTCATCAGTCCTTGCGTGACGAGCTGCTGAATGGCGACCGGGGGCGGAGTGTTTTCGTAGAGAAGTGTGGGCGATAGCGGGGCGAGCCCGAAGGTCGAGAGCGTCTTGGCGTTCTGGACCACGTACTCGACGAACTGCAGAGCCTCCGCGCTGTTGGCCACGCCAAGCGGGATGGTGATGCATATGACAATCGGCGCCCCCGCGGTCACGCCGGCGGAGTCGGTGTAGGAGAACC
>Ga0307373_10015798_pt1 | contig 10218 bp, 9 predicted proteins | sample OX2MG_FD_202534 | JGI IMG/M metagenome (GOLD analysis project Ga0307373, IMG submission 202534) | Soil microbial communities from Risofladan, Vaasa, Finland - OX-2 | ecosystem: Environmental > Terrestrial > Soil > Coastal area > Acid sulfate soil | place: Finland: Risofladan, Vaasa | collected...
CACCGTGATCGGCGTGTGCTCGAATGCCTGAAAGCAGGAAAGTTCCGCGCTGAGGCTGGTCATCTGGGGCTGGACCAGCAGTTGCCAGCCGAAGCCGCCGCAGACATTTTCTTCCTGGCAGACCTACAAATCATATTGGGGCGCTTCGGTAATCGCGGATATCGCGCCGTACAGCTCGAGGCTGGCATCTTAAGCGGCAAGCTGTATCTTGCCGCTTACGCCCAACGCTTGAGTGCCACGGGTTTAACGTTTTATGATGATGACGTGATCCAGTTCTTTTCCCCTCACGCTCACGGCAAGAGCGTGATTATGTTGGTAGCGACAGGGAAGAACGCCAAATCACTGTGCTAGCGCCAGGCGGGCTAGCTATTGGTAAAATTCCCTTCTGACCAGCCAAACGCCCATGAAGTCCCGTTGTGGGGAGTTGGAAGCTCCATTTAAATCTTGCTGCCGATCGTGCCCGGATGACGTTAGCGCTTTATCGGAGGCGCGCTTTCAAGAAAAAAGTGTGCACGAGCGCGGTGCTCCGGCGCGCTTTCGATAAACGGGCAACTCTGACGTAACGCGATTAGGTAAGGGTTGCCGACCATTCGTCCACTATCCGGGTGCGTTACTTCAACCAGTAGCGCGTTACGCGTCCTAGTGACCAGGGAAGGTCTACGCCGGCATCACACGACCGCGACCTTGACGTTGTCGATCGGGGGCAGCGAATCGAACAGGCAGTCCCACTGCTCACCACCATCCCTCCCGATCCACAGCTGACCGGTCGTCGTGCCGAAGTAGAGTGCAGGTGACTTGAGCCGGTCGATGTCCATCGCGTCGCGCAGGACGGTGAAGTAGCTTTGCTTCCGCGGCAACCCACGTGCCAGCCGGCTCCACGACTCGCCGCCATTTTCGCTGCGCCACACCGCTGGCGCGCCGCCGGGACAGGTGCGCGTCGGCCCCTCAAGAGGCATGACGTATACCGTATCGGCGTCGTGCGGGTGGACCACGATAGGAAATCCGAAGTCCGACGGCAATCCCTTGGCGATCGAGCGCCACGAGTGGCCATAGTCGTCGCTGCGTAGTACGCCAATGTCCGGCCGGGGCCCGCCAGGCCCCGTCCAATCAGCCCATCCGCCGTGGTTCTGCATGTAGAGCCGGCCGGGCGCGTCGTCGTGCCGCGCGATCTTGTGAACGCACTGACCGAACTCGGGATAAGGGTCGGGCGCGAAGCCGGCGCCGACGCCTTGATTGGACGCCCTGAATGTTTCGCCACCGTCCTCACTCAAATAGTGGCCGCCCGTTGAGATGCCCAAGTGCACGCGATTCCCGTCGCGAATGATCGTGTGCAGGCAGAGCCCGCCATTGCCGGGTTGCCACTTGCGCGCGTGATCGTGGTTGCTAATCCCCGGTACCATGTCCCACGAATCGCCACCGTCGCGGCTCTTGAACAAGGATGCCGGCTCCACGCCGCACCATAGGTCCTTCTTGTCACCACCGGCCTCAAGTGACCAGATGTTGGCGAGCGCGCGGCCGTCGTCTTTGGGGAACGCTGGCGCCGATTTCGTCTCACTGAAGCTTTTCCCCATGTCCGTCGAACGCAGCACCTTCATGCCGAAGAACGGATTGCAGCTCGAAGCATAGAGGCGCGGTGTTCCGCGCGTGTCGATCAGCGTCGCGTATACGGGGATGCCCGGGCCGAACGGCCCGCGCAGAGCGAAGCTGCGCCTCGGCTTCGCGGCATCCGCGACAAACACACCCTTCTTGGTGCCAATGGTGAGAATGATTCGATCCGCCATCATTAGCCTCCTGAAACCGCCGGCAGGATCGTGACCACGTCCCCCGGCGACAGCGTCGTGTCGACCCCGTGGAGATCGCGCACATTGTCCGAGTTCACAAATACATTCAGGTGCCGGCGTACCGTACCCGTTTCGTCGCAGACATTGCGATACAAAGCCGACTGGCTCCGCTCGAGGTCCTCAAGTGCGGCGCGCACGGTGTGTGCCGAGATCGAGAGTTCCGCTGCCCCCGCGCAGTAGGTGCGCAGCGGTCCCGGGACATAGATCGTGATGGTCGGCGCCGGGCCCATAGTCTGAAACTTATCACTGACGGTTGGGACGGCGCAACCAACGCGATTGCAGACTGGGATCTGGCTCCGCTGCCGGTGTCCCGTTGAAGTGAATCAAGTCGCCATTCGCTGGTGGTCAAGTCCTGACGGGCCACTCGGAAATAATCCAGTTGACCGGGCAACGCGCCATCGAAACCGCCTCCCACCCGCCGCATTGACAACTCCCAGCGCTCCACGTAACTTGTGGCTCTGATTTTTTCGAGGCGCGACTCATGACCGACAAACCCAAACGCGTTCGCAAAGCCGTCTTTCCCGCCGCGGGCCTGGGCACTCGTTTTCTTCCCGCCACAAAGGCGCAGCCCAAGGAAATGCTGCCCATCGTTGACAAGCCGCTCATCCAATACGCCGTCGAGGAATGCGCGGCCTCCGGCATCGAGAACATCATTATCGTCACCGGGCGCGGCAAGAATGCCATCGAGGACCACTTCGATCATTCCCCGGAGCTTGAGCGTTTCCTGCGGGAAAAAGGCGACACGGCGCGCGCCGATCTGGTCCGCAACGTCGGTTCGAAAATTCACTTCAGTTATACCCGCCAGCGCGAACCGCTCGGCCTGGGCCACGCCGTCCTCGTTGCGCGCGAACTTGTCGGCGACGAGCCTTTCGCCGTGCTGCTTGGCGACGTCATCTGCGACGGCCCCCAGCCCGCCACGCGCGCCCTGTGCGACGTTTACGAAGCGACCGGCATTGGCGCCATCGCCGTCGAGCCTGTGCCGCGCGAATTGATTCATCTCTACGGCATCGTCGACGCCCGCCCGGCCACGGAGCGCAAGTGGGGCGACCGCCTGCGCCAGATTTTCGATCTCGTCGAAAAGCCCGACGCGGAACACGCGCCTTCCAATCTCAGCGTCACGGGCCGCTACGTCCTGCCTCCGAAAATTTTCGAGTATCTCGAAAAGACGAAGCCCGGTCGCGGCGGTGAAATCCAGCTCACCGACGGTTTGCGCACGCTCGCGCGCGAAGAGGGCCTGTGGGCGCTGATCACGGAGGGAAAGACGTACGACGCGGGAGACAAGCTGGGCTTCTTGAAAGCTACCGTGGAATTCGCGCTGAAAAATCCCGAGTTCGGCGACGAGTTTCGCGCCTACCTGAAATCCCTGGAATTATAATTCCGCGCGCCCTACTTTTCTTTTCCCTTCTTCGAGGAACTCGACGAACCCGACGATCCCTTCGAGGACTCCGAAGCGGCGCTCTTTTCCTTCGTTTTCGACGCCGATTCCTTCGACTCTTTCGATCCCCCGGAAGACTCCTTGGATTCTTTGGAGTCCTTGGCCTCTTTGGATTCCTTCGCTTCCTTGGGATCCTTCGAAGTGGCGTCCGAGTTTTTGCCCGCATAGTCCGTCACGTACCAGCCGGAGCCTTTGAATTGGATCGCCGGCGCGGCGGCCATGCGTTCCGCCCTGGCGCCGCATTTCGGGCATTTCTTGATTTCCGAAGCCGAAACCTTCTCGATTTTTTCAAACCGATGACCGCACTTGACGCATTTGTATTCGTACAGTGGCACGTTTTCTACCCTCGTTTCATCTCCGCCGAAATCTTATCACGTCCCGCAACGTCGCCCCATACGGCATATTCCGTGCGGCCGCGCGCATTGTGCTAGACTTTGTTGCGACGTCGAATTTTTCGCGCCGCACGGCCATGACACCCGCGCAAACCGAAAACTCCGGCCGTGGCTGCCTCTACCTGGTCGCCACGCCGATTGGCAACCTCGAAGACATCAGCCTCCGCGCCTTGCGCGTTCTCAAGGAAGCCAACCTGATCGCGTGCGAAGACACGCGCCAAACCCTAAAACTCCTTTCGCATTTCGACATTCACAAGCCTCTCGAAAGCTACCACGAGCACAATGAAATGACCCGCGCGGCGGAGCTGGTCTTGCGCATCGAGGAAGGCGCGCGCATCGCGCTGGTCAGCGACGCGGGCACGCCCGTCATCTCCGACCCGGGCCATCGCCTCGTTTCCCTGTGCCTGCGTCATAAACTGCCGGTCATTCCCATTCCCGGCCCTTCCGCAATCATCGCCGCTCTTGCCGCCTCCGGCATGCCCTCCGAGGAGTTCACTTTCATCGGTTTCCTTCCCGCGCGCCCCGCCGAACGCCGCCGCCATCTGCGTCAAGTCGCCGCCGAGCCGCGCACCTTGGTCCTTTATGAAGCGCCGCATCGCCTTTCCGCCGCGCTCGAAGACGCCCTCGAAATCCTCGGCAATCGCCACGCCGCCGTGGCCCGCGAGATCACCAAAGTCCACGAAGAGTTCCTTCACGGCCGCCTGGAGGAGATCATCGCTGCGCTCGCCAAAAAACCCGCGCGCGGCGAAATCACTCTGCTCATTGCGCCGCCGGAGCCGGCGTCCGCGCAAACATCTGTCACAGGAATAGAATCCGTCTCATTGGCCGACCGCGTCGCGGAAATCGAAACTGCTCAGGGTGTCGACCGCAAAGCCGCGCTCAAGCAAGCGGCCCGTGAATTCGGTCTGCCGAAGCGCGAGGCTTACAAACGCCTTCTCGCCGAAGAAAATTCTTGAGTTGGTTCTGCAAGGAAGGAACCTCGCCAATCACTACTGCCCCGGCCGAAACGCGCCGTCTCTGGCAGGTTGCTGAAAAAGGTCGAATCGTTTTGTGCGTCGCAGCTCTAGCTGCGACACCGCCCTCTTTTCATCTGGTATTTTAACCCCTGAAGGCTTTCACGCCCCCTGCGCATCGACGACGCCCACGAAAAACGCGTCCACGCGTTCCAGTACTTCCCCTGGACTGCGCGCCGAGTGCACTTCGTGGCGCAATTCCCCGCCATTCCTTACACCGTGCGTGAACCAGCACGCGAACTGCTTCATTTTTCCAATCGCATCCGGCAATTCCGCCGCAACCAGACTGCGGAAATATCCGGAAAGCAGCCGGTAACGATCCGCGTCGCTCGGCTCGTCGTAACCACCCGTCGCGAAATACTGTTCCATTTGCCGGAAGATCCACGGATTCGTCGCCGCCGTCCGCCCAATCATCACCGCGTCGCATCCTGTTTCCGCGACCATTCTCTGTGCATCCTGCGGAACGCGAATATCGCCGTTGCCCACCACCGGAATTTTCACCGCCTGCTTCACGCGCGCGATAATCGACCAGTCCGCCTGCCCCGAATACGCTTGCGTGCGCGTCCGCGGATGCACGGCAATGCCTTCCACTCCGATTCCCTCCGCCATGCGCGCCACTTCCACGGCGACGATGTTCGCGTCGTCCCATCCCGAGCGCATCTTGATCGTCATCGGAATTTTCACCGCCGCGCGCACCGCGCCCAGCACGCTCTCGAGCTGCTTCAAATCTTTCAGCAGACCCGACCCGCCGCACTTCACCACTTTTTTCGCCGGGCAGCCCAGATTGATGTCCACCTGGTCAAATCCGAGATCCTCGACCAGCGCCGCGGCCGCCGCCATCACTTCCGGATTCGCCCCGAACAGTTGCGCCGCAATCGGATGCTCATCCGGATCGAAGTAAAGATACCGCAGCGTTTTCGCGGCGCTGCGCGTCACGCCCTCGGCGCTCGTGAACTCCGTCATGATCAATCCGCATCCGCCCAGTCCTCGAATCACGCGGCGAAACACCGTGTCCGTGACGCCCGCCATCGGCGCCAACAGCGTGGCCGGACAAATCGAAAGATCGCGGATTTTCAATTCAGCGGGGAACATAAAGACTTACCGGGACGTCTTGTCGGCGTGAAGCAGCGTTGAGGAATCATCGTACGCGGATTCGTCAGTTGGGTTTGCGCGTGCCTTCAAAGCCGTGCTCTCCATCTGCGCAACCAACGCTTCCGCGGACCCGCCAAAGAAATTCTCGACCACCTGAGCGACGGCATGTGCCCGCGCATCTTCCTTGCTCAGGTGGGCGCGATACTTCCAGGCGCGCCCGGCGCGCTGGCGCTCGACGATTCCCTTCTGCGCTAGGCGATCCATGATCGTCATGATCGTCGTGTAGGCGCGCGGCCGGCGCGGCGCCAGAGATTCACGAATTTCGCGCACCGTGCCTTCGCCCAACAGCCACAACGCCGTCATGCAATCCAGTTCGAGCGGCGCAAGCTCCAGCAGCGATCGCCGCCGCGTAAACTGCCCGTTCACTTTCGCCCCTTGGGTGCCCGTGTCGCTCATCCAGTCTTTTTCGCCGCGTCCAGCGTCTTCGTTCCAAATCGTCCGCTGCTAGCTGGCGCTTCTCGGGCAGGCGACGCCGCTTTCGCTCTCGGCTCGGTCGGATTGAGATAGGCCCTGGCGTTCAGCAAATTGCGTCGCAAAGCGGGATTCCGCGTGCTCCACAGTTCATCCTCGGCCGTTTTTTCCAGCGTTTCGCGCATCGCGCCCATTTTTGAATCCAGATCGTCGAGATGATGCAACAGCACCGCTTCGCGCGTTGCGGGCAGCTTCGGCGACCCAAACTCATACTCCCCGTGGTGGCTGACGATCAAATGCTCAACCATCGCCGCGAGCGGCTTCGGAAAATCGGGAATCCCGTCGATCTTCCGCCGCACCATCCCGAGACCGATCACGATGTGCCCCAGCAGTTGCCCTTCCGTCGTGTATCCAATCGCGCGCGTGTAGCAAAGCTCCTGCGTCTTGCCAATATCGTGCAGCACGATGCCCGTAATCAGTAAATCGCCGTCAGCCTCCGGATAGTGTTCCGCGACGCGCTTGGCCAGCCCGCACAGGCTCACCATGTGCTCGAGTAATCCGCCCAGGTACGCGTGGTGCATCATCATCGCCGCGGGCGCGCGCTTCAGCTTCGCCGCGCACTCTGGATCGTCGATGAACGACTCCAATAATTTCCGCAGCCACGGATTCTGTACCCCCGCGACTTCCTCGCGCAATCGCGCGAACATCTTCTCCACATCGTGTTTCGTGTGCGGCAAGAAATCGTCGAGCGTGTACTCGCTTTCGGCGGCGATCAGAATATGCTCGAGCGTCAATTCCTTCTCATTGTTGTAGAGCTTCACGCGCCCGCGCACGCGCACGATGTCCTCGCACGCGAACGTTTCCAACAAGCCCGTATAGTTGTCCCACATTTTCGCTTCGATGGTTCCCGTGCGGTCGGCAAGAGCCACGCGCAGCCACGATTTCCCCGTCCTCGCTGAAGTGCGTATTTCCTTTTCGCGCACCAGAAAGACCGTCGTCACGGCCTGGCCGTCTTGCAGGTCCGCTATGAAGGCGGACTTCATTGGTCGTCGTTGTCCTTGGTTGCGTCGTCCTTTTGTTTTTTCTTTTTGCGTTTGCCTTCGTCCGGAGAATACTTCGTTTCCTGAATTACGCTGCTGCCTCCCACGCCGCCGGAGTCCGCATAACCCGCCTTCACGACGACATAGCTGTTCTTGCGCAGTTGCGTCAGGTACTTCCGCAGCGCCGGCTGTATTTTTTGCTCATACAGTGCGTTTTCTACTTCCTGTTCCACTTTGCTCAGGGGCTGCAATCCCGCGTTAAAATGTTGGTTCACACGCAGGATTTGGAGGCCATTCGTCGTGTGAATAATGTCCGTCAGGTCGCCTTTCTTCAGGCTGAACACGGCCTTCTCCAGATCGGGCGCCAGTTCGCCTCGCTTGAAAGTGCCCAACTCCCCCCCATCGCTCGAGGTCGGCCCCTCGGAGACCCGCTTCGCGATCTGGCCGAAGTCGTCACCGCTCTTCAGACGCTTCAGCACTCCCTCCGCCTTTTTCTGAATGGCGGCCACTTCCTCCGGCGTCTTGTTTTCCGTGCTGAAGAAAATCACAGACAGATCCACTTCCTCGGGCTTCACAAATTCATTCTTATGCGCGTCATAGTATTTCTGCACTTCGTCGCTGCCGATTCGTACCGTTGAGCCTACTTCCTGCGAAATCACCTTCTGCGTCAGAATGCTGTTCCGTAGCTGCGATTTGTAATCCTCCCAGCTCATTCCCTGCGATTCGACGGCCTTTTGCAGCGCGTCCATGCTCGGCAGCTTATTCTGCTGCCGCACCTGGTCCAGCCGCTTCACCACATCCGTCTCCACGCTGATATTCAAATCCTTGGCGCGCTGCACCAGCAGCGACTGGTCAATCAAGTCCCGCAGCAGATTCTTTTTTTCTTTCGCGACCATCTCGTTGACTTGTTCCGGCGTGCAGCCCTGGCAATCCTGCTTGGCTTCGCTGCGCAGCGAACCCTCGGCCTTCTCATAGTCCGACATCGTGATGATGTCATTGTTCACGCGCGCGATAATCTCTTCCACAATCGTTCCCTTGGCGCGAACAAATAGCGGAAGGGCAAACACCAATGCGAACCCACACAGGACCATCGACAGTTTTTTCATATAGCCTCGGATTCTATCGCTACGTTTGTAGTTCTAGCAACACGTTTCTCATCGCTTCCGCCATTCCTTCCGGCTGCCGCTTCCAGTCCACCCACAGCGTCCCGCTCGGATCCAGCCGCATATCCTTCCGCGAGCGGATAATTTTCACCAGTTTTTCCGGCCGCACCGAAGTTTCCTCATGCCAACGGATCGCCACCCGTTCGCCGCGCCGGTCAATCGACGCCACCGATAATTTTTCGGCCAGCGCTTTCAGCAGGGCATATTCCAGCAGATTTTCCACCGCGCGCGGCGGCTGCCCGAAACGATCCTTCAGTTCGGCCAGCACTTCCTGCCGTGATTCCTCGGTGGCAACACCGGCGATCCGCTTATAGACTCGCAGACGCGAGCTTTCATTTTCGATGTAGTCCCCCGGGATTCGGATGTCCAATCCCAGGTTAAGCGTCGCGCGACGTTCGCTCTGCACCACTTCGCCTTTGCGCTCGGAGACCGCACGCTCGAGCATCTGGCAATACAAATCGAATCCGACCGATTCAATGTGCCCGTGCTGTTCGCGCCCCAGAATGTTTCCCGCGCCGCGCAATTCCAAATCGAGCGCCGCAATGCGGAAACCCGCGCCCAGATCGCTAAATTCTTTCAACGCCGCGAGCCGCTGGCGCGCCAGCCCCGATAGCGTCGTCTCCGGCGGCACCAGCAGGTACGCATACGCGCGCTGATTCGAGCGTCCCACGCGCCCGCGAAGCTGATACAGTTCCGCCAGCCCAAATCGATCCGCGCGATTGATGACAATCGTGTTCGCCCGCGGAATATCCAGCCCGTTCTCGATGATCGTCGTCGCCACCAGCACGTCGGCCTCGTGACGTATAAATTTCATCATCACTTTGCTGAGTTCGCCCTCGCTCATCTGCCCATGGCCCACCACCACGCGCGCCTTCGGCACCAGCTCTTTCACCATCATGGCGAGCGACGCGATCGATTCCACGCGGTTGTGCACAAAAAACACCTGCCCGTCGCGCGCCATTTCATCGGTGATCGCCCGGCGAATCAGCGCCGTGTCGAACGGCGCCACCACCGTCTGAATCGCCAGCCGGTCCTTCGGCGGCGTCTCGATCACCGACATGTCGCGCAATCCCACAAGCGACATATGCAGCGTGCGCGGTATCGGCGTCGCGGACATCGTCAGCACGTCCACATTTTTGCGCATTTCCTTGATGCGCTCCTTGTGTCCCACGCCGAACCGCTGCTCCTCGTCCACAACCAGCAAGCCGAGGTCCTGAAATTTCACATCTTTCGACAGCAGCCGGTGCGTACCGATGACGATGTCGATTTTCCCGTCCTCCAGCTCCGCGAGAATCGTCTTCTGCTCGCGCGGATTCTGAAACCGGCTGAGCATCACGATGCGGATGGGAAACGCCGCGAAGCGCCGCCGAAAGGTATCGTTGTGCTGATATGCCAGGACGGTTGTCGGCGCGAGCACCGCGACCTGCTTCGAATCCGACACCGCCTTGAACGCCGCGCGCATCGCCACTTCCGTTTTTCCGTAACCCACGTCGCCGCACAGCAAACGATCCATCGGCTGCGCCCGCTCCAAATCGCGCTTCACATCTTCAATCGCGCGATCCTGATCCGTCGTTTCCTGAAACTCGAACGCGTCCTCGAATTCTTTTTGCCACGGCGTGTCCGTCGGGAACGCGTGCCCCTCCACCGATTTCCGCTCCGCATACAGCCGCAACAATTGCTGCGCCATGTCGCCAACCGATTTCCGCACGCGCGTCTTCCGCGCTTCCCACGCCTGCGAACCCAACCGGTCAAGCCGCGGCTCCACGCCGCC
>Ga0307373_10015800_pt1 | contig 10217 bp, 11 predicted proteins | sample OX2MG_FD_202534 | JGI IMG/M metagenome (GOLD analysis project Ga0307373, IMG submission 202534) | Soil microbial communities from Risofladan, Vaasa, Finland - OX-2 | ecosystem: Environmental > Terrestrial > Soil > Coastal area > Acid sulfate soil | place: Finland: Risofladan, Vaasa | collected...
AGACCAACGCTCTCAAGCCGGTTCTCTACTACCTGCCGTTCCACGTCGCCATTGCCGCGATCACCTGGCGAGACATCCATCGGCGTCCGGCGGGGAAGATCCGCGAGTCCAAGCGCCTCTGGCGCATCGCCAGCGCCGTCAACACCCTGGGCGCCGCTGGCTACTGGCTCGCCGCCCGACGGCTGGCCTCATGCGAGTAGGCGCCGGTCGCTGCCATCCTGGGCTGGGCCAACTCGCGCGCGCGCCCCTAGGCTCGCAGCGAAGAGCGGCGATGTTCCCCGATAGGTGACCCGGTCCAGCCCCAGCTCCCAGGAGGGTGCGGCCGGTGGGCTCATCCCGCCCGCGGAACCGATTCCTGACCGTGGAGGCGTCGGCGAAGCAAGCTCGAGGCGGGAGATGAGCGAAGCGGGCGTCGCGCAATCCGGAGCGTCTCCCGCCCTCGCGACGGTCAGGGCGCTCACGGGACGGTCCGGGCGTGCGGTTCGTCGCCCGGTTTCGAGCCCGGTCGCCCGGCTCGGTGGCACCAGCCCACCGGAGGAAGCGAGCGTCACCACACCGAGTTGGGCACGTGCTCCCGCATCGTCGCGTCCGCCGTCACCCAGGCGGCCCCGGTGACCAGGGCCTGGACGGCGATGAGCCGGTCGAAGGGATCACGCGTCCACTGCTGCGCGTGTGCTTCGCCGACCACCGCCCGGAACGGGGCATCGTCGATGGCGAGCCCGAGCTGGTCCTTGAGACTCGCCACGATGGCTGGGCCGTCAACCGAGAGACGGCCGATCTGCTTGAGGTAGGTGAGCTCCAAGATGACCATCGGTGACACAGTCAGTGCGTCTCGGCCGATCATCCTTCCGGCCAGATCGCTCATGAGGTCGAGGCGCGGAAGGTAGAGCCAGATGACGACATGGGTATCGAGCTGGATCAGGGGCGCCACACCTCCGCCCAGTTCACGTGGACGAGGTCCGCCGGGTCCCCGGTGACGGCGCCCGGGTGGCTGTCGAGTCGGTCCAGCGGTGACCGATGGTCGACGGCGACGATGCGCACCGCCGCCCGTTGCGCTCGACCTCAACCGGCTGTCCGGTGCGCAGCACCTCGTCGAGGACCCGGTAGATGTCGGCACGAAGCCGTGATGCGCTCAGAGGCACGTACGCACTGTGGCATGATCGACGTACGTACGAAGCTGGCCGCTCAGTCTCGGCCGCCGCCTCAAGTCCACCGCCCCCTGCACGCCGGCCAGCCACCGGACGGGTCACCTATGGTGCGGTCGACTCCGGGCGGTGGAGCCGGCGGGGATCGAACCCGCGACCTCTTCCATGCCAAGGAAGCGCAGAGTCGGCCCTGGTCCTCGACTTCGAATCCCGTCGGAGGCGACAGGCTGCGCACATCCCTCTCGCATCCGCTCCGGAGCGCTGGAATCCGCTCCGCCCGGCGTCGCAACGTTCCGCCTGCCCACCCGGGACGGCTCAGGGTTGGAGGCCCGCTCGCTGCCTCGGGGGAAACACCCTGGCAGGCGGAACCTTCATGCTCGCACGCTGCTATGCTATCATTAGATATCATCCTGGGAGGGCTCCCATGCCCGACGTTCTCATCCGCGACGTCCCCGCGGAGGACCTCGCCGCCGTGGAGGCCCGCGCGAGCAAGCTCGGCCTGTCCCGCAATGAGTTCCTGCGTCGGCAGCTTCACCGGGAGGCGCGCCAGGCGACCCGCCCCGTCGAGGTGGGCGACTTCGAGTCACTTGCGATGCTGTTCGCTGACCTCTCCGACCCGGACGTTATGTCACGAGCGTGGTCTTCGCCGATCGATGAACCCTTGGAATGACCACTCAGTCATGGATAATCGACAAGTCGGCGCTCGTCCGCTTGAATCGCACGGACCGTCCGGACGAGTGGGCGCGGAGGATCGATCGCGGCCTCGTCCGGATCACCACCGTCACCCTCCTCGAGGTGGGCTATTCCGCGCGCTCGGCGGACGCGCTGCGGACGGGCCTAATTCGACCGCCGATCGCCTCCATGCCAGTCGAGTACCTGACCCCCGCAATCGAGGACCGTGCTGCTCAGGTGCAGGCACAACTCGCCGATCGCGGCCAGCATCGCGGACCGTCGATCCCCGACCTCATCATCGCAGCTGTCGCCGAGCTCTCCGGTTTCACTGTGCTCCACTGCGACAAGGACTTTGAGCTCATCGCCAACATCACGCACCAGCCCCTCGAGCGACTTGCGCTCGTTCGGGCCTGACCTCCCACGCCCAACGCCTGGACCGCGGCACGCAACTCTCCGTCCCGGACCCTCCCCCCGCTCTGCGTATTGCGCCGGATCGCGGAGCCGCTCACACCACATCCCACCGAAGCTCGCCCGGTGTGCCGCTCGCAGTCGCCTCGCGGCGATGACGGGGACAGCACCGCATCGCGAGCCGCCACGGTGGATCCACTCCAGCACCGCGACGGCGAGGCCGATGGATCGGCGGCCCGCTCCCCCGGCGGGCGCCGGCGCGGGCCTTGGATCGGCCAGTGCGGCTTTGCCGCAATGGTGCTATACTGCAGCCATGGGTGAAACGTTCCTCAGCGTCCAGAGCCGCGGGACCGTCGCGCTGCCGCCGAAGGTGCGGCGACGCCTGCATCTCGACCGGCCCGGCGCCCAGGTCCGGATGGTCGAGCGGCCTGATGGGGTGATCGAGTTGCACCCGGTCATTCCGGTTCCCAGTGATCAGGCGTGGTTCTGGACCGAGCGCTGGCAGCGGATGGAGCGCGAGGCCGACGCTGATGTCGCGGCTGGCGGGGTGGTCGTCGCGGAGGGTCCCGACACCTTTCTCGCCGGACTCGATTCGTGACGTTCGAGCGAACTGAGCGCTTCAAGGCTGACTGGAAGCGCCTCACCGACACCGAGCGCTCGCTGTTCCGCACTGCGGTCCACCGCTTCCACGACGCCGCCGTCACCCACCGGCACGATCCACGCACCGGTTGGGCCGCCGGCTTGCGGGTCAAGCCCGTCCAGGGAGCCCCGGGCATCTGGGAGATGACCTGGTCGTTTTCGGGCCCCGATGGCCGCGCGACGTTCGAGTGGGGGGATCTTGCCGGTGAGCCCGCCATCCGCTGGCGCCGAATCGCCGGACACGAGGTCTTCCGCCAACCTTGACCTTCGGGACCGCGGCTATCGCTCACCAAAGCACCCGATGGTGGAGCCGGCGGGAATCGAACCCGCGACCTCTTCCATGCCAAGGAAGCGCGCTCCCGCTGCGCCACGGCCCCATGCCCCCCGCGGCCCCTCCGACCAACGTGGCGCGGGTTCCGGCCAAGCGTAGCAGACGACCCCGGGCTGGTCGGTGCCCGAACGGCCCAGGGCTCCGCCTCAGGACCGCCCCCGGAACGCCTCCGCCAGGCGGTCCCGGGTGACGTCGAGGTGCTCCGGGACCACCTTGACGTCGGCCAGGACCGGCATGAAGTTGGTGTCGCCGGCCCAGCGGGGCACCAGGTGGACGTGGAGGTGGCCCTCGAAGCCAGCGCCGGCCACCCGGCCCTGGTTCCAGCCGCCGTTGAAGCCGTCGCATCGGAGGGTCTCGGCCACCACCCGGGTGGCGAGCTGGACCTCAGCCGCCACCGCCCCCCAGGCACTGACGTCCATCTGGGCGAGGTCGCCACCGTGGCCGTAGGCGGCGACCATCAGATGGCCCGGGTTGTACGGATAGCAGTTGAGGAGGGTGAAGGCGCCCTCGGCGCGGTGGACGATCAGCCGGTCGCGGTCCTCCCCGGCCTCCTCGCCGGGCACGCAGAAGATGCAGGCCGGAGGGGTCGGCCCGGCCGCCGCGCCGATGTAGCTCATCCGCCACGGCGCCCAGAGGTGGTCCATCGCCCCCAAGTCTGGCAGGCCGTGCGGGTCCGCCCGCGCCCGTGGCCGCGTCCGGCCCTTCCGTCAGTCACCCGACGGACGACGCCGGAGCCGCCAGCCGAGTTTGACGGCTCGCAGGACCGGAGGGTAGACTACGGCGGACGCGGGATCGGCCGGAGACGGCCGAAATTCCGCTTGCCAGGCGGTCGCCCCCGGGCGGCCCGACAGAGGTCTTCCGTCTTCCCATGGGCTCGGTGATCAAGAAGCGGCGCAAGAAGATGCGCAAGCACAAGCACAAGAAGATGCTCAAGAAGACCCGCTGGCAGCGCCGCAGCACCTGAGCCCGGCCACCCCCCCAGCGGCGGTCCATCGGCTGGGGCCTCGCCCGGGAGGCGCAGCGGTCCGATGCCGCTCGGCCCTGCCTATACTCGGGGTTCCACGGGGCGATAGCTCAGCTGGGAGAGCGCTGCCCTCGCACGGCAGAGGTCAGGGGTTCAAGTCCCCTTCGCTCCACAGCCCCCTCGGACGCGCGGTGGGGGGGGCCGCCCGGCTGCCGGCGAACGCCGGCAGCCGCTGGGCTCAGTAGTCCTCGTCGGTGAGGTCGGCGAAGTAGGCGGAGGCGGCGTGGTCCAGGAGCTCCTTGGAGAGCTCAGGCTGGACCCCGAAGTAGTTGGCCCCGTGGATGAGGTGGTCGACGAGGTCACGGGGGTGGCAACCGTGGAGGGTGCGCCCCTGCTTGCGGTAGTGCTCCTCGATCAGGTACGTCACCATGTCGTCGTCGTAGTCGAGCCGCCGGCTGGCACACATGCGGCGGAAGATCTCGCGGTACTCGGCCTCGCTGGGGTTGGGGACCTTGACCTTGTAGCGGACCCGGCGCAGGAAGGCCTCGTCGACCAGCTCTCGGGGCTGGATGTTGGTGGAGAGCATCAGGATCTCGGTGAACGGCACCGCCACCGTGGTCCCGGCCCGGGCGATGTTGAGAAAGTCGTAGCCGGCCTCCAGGGGGACGATCAGGCGGTTGAGCAGGTCCCGCGGCGAGATCGACTGCCGGCCGAAGTCGTCGATGAGGAAGAGGCCGCCGTTGGCCTTGAGCTGGAGGGGCGCCTCGTAGAAGCGCATCCGGGAGTCGAAACCGAGCTCCAGCTCCCGGCCGTTGAGCTCGCCGCCCGCCCGCACCACCGGTCGGTGGCAGAGCATCCACCGTGTGTCGTGGGCGGGGAGCGCCCACTCCACCGGGTGGTGGTGGACGGGGTCGAACAGGCGGATCACCTCACCGTGGACGTAGAGGGCATGGGGCACGAAGATCGGGTCTCCGAGCAGGCCCGCGCAGGCGTCGGCGATGGTGGTCTTGCCGTTGCCGGGAGGGCCGTAGAGGAAGATCGCCTGGCGGGCGCTGAGCCCGGGGCCGAGCCGCTGGTAGACGCTGGGCGCGAGCACCAGGTGCTCCAGCGCCTGACGCAGCATCGGGTGGGTGATGGTGGGGGTGTACTGGCTCTGGTGGCGGACCACCGCGATGTAGACGTCCAGCGGCACCGGCGCCGGGCCGGCGTACTGGCTCAGCTCCAGGACCTCGCGGGCCCGCTCCCGGCCGGCCTCGGTGATGAGGTACTGGAGGCCCTCGGCGAACGCTTCGTGGTCGCCCACCGTCCCGCGCACCCCGGTGGTGCCGCAGTAGCCCTCGTTGCTGAGGCTCTTCAGCACCTCGCCGGCCATCACCCAGGGCAGGCAGACGTGGCGGGCCAGGTCGCGACCGAGCATGCCGCCGTTGAAGTAGAGGACCTTGAGGACCAGGTCGTTGACGAACGAGAAGGGCAGCCCCGTCTCCTGGGCGCTCTGCGGGATCGGGGGGAACCCGACCTGAGGCTGAGGGACGGTGGCGGAGACGGGGATCGCTGACATCTGCTGACGACTTCCCATGGGGGCGGCGCTGACCGCCCGGCTGCCCTGTCGCCCGTAGGGATACCAAGTCTTGGAGCCCTCGCAGCCGGCCGCTGCCGGTCGGTTGCCGGCTCGTAAAAGGGCGGGACACAGTCGTCACGCAGCGTCACGTCGTCCGCGGGCCGTGAGCGGCGGGGGCCGCCCGACGGCCCCGGACCGGCAGGGCGGCCCCCACCTTGCGACCGGCAGACCGCAGCCCGCACCCTGCCATAATGCCGCCCGGTCCCGCCGGCTGGGCGCGACCCCCGGACCGCCTCCACCTCGGGCGGGCGGCCGAGGCCTGACCGCGCGGCACGGCCGCCGAACCCGGAGCCCATGCGCGAACGACTGCAGGCCGAGACGGCGGCGCGGAGGAGGCCGGTGCGGGCGGGCCTGCGCCGGCCGGGGTCGCCGTCCCGGGGGAAGCCGGTCCCGCGCCACCGGGCCCTGCGACTGATCGGCTGGCTGGCCGGGATGGCGGTGCTGCTCGGGGTGATCGCGGTCGCTGGCGCCGCCATGGTCTACGCCTCCTACGAGGCCGGGCTGCCGCGGGTGGCGGGACTCCTGCGGATGGGGCCGCCGCGGGACAGCTACCTCTACTCCCAGGACGGGGTCCTGCTGGCGGTCCTGCACCAGCCGGGGGTCCACCACATCCACGTCCCCCTGCGGGCGATCAGCCGGTATGCGGTGGAGGCCACCGTCGCCGTCGAGGACCGCCACTTCTACCAGACCGGCAACGCCGTGGTGGGGGGCACCGACCTTCCCCGCCTGATCGAGGCCGGCCTCCACGACGTGCTCAACCGGCACAGCCTCCAGGGCGCCAGCACCATCCCCGAGCTCCTCGCCAAGATCTCCTTCCTGTCCGACAACCAGTCGCTCTCGTACAAGGTGCGCGAGCTCCTCCTCGGGGCCCAGATCTCGCAGCGCTTCACCCGCAACCAGATCATGCAGATGTACCTCAACCGGATCGACTTCGGGAACCAGTCGATCGGCATCGGCACCGCCGCCGAGCTCTACTTCCACATCCCCGCCAGCCGCCTGGACCTCGCCCAGGCGAGCATGCTGGCCGGGGTGCCCAACGCCCCCACCCTGTTCGACCCGCTCAACTACGTCGGGGGCCACGGCCCCAACTACGCCAAGCAGCGCCAGCAGGTGGTGCTGGAGGCGATGGTGGCCAACCACTACATCTCGGCGGCGCAGTCGGCGCGCGCCTTCGCCGAGCCCCTCACCTACCACAGCTGGCAGGACAGCGAGCCCCACCGGGCGCCCGACTTCGTCGCCTACGCGGTGAGCCAGCTGCGCCAGCAGTTCGGGGAGGCGTATCTCAACCCCGGTGGCTGGACCATCGTCACCTCGCTCGACCTCCACGACCAGCTGCTCGCCCAGGGGGTGCTCCAGAACCGGGCCACCCGAGCCCAGCTCGCCTCCGGGTTCAACATCCGCGACTCGGCGCTGGTCTCCCTCGACCCCCGCGACGGCGAGGTGCTGGCGATGGTGGGGACCAACAACGACAACGGGCCCTGGGGGCAGATCAACATGACCACCACCCCGCGGCGGCCCGGGTCCACCTTCAAGCTCTTCACCTACACCGCCGCGATCGCCTCCGGCGAGTTCACCATGACCACCCCGGTGCTGGACGCCCCCATCGACATCAATGGATACAGCCCCCACAACTACGACTTCACCTACCACGGAATCTGCCCGGTGCAGCGGTGCCTGGGCGACTCCTTCAACATCCCCGCGGTCAAGGTGGAGATGGCGCTGGGGCTGCCGGTGGTGGCGAGCATGGCGGAGCGGATGGGGGTCACCTCGCTGCTGCAGCCCGGCAACAGCTACGGGCCGGCGCTCACCCTGGGCGGCCTCGGCCAGGGCATCACCGAGCTCCAGCTCGCCACCGGCGCCTCGGTGCTCGCCAGCGGCGGCGTCCTGCACCAGCCCACCGCGATCCTGAGGGTGGTGAGCGACGGCCGGCCCCTCTACCAGTACGACCCCGCCCAGAACTCGGTCCAGGTGGTCTCACCGGCGGTCGCCTACATCATGAACGAGATGCTGTCCAACAACCAGAACCGCATCCAGGAGTTCGGCCTCTACAGCCACCTCACCCTCACCGGGCGCAAGGTGGCGGCCAAGACCGGCACCACCGACCTGCAGACCGCCAGCGGCGCCTACAGCCCCGACATCGAGGACAACTGGACGGTGGGGTGGACCCCCCAGCTCCTCACCGCCCTGTGGGTCGGCAACCCCGACGGGGCGCCGTTGGCGGGGGTCACCTCCGGGATCACCGGCGCCGCCCCGCTCTGGCAGTCGTTCATGCAGGTGGCGCTGCAGGGCCGAACCCACCTCTGGTACCACAAGCCCGGCGACGTGGTCCAGGTCGGCTACGGCTCGGGAGCCGACTTCTACCTGCCCAGCACCCTGGCCACCGCCTACGCCGACTACCCCTGCCCCACCGCCTATCTCAGCGATTGGAACGGCGTCTGTCCACCGGCGGGGTCGGCGGGGTGACGCCGAGGGGGGCCGCCCCGAGCGCCTGACCGCGGCCGCTCGGCGGGGCGGGTGCCGCCCGCCCGCGCCCGCGCGGCCGGGGTGCCGGCCTCAGCCGTCGGGCACCGCCGGGGCGGCCGGCCGGGGGGCGCGGGGCCGCACCGCCCGAGCCGGCCCCCACAGGCCCTCCAGGTCGTAGTAGGCGCGCTCACCGGGGACGAAGACATGGCCGATGACACTGTCGAAGTCGAGGCAGGCCCAGGAGCCCTCCTCCTGCCCAGTCGTGGACAGCGGGGAGATCCGCTGCCGCCGCGCCTCCTCCAGGATGGCATCGGCGATCGCGCGCACCTGGCGGTCGGTGTCGCCCTCGCAGATGACGAAGTAGTCGGCGATGGCGGTGCGGCCCCTGACATCGATGCGCACCACCTCGCGCGCCTTGCGGTCGAGGGCGGCGTCGGCGATGAGCCGGCTGAGCTGCAGGGGCGTCACGGGCCGCGATTATCCCACCCGACCGGGCTCCGATCGGGACCGGGGCAGCGCGGGCCCCTTTCCGCCCGGGGCCCGGTACCACCCGCGCGCGGCGATGTGGGCGGCGACCGGCGGTGGCAGGACGTCGTCGCAGGCGTCACCGCGGGCCAGCCGTGCCCGCACCTGGGTGGCGCTGATGGCGGGGACCGCGATCGCGGCCCGCTCCCATCCGCCCGGGACCAGGATCCCGGCGAGCGCACCCGGGTCGAGGGGGGCGACCCCAGGGCGGTCGTAGAGGAGGAATCGGACCCGGCGCGCCAGCTCGCCTGCCCGCTCCCACCCCGCCAGGCTGCGGGCGGCGTCCGCGCCCAGGGCCAGCCAGAATCGGGTGTCCGGGTCGCGCCCCTGCAGGTCGGCGACGGTGTCCACCGTGTAGGAGACCCCGCCGCGCACCACCTCGCGGTCGCAGGCGAGCAGACCGGGCTCGGCGGTGACCGCCAGCCGCACCAGCTCCAGGCGATCGGCGGCGGAGGCCACCGGCGGACGGCGGTGGGGCGGGACGGCGCTGGGCACCAGCCAGGCGGCGGCGGCGCCGACGGCCGCCCGCAGCGCCCCGGCGGCGACCACGTGGCCGTCGTGAACCGGGTCGAAGGTGCCGCCCAGGAGCACCACCTCCCTGCCCACCTCAGCCCCCCGCGCCCGGGTCGGGGTCCGGCACGAAGGTGAACGCCTGGTCGCCGATCTGGACGGTGTCGCCCGAGACCGCACCCAGCCGTCGCAGCTCCGCCTCCACCCCGGCACGTCGCAGTCGGCGCTGGAGCCGCAGCGTCCCCTCGGCGTCGTCGAGGTCGGTCATGACGACGGCCCGGACCAGGGCCGGGTCCGTCACCACGAAGCCAAGGTCGCTCCGGTGGACGACCGCGGCCGCCCCCCGGGCCGGCGGCCCCTGGTAGAGGCGGAAGGTCGGCTGGCCATCCGGGGCGGCCGCCCGGCGCGCCCCGCGCCGGCTGCGCGCGCTCACCTCCGGACCCACCGCCGACGCCGCTGCCGCGGCGGGGCCGGTGGCCCCCGCCGCGCCGTCGCCAGCCACCACCGCTCCCGCCGCACCCAGGAGGTCGGCGCAGCCGGCCCCGGTCCGGGCGGACACGGCGTGGGGGGCGGGAGCCTGCGGAAAGGCCCGCGCCATTCCCCGGCGCAGGGCCCCGAGCTCCGCTCCGGTGACGGCGTCGACCTTGCTGAGGGCGAGCAGGCGGGGCTTGGCGGCCAGCTCGGGGCTGTGGGCGGCCAGCTCCGAGGCGACCGCGCGGGCACCGCCCACGGCCTCCTCCAGGGGGAGGGTGGCATCGACGAGGTGGACCAGCACCCGGGTCCGCTCCAGGTGGCGCAGGAAGGCGATCCCCAGTCCGAGCCCCTCGTGCGCGCCCTCGATCAGCCCGGGGACGTCGGCCACCACGATCGCACGGCCGCCCGCGAGCTCGGCCACCCCGAGGTTGGGGCTGAGGGTGGTGAAGGGGTAGTCCCCGATCTTGG
>Ga0307373_10015806_pt1 | contig 10215 bp, 8 predicted proteins | sample OX2MG_FD_202534 | JGI IMG/M metagenome (GOLD analysis project Ga0307373, IMG submission 202534) | Soil microbial communities from Risofladan, Vaasa, Finland - OX-2 | ecosystem: Environmental > Terrestrial > Soil > Coastal area > Acid sulfate soil | place: Finland: Risofladan, Vaasa | collected...
GCGACCACGAGCGCGTCGCGCGCACGATCTCGGTCGTCGTGCGCTACGACGACTTCACCGGCGTGACGAGGGCGCAGACCTTGCCCTTCGGGATCGACGATGAAGAGGCCGTGGCCGCGATCGCTGAAGCCCTGGTGGCGACCATCGATCTCGACCAGGCGGTGCGGTTGGTGGGGGTGCACGCGTCGGGGTTCATCTCGCCAGACCGCAACGCCCTGCAGCTCTCGTTCGGTCTCGCGGGTGATGAAGCCGACCTACGCCAGCGCGCGACCCAGCGCTCCCTCGAGCGTCAGGTCAGTCGCGAGTCACTGCGCGAGGCGGTCGACGAAGTGCGTCGGCGCTTCGGGCAAACGGCAGTCGCCCAGGGCAGCGACCTTTCGACCGAGGGGGTCGAGATCGCGGGTCAGCGCGGCAAGACGATGTTCGGGCCCGAGTGGCGGCGCGGTCCGAGTCCGGGAGGACGGTGAGCGCCTAGGAGGCGCGTACCGTGACGAGTGTCCCGATGGGGGTGTAGGGCCAGACGTACTTCGCGTCGGTCATCGTCATCTCGACGCAGCCGAGGCTCTGGGGCCAGCCGTAGGTGGAGCGGTAGAACTGGTGCAGCGCGTCGCCGCCGTGGAAGTACGACACCCAGGTCACCGGGTCGGCGTAGTAGCTGCCGTCGGGGTTGTAGCCCGTCATGATCTGGTTCACGTAGCGCAGGTAGACCGGGTACGTTCCGGTCCCTGTCGGATCGATGGAGATGCCGGTGTTGACGAGCGCGTGGTACTTCGCGACTCCGGCGACGTAGAGGGTGAGGTTCTCGGGTGAGCCCTCGCTGACGTCGACGAAGTCGTAGGGGCGCGGATTGATCTGGTGGGTCGCCACCGCGGCGAGCAGCGCGTTCCAGGTGGCGGCGTCGGCCACGCCAGTGGTCGACAGGTGGTGCACGTCCTGGAAGGACATGAGGGCACCGGTGGTGATGACACCGGCCTGGCCCGCACGCCACTGGGTGGTGAGCTCCGCGGGCAGGTGGGGATAAGCCCAGGAAAAGTTTCCGGCGGTGGGCTGGGTGGGGTCGGTTGGCGTCACCGACGGGGTGAAGGTGACGGGCAGGTAGTGAATTTCGGCGAGAAGTTGCTGCTCCCACACGGTGGTGGCGGCCTGCGCGGTGACGTGGGGGCGCACCGCGACGAAGGTGCAGCGCTGAGCGCAGCGAACTCGGGTGGGAACGCTCAACACATAACGCGCGAGGGGCTGAATGCGGCCGGTCACGACCGCCTGAACCGCGTCGGGCGCGATCTGTTGCCACGCGGTCGTGATCGCGGGCCGTACGGCGAGGCGCGGCATGGCGCTGGCGTGTACCGGCGCGTTGAAATGGAGCCGCAGGACGGGCATGGACGCGGTGATGGTCGAGCTCGCCGAGCTGGTCACGGTCAGCGCGCTGGTCGCTTGCGCCCCGAGGCTCGGCACCACGGATGCGGCGACCACCACGAGTCCCAGGACGACCGCGCGACGTCGCTTCACCTCTCCAGGGTAACGGCGTGCGGGAGGCAAGTTGGCTCGCCGTAGGCTTCGAGTCGGGAGGCCGCCGTGGACACCACCAAGACCGTCGTGACCGTGCTGCTCGTCATGGCGGTCGTCGTCGTGATCGTCTCACTCGTGGCCTTCGTCGTGTCGATCTTTCGCGTCATCGTCGAGCTGGCCGTCCTCGTCGCCCTCGGCTGGTTGGCCTGGCACCTCTTCATCCGAAATAGGAGCCCCAAAGCGCCCCAGTAGGATGGACGGTTCAGGCGGCGTGGCCGAGTGGTTAGGCAGGGGCCTGCAAAGCCCCGTACTCCGGTTCGAATCCGGACGCCGCCTCCATCGGTCGTGGCGTGGCGCATGGCCGTTGTCTCAACGGACCTCTCTGTGAGTTCGGTGTCAATTACCAGTGATGTCTCTGTCACCAGATAATCGCTTGACACGCGGACCTATGGGCGGCTAAACCCGAATCGAGTCACAAACTTGATGCGGGGAGCGTTACGGGGTTTCGGCTTGCGCTGGTTATGCGGTAGCCGCCTCGAGACGGTTCCTACGACCGATAGGGAGAGCGTTATGCGTTTGCCATTCTTGCGGATTCTTGCTGTCATGGCGCTGGGGGGAGGCTTGCTGATCGCGACGAGTTCCTCCGCGATCGGTTCATCCAATGTGAATCCTTCGGTCACGGGGGTGACGCCGTCGAGCCTGGGGACCTTCTCCCCGACGTTCGTCGGATCGGCGGCGACGGGCTGCGAGTCGGGCTGTGACCTGCTCACGGGTCCGAACGTCGTGCCCGCGGTGTCGAGCACGTTGTCCGCGCCAGTGGTTGGACATCCAGACCACCTCATTACGGCCACCGGTGGCCCGGACACGCCCCAGGTGATCCCGTTCCGCAGCCTCAAGAAGCACGGCGGCGGGGGTGTGGCTCCGCCCAGCGTGACGTGCCAGTCGTCGGGCGGCTGCTCACCAGCGAACCCGACTACCGGAGGTGCCGTGGGCGTTAAAGGCCTCAACGCGGTCGACAGTGCCACCGCGAACGTCAACGCGGGTGGCCCCGGCCTCGACATCGAGCCGTCCGACCAGGGCCTGTGCGCGGGCAACGGCTACGTCGTCGAGTCCGACAACATCGGCGAGATCCAGATCTTCAACACGGGACTCAACCGAGTCGGTTCGGTGGTCTCTCTCGACTCGGTCATGGGTCTGAGCGGCTTGAGCGGATCGGACGGAAAGGGCTGGAGCAGCGGCGGCGACATCTCGTGCGTCTACGATCCGAGCAACGGTGGTCACTGGTTCATCACCGAGATCGTCTCGGCCTCGACTGAGGCGGGCACGAGCACTACGGGACCCGGCCCCTTCGGCGGCTGCTTCGCCGGAGTGCCGAACACGTGCTACGAGGGAATCGCGGTGAGCCAAACTAACGACCCCTTCGGCGCGTACAACGTCTACTTCCTCAACGCGAACTACAATCCGTCCGAGTCAACTGGGCCCGGACCGGGCGGGACACTCCTCAACGACTTCGCCAAGATCGCGACGTCCCAGGACGCGTTCCTGATCTTCTACGACGAGTTCCCGCTCTACGGCGGCTTCAACGGCGCCCAGGAGTTTGCGTTCAACAAGACTGCGATGGAGACGGGCCTGGCCCCGACCGACCCGTCCTTCAATGTGGCCATCGAGAACATGGGCACCATCAACACCCCTGACGGCACGTGCAACGTCGGCCAAGGGCCGGGACCGTGCTGGTACTCGGTGATACCGGTGGAACCGCCCGACGCGAGCCAGTGGGACAACAGTTTCGGCGGCTCGGCATTCATGCTGGCGGCGCTGGACTTCAACGGCCTCGGGGACTCGCGGGTCGCCGCCTTCGACTGGACCGGGCTGAGTGACCTCGCCAGCTCCGGGTGCTCGTCGTGCAGCGGAATCCAGTTCGGCGGCACGCTGTTCAAGGGGACCGAGTTCTACTACGGTGAAGGCACCAACGCCTTCAACGGAGCGCAGAAGGTCGGCCCGATTCCGTTGGGCTCGGAGTGCCAGTACGCGGGGCTGCTCGCGGGTAAGACCCATGGCAACCCCAACAAGGGCGGGCTCGCTACCTGCCCCGAGGGCCCGATCGCGACCAACGGTGACAACTTCACGCAGGCGTCCCAGGCCAACGGAGAGCTCTGGAGTTCGCTCAGCACCGCGGTGGTCCAGAACTACAACGGGCTGGCCCAGAACTCCGAGGTGCACCAGGGCGTCGCGTGGTGGGAGATCGGGACGTCGGCGTTTGACTCCGGCCGGTCGCTGACACTCGACGGCCAGGGCTACGTGTCAGCGACGCACGAGGACCTCGAGATGTCCTCGGTCGCCGCGGGCGACAATGGCTCGGTGCTCTTGGACTTCACGCTCTCGGGTAACGGTGGACTGCACAACGCGGACGGCGGCGGGTACTTCCCGAGTACCGCCTGGACGTCGCTGTCCGGCGGGACGACGGGGGTCATCCACGTCGCCGACCTGGGCCAGGCTCCCCAGGACGGGTTCTCCGAGTACCAGGGGTACTCGGGCAACGCGACCAATCCGCAAACCCGGCCGCGCTGGGGTGACTACAGTGCGGCGGTCTGGTACAACGGCGCGTTCTACTTCGCCGGAGAGTACATCCAGTACCCGAACTGCAGCGGCTCGGCCTTCCAGCCGGCCATCGGCACCTGCGGCGGCACGCGCGACTTCTACGCGAACTGGGGCACGTCGGTCAACTCCGTTTCGTACTAACTAGCGTTCGACAGGCCCCGGGCGCCGACGGCGTCCGGGGCCTGTCGCATCATGCCCGTGTCGCGACGGACTGGCCACGTGTGGTCGGCGCGTGCGTCATCTCCTGTCGGTCGCGAGTCGTTGACATCGCTGTCGATGATGCGCACACTGCGGGCACCACATGTTCACTCTGTCTGGACCACGGAGAGACAAGAATCTTCACGGAATGCGCCAAGGGCGACGAGTGTGAGAGTTGTCCGTGATTTGCCTATGAGCCTGCGAGGCGATGGAAGGCTGGAGGCACAAGGAACCAACATCGAGGAGATCGAAAAATGTTTCGGAACCTAGGAAAGTTTGCAGTGTGGGTCGCCGTCGCCCTCATCACCACGACGGTCGGTATCGCCGCAGCCGCCGTGGTGTCCCACAACGGTTCGACGCCTGCGTCGCTGTCGGCTCATGACGATACGACGACGACGGTTGCCCCAACTACGACGACGACCGCCAACATGGGTATCACGACGACCACGGAAGTGCGACTAACCCCCGTCACCACCGGTGACGACGACCAGGGTGGGCCGACCAACGTGACGACCAGCACGCAGGTGACCGACGACGACAACCAGCAGGGTGACGACAATCAGCAGGGTGACGACCAGGGCGGATCGACCAGCGTCACGACTAGCACGCAGGTGGCCGACGACAACAACCAGCAAGGTGGCGACACCGGGGATACTGTGTCCGGCTCGGTCGGTGTCACGCTCAACGTCGGCGGTGACAACTAAATCACCACCTCCGTCTAGGCGGATACGGCGAGGGCCTGCTCGAAGTCCCGGATAAGGTCCTCTTTCGCCTCAATGCCGACGGAGAGCCGAATGAGTGCATCGCTGACGCCGCGGTGCCCGGTGTCCCCGTACTGGCGCTGGTCGGTCCACATGGCCGCTGGGCGATTCGCGATGGAGTGAACGGAGCCCAGGCTCGCCGCGCGCGAGGTGAGTCGCAGGGCGTCGAGCAACTGGTCCGCCCGTTCGGCACCCCCGGCGACGGTGAAGGAGAGAACGCCACTGGACCCGGTCATCTGTCGCCGCGCCAGCTTGTACTGCGGGTGCGTCTCTAGTCCGGGGTAGTGGACGTCATTCACGTCGGGGTGTGCCTCGAGCGCCCGGGCGACCGCCAGTGCATTCTCGTTGTGTCGACTCATCCGAACGTCCAAGGTCCGGATTCCGCGTAGCAAGAGCCATGCGTCGATCGGCCCGAGGACTGATCCCATCGCGAGGTGCGTGCGCCAGACGCGCTCGATCACGTCCGCGCCTCCGGCGATGACGCCCGCCGACACGTCCGAGTGGCCACCGAGGAACTTGGTCGCGCTGTGCCAGACGAGGTCGGCGTCATGGTCCAGGGGCCGTTGATTGATGGGTGTGGCAATCGTGTTGTCCACGGCCACCAGCGAGTCATTGGCGTGCGCGATGTCGGCAAATGCTCGGATGTCGGTGATATCGAGCAGGGGATTGCTGGGCGTCTCTAAGAGTACGAGTCGGGTCTCGGGTCGTAGGGCGCCAATGAGCGACGCGGTCTCGGTCTGGCTGATCGTGCTCGACGTCACACCAAATCGTGCTAGCAGGCCCTCTACCAAGCTTGTGGTGCCTGGGTAGATGGCGCGTTGAAGAACGACGTGATCTCCCTGGCCCAGCAGGCTCAGCGCCAGCGTCGAGATCGCTCCCATCCCGCTCGCGGTGACGACGGCGCGCTCCGCGCCCTCGAGTTGCGCCACCACGTCGGCCACCTGGGTGTGGTTCGGCGTGCCGTAGCGGACGTAGAACTCGTCCGAGAAGCTGCGGGTGGCCACGTCGAGGAACTCCTTGTTCGACGCCGCCGAGAAGGTCGTGGCCTGGTGGATGGGCGCGACGATGGCCCCGTCGCGCGACTCGTCGTCGCCGTGCACCACCGAGGTGGCGGGAAGGTCACGCGGGTTGGGTTCCATGGCATCGAAGTCTTGACGACTGCCGCCGCCTCGTCAAATTCACGCCGCGTTCGAGTTGCTTTCCCATCTGCGTGGAGAGCCAGACACACTCCACCGGTAACGTTGACGAAGTATCGAGGTTCGAGACGACAGGAGACGTGCCGTGACGCCAGCCCGGAACGCCCCCGCGGACGAAACCCAGTTGAACGCCCGCGACGTCGCCTCGTGGCTCATCGACATGGACGGCGTGCTCGTTCGCGAGGACCATCCCATTGAAGGCGCCAATCGATTCCTGGATCTTCTGCGCGGCCGGTCCACGCCGTTCATGGTGCTCACCAACAACTCGCTGTTCACCCGTCGCGACCTCAGCGCCCGGCTCAAGTGGAACGGTATCGAGGTTCCCGAGGACAGCATCTGGACCTCGGCCCTGGCGACGGCCGGTTTCCTCGCGGACCAGCATCCTCACGGATCCGCCTACGTAATTGGCGAGGTCGGTCTCACCACGGCGCTGCATGAGGTGGGCTACACCCTGACCGAGAAGGAGCCCGACTACGTGGTCGTGGGCGAGATTCGCAGCTACAGCTTCGAGCGGCTCACCAAAGCGGTTCGCCTGATCAGCTCGGGAACGCCGTTCATCGCGACCAACCCCGATCCCACGGGACCGAGCGTGGACGGTCCACTGCCGGCGACCGGCGCGGTGGCCGCTCTGATCAGTCAGGCCACCGGCAAGAAGCCTTACTTCGTGGGTAAGCCCAACCCCCTGATGATCCGCTCCGCCATGAGGGTCCTACACGCTCACTCCGAGTCCACCGCCATGGTCGGCGACCGGATGGACACCGACGTGGTGGCCGGACTGGAAGCGGGCCTGCACACCATCCTCGTGCTTTCGGGTGTGTCGGGGGCCGACGTCGTGAAGCACTACCCGTACCAACCCACCCGTGTGATCAGCTCCGTCGCCGAACTGGCCGACGAGCTCGAAACCGCTTGACCGTCAGCCGCTCACGACGGCTTCCGGACACTAATGCTGGCGGGTCCTTCCAAGAATGTCGAAAGCCCGGCGAATAGCAACAACCTCCTCGCATGTTCATGAGTCTCTAAGCCGTTGTGAGGTGTGAAGGTACGAGACGTGATTCGCGAACTCAGTGCAGATGGATGGGTCTAGGTCCGCCAACGCGCGAGTCGTCGGCGATTCCGTCATCCGACGAAACACGGAACGGCGACAGTTCCCGGAGCGCTGGGCGCGGACCCGCACATAGAACTGATAAGTAGCATCGTGAGGCAATCCGGTTTGGAACGGAGGAAGCGATGATCGAGTACGCCGTGGTAATTGAGCGCTCCCCGAACAACTACGGTGCGTGGGTTCCCGACCTCGATGGGTGCGTATCGACTGGTACGACTTTGGATGAAGTGAAGTCCAACATTGCCGAGGCGAGCGAAATGCACATTGAGTCTCTCCGTGAGCATGGTGAGCCGGTACCACCTCCAGCCGCACAAGTCGCTGTGATTCGAGTCGCCTCGTAGCGGACCGCAGTGGCGGTTGTGAATTCGCGGACACCTCGAACCTAGAGCGTCGTCTTAGGGGCCCGCCGTGTTGTTCGGCCCGCACGAGCGCGGGTCCCACGGCGCGAGCGCCTGAGTCACATCCGTCGGGGCCGACAGCAGCGTGTCGTGACGCACCGCGTTCGGATCGACGACGGTGACGGCGGTCACCGGTTGGGTTGTCGTGGTCGACGTTCCGCGGTGGCGCCGAGTCACGGTCGTCGTTGTGGCGGAGTGAGTAGACGGCACCGGCGAGATTCCCAGATCGGTGCCCGTGATCACGGTGACCAGTGAGCCCTTGATCACGTGGCCGATCGCCATCACGGCTGGTCCCTGCATGGTGTGCAGGACCGCCTGGGCAGCGCCGAGGGACGCCGCGGAGTTGGAGCGGTGGTAGACGACGGTTTCGGTACGGGTGCCCCACGGCGCCTCGTGGGCGACCGCCGAGATCTTGAAGCCGTAGCGCGCGAGGCCCCGGGCGACCGAGTGTCCCTCGGTGGCGACCGTCGTGCCATCGACGACCGAGACGGTGATTGAAGAGTCCTTGGGCAGAGCCTTGCCGCCCATCGTGTTGGTCGAGGCGGAAAGTCCGAGGAACTGGTGGACCACGCTGGACACCCCCGGCTCGATGGGGAACTCGACGTCCCCGTACTTGTATCCCTTGTAGAGGTAGCTTCCCGTCTCGACTAAGACCACCGGCATCGTGAGTTGCGGTGCCGTCCCCACTGAGACGCCGTGGAAGTGCTCGAGCAGACTGAACATGTGGGTGGTGGAGAAGCCAGAGTCGACGGTGAGGAACGGCGCGACCGCCGTCGCCAGGCGCTGGTCGGTGACGGGGTTGGCGATGCCGCGGGCCTTGACCGCTGAGGCCAGCACCTTGATGAATTCGTGGTCGCGGCGGATACGGGCCAGATCTGACAGCGCCTCCTGGGTCCAGTACTTGTGCGCGAAGCCTTCTCCAGGCATGCGGATCTGCAAGTGACGGGCGCGGACCACTTGTAGCGCGTGGTAGCCGTCGAGGTGGATGCAGCCAGTGTGGCGGATGTTGAGGTCAGACTCAGCGTCGAAGATCTGCATCGGGAAGTACATGTTGATCCCGCCGAGCACGTTGACCACCGAAGCGAAGGTGTCGAAGTTGAGCTCGACGTAGTGGTTGATCGGAATGCCGAAGTCGTCTTGAACCGCCGCGACCAGCTGGGTGGGTCCTTCGGCCAGCGCGGCGTCGATCTTGTTCGCCCCGCTCGTACGCGCGTTGGGCACGAAGAGGTCTCGGGGAATGGAGAGGATCGAGACCTTGTTGGTCGTCAGGTTGAGGTGCAGGACCATGACGACGTCACTGTTGACCCCGGAGGTGTTGACGCAGAGCCCGTAGGCCTTGTTCTGGTGCTTGAGACCACACCGGGTCGTCGACCCCACGAGCAGGATGTTCTCGGTGTTGTTGTACGTCCTCGTCTCGCCCCCAACCGCGACCCGATTCACCAGGCTGTTGAGGTAGAAGTAGTCGCCGACGACCGCCGCGACGATGACGAATGCCGCGGTGGCGAGGCTGATGAGGACGATTCTCTTACGCGATCGTCGGGTCGGACGCACGTGTCGCGCGCCGGACCGAGTGTTCATTGCTCGTCCCAGCGCCTCCAATCGATCCTGATTGGCGATGGAGCGCACGGGCTCATCGGGCACCAGAGGATTCTACCGAGGGGTGTCCGCGACCTTGGTTGAACGACGCTCGAACCTGGCACAGTTCGGTAAAGCAGTGAGCGACGACTGTTGTTACAAAGACTGAGTCACGCCCGAGTGCGCGATCTCACCATTCGGTTGTGACGCCGACGATTACTTGAGTGCGGCCTTGGGTGCTTCCGAGAGGTGATGCGGCGTGATCGAAACGCGACCACGACCCCCGGTCAGACTGCGCAGCTCCAGGCCATACCTCGTTAGTTGGGACTCGGGTACGTGAGCGATCACGATGGACGCACCCGACTCGTCGTGGTTGGTGGCCATGACCTTGCCGCGGCGCCCCGACAGATCGGTCAGCACGTCGCCGAGGTACTCGCCGGGCACGGTGGCCTCGACCGCCATGATGCGTTCGAGCACGGCCGTGCCGGACTTCTCCAAGGCGTTGCGCAGGGCCATCGACCCCGCCGTCTCGAAGGCGAACTCGGAGGAGTCGACGCTGTGATGCTTGCCGTCATAGAGCGTCACGCGCAGTCCGACCACCGGTTGGCCGGACGGTCCGCCGTGGGCCATGGCCTTTTCCACCCCGTTCTTGACCGCCCCGATGTACTGACGCGGCACGGAGCCACCGACCACAGCGTCGACGAACTCGAACGGGGAGGTCGCCTCGAGGGGCTCGACCTTTACGTTGACCACGGCGTACTGACCGTGGCCACCCGTCTGTTTCTTGAGGCGCCCCTCGACGTCGCAGCCCTTGACGATGGTCTCGAAGTAGGGGACCGGTGGCGGCGCGGTCGTGACCTCCAGGTTGAAGCGTCGCCGAA
>Ga0307373_10015807_pt1 | contig 10215 bp, 10 predicted proteins | sample OX2MG_FD_202534 | JGI IMG/M metagenome (GOLD analysis project Ga0307373, IMG submission 202534) | Soil microbial communities from Risofladan, Vaasa, Finland - OX-2 | ecosystem: Environmental > Terrestrial > Soil > Coastal area > Acid sulfate soil | place: Finland: Risofladan, Vaasa | collected...
CGGCGCGATCGAGCCATTTCCGGTCGCGGGCCGTGATCAGCACCTCGGCGTAGACGCTACGAAACGCCTCAGCATAGGTATCGTCGATCTCGGCGGAGGGCATGGCTATGCTCGCCCTTTCCCCAAATAGATCTCCGCCTCCGTCACGATCTTGTCCATGAAGACATCATGGGCCGCGGTGGGGACCTCGGGGAAAAGCTGGCAATCGAACGCCAGCGCCACCAGCGGTGTTTCGACCCTTGCGCGCGCGAGCAGCTTGTCGTAGTAACCGAAACCATGCCCCATTCTCGCGCCCCGGCGATCGAAAGCCACGCCCGGCACCATGATCAGATCGAGCTGCTCCACGTCGATTCGCTTCGCCGGCCGCGAACGCAATTCGGCCTTCGGCTCGAGGATTTTGTACATGCCGATTTCGAGCTCATCCATGCTCTCCAACAAGAACAATTCCAGCTCCCCTTCGACGCAGTAGGGCACTGCGACCCGCCTCCCGCACCCCAACACGGTCGGGAGGAAGTGACGCGTGCGGACTTCGGTCCGGACGTCGACATAGAACATCACCGTGCCGGCGGCCGCGTACTCCGGCAAAGCCACGAACCGCTCGCAGATGACGCGGCTCACCTCATCCTTTTCGGGCTGATTCTTGCGATTGGCGTGTGCTTGATCGCGTATCTGCCGCTTCAGTGTGGGAAAATCGACGACCTGTTCTGGGGGCATGATCGACTCCTGGGTTGGATGCCATCGTACAAAACGGCGAGCTTTAGGCAACCGGAAACCCCAGGATGGCCCCTGGTAATAAGGCGTTTTTTTGACAAGCAAGCGTTAATCGGCGTGGCAGGATATGTTATACTGCACGCGGCCGAGAATACTTCCTCCACTATCGATCGACTGCCGATCGAACCCCGCCTGTGGTTGAGACCTTCCGATGCGAATGAACGGTTCCCGCGTCCTGATGCTCGTCGCCGCCGCCATCGCGGCCGGCGCCCGGGCCGCAACGTCCGCGGAGTTTCAGCGAGATGTGCAGCCGATTCTGGCTGAGCACTGCACGCTATGCCACGGCGTGGATGCGGCCAACCGCAAGAGCGGGCTGCGGCTCGACTTGCGGGAGATCGCGCTGAAAGGGGGCGACTCGGGCGCGGCGGCGATCGTTCCGGGTCAGCCGGAATCGAGCGAACTGATCCAACGGATCACGTCGGCCGATCGTGAAACCGTGATGCCGCCCCCCAGCCACAACAAGCCTCTCTCGGCCCAACAGATCGAGACGTTGCGGCAGTGGATCGAGGAGGGCGCCCAGTACGAATCGCATTGGGCGTTCACCGCGCCGAGCAAGGCCAGGTTGCCGGAAGTGGGTACCGAACACCCCCTTGACGCGTTCGTGGTATCGCGATTGAACGAACGAGGCCTGAAGCTTTCTCCGGCCGCCCCTTCGGCGGCGTTGTGCCGTCGATTGTACCTCGATCTGATTGGACTGCCGCCTTCGCCGCAAGAACTGGCGGCCTTCGACGAACGGGGGTTCGATGCCACGCTGGAGGTCCTCCTGGAGAGCGAGCGGTTCGGCGAAAAGTGGGCCCGGCACTGGCTCGACGTGGCGCGGTATTCCGACACGAATGGTTATGAGAAGGACATGCCGCGCGAACAGTGGATCTGGCGCGACTCGGTGGTCGATGCGATGAATCGCGACATGCCGTACGATCAATTCTTGATCGAGCAATTGGCGGGCGACCTGCTTCCCGGGGCAACCCGGCAGCAGGTCATCGCCACGGGCTTTCTGCGCAACAGCATGATCAACGAAGAAGGGGCCATCGTCCCCGAACAGTTCCGCATGGTGGAAATGTTCGATCGCATGGACTGCCTGGGCAAAGCCGTGCTCGGCTTGACCACGCAATGCGCCCAGTGCCATTCGCACAAATTCGATCCCCTGTCGCACGACGAATACTACGGTATGTTCGCGTTCCTGAACACGTCGTACGAAGCCCAGTCGTGGGTCTATACGCCGGAGCAGGAGCGGCAGATTGCCGAAATTCACAACAGTATTCGTGCCGCCGAAGACCGGCTGCGCGGCATGCGGCCCCAGTGGGAACAGGAATTGGCGAGCTGGGAACGGACCCTCATCGAGCAGCAACCTGCCTGGGAGCCGCTGATCGCGACCGAACTGGGGACGATCAGCGGTCTCAACCACCCGACGCAGGAAGCCTATCAGTCGATCTTGATGAAGGGGCATGTCAGCAGCGACGTGTTCATGATTTCGACCCCGGGGTTGGAAGGGGTGGCCGGGCTGCGCCTCGAAGCGCTCACCCATCGCGACTTGCCGCACAGTGGGCCGGGCCGCAGCCGCTTGGGCACGTGGGGCATGAATGAACTCGAAGCGTTCGTCAAGAAGCCCGACGGCAAAGATTGGGAAAAGCTGAAGCTCGTCAACGCCACCGCTGATTTCTCCCAACCGGAACAAAAGCAGGCCGACGGCAAAAAGGCAAGCGGCCCGGTCGCCCATCTGATCGACGGCACGGACGACACCACCTGGAACGCCGATCGGGGCGTCGGCCGCCGCAATCAGCCGTCCGTGGCGGTGGTGCAGTTCGAACAACCGCTGCACCTTCCTGAGGGAACTCAATTGAAATTGGTCTGGCGAATGACCGATATGCTGGGCTGCTGCCGGTTCAGCATCACCCGCCAGCCCGCACCCACGGCGCCGCCGGTCAGCCACGTGGCGATGCTGGCGTTGGGGATACCGGCCGCCGCGAGAACCGCCGAGCAGAATGCCGCCGTGTTCGCCGCCTGGCGGACGAGCGTCGCCGACGCCAAGCCGTTCAACGACGAAATCGCGGCCCTGTGGAACACGTTTCCGCAGGCGGCCACGTCGATCCTGCACATGGCCGAACAGGAACCGGGCCATCGCCGCGAGACCCATCTTCTGGACCGGGGCAACTGGGACCAGCCCCTGCAGGTCGTCGAGCCCCACACGCCGACCGCGTTCCATCCGTTTCCGGCGGACGCCCCCCGCAATCGCCTTGGGTTCGCACGCTGGCTGACCGACCGTCAATCGCCGCTGACGGCACGCGTCGCGGTCAACCGTGTCTGGCAATCGATTTTCGGCACGGGGCTGGTCGAGACGGCCGAAGATTTCGGCATGCGGGCGCCGGTCCCGGAGTATCGCGAGCTGCTCGACTGGCTGGCCGTCGATTTCATGGAGCAGGGCTGGAGCCAGAAGCGCTTGATCCGGAAGATCGTTACCAGCGCCGTCTACAAGCAAACGTCGCAGGCCTCGACGGAGCTGCTCCAGCGCGACCCTCGCAATGTCTGGCTGGCGAGGGGCCCGCGGTTCCGGGCCGATGCCGAGGTCGTACGGGACATCGCGCTCACCGTGTCGGGGCTGATGACGGACAAGCGGGGCGGTCCGAGCGTCATCCCACCGGTGCCGCAGAACGTGCTCGACTACAATTTCACCTACCCGGACTATTGGAAGGCGGCGCAAGGCCCCGAACGCTACCGGCGCTCGCTGTACGGCTTTCGCAAGCGCTCCATGCCCGACCCGGTGATGTCGAACTTCGACGCCCCCAACGGCGATTTGGCCTGCGCGCGGCGCACGCGGTCGAACACGTCGCTCGCCGCGCTCACCAGTTTGAACGAAACGATCTTCGTGGAAGCCGCCCGCGCTCTGGCGCTGCGCGTGCTGCGCGACGGGGGACAGGACGACGCGTGCCGGGCCGACCATGCGTTCGTGTTGTGCATGTCGCGACAGCCGACCGCCGCCGAGCGGGGCGTCATGCTCGACTTGCTGCAGTCGCGCCGGCAACGCCTGGCCGAGGGCTGGCTGAACCCGCGCGACATCGCCACGGGTGATCCAGCCCGACTCCCCGATCTGCCGGCGGGCACGAGCCCGCAAGACGCCGCCGCCTGGACGTTGGTCGCGCGCGTGCTTTTGAACCTCGACGAGACGATCTCCAAGAAATGAGTGCGAACATGAATATGACGCGAAAGCTGCAAACGGACCGTCAACTGCAACTGGATCGGGCGCAATTCCTCACCCGCCGCTGGTTCCTCCGCGATTGCGGTATCGGCCTGGCCGGTATCGCCGCCGGTTCGCTCCTGGCCGACGAAGGCCGCGCCAAGGCCCCGTCGCCCGACGACCCATTGGCGCCGCGGCCGCCGCACTACGCGGCGAAGGCGAAGCGGGTCATCTATATCTTCCAGGCCGGCGCCCCGAGCCATTTGGAGCTGTTCGACAACAAGCCCGAGCTGACCAGGCACGACGGCCAGTTTCCGCCGGCCGAGTTGCTGAAAGGTTATCGGGCTGCCTTCATCAATCCGAACTCCGCCTTGCTCGGCCCGAAGTTCAAATTCGCGCGGCACGGCGAGTGCGGCATGGAATTGAGCGAAGTCCTGCCGCACACTGCGAAGATCGTCGACGATCTGTGCCTGATTCGCACGATGCAGACGGAAGCCGTCAATCACGCTCCCGCGCAGATCATGATGAACTCTGGATCGCAGCAGTTCGGCCGTCCGAGCTTCGGCTCGTGGACGCTGTACGGACTGGGAAGCGAATCGGCCGACCTGCCGGGCTTCGTCGTGCTGACCAGCGCGAAGGGAACCAGTGGCGGCGCCAGCAACTACGGATGCGGCTTCTTGCCGACGATGTACGGCGGCACGCCGTTTCGCGGCGCCGGCGATCCAGTGCTGTACTTGTCGAACCCCGCCGGCATCGACCAGGAAACGCAGCGTGCCTCACTCGATGCTTTGAATCGGCTGAATGAGCAGGCGCTGCACACGGGCTCCGATCCGGAGATTACCGCGCGCATTCAAAGCTATGAAATGGCGTACCGCCTGCAGACGAGCGCCCCCGAGCTGATGGACCTCGGCCAGGAGACCAAGGCGACCCTCGACGGTTATGGTCTCAAATCGCCCACGGACGCCAGTTTTGCCCGCAACTGCCTGCTGGCACGGAGGCTCATCGAACGAGGCGTGCGCTTCGTCCAACTATTCCACGAAGCTTGGGACCAGCACGGCAACCTGACGGCGGGCGTCAAGCAGAACGCCCTCGACACCGATCAGGCCAGTGCCACGCTGGTGAGCGATCTCAAGCAGCGGGGGCTGCTCGAGGACACGCTGGTCATCTGGGGAGGCGAGTTCGGGCGGACGCCCATGGTGCAGGGGGGGAACGACGGTCGCGATCATCACAACCGCTGCTTCAGCCTGTGGCTGGCCGGCGGCGGGGTGAAGTCGGGGCACGTGCATGGCCAGACGGATGAGCTGGGCTTCAACGTGGCGGCCGAGCCGGTCCATGTCCACGACCTGCATGCCACGTTGCAACACCTGCTGGGTTTCGACCACACGCGGCTCACGTACCGCTTCCAGGGTCGCGACTACCGCCTGACCGACGTGCATGGGCGAATCGTGAATGAGATCCTGGCGTAACGCGGCCGATCCCAAAGCTACCGCTTTGGATCGTACACTTCGGCGCCCCGGCGATCCGAACAAAAGGTCAGCCCGCCGGCGACGGCCAACGCCGTGCTAGCGGCTGGCCAGCCGACGTCCCAATCGCGCCTCTGTTCTTCGAAATGTCGAAACAAGCTTCCACGTTTGACGGTGGAACGCGCCGTCCGGCGGAGTTTGGCATTGAAGCGGGTGATCGTTTTCTTATTCGTGTCATTCGTGTGATTCGTGGACAGACATAAGCGACGCCGCGGAGTACCTGCTGCGACGCGCCTTGGAAAAGGAGTCCGCCGTCGTTCACGGAGTAAATGGTCCACGAATCACACGAATCACACGAATGGGGACGGAGACGAGGAAATGGGTTTTTAACAGGCGTATGAATTCACTTTTTTGAAAGTGAGGACAATCTTGGAGTTGATTTACAAGGACGAGGCGTACGCGATCATCGGTGCTTGTTTCGAGGTCTACAACGAAGTGGGGTATGGTTTCGGCGAGCCGATCTACCAGGAGTGTCTCACATTGGAGCTGGCTCTCCGTGAGATTTCCTTCCGCGATCAAGATGAAATCAAGCTGACGTACAAAGCAAAACCACTGAAACAGAACTTCAAGCCGGATTTCATTTGTTACGACAAGATCATCCTGGAAATCAAGGCCGTTTCGGAGTTATGCGGGGAGCACCGCGCCCAGGTGCTCAATTATTTGAAAGCCACCGGCTTCCGCCTCGGCCTGCTCGTGAACTTCGGCAATCACCCCAAGTTGGAATACGAGCGGATCGCCCGTTGAGATCATCGATCCACGAACACGAGTTTTGCATTGAAGCGGGTGATTGTTTTCGTTTGGATTGCCGGGGTCGCGGCGACGTCGCCGCCATGCCAGGGCGGCTTTTCTTCGGATTTGAACTGCTAAGTTTACGATCAAGGCCACGCCCACGCGTCGATCGCGAAACAGGCGTTGGTTGGCGGACCCGCGCCATCATGGCGCCGCCCAACTCATCGGACGACCTTGAATGCCGATTTGGCAGTCCTCCTGTGAGCGGTTGCGTGAGTGTGGCCCGCCCGGGCGGACTTTCGCGTCGCGAATGGCGTTTTTGGGCCAAGCGCAGGTATAACCATGGGACGGTATAATCCGAAAAAAAAAGCGCTCGATTTCGGACGAAGCGCTCGGTTTTGATGCGCTTGCAGTATCATGCCATAGTGGCAGTCGATGTCGAATCGACGGCGAAAAGGACCAGGCGCTCGATCTACTCCCATGACACCGTCTGGAGGCCCCAGGACGGCAGGCCCCCGATCGCATCGCCGGCCGCCAAACCCATGGAACGCATTCGTTTGGCCAACTCACGCCGCGTCCGCAGGTTTTGCGAGGGGCCGCGCACACTCCGCCACAATTCCCGAGACTCGTGCATCAGCTCCCCGTAGCCGCGGGTGAACAGCCAGCAGGCGGCAAGCCAAGTCTCGCGGTTTGGCCAGGAATTGCACGTCTCGTTCATCGTCGGTCTCCGGTTGCTTGCCAGGGGAGGCGGCCATTCTACCGGCGGATGGGGCGGCCGGAAACTGCATCGACGTCACGGGCCGCCGGCGATCGGCCCCGCCGCCTTCGATGCGTCGGTCGATGTGACCGTCGCGCGCAAACGGGCAGTGGTCCGGGCAACCGGCGCCGTAAGTCGATGATTCTGTCGGCCCGGCCGATCGCTTAGGCCGAACGTTACGGTTCGCTTAACAATCGCCGTATATCTGAATCAATGCGAGAATCATTAATCCATCGCGGTTCGAAGGCGAACCTTTTCCAGAACTCAGCGCCGCAGGAGTCAATGACGATTCCGGGGTGGGACTGCCGCAGCGCGTGCAAAGCGCGGTGCACATCATCGAGGTCGAACAAAGGCACCGCTAACTCACGGCCATCGTCGATCTCCACACGACGCATCAAGTTCTCTTTGGTCACGATCTGGTTGCCCGGTGGGGCGAGGCCGAAGATGTGGACCGCCCTGAGAGGCTTCAACGCGACGAGCGCTACAAAACCCGCCGCCGTGGCGGCGTATTCATCGATTTCCAGCTCCTCCAACGAATCGGATGGCGCCAACTTCGCCAAACCGGCATCGCTGACCGAGTTATAGCCCAGATATCTGAGTTGGTTTGTCAAGTAGGTGGAACCGGGTTTGGTGGTAGAAACTGGATTATCTTGGAGCCGCTAGCGTGGAGTCGTTGGAGGTAGCGGTCTTCGTCATAGGGCTGGCGGGTTTTCCAGCATTGGAAGAGGACTCGCTGCCATTTGAACGCGAGCGCGCGGACGGTCTCTTGATAACGGTGGCCGCTGGCGTTTCGCATCGCGACGTAAGCTTTCGCCCAACGAGAGAATTTGATCGAGCAACGTGCGAATTCATGAAACGTTTGCCGTAGAAATTTTGGACAGCCCCACCGCATGTACGCGACCTTGGTCTTGCCGCTGGCCCTGGTGACAGGCGCGATGCCGCTTAGCTGTTGCATGTCCTGGGCACTTTGGAACTTGTCGCGGTCCGTGCCATAGGCCGCCGCTAGCCGCGGCGCCAGGGCTTTGCCTGCTCCCGGGAAGTGGTATCCGATGAACGCTGGTCCCATCACTCTGGGTGTATTGTCTTGAAGGGGCTCCAATGACAGATGAGCCCATCCGCCAGGTAGGTGCTCACGCACGTGGCGGCGAAGAGCAGCACGGGAATGAGAATCCGCCGGCGTGACGGCCCCGGCGAGCTGTTCTCCGCCAACAGGGGCGGCTCTGGCTCGACCTGGGCGCCTGATTCGGCCCTGTCGTGCTCGGTGAAATCCATGGCTGGTTCGATACTTGCGGAGTGCGTAGCAATCGATGCGTCACGCCGCAACATCCGTGCCAATGCCAGTGGCCGACGGCGATCTAACCGTTGATCACCGCAACGATGATGAGGAGGAGGCCGACCAAGAAATCTACGATCCAGGCGATCAATTCCACCAAACACCCCGAAAGTCCTGAATCGTTATCGGGCAGATTCTGTTGTTTGCTGGGGTCCATCTTGAGCACCGATCGGCCCATCCAGCAACATCGTGGACCTACCACGACGGCGGGTGGCGTATCGAGTTATTCGTATCGGCGGTCGATTCCTTGACGGGATAACGTCGCCGCTACGTCGTGGCGCCTCGTTGTGCCCGGCCCACCAGTTGCCCACACTCGCCATCAGCCGTAAGCTTAAGCCTGCCCCCAATCCAAACCGCCATGACCGAACCGCCCATCCGTGAACCCGAGGAGATCCGCCAGGGCCTCGCCGACAAGTTGCGGCAGATCGAGGCCGGCGGCCAGCTCTCCATCGCCCTCGCCTGCTTCCTGGCAAGCCAATGGACCACACCACGCATCGAGGAACTCCACCTGACTTCCAGCCGAAACCTGATCGTTCGATTCATTGGGGAGGCCAAGTTCAGGAAGTACAAGGGAACCAGAGCGGACCTGATCCGCAGTATTCACAAAGTCGCCGGGACGGCGGACCTCGACGGCGACGAGTTGGGCTACTTGCTGGGGAAGGTCGCCGAGTTGAAGGGGTTGCAGTAAGGGGTGGGATCAGCAAGCGGCAAGCTCACCGAACACGAAAAGGAGCTTCTTCATGAAAGGCCCGACGGCAGCCGTCACCCTCTGTGGCCTCGTGTTGTGTGCCCCATCAAAGGCAATCTGACGTTCGTCGACAACGGCGGAATGAACATGGTGTGGACCCGGAATCGACAGGCGGAATCGGAAGGAAAGGCGACCCGTGAACAATGGAGCAAGGTCGGCACACCCATCCAGCCTTTGCCATTCGAACTCAAGAAGCTCCAACCGCTCATCGGCGAGTGGGAGTCGGAGATCGGTCCTAATGAGATCGTCCATCGTCGCATCCTAGCCTTTATGCGGGTCGCTGATTTTGAATATCCGCGTCGTTTTGACGGGTAGCCGAAGTCGAGAGGATTCGGGTCGGAACTCTCACGAGTTCCGCAACCATCTGTGCCGACTCAGCGCTTGAACTTGAAACCTCCCGGAAACTGCCCCCAGGCGGAGGTGGTCACGCCGTTGCGCGTCGAACCCTCGAACGAACCCTGCGGCCCGACGATGGTGACGCGAACCACGCCGGCCTGCCCCGCCCGCAAAGCGCCCGCATGCACCGCGGCGACGGCCAACGTCGAGTCGAGCGAGTAGACGTCGCTCCCCCAGACCGCGCCCGACGCCATGCCTCCTCGCGCGAACCCTCCTCCTTGCCCGACGCCGGTGACCTTGAACGAGATCGTCTTGCCGACCGCGCCTTGGAACTCGGCGAGCGTGCCGGGGTCGGGAACCACCTCCTTCGATGACGGCTCGATCGCCCCCGGATAAGCAACTGTCCGCAGGTCGGCAAGCTTTAGTTGCTGGTCGCCGAACTGGGCCGTTCGGACCTTTAACGACTCGGCCATGATCGTGCCCGCGATTTTGGAATCGTCGGTGTAGACCACGTCCTGTTCGCGGATCTCCAGGCGTTCCTCCCCGATCGTTTCGCGGAGCTTGGCCAGCAACTGCTCCGCACGATGGACCACCTCCAGATCCGGGCTTTCTTGCGCCCGCAGCAGCGCGCCGTAGGCCCATTCCTGGTAGGCGAACAGTTCGGCGCTGGCGTCTTCGCGGGTCTGGAACTCGGCGCTGGCGAGCTGCGCGATCGCCGCGTCGATCCGCCGCTGAACGTCGTCGGGGATTCGAGTGGCGAAATCGATCCGCAGCACATCGGCGGTCGGGATCGAGAGCTCGCCGTAGCGAGTCTTGAGCAACAGCCGCTCGTCCAGGATCGCCAAT
>Ga0307373_10015808_pt1 | contig 10214 bp, 13 predicted proteins | sample OX2MG_FD_202534 | JGI IMG/M metagenome (GOLD analysis project Ga0307373, IMG submission 202534) | Soil microbial communities from Risofladan, Vaasa, Finland - OX-2 | ecosystem: Environmental > Terrestrial > Soil > Coastal area > Acid sulfate soil | place: Finland: Risofladan, Vaasa | collected...
CGTTTTCGAATAAGAAAATGGTCGGGGGCCCGGGATTTGAACCCGGGGCCTCACGGTCCCGAACCGGCGCGGTGACGTGTCCTTCAGTATCCGCGCGACTCCTCCAGTGTCCTCCTGTACTTGATTGGCGCCTCCCGTATCCTCCTGGTTCCGGAATTGCGTGACACGCCTGTGACCTCCGCGGTGGTCAGGCCCTGCCGGGTTCGCATCCTGCCGTACCTGCTGGGCAGGTCAAACCATTGCGATCGCGGATGAGTGCGTCGCTCACCGTCGGGAGGCCGCAACGGCGGTTTCGGTTCTGGGTCCGAAGATCACGACCGCGGTTTCGCGCGATCGCAGTGCGGCGTACCGATCCAGGTCCTTGTCGTAGTGAGCCCAGCGCGCCCACAGCCGACTGCGTTCGTCGCCGACCGCCGCCCGAGCGTGCACGTTGCGCTCTCCGTCGACGAGCTCGACGGTGGCGTCAGGGTGCGCCTGAAGATTCAGCCACCACGCAGGCTCAGCCTCACCCCAACCGTTCATAGCCATGGTCACCAGGTCCGGACCGTCTTCGAAGTAGGAAACGATCGCGATTCGCTCCGCACCGGTGCGTCGACCAACTGTCCGAAGGGCCAGCATTCCCTGTTTGTCGGCGCTCGCCCGCTGGAGGCTGCGCCGACTGATTCGATAGATCGCTCGCTGGACCACCCAGAACGTCCGAATGAACCAACGTGGCGGAAGGCGAACCGCGTGGGGGATATTGGTTGTGGTAGCCATGTATTAGGCCTCCTTCTGATGACGTCCTGCTCTGGTCAGCTTGTTATTCGATCGACTGGAAGCACAGAGCATTTAGACCCGCAACCGGAGGGCCTGGTGGGGAGCGGCATCGCGCACCGGCCAGCGATCGTGGCTGGCGCGGCAGCCAAGAAGGCGCGCGGTGATGGCCACCCGATCTGGAGGCCGGGAACGATCGCAAGTGACAGGGAGAAACCGGTTCTCCGTGATTACCCTGGCGGCGATCACGCGGGCTCGGCCTTCTCGGTTAGGGCCGATGGTCACCGCCGTCGCAGCCTGCAAAAGGGACTGTCAGGCCCGGTAGGCCGGGGCTGATGGCCCTTCGCTTCTCGTCGCCGTCGTCAGATGCTGGGATCAGGAGGAAAGAGAAAACATGAATTACGGCTACCTGATCAAGCGACCATTCGAGATCGTGGCCCGACGCCCCTACCTGTGGATGTTGGGCTTCCTCGCCGGCGGCGCGACCGCGTACAACTTCTCGAGCAGCGGCACTAGCTACACCCAGTCCAGCACCTACACGGGGCCCAGCTGGGCGGCTATCCAGAACACGTGGACCGGCAACTGGGAATGGATCGTCGGCGTCCTCGCATTTTTCCTCGGGGTCTGCATCGTGATGTTCGCTCTCGGCTGCATCGCCACAGGTGGGATCATCCACGCCGCGGCCGAGCACGACGCGGGCCACGACTACAGGCTGGGCACGGCCTGGCGTTCGGGCTACGCGACCGGCTGGCGGATCGCGGGCCTACGACTGCTTACCTTTTTGCTCGCATTTGCGCCTGGCGTGCTCGTCGGCACACTCGTCTTGGCGACAGTCGTCGCAGCCATGAACTCCAGCGCGGCCGCTCTCGGCTTCGGGCTCTTTGCCGTTGTGGCCTTCCTTATCTCGGTGGTGTTCTGGCTGGCGCTTGGCGTCGCATTCGAGCTCGCCCAGCGAATAGTCGTGCTGGAAGGTGGCCATGTGGCTGCGAGTCTGAGCGCGGGCTTCCGAATGATTGGCTCGCACCTCAAGGCGGTCGGCCTTGGCTGGCTGCTCCTGATCGTCCTGTCCATCGGGATCGGGATCGCTATAGCGGTGATCGCCGTGGCGGTCGCCATTCCAGCCGTCGCGGTCGGGCTTGGGGGCTGGGCGTTTGGCGGAACCACCGGAGCGATCGTGGCGGGATCAGTCGGGGCGGTCTTCTTCTTCGGCGTTCTCCTGGCTGCAGCGGGAGCCTACTCGGCGTATTCGTCGGTGTACTGGACCTTGCTTTTCAGGAGTGTCCGCGCTCTGCCGGCGCCTGTGGCGCAAGGCGCGATGGTTCCAGCAGCCTGAGCTCCTCGAGGGACGACCGCCGTGCCAGGGTCACGGCGGTCCGTCCCCCGCCTGATGTCGGAACAATGGTGCTGCGTCCGAATGATCTCAAACTCGCCTGAGGTCGCCGCCAGCTGGGCGACGCCGGTGACGAGCGGTTGGCCCAGGGCCGGATGGAAGCTCGGTCCCGGGCCCTCCGCCTCTTTGAACAGCGGGCCCTCGCGCACGATGCTGCTCTCATGGCGGTTCCTATTCGCGGGATCGAGAGAGGTCCCCGGCTGTTGCCCGTTTCGGTCAGCGGCTGGATCGCCCTCGGGCTGTTTGGACTGTCGAGCCTGCTTCTGCTCGGTCGGCTGGTGCTGACACCTGCATTTGGACCCCCCCTCACCTATCTGCCAGCCATCACCGCGATGGCCGCCTCAGGCCTCGTCGCGGTCATGGCCGTGGCGCTCCGTCACGAGCGAAGCATCGGCGTCTTCGTCACGCTGTTGTTTGGCCTGCTCGCAGGTGCGTTTCTGCTCGCGGAGGCTCTAGGAGGATCAGGCACGAACCCCTCAGTGACGCTCGGTGAAGGCGACAACGGCAAGACGGTGACCATGTCCGCAGGAACTTCGGTCCTGCTTCAACTGCCCGGGAACCCGTCGACCGGCTACGACTGGGAGGTGACCATCGGAAATCGCTCAGTCCTGGAACAATCAGGCATGCCGAAGTTCACGCCTTCGAGCAGCGCACTGGGCGCAGGCGGCACGTACAACTTCTGGTTCCAGCCGAAGACCGCAGGCAAGACCGATCTGACACTGGTCTACCGCCGCTCCTGGGAAACAGGTATTGCGCCGTTGAAGACTTACAAGATCACGATCGCGGTGCAGTAGCAAAGCACTACGAGATGAACGCCGGCCTTACAGCTGATCCAAGCCCGCGCCGCTAAAGATAATCTTCATCCTTCGAGGTCACCGGGCCACCGTTGGTTGAGGTCTCCGAATCGGAATCTTCTGCGGACGGTCGGACCAGGGTGCCTACCTTCGTGCTCACTTGCCCAACACGCCTCCACACCTCCTCCCGGTGCTCACGGCCTCACCGCCGGATGCAGCTCGCAAGTCGTCATCTCGAACCTCGCGCCCTCCGGCCGGTAGGAGCACCCGCCACGCGCAACATGCGCGTCCGTGGGTAGGTGATCAGGACAGGGTGGGCAGTCCGAATTTGTATCGCGAGCCAGGCGAGTGCTGTGCTCACCGTGAATTAGTGTCATCCCGGCTGTCTCGCCACAGGCCATTAGTCCGTTCGGTTACAAGTCTCGTAGCACTTTACGTGCAGAGCCGACTTCGCGAACCTTGAGTTGGCGACATCGGACTGCCCAGTGTCGTTTGGTTGCGCTGAGGTTGGATCCGAGGCCAGGAGGACTGTGATGCAACAGCAATCAGGGGTGGGAATCGCGCCAATGCCGGGGCCTGAGGCAAAAGCGAACGCGCAGTTGCGCGAGTCGGCTCTCAAAGAGGAGATGAATCCGAACAGAAATGCGCCGAGGCTTTTGGAGGAAAGCACGATGACTTCACCAAAGGGTCTTGCCAGAATCGCCGGCGTCCTCTACCTGCTCGTCTTCATCTCCGGCGTCTTTGCCCAAGGATTAGTGTTGCCCAAGATGTACGTTGCCGGCGACGCGGCGAGCTAGCGTCGTGATGTGTGGAAATTCGGCGGCGAGGGCGAGCCGCTGGTGCGCAAAAGAAGAAGGCGTACCCTTCCGACTGACCCTGGAAAAGTCATTCGAAGGAGGCACGCCCCTATGGTTGCAAGGTACCACGTCGCCGACGTAAACGGCTCGAAGGTTACGGCCACAATCGAGGACGCCCTCGACCAGGTTGCCCGTCACGGAGCGCAGGTGATGCTGCAGAAAGCGCTCGAGGCGGAGATCGATGAATTCCTGCAGCGCCCGCGCTATCAGCGCGGAGGCGAGTTCCGTGGCTATCGCAATGGCCGTGGTCGCGAGCGCACGGTCGGGATCGGGACTTGGGCGGTGCCGGTGAGGGTGCCGCGGGTCTCCGACACGCCTGAGGGCAGCGCTTTTGAGTCGGCGGCCCAAGCGGACGCGGTTGTCGATGGAGACGCAGAAGCTGTTCGCGCGGCTCTACCTGGAGGGCCTGTCGAGCGGTGACTTCGAGCCGGTCTTCCGGCAGCTGCTGGGTGAGACGGCGCCACTGTCGCCGAACACGATGATCCGGATCAAAGAAGAGTGGGAGGCCGAGTACAAGGCTGGCGGGAGCGACCGCTGGAGAACGAGCGCTTCGTGTACGTCTGGGCAGACGGCATCTATTTGGGAGCCGGGCTGGAAAAAGAGAACAGCTGCCTGCTCACGCTCCTGGGAGCGAGAGCGGATGGAACCAAGGATCTGATCGCGATGGAGATTGGGTATCGGGAGTCAACGGCGTCGTGGGGGGATGTGCTGCGCCACCTTCGCGCCCGTGGGCTGCGCGCACCGGTGGTCCTAATCGGTGATGGCAACCTCGGCATCTGGAGTGGCCAAGGCGACGTCTGGCCGGAGACCAAGCGGCAGCGCTGCTGGAACCACCGCTTGATGAACATCGTGGACAAGCTGCCCAAGCGTATGCAGCCTGAGGTCAGCTCGCGCATGTATGGGCTCTACCAATCGCCCACCAAGAAGGTATGCGAGAACAAGCGCGATGACTTGCTCGCGTGGCTGAGAACCGAACGCCAGGAGCCCGCAGCCGCCTCGCTGCTGCGCGATTGGGACGACTTCGTCACCTTCTACGACTTCCCTCAGGAGCACTGGATCCACCTCCGCACGACCAACCCCCTGGAGTCGGTCTTCGCCGGCGTACGCCTGCGAACGGATGTCGCGAAGCGAGCCCGCAAGCGCGAGAACGCCCTCCACCTGGTCTTCAAAGTCGTGCAACGCCTCGGACGAAACTGGCGTGCGCTCAACGGCGGCCCGGCGCTGATGCAGATGGTCGCCGAGGGCGTCGTGTTCAGGAACGGAGTGCTGCAGGAATCGGATCAAGAAACGGAGGTGAGAGTCGCCTGATCACGTCGATGAAGCGGAAGGAATTTCCACACCTATTGACAAAGGCTCGGTTTTAAGTTCATTTCGAGACTCACGAGGGCGATTTGGAGCCGTTTGGAGGACTAATCCGGCCTTGGATTACTACATGGCACGTCGTCTCTTCCCCCCATCGAGAGCGGTCGGGAGTTTGCGTCGTGATGTGTGGAAATTCGGTGGCGAAGTCGAGCCGCTGGTGGAACGTGAACCTGTCCCCGGCGAGACCTACTTGATCGCTCGAGAGTTGCCTGCGTAACAAGCGAGTTATTCGATCGCCAGGGCGGAAATCATGACGAAGCTCACGACGACCATGACGGCCGCCAGCGCGAACCCGATCAGCAGAGGCTTGAGGCCCATTCTCCGGATTCCTTCGACATCGACCCCGAGGCCCACTGCGGCGAGCACGACCACCAGCACCAGCGAGCCCGCCTGGGCCACCGATTGGTCCCACGCGAGGGGTACGACGCGGGCGGTGTTGATCGCGGCCAGCCCGAAGAAGCCCAGGACGAACCACGGGATGCTCTGCCTCGCGCGGAGTAAAACAGAGCCCTTGGCGTCCGCTCCACCGAAGGCGAGGCCGACCACGATGCAGAGGGGGACCAGGAGGATGGTCCGCGTCAACTTGACAAGGGTCGCGATGCCGCCCGCGGTTGGACCATAGACGTAGCCGGTGGCAACCACCACCGAGGTGTCGTTGACCGCCGTCCCCACCCACGTCCCGAATCGGACTTGGCTGAGCCCGAGCAGATGGCCGATGAAGGGGAGGCACAGCAGGGCGGCGATGTTGAAGGCGAAGATCGTCGTGATCGCGTAAGCGGTCTCCTTCTCGCGCGCCTTGACGAGCGGAGAAACCGCCAAGATCGCGGACGCGCCACAGATGGCGGTCCCGACTCCCAGAAGTATCGACACGGTGCGGTCCAGCGCGGCGGCCCGACCCATCAGGAGCCCAAGGGTCATCGCAATCGCGACCAGCGTCACGATCAGGAGCAGCGTCGACCATCCGCGGCCGGCGATAACGGAAAGATTGAGCCCGGCGCCCAGGGCGATGATCGCCAGGCGAAGCCCGTAGCGGACGACCAGATTGGCTCCCGCCCGGGCCCATGGCCGGGCGCCGAGGTTGCCCATCAGCGTGCCAACCGCCAGCGCTGCCACCACGTCGGGGATCAGGGGAAACGGATGCAATGCCAGGTGTACGACGGCGGCGATGGCGACGACCAGCAGCACGCCAGGCCACGCGCGAGCCAAGGCGCGCCGGATCGAGTTTACGGGCGGGTTAACCGATTCGATCGACGCTTTGGGTTCGCTCAGCTCAGCTTGATCCTGTCGGGTTAATACGTCGCGAGATCCAGTACGCATCCCGGGCTCGGAACATGGTGGTCATGCGGCCTGTGCAATGACCCCATAGCTGCTGAGTAGGCCGCCCAGGCGGGTTGTGCGTTTGATGTGCCCACCAACCGGAGTCGGTGGATCACCGCGGTATGAGGGCGGACGTAGGTTCCGGCTCCGATGCGGACGCTCGTCGTTGTAGTGAGCGCAATACTCACGCAGGATCGCCTCCAGATGGCGCTGATTCAGGATCAGCATCCAATCCAACGCCTCACGCCGGCAGCTGCCCACCCATCGCTCCGCGACCGAGTTTGCCAGAGGCGCCATCAACGGAGTCAGGATCACTCGGGCGCCCTCCGACTTGAACACCGTGTCAGCCCTGGCCGCGAACTTCTTGTCCCGATCATGGATCACGTATCCAAGCTTGATGCCCTCGTCTTCGAGCCTCCAGGTCAGTTGCCGAGCCTGTTGAGTTACCCAAGCCTCGCTGGGCTCGGCCGTACAACTCGCCGCCAGGATCCGCCGGGTCGACAGGTGAACAAAGAAAAGGACGTACAGGCGCTTGAAGAAGATCGTGTCCACACAAAGGAAGTCAACCGCGATCAAACTGTCCGCGTGCGCCCGAAGGAACTGCTTCCAGCTCATCCCCGATCGCTGAGGTGCCGGCGGGATGCCCGCCGCGAGAAGCATCGATCGAATTGTCGTCGCCGCCACCGCATGGCCAAGCTTCAACAGCTCCCCTCGCAGCCTGAAGTAACCCCAGCCCGGGTTCTCACGGGCCATTCGGATGATGAGCTGGCGGACATCTGTGGAGATCGGCGGTCTCCCCCGCCTGGGCCGACCTCGATAGGCTGCCCACTTCCGACGCACTAGCGCTCGATGCCAGCCGAGCACCGTCTCTGGCCTGACCAGCAATCCCGCCCAGGCCGACCGTGGCAGGCGCTCGCGCAAGGTCGCCAGGATCATCCGATCGGCCGGATCCCAGCGCACGCGCTTGATCTGGCGCTCGAGAACCTGCACTTGGCGGCGAAGCGCCAGTACCTCGGCTTGAAGCTCGGACCCTTCGCTGCGGTTGGTCACCATCACATCCACCAGGATGCGGATCAGTGAGTAGACGAGAGAGGCGACCACCCGGGGCGAAATCCTATTCGCTAAGAGTCATTGCGCGCTCAGTCCACCGTCCACCACCGGCGAACGAGTTCGACGTAATTGTTGAACCCCACAGGTGGTCCGGTGAGCCGGCCGACCCCGCCAGAATCCGATGAGCCGAAAATGGTCGGGGGCCCGGGATTTGAACCCGGGGCCTCACGGTCCCGAAATTTTGGCGGTCTCATCCACCGAGACCGTTTTCAGGCCTTTTGAGCTCGTTTCGAGGCCTGGCAGCCGCTACCAGGCGCCCAGTGGTCCGCCGGGCTCGACCACATTACTACATGAATTACTACACTGAGATAGACTACGGGTATAGATCATTTGAGGGCCTGCCGGCTCTCGTTCTGGAGAGGTCGCGATGCCTGATCGTGTAGTGGCAAAACTATTCCGCAATGGCCGCAGCCAAGCCGTCAGGCTGCCCAAAGAATTCCGATTCCGCGGCGAGAAGGTGCAGGTTCGGCGGGTTAACACTGGAGTCTTGCTCGAGCCGGTGCTTGACGCCAAGGAGTGGTTCGCCCGGCTAGATAGTGCCGGTCCGGGCGACTTCATGGCAGAAGGGCGTGATCAGCCAATCACACCTTCGCGCACGATCCTCGATTGATATACCTGCTCGATACCAACGCTTGTATCGCGCTGATCAACGGTCGGCCAGAGGCGGTACGGCGACGTTTCGCGCGCGTCAATGTAGGGGACGACGTAGTCGCCACTTCGTCTGTTGTGCTTTTCGAGCTCTGGTACGGAGTTGCCAAGAGCCAGCGCCCTAAGGCGAATGCCGAACGAATCGCGACCTTCCTGTCCGGTCCTGTTGAGGTTCTGGACTTCACCCCAGAAGACGCCGAGCACGCGGGACGGGTTCGTGCAGCCCTTGAAGGACTCGGCAAACCAATTGGCGCTTACGACCTCTTGATCGCCGGCCAGGCGCTGCGTCGCAAAGCCACGCTTGTAACAGCGAACTCGTCGGAGTTCGCGAGGGTTCGAGGTCTTCGGCTGCAGGACTGGACGACTTCGGCCCGTTGAGGTATTGACCTCAGTTCACGGTAATACTGGATTATCGTGACCAACCTGCCTCAAAGACGTACCGACAGAAAGGATCGAGCGTTCAGCAGCTGATCAGGGGCAACTGAGCGGTTGCCTTACGAGACCTGGCTTCGCGCCGCCGGGCGCGCAGTTGGAACGCCAGCAAGATCACCTCATTGACACGTCTTTCGTAGTCAGGGGCAGTGGCACCTTCCATCGACTTGAAGACTTCACGCGCTGCTGTCTCGAGCTGGTACCAGATGTCGCCCCCGCGCTTCAAGAAGAGCGGATGGCGCGAATTGATCACCACGGTCGTGACTTCCTGCTCGATCACGGTCTGGCTCCGAATCGAAGGGTCAAGCGGGCGCACGATCACCTGCCCAAACCCCCGACGCCTCGATTCATTTTCGCTCGGCAACCGAGGCGGCCCCTTGACGCTCTCGGTCTTGGCTACCTCGTGGCCGTTAGTTCGCTGCCGCTCCGCCGCGTCGGAACGCGCGGCCGCAACACCGGGAAACACTTCTTCGCGCTCGGCGAGCTTCAGTACCTGGCTGAGAAGGCGACGGACCTGCTCCGCGGTTTTGAGAGCAGACGCCGGAGGCGGCGCCAGGTGATCCTCGGCCAATCGCTTAGCGATCGGCGTTAGCAAGGCGTGCATTCTTTTCTCGACCGCGACCCACTCCGCCCCGTCGCGAGCAAAGTCGCTCTTGTTCATCGTCAGTGGAACCGGCGCTAGATCGATCTCGCCGACGAGGCGGGCCATGCCAGAGACCTGGACCGCGTTGGGATGGCCGAAGAACTCGCCGCCGATGATGAGGCGGCCCAGCTTGTAGCAGCGCAATCCCGGAACGTAGTCGACCCCGCGGCCTTCGGGCTCGGCCAGGCCATACCAACCCTTTAGCGTGGTGCCGGCAGCGTGCACAGCAAAGCGGTGCTCTTCTTGAAAGTTGATCGAAGGCGGTTCGACGCGAGATCCGTTGACGGTCATCTTCAACTCGGCCCGCAGGATTAGCGGACGGTAAGTGTCACCGAGTCGAGCGCTGAGGCGTCGAGAATCAAGGCGCTTGTCGAAGCCATCGATCCGAATGCGGACATACCCCCTCTCGGCGGGCACGCGCTTGCTCACCGTCTTCAGTTCATAGGTCTTGAGCCTGGAGCGATCGCGGTAATCGGGGTCGGCGAAACGCCACGCGTTTTCATCGCCAGGCCGGCTCGCTTCGACGGTGAAGCTGGTTCCCAGGTGACCTATGGCCGCCTTGCCCCCCTGGCCGTACTGGCCGAGCAGCTTGCGGCCGCGTTTGGGTGAGCCGCCCCAACGCAGGTAGTTGCGTTCGAGCTCGGTTGGCCCCATGCCCTCCCCACCGCGAGTGTCGATGACGAAGTACGACGGATGAACTTGCAGCAGGACTTCCAGCTGGCCGCCCTTGATGCGCGAATCGATTGCATTGTCGACCAGCTCCATGACCGCATCGGCGGAAGAGCGGTAGTTGGCAAACAGAGAAGCAGTGATCGCAGGGTCGATCCGTTCACGGACTGTTACTCGCTGCGCCATCCCATCTGAATCTATACCTGATTCAGCCCTCTAGTCCTGACGTAGAGAGACAG
>Ga0307373_10015809_pt1 | contig 10214 bp, 11 predicted proteins | sample OX2MG_FD_202534 | JGI IMG/M metagenome (GOLD analysis project Ga0307373, IMG submission 202534) | Soil microbial communities from Risofladan, Vaasa, Finland - OX-2 | ecosystem: Environmental > Terrestrial > Soil > Coastal area > Acid sulfate soil | place: Finland: Risofladan, Vaasa | collected...
GCACGCGGCGACCCGCGGTCGCCGACTTCGAAACTGCCTTGGATCGAGTGGAAGGTGTCATGGGAACAGTTTCCCATGTCTAGCACGACTATTAGTGTATTACCGAAAGGTCTTTAGGACGTCGCTCACGAGCGGTCCTTCAGCGACGTAACGGCCGTTGTGGAGGTAGTGAGGCATCGAGCGAGCTCGACGGGTACCGGTGTGGGCGAGTCGCTGGCGTGTAACCAGCAGGCCACGGCGCGATCTGAGCCACCGAGAAGCGTTAGCGGCGGCGCCTGTGAGCGGCAACGATCCATGACGAAGGGACAGCGCGGCGAGAAGTTACATCCCGTGGGTAGGGCGGCAAGATCGGGGGGCGAGCCGGGAATGCCGGCCAACTCGTGTCGTGCGCCATGGAGTGGGGGAAAGGAGTTAAGGAGACCCAACGTGTAGGGGTGGCGCGGTGATCCGTAGAGTTCATCCGCTCCTGCGCGCTCGACGATCTCGCCTGCGTACATCACGACAATTTCGTCAGCGAGCTCGACGAGAAGAGAAAGGTCGTGGGTGATGAAGATCATCGCGAAGCCAAAACGTGAACGTAACACATTGAGTTCGTTGATGATCTCGCGTTGGGTTACAACGTCGAGAGCAGTCGTGGGCTCGTCCATGATGACGAGTTCTGGATCTAACGCGAGGGCTATGGCGATCATGATGCGCTGGCGTTGGCCACCAGAGAGTTCGTGGGGGTAGCGCTCCAGTCGGTCTTCGTTGAGCCCCACCATTTTTAGAAGTTCCACGGCGCGATCGTGGCGTTCAACTTTGTTCATCTTTTTTCGATGGGTCTTGAGAACTTCGTCGAACTCTTTGCCGATGCGAAGCACTGGGTTTAAAGCGCTGAGAGCGCTCTGTAGGACGATTGACACGTGTGACCAACGAATCTTGCGTAGTTCCTTCTCACTGGCCAAGACGAGGTCGATCGTCCCTTCGAGATTTTCGTCACTCTCGTTGGTAATGTTCAAGATCACGTCGCCACCGCTAATTACGCCCGGAGCGCGTAGCAGACGCGTCATTGCGTAAACCAAGGTGGACTTGCCCGAGCCGCTTTCGCCCGCGATGCCAAGAACCTTCGAACGTCGTAGGTTCAACGACACGTCGTTCACGGCGCGAACCATGTTGTCGCCCACGCCGTAGTCGACGCTGAAATTTCTTATCTCGAGGACGAATTCGCTGTGGGCACCCAGCGGCGCGAGCGTGGGCTTCACGATGACGTCGTCCACGTCGAGAGGGTCCGTGCTCATTCGGTCACCAAGGTGGCGCGCGCCGGGACTACGGGCTTTCTCGGGGTTGGACGAAGTACCGGCGTTAGTCCGAGGCGTGCCCGACGCGGGAGGCCCAACTCACGACGTTGGCGCGAAGTGAGACCAGCCGCGCGAAGTCGTGGGTTAATGAACTCATCGATGCCAAAGTTCACGAGCGCGAGACCGGTACCCACCAGGGCGATGCAGATACCTGGTGGAACGAACCAGTACCACTCATTGGAGAGCGGCGCGTTGTTGGCCTGGGCCCAATAGAGCATCGTGCCCCAGTTCCAGGTCGACGTGCTGGTGAGACCGATGTAGGCGAGCGTCACGTAAGCGCCAATGGAGTAGAGCACCGTAAAGAGTAACGACGACGCGAGCACCGGCAAGAGATTGGGCGCGATCTCGCTGAACATGATGCGTCGACGCTTCTCACCGATGATGCGCGCGGCCTCGACGAAGTCGCGATTACGCAGTGACATCGTCTGGGCGCGGAGCACGCGCGCTCCCCAGGCCCAACCGGTGAGACTGATAATGAGTCCGATGACCAATGTGTTCGAACGGCTGTTTACCGGAAGGTAACTGTCGATTACGATGAGTAACGGTAGTCCTGGAATGGCCAGAAAAACGTTCGAGAGCAACGTGAGGCCGTCATCGGCCGCGCCACCGAGATACCCCGCGGCGACGCCAATAGTCATTGAGAGCATCGTCGCTACTATTCCCGCCAGCAGCGCCACGACCATGGTGGCGCGTGCGCCCACCAGTAGTTGTGAAAAAATGTCCTGACCAAGACTCGTAGTACCAAACCAGTGGTGCGCGGAGGGCGTCAGGAGTGGCGCGAACTGCGTCGAGCTCGGGTCATAGGGCGCGAGCCACGGACCAATGACGGTCATGATGATGAAGAAACAAAGAATGCCGAGCCCGAGGAGAACCTTGGGTGACTTCGGCAGGCGCAGACTCTTCATACCGCGGCCTCGGTTCTCGTTCGAGGATCAAGCGCTAAGTAGACAACGTCGGCGATCAAGTTAGCGGCGAGCACCGTGAACGTGATGACCAAGAAGATGCCTTGAATCAGTGGATAGTCCTCATTGAAAACGGCCTGGAGGAGCAAGTCGCCGACACCGGGATAGTTAAAGACGAGCTCGACGAGCAGTGCGCCCGAAACGACGAGGCCAATGGCCAACGAGAGGTTCGCGATGCTCGGCAGCACCGCGTTTCGAGCGGCGTGCATGATGACTTTGCGACGGGGGAGCCCCTTGGCGACGGCCATGAGCACGAAGTCCTCACCAATCATCGTGATCATCATGTTGCGCATACCGAGCATCCAGCCCGCAATAGAACTTAAGACAATCGAAATCAGCGGCAGTTCACCGTAACGAATGACGTTGGAGATGTACCCCCAGTCCCAACCCGGCGTGACGTTCTGGCTGTAGGCACCGAGGACGGGAAACCAGTGCAAATTGAGGCCAAAAAAGAGGAGCATGATGGTGGCCAGGAAGAAGTAGGGGATCGCTTGAAAGAAGGTCGCGGTAGGAATAAGTGAGTCAAAACGCGAACCTCTCGTCCAGCCGAGGACGGCACCCGCGAAAGTTCCGACACAGAAACTGATGATGGTCGAAAGGCCAATGAGACCGATTGTCCAAGGTACGGTTTCTCGCAACACTGAACTGACCGGTGCGCCGAGCGTGATTGAGACGCCGAAGTGACCATGAATGAGTTGGTTGAGATACGTGAAGTACTGGCCGAGAATGCCTTGGTGAAAATTAAGGCCAAAGGAGAGACGAATCGCGCGAATCTCTCCGGCTGTCACGTTGCCGGTCAACTTGCCTATCAGGGTTTGAATAGGATTGCCCGGCATGAGCCTCGGCAGAATGAAAGTCACCGTGACGGCGACCCACGCCGTCAACGCGTAGAGCCCAAGACGTCGAAGGATAATCCGCACGGTCAGCCCACGTCGCTTCGTATTTTGGTGATTACCGCGAGGGGTGGACGAGACTCCGCTTCCTCAACGCAGCCGCAACTCCCTCGCACTACGAGTTCGGTCGGCAAAGTGATCGTTCTCTTGACGTCCTTGGTGTCATCGAGCATTGTGACGAGCGCGTCGACGGCTACTTCGCCGAGAATGCTGCCGGACTGACGAATAGTGGTGAGTGATGGATTGAAATAACGAGTCAACGTAATGTCGTCGAATCCCGTGACGACGATGTCGTCAGGAACTTTGAGTCCACCCGCAATGAGTGCGTAGATCACTCCCACTGCGGTCTGGTCGTTGGCGCAGACGAACGCTTCGGGCAGTGGCGCGTCAAGGGTGAGTCGCTGTTGCATCGCGACTTCGCCACCCGCAGAGGTCCAGTCTGACTCGAGTAAATTGACCTCATGGAGCGTGCCGCCGAGTTCAGTGATCGCTTCTCGAAACGCGTTTGCTCGCGCGACGCTGTCGGGACTCTCGTTCGCGCCAGCCACGAAACCGACGTTTTTAATGTTGTGGACGTTGACGAGGTGTTCGGCGAGACTGCGCATCGCCTGCTCGTTATCGACACGTACGGTCACCGCTGAGGGTGAGTCGCCCTTGCCGGCGAGCAAAACGACGGGAATTCGACGAGAGAGATAGGCAACGTCATCCTCTTTCAGGACGCGGTCCAGGAGAATGAGACCGTCGACCGTGCCGGTCAAGCTCAGCAGCGAGGTCATGCCCGATGGATGCGACTCGTCCGCGCTACTAAGAAGAAGTGAGTAGCCGTGTTCCGCGGCGCGCGACTCCGCACCTCGAATGACGATATCGGTGTAGAGGAGGCTCGCCTCTTCCACGCCCAATAGGCTGCCGTCGACTTCGGCGCGCATGAAGACGAGGCCCAATATCCAGTGCTTGCCACTAGAGAGTCCGCGCGCGACGACGTTGGGTACGAACTCGAGTTCCTCCATCGCGGCCATGACCTTCGCGGCCGTGGAGGGGCGCACTGAAGAGAGAGAGTTAAGAGCGCGACTGACCGTCGCGGTCGACACGCCGGCCTTCGCCGCTACGTCGTAAATCGTCGGTGGTGAATCGACCACCAGCCCCCCTACATCGTCCCTACAAAACTGAAATGTAACCGCTTACAGGTTTGTAACCGCTTACAATGTAGTCACCTCGGACAGTACTGTCAAGTCAGACTTGGTATTTTTTGAAGAGGAATTCTGTCGCGCGTCTCGAGATTTGAAGTTCCAAACCCCCTCGTCGAGCGCATGAAAGTATTTTCTGCCTCTTAGAAATGGAAAGTGGCGCACGAAAATAATTACAAGGGCTATATAGGTAACTACGCAACTACCGCATGTTGTGGTCCCGGGCTTCGCCCACGACCTGGACTTTTACGTAGAAGAGCTGGTCAGCGCGGGAGAGTGCTGCCTACTACATCTTGTGCTTGCGTAGTTACCTATATAGCCCTTATAATTACGAGTTGCTACGAAATTATCTCAGGTTGGCGCTCAATTGATTGGCGAGTCGATCACGTCGGGGATCGGGTGGTGAAATTCGGGCCGGTGCGCGTCGGACTTAGTGTGTGGGCCGCTCCCCGCGTCGCCGCCGGAGCGATTGGTTGGATACTCTACGACACCGCCGAGACCTCGGGCCGGTGCTAGCGGAGGAACAAGGTTTCGAGAACCTAGAGTCGATCTTTCGCGATGGGCCGTTAGGTTCACGCCTGTGCCCGTCATGCTCTGCGGGCCACAGGCGTTAAGTCTTCCGCTTCAGCGAGGTTCCACGTCAGGAGATAACCGGCTTGAAGGAAATCCGCTGTTGACGTGGCAACGAAACGGTCGAACTCACGTTGCGCGGTGGCGCCGCTCAGTAAAGCCATTGAGGAATCTCCACCATCGTCGAAGTTTGCACTACTTCTCTAGAGCCATTGCTGGCTCTCGAGGTTCCAAGAAAGTTGCGGGAATCCGAGTAAAAAGAGGAGTTTCAGACGGCCTACGGTTCTTGCGCGATTCACCACGCAATCGTTCAGCGTGTGGGTTTGCATCGGCGCTCCGACACCAACAATCGACGCATTGTTCAAAGCGAGAACGAGCGCAGCGCCGAGTCCCTTACGGCATAATTGAGCCATGGAGAGACTCAACTACCGACAGATCCTTGATGCTGGACTCACTGACTGGCGCAAATTGGCCCAGGCGTTGCACGCTCGCTACTCGATCCCTAACTATGACGTGGCAGCGGCGTTCGTTACCGCGGTCGCCCAGGTGGCCGAGGCCGACGGTCATCACCCCGATCTGAGAATGACGTACGGCATCATCGACGTCTCGCTGTGTACTCACGAAGATGGCCTGTGGGTGACCCAGAAGGACATCGACATGGCGAAAAAGATCAGCGATATCGCTCGGGAGATCGGTCTGGAGCCCCGGCCTAGCGAGGTGACACAGCTCGAGATCGCACTCGATACCGCCGAAGAGGACCGCGCCGGCCGCTTCTGGTCGGTCCTGCTCACGGGTAGCCCGGACAACAAGGTCTACGACTCGGTCTTCGACCCCACCGGCCGCGTACCGGGGCTGTGGTTCCAGGGCACCGACGCCCACGAAACTCCGCGCCAGCGCTGGCATTTCGATCTGTGGCTGGCCCCTGAGGTGGCCGATGAAAGGATCGCCGCGGCCGTGGTAGCCGGCGGGTCCGTAGTCGACGACTCGAATGCGCCCTCCTTCACCGTTCTCGCCGACCCCGAGGGCAATCGGGTTTGCATTTGCACCGAGACCGGACGCTGATAGATCGGACGCAAGACGGCACCGGTGCAGCCGGCGACCGCGCACTTCATTCGAGAAATGATAGAGAGAGCGGTTGGTTGCTGGGGCGATGTTTCTGTTAGGCCCAAGGCGCAGGAGTCTCGTCGCTTCTCATTGGCGCTCAGCGTTGCACCTCAGCGGTTCGGGATTCTCTAATGTCGGATATTTGCCAGTGCTTGATACCGGATGAGTTACGGCGGCTCTTCGAAATCAGAAATATGTTTCAAGTTCTATGCTCCTCGAGTGTCCAGATTAGAAATCGTCACGACCGCCGAAAGGCCCGAACTTCACGATCAGTTTCCCGATGCCTTCCATGCGGCGTGGCCCGAATTGATTTTTCATGACGAGGTTGCGAAGGAGTATGTCGGCCAGGTGGCGAAGCGTTTTGCTCTTTACGACGTAATGGTGGTTGAAGACGGAAAGCTCATTGCTGGCGGATGGGGAGTTCCGTTTGCCTGGAGTGGGGCTGTCGGCGAGCTTCCTTCGGGCTATGACGATGCCTTAGTTCTTTCCATTTCCATGAACAACGAAGGGACTTCTCCCAATACTTTGAGTCTGATGGCAATTGCGGTGAGACCTGATCATCAAGGCCAAGGACTTGCGGGCGTCGTCATTTCCGAACTTCGAGATCGAGCGGTAGCCTCCGGTCTCACGCACGTAATTGCGCCGGTGCGACCAACAATGAAGGCGAAGTATCCATTGACAACAATGGAAGACTTTTCGAAGTGGCTCAGAGCTGATGGATTGCATCTAGACCCTTGGATACGGACTCATCAACTACTTGGTGCTCGAATACTCAGCGCGGCATCGCGGTCGATGGTAATTGTTGGAACCGTTTCTGAGTGGGAAGAATGGACGGGAATGGTTTTCCCGCAGAGTGGAAAATACGTCGTGCCAGATGCTCTTGACCTTGTCACTATTGAACTGGGGGCCAACATCGGAACCTATATTGAGCCGAACCTATGGATGCAGCACGTTTGAGCGGAGGTGAAGGACGGAGATGAAGTTAGACGAGGCGACAGTGCCTGGTACCAAACCAGATGCTTCGAGACCGCGATACCATCCAGGACTTATTCGAGCCAGGTTGCCGGCTCCTCGGAGAACTCTCCGTCGGTTTGAACATCCAGCATTGAACGGTGATTCGATCGACGCCAACCAGTTACTGACTCTTCGTGCTGAGCCATTCGCTCAACAACGCTTTTTCGTTTTCGGGGCTTAGTCCGGCTCGTCGCTTGCGGTCGATGCCTGCACGACGTTCGAACTCCAAAGTTGCTTCCAATGTCTCGTGAATCGGACGAAGGGAAAGGCCATGGCCGACGGCCCGTGCGGCGGATCGACGAGAGAAGAGGCCAAAGTTTTCTACTCGTGGTATCCAGAGTGGCAGCGATTCGGGTCCCGCCCAACCAGAAACTCCGTGATCCAGCAGCCAATCTTCATCAACTGGAATGAGAGAGCCCTGATGGCCCGCCACCTCTTGCGCGAGTGCAATCACGTCGCCGAGTCGTCGCTGTTCTCCGACAGCATTCATGGTGCCCGTAATCTTCGACACCGCTGCCGCCACGATCCAGTTCGCAAGATCACGAACGTCAATGGTCTCGGTCAGAGCACTGGCAGCATTCGGCACCAGTACGTCGTCAGAAAGATGTCTCGCAAACCGGGCCGGCCAGTAGCCGAATCTGTCGCTCGGATCACCGGGGCCCCCAATCAGACCCGGACGACAAATATGAAGTCGGGAGTCGACAGCATCCGAGCAAAGGTTCTCACAGGAAACCTTTGATTGCCCGTAGGTTTCTATTGACGCAGCAGAACCAGCCTCGAGGAGACTTAATACGTCGGCAGATTCGTCCAGTGCTCCGGCACTCTGATTCGCGTAGACCGAACAACTAGAGACGTACGTCCAGTGTCTGGCGCGATCGGCAAGGACGCTTAGCGCGTCTCGAACAAAAGAAGGTTCCCAGGAAACGTCGACGACGGCGTCCCAGTCCCCGTTTGCTTCCGCGTAGGCAGACTTTCCACTGGCTCGATTCGCCACGATCAGTCGCGCCCCTGGGGACACGGCACCGGATGTGCCACGTGCAATGCAAGTGACGTCATGTTCTAGGGAAACGAATTCAGTTGCAATTGCCGCCGAGAGATAGACCGTCCCTCCGAGTACAAGTATCCTCATTGAAACTGTTTAGCGCCATTTTTGCCAGCCTTTGGCCTTCCTGTGATGAGAAACAAATGCAGGTTGAACTACTTCGACATTTCAGGGTTGCGAAACGAAGTGATGCGCATCGGCGAGATGTCGCCTGGGCCTCGGGGAACCATTCAACGCGACGGAGGGGCAATTGGACTGAGACGCCAGCGCAAAGTTGCGGAGTCACGTCGGGTCTCTGACACCAGATTGCATTGAATATCCAAACGCCGGTGCTTGGTCCCAGACCAGATACGTCAGGCCGCCGATACCAGCGAACTTTGACTCGGAGTCCGATCGCCTGCCGTTAGCGTTAGGAGATGAACTCCGTCGACGAGTCGATCTTTGATGCTGCCAACATGGCCGCGAACGGACTCAAGGTGTTGAACGAAGGTCTTCCGGAAATGCCTACTCCACTCACTACAAGCTCAGTTGTCCCTCTCGCTTACTGGAAAGGTTTGCAATTCGGGGCAGTTCTCTTTCTTCGTTATTCGAAAGACGAGAACGGGACTATGGTGCCTGCGGTCATTCGAGGAGTCTTTCGCCGTGAAGGAGAGAATTGGAAGCCCCTGGAATATTGGGCGGGATCGGGATGGTCCCATGATCCAATAACTACTCCGGACTCGATTGTTGATCTCGGCGGGCACGCAATTTGCGACAGTGGTGGTTCATTCAGCGATCAGCCGAGCTCTGTTGCACCGGCCATCGTTATTTCTGGGCGACACTCGCCGGACGTGAAGAGAATCTCAGTCATTCAAAGTGGCCCGAAGGCCAACGCTCCAACCAGCGGTCATTGGGGCGCATGGATCATCTGTCTTGATGCTTGGGCACCGTACGCCATCGAGGCAATCGATCAGAACGGTGTTGTGATTGGTCAGATACAGGGGCCTCATCGACTACCAAGTCGCGAGAGAGCGAAGTAAGTCCCCCAACTGGACCACGTGCCGAAAGCCCTCAGGGCATTAGCAATTTGAGTCGCCAGTGCTTGGAACCAGACCGGTTACGTGGGGCCCCGACGCCAACAAGATCCGAGTGTGCCATTCTGGGCAACTCGAAGATGTTTGAATCGGGATGGGTTTCGCGTTGACTGATTACTCTTACAAATCTTCTGTTCTTCGAACCGTTGCCCAGTTGGCGCGATCGTTGGGATCCTCGAGTCCGCAGAGTTTGGATACTTTGGTGCGCCGGCCGGGACTTGAACCCGGAACCTGTTGATTAAGAGTCCATTACCACCTGTTGTGACGAGTCGGTATGGTGGTTCCAGCCCTTTGTTTGTATGGAATCGTCGTCCGTTCCAGTCGGTTTGGTAGTTCTCATTAGTTGTGGTGTGTGGTGTTTTCTGTGGTGTTGAATCGGATGAAACTGACGTGGGCATAATCGAGATGGATCTACGATGTTGCTCCGCAACTGGCGCAACCTTTTGATTATTCATAACAGGTGAGCAAAGTGAATCCGTTTTAAGGACTCGCGTAGCATTGCGCTCGATGGACTTCGAACGATGCGTTCCCGATCCCGCGATGTTGGCGCGCTTAATGGCTGAGCTCGACGTACCCATGGACGAGCACGAGTGCATGATCGAGGCCGTCGACGCGGTGAGCCACGAGCGGTTCATGAAAGAGATCGAGTCTGATCCGCGTGTGCGCGAGGAGTGGGAGCGGTTCCTGTTCGCCAGTCACGACAACGAGGCCGACGACTTCTAGAGGACTTGGTTTACTCCGTTATAGCGTGAGACCATGGTCACCTTGGAGAGGGTCCAGTGAAAACTCCTCTTAGGACCATTCGTGGGATTCAACGGGATTCAACGGGCCGCCCGGGTCTCGATCCCGGCACCTTGGGATTAAAAGAACTATGAAGTGAATTGAATTGGGGAATACTTTGCGGTTGGGCGATGTCTTGGGAGCGGACCGGACGTGAATGCCACTACCTTCTCGCTCCGTACGTAGACCATCCGTGCTGCGAATTAAATTCTGCCCCCCACTGATAGTCACCTCGAATTAACCAGAAGGAATCCA
>Ga0307373_10015810_pt1 | contig 10214 bp, 10 predicted proteins | sample OX2MG_FD_202534 | JGI IMG/M metagenome (GOLD analysis project Ga0307373, IMG submission 202534) | Soil microbial communities from Risofladan, Vaasa, Finland - OX-2 | ecosystem: Environmental > Terrestrial > Soil > Coastal area > Acid sulfate soil | place: Finland: Risofladan, Vaasa | collected...
CGCCGGTACACCTCCTCATCGAAGTAGATCGCCGGGAAGATCCGACCCTGCTCCCACCCCACCAGGCTTCCCAGCTCACCCAGAACCGACATCCAACTCCACCTCCAACTCAGGGGCTCGCGTCAGGCGAGCGACGCGACCTCGTTTGCGGTCGTGATCCAGACCCCTTGGTGGGCGACGGCATACGCCAAGAGCCGGTCGAAGACCGCGGCAGGATACGGCCGACCGGTGATCTTCGGGTGCATCGCCCAGTGCAGGACCCGGGGTGCGGACCGCGATTCCTCGTAGAGGATGTCGAACTCCGCCTTCATGCTGCTCCAGACGCCCTCGGCGGTCCCGTAACGGGTCCCTCCCATCAGCGGCGATCCGGGCCCGGTGAAGATGTTGTACTGGCCCCAGTCGTCGTTGCCCGGGGGGATCTCCACGATGGGCCTGCGGTCCTTGGTGAGGACGTAGGGAAAGTCCTGGTCGTGGAAGTCACTGTGCCAGGCGTATCCCAGGTCTCTCAGGTGGTCGAGTGTCCGCTCGGTGACCGAGTAGAGGGGAGAGCGCCAGCCCAGCGGCCGGTCGCCCACGAATTTCCTGATGGCGTTGGTGGCGAGGGTGAGTTCCTCGAGTTCCTCGTCTGGACTCAGGTTGCACAGCTTGACATGACGGTATCCGTGCACGCCGATCTCGTGGCCGGCCTCCACGACCTCCTGTGCCAGCTCCGGGTACCACTCCGCGGTAAGCCCGCAGAACATGAAGGTGGCGGGCGCATGGTACTTGTCGAGGATCCGCAGCACCCTCGCGAGGCCCTCACGCGCGTCGTAGAGGCGCATCGTCGCATCGCAGAAGTTGACGGCGCCGTTCTCCCAGAACGCATTGGGGTGGCTCGACCAGGCTGCGGCGGCGTCCACGTCCGCCTGCATGTCGAAGGAGAGCAGGATGGCGAGCGACTTGCCGCTGGGCCAGGAGTCAGCGAAGCGGCCCGCCGAGCGCTCCCCGAAGATCTCCTCGAACCTGCCCCTGTGCCAGGTCCACCGGGCCACGTCCTCGGCTAGCGCCACTGCGTCCTCCACGTGACTGGTGTGCGAGCCGACGGCTCTGCCACGGTCTTCCGCGGCCGCACGGGGCTGCCGACGAACCAGGCCTGCATTTGTTCACTCCTACTCCTGACGAGTATGTGGTTGCACTGAAATGCTGGCAAGAAGGATGTTCCGGTGAACGGACCACCTTTGGGCTGCCGCAGGAGTACGTGGTGGCCACGGCGCCGGCACCTCCGCTGCCAGGGGGCAGCACCGCAGGCGGAGGCGGTCCCGACCTGGTGCATTGCTCGCAGAGAACGCACTCGAGTTGCGCCGTAACCGGCGCTTGCGGGCCTTCCCCCTCCTCCCCGCAGGGGATCCCGGTCAGGGTGTGGTGCTGGCCCGGCGACACCGCCGACTCGGCCCTGATCCGCCAGGTCAAGGACGACATGTGGGACTGGACCCGGCAGGGCCGCTACCAGGACGTGCCCGCGAACCTGCGGGTCAAGGAAGTGCTGACAAGCTCTCCGGGACCAGCCAGGCCGAGCTGCACAGGGTGATCTCCGCTGAGCCTGGCCTGAACCGGTACCTGCGGGTCACCCCCGGCGGGCTGCTCCGCACCGACGCCGCCAAGAACAGGGCCGAGGAGAACCTCGACGGCACGTACCTGCTCTGCGGAACCCGGGTCACTGTCCCGCCATCGGCCCCGATCACTGTCCGTCCCTCGGCAGACGAGGGCGGGCCGTTCCCTCAGGACCTCGCCACAGGTATCCCGCAGACCTGCCGCTTTCGCAAGGCCACGACGGCTCAGGGAGGCAGATAACGCAACGGCTGAGCTACGCCGCAGCAGATGTTTCGCCCATTGGAACGTATCTCTTGCGTCGGCTGGCGATATCCCCATACAGTCCTGCACATCTACCAGGAAGCTGATCCTCAGGTCCGGGGCGGTCCGTAGCTGTCGCGTCGCTGCGGGTGCCGGCTAGCCACACGTCTTGCAGCTCAGAGAACGGCAGACCCGTAGGTCGAGGAAAGGGAGTGCCGCATGGCAGGTACATGCATGGGGGCGGGCGTCCCCAGGCGTCGCGGCGGATCCACACCCGCGGCAAGGCGCCGGGTACGCCGTCAGGCTGGCGCGCTGCCGTTCGCGGCTGCGCTCGCACTGGCCATAGCCGGGTGCGGCTCGGGCGGCACGGGCGGAAACACCACGAGCACAACGACCCTCACGGTGGCCATGGTCGAGGCCTTTACCGGGGCGAACTCTATCGACGGCATCGCGGCCGCAGCCGGCTGCTACCCTGCCGCACGCGTGGTCAACCAGTCCGGCGGGGTCCTCGGCCACAAGATCCAGTGCGTGCCCGTCGACACCCGCGGTGACCCCACGGACGCCATCCCGGCCGTGGAGAAACTCCTCGCCACGACATCCGGCTTGGTGGGCGTCGCAGGGCCGGAATCGGGTACCGCGGCCGCGATCGTCCCGATCCTGACCAAGGCCCACATCCCCATGATCAGCCAGAACGGCCTCTCGCTGTACGACCGCAACACCGATCCCTACTTCTGGCGGAACTATCCGGCTGATGACTTGGGCGGTGTGGCGCTTGCCTACTGGGCGCACCACGCTGGTTACAACCGGGCGGCGCTGTTCTTCGACAACTCCGTCGCCGCGCAGGGGAGCGTGCCAGGCCTGCTCCGAACCTACCAGCGGCTGGGCGGCCAGGTCGTCATCAACCTCTCCGTCCCCCCCGGTGACACCTCGTACGGCTCGGAGATCCACCGGCTCATTCAGGCCCACCCCCAGGTCATCTTCACTGAGTCGGATCCCCAGACTGATGCGACGGCCTTCGGCAACCTCGTCCAGTTCGGCGCGCGGATCCCGATCTTCGGCACGAACGCCACGGTGATCCCGCAGTGGCTGAAGGTGGTCAACAAGGCCCTCGGAAGCGCGGAGATGGCCACGTACTACCGGGGCGTCGAGCCGTACGCGCCGAACTTCCCCGGCACGCGCTACTTCAACCATGCGCTCCTAGCCGATGCCAAGCAGGTGCCGCAGCCCTCGCAGTGGCTCGGCCAGGAATACGCGACCGCGCCATTCGACGGACTGATCATCTACGCACTCGCGATGACTGAGGCGCACTCCACCAACCCGGCCGTCTTCAACCGGGACATCCTCAGCGTGACGGCACCCGGCCCGGGCAAGACCGTTGTCTACACGTACCGCGCCGGCGTGGCGGCCCTCAAGGCCGGCAAAAGGATCCAGTACGTCGGGGCCGGCGGGCCTACGATCTTCAACCGCTGGCACGACGCCACCGGCGAGTATGGTGTGTACCAGTATGTGAACGGCAAGCTGAAGCTTGCTGGCACCATCTCGGCCGCCGCCCTGGCCGCGGCTTCGGGCGGCTGAGGGGCGATGACCGCAATCCGCCACCTGGCCTCGGACGATCCTGTCGAGGAGGAGAAACTGACTGAATGGCCTGACCGAGGTAGCGGCCACCAGCAACCATCCGGCGGCCCGCGGACGGTCGGCACGCTGGCCGGGCAGCGGACCAACGGGCAGAAGCGGGCGAGCCGGGCTGTCGATGGCGGCGGCACCACGCGGCGTGCAGCCTGAGGAGGACGCCCGCGATGCAATCCCTTGCCCTCTACACCGGCTTCGGCCTCGTCACCGCGTCGATTCTCTGCCTCGGTGCCGTCAGCTTCACGCTGCAGTTCGGCATCAGCAATCTGTTCAACCTGGCGTTCGGGGCGACCATGACGGCGGCGGCGTTCGTCGCCTACGTCTGCAACGCCGCCGGCCTCAACATCTGGGTCTCGCTCGTCCTTGGCAGCCTGTCCGCCTCGCTGCTCTCCTTCCTGCTGAACCGCGGCATCTACACCCCCTTCCGGCGCCGCGCGACCGGCATGTTCACCATGATCATGGTCACGCTGGGTGTCGGCATCATCATTCAGTACGCGATCGAGGCGATCTGGGGGGCGGACAACCGCTCGTACAACATGGTCACGGGGCGTTCTGTGCATGTCGCGGACATGCTCTTCACAACGACGCAACTGACCGTCATCGCGATCGCGGCGGTGGCCGCCGCGGGCGTGCATGTCCTGCTTCACTACTCCCGGCTCGGCAAGGCGATGCGGGCAGTCGCCGTGAACGAGCGGCTCGCCCGCAACTGTGGTATCCCCGTCAAGGCGGTGGTCGACAGCACCTGGCTTCTCTCGGGGGCGCTCTGCGGGCTGGCGGGCGTGGTCCTGGTCATGGACGTCCAGGTGCTCAATTCCGGCAGCGGGGACAGCTTCCTCATCCTCATCGTGGCGGCGACGGTCCTCGGCGGGATCGGCTCGGCTTACGGCGCGATGGTGGGCTCCCTCATCATTGGCGTGGTGGCCGAGCTCGCTGCGGGTTACATCAACCCGCAGTTCAAGGACATCTCAACCTTCATCATCCTGGCGGCCGTGCTGTTGCTGCGGCCGACCGGCGTCATCAGCTCGATCGCCTCTGCCAAGGAGATGGCCCGGTGAGTGCCGCGTGGCAGTTCTACATCGCGACCCTCATCGTTTTCGGCTTCGTCTACATCATCGCCGCAGCCGGGCTCAACCTGCAGTTCGGTCTCACCGGCGTGTACAACTTCGCCTTCATCATCTTCGAGGCCGCGGGGGCCTACTGCACGGCCGTCCTGTCGCTTGGTTCTCCGAGGGCTTTCGGGGGGTTCCAGAGCTACATCCTCGGTCTTCATCTGCCGTTCCCGTTGCCGCTTCTCGCCAGCGCGATGGTGGCGGGCGCCCTCGGGGTCGGCCTCGGGGCCCTCACGGTGCGGCGGCTCCGGGCCGACTACCTCGCCATCGTGATGCTGGTCATCTCGCTGATCGCCACCGGCCTCGTTACCGACTACCAGGGCGTGTTCAACGGGGCCGCCGGCCTCTCGCTCATCCCGCAGCCGTTCGCCAGCCTCACCAGCAGTTCGATCGTCTATGACTGGCTTTTCGTCCTCGTCGCTGGCGTTATCTGCGCGCTGGTCCTGCTCGCGGCGCGCCTGATGATCGAGTCACCGCTCGGGAGAAGCCTGCGGGCCGTCCGGGAGAACGAGAACGCGGCGGCTGCGCTTGGCAAGAACGTGACCGCGCTCAGGCTCCTGGTCTTCGGCGTGGGCGGGGCGATGGCCGGCATTAGCGGCTCCCTGCTCGCCTCATTCACACAAGCGTGGTCGCCCTCGTCCTGGTTCTACACAGAGACGTTCGTGCTGTTCACAGCGCTCATCGTCGGGGGTGCGGGCAGCAATCTCGGTCCCGTGGTTGGCGCGGTGCTCGTCCCCGTCGTGCTCGCGGAGGGGAGCCGGTACCTCCCGCAGTTCGGCCCCCCGACCCTCGTGCCCTCGCTCGAGTGGATTGCGATCGGCGTCATCCTTCTCGCTTTCCTCTGGTTCTGGCCCCGCGGCATCGTGCCCGAGCCGAAGCGCACCTTCCCAGCGGAACCTGTGCCCCGGCCGCTCGTACCGCAGAGAACCCGCGGCGTTTTGGTGCGGGACCTTGAGGGAGAAAGGGGGCCGGGCCGGTGAGCGCGAGCCGCTTTCCCACCGCGCCAGACGCGCCGCTGCTCTCGGTGAACGGCATCTCCTGCAGTTTCGGCGGGGTCCGCGCCGTCGTTGACGTCAGCTTCTCCGCGCCGGCCGGGCAGATCACCGGGCTGATCGGGCCGAACGGCGCCGGCAAGTCCACGACGCTCGGCATCGTGACCGGCGCCATCAGGCCGGCGACGGGCACCATCCATTTCGCCGGGCGGGACGTCACCAAGCTGCCGAGTTACCGGCGTGCCCGGGTCGGGATGATCCGGACCTTCCAGATGCGTGGTGAATTCGACCGGCTCACCGTCCTTGAGAACCTCCTCGTCGCCGCACCGGAGCAGCTCGGCGAGCGGATCCGCAACGTGTACTCGATCAGGCGGACGTGGCGGCACCAGCAGCGGGAGCTGGTGGAGCAGGCCCGCGAGCTTCTCGGCCGGTTCGGGATCGCCAGCCACGAGAACGTGTATGCCGCGGAGCTGAGCGGCGGCCAGCGCCGGCTGATGGAGCTCGCGAGGGCGCTGATGGCAAAGCCGCGGCTGCTGCTGCTGGACGAGCCCATGGCAGGGGTGAGCCCGGCGATCCGTGGCGAGCTCGCTGAGCACCTGCTGGAAGTGGCAAACAGCGGCATCGCCATCGTGCTGGTCGAGCATGAGCTGCAGTTTGTCGAAAACGTCTGCGGGCACGTCCTCGTGCTCGCCCAGGGAAGGGTGATAGGCGAAGGGAAGATGAGCGCCCTGCGCGAGCAGGCCGCCGTCCTCGACGCCTATCTCACGGGATAGGCGGGCGCGATCACGGTGCACGTTCTCGAGTTCCAGTCCCTGACGGCGGGCTACAACGACATCCCGGTCACGGCGGAGATCTCCCTCACGGTGAGCAAGGGGGAAATTGTCGCCCTCCTCGGGCCGAACGGCGCCGGCAAGTCCACGCTCTTGAAGGCCCTCGTGGGCGAGGCGAGGGTTTTCTCGGGATCGGTCCTGCTGCGGGGCGAAGACGCCACGGGCTGGTCCCCCGAGCGCCTCGCCAGGATGGGTCTCGGCTACGTCCCCCAGAACGACAACGTCTTCCCCTCCCTCACCGTGCGCGAGAACCTGGAGATGGGCGCCTTCCTCGCCCCGCGGCGGCGGGTGAGCGAGAAGATCGAGGCGATCCTCCGGCAATTTCCGCCGCTGAGGCCGCTCATCCATCGGAGGGTGAGCCATCTCTCGGGCGGGGAGCGTCGGCTCGTCGCCATCGGCAGGGCGCTCGTCCTGTCCCCCGAGGTGCTGGTCCTCGACGAGCCGACGGCCAACCTATCGCCGAGCAATGCGCACTCGGTGCTCACCGAATACGTAACCCAGGTGGCAGAGGCCGGAACCGGTGTCCTGCTCGTCGAGCAGCGGGCGAAGGAGGCCCTCCAGATCGCGCACCAGGCTTACATGATGAGCGCGGGGCAGATCGAGGTTTCCGGGCCGCCCGGCGCGCTCCTCGAGCGGGAAGACATCGGGCGCCTCTTCCTTGGAGAGACGACGAGAAGGCCGAGCTAGCGGAGAGCCAGAGGAGGGAGAGCGGATGTACTTCACCGCCGAGGAGAAGATTCAGATCTACTACGACGACGTTGGCTCGGGAGCGCCAGTGGTAATGATCCACGGGGCGGCCACGTCGGGCAAGGTCTACGACGGCCTCACCTCGCGCATGGTGGCCAAGTTCCGCTGCATCCGGCTGGACCTGCGCGGCCTCGGCCGCAGCGACCGGGTCGACGCGGTCTCCCCCACCGCCTGGTGCGACGATGCCATGGCGCTGATGGATCATCTCGGGATCGAGAAGGCGCACCTGCTCGGCTGCTCACTCGGGGCACGGATCGCCGGTCGGCTGGCGCTCGACCATCCCGGGCGAGTCGAAACCCTGACCGTCGACGCGCCGCTCGTGGCTGTTGCCCAGACCGCGAACTCCCGGCTGAATACCCGATTCAGGAACCTCGACAACCCGGCCCCGACCGACCGGGTCCGCTGGCAGAACTTCCACGGGGCCGACTGGCGGGAGGCTGTCTCTTTTTACTTCCGGGCGAGGAACGACCCGGCGCTGCAGGAGCACCTGACGCTGCGGCCGCATCTGGCCTCGATCGACCTGCCGACCCTCATCACGCGAGGCGACATCGACGACGACGTCCACCCGCTCTCGCACGCGATCGAATGGCATGCTGCCCGTCCCTCGTCCTGGCTGTGGATCGCGCCCGGGACTGCCTTCTCGGCCGCGCAGAACCAGGCGGCAGCCTTCGCCCGGGTCTTCAGCGCTTTCGTGGGCCGTTCCGCGGCCGGCAAGCCGACCTAGGCCCGTGGGAGCAGCCGCGGGCGAGAGGAGTCAACAGATGGATGCATCACCAGTCTTCGGCCTCGGCTACGTCCGGGTCTGGGAGGCGGACCTGGCGCTGTGGCAGCAGTTCGCCGAGGGCGTGCTCGGCATGATGGCCGAGCACGACGGGGAGAGCCGCCTGCTCGTCCGCATGGACGACTGGATCGGCCGCTTCATCGTCGAGGAGGGCCGGGCCAGCTTTGCCGAGGGTCCTGGCTCGCTGGCGTCGAACGTCGCCATCGGCTGGGAATGCCCGAGCGAGGAGGCCTGGGCGAGCGCACGGCGGGCGATCGAGGACGCCGGTGTCCGCACAGAGGACGGGAACGGACCGACGGCCTGGTGCCGGGACTGGTTCGCTTGCATGGACCCCAGCGGCTTCCGGTGCGAGTTCTTCTACGGCGGCAAGCGGGACCCGGCCTCGCAGTTCGTCTCGCCGCGAGGCGTCACGTTCGTCACCGGTGAGCAGGGCATGGGGCACGTACTGCTGTTTGCCAGTGCGTCCGCGAAGTCGCTGGACTTCTACTCCCGTGTGCTCGGCTTTCAGGTCCGTGAGGCGAAGTCCGCGGATGACGGGACGCTGCGGGCGGTCTTCCTGGGCCCGAACCAGCGCGAGCACAGCCTGGCCCTCCTCGGGACGGGCGATACGAGCAGGCTCGGTCACGTCCTCATCGAGGTGAGCGACTTCGACGCGGTCGGGAGGGCGATGGACCGGTGCGTGGACGGGTTGGCCCCGATGACCGTCTCGCTGGGCAGGCACTGGAACGACCAGATGATCTCGTTCTACCTGCGGACGCCGTCCGGCTTCGACATCGAGTACGGCTTCGGGGGCCGGAAGGTCGCTGCCGGGCATTGGAGCCGGGGAGAGTCGGGTGGCACCGGGCTCATGAGCACCTGGGGCCACCGGAAAGTCGGGCCCGATGGGCGCCCCGGCCTGCCGCTCGGCCGGTAGCAAAGGTGCCGGGAAGCTGTTGGCTCATGGAAGCCCCTGAGTTGGAGGTGGAGTTGGATGTCGGTTCTGGGTGAGCTGGGAAGCCTGGTGGGGTGGGAGCAGGGTCGGATCTTCCCGGCGATCTACTTCGATGAGGAGGTGTACCGGCGCGAGCACGCGCGGATCTTCGAGGGGAGCTGGGTGCCGGTCGGCCATGCGGACATGGTGCGCAACCCCGGCGACTACGTCACGAGCTACATGGGCGAGGTGCCGGTGATCGTGGTGCGCGGCCGAGACGGGCGGGTGCGGGTCCTGGTCAACAAGTGCCGTCATCGTGGCAATCAGGTGTGCCTGTTTGACCGGGGCAACGTGCGCGGGTTCACCTGCTCCTATCACGGGTGGGCCTATGGGACCGATGGCCAGCTGATCAGCGTGCCGGGGGAGGAGGAGTTCTATCACGGGGCGCTGGAGAGGGAGAAGTGGGGGCTGCAGGAGGCCCGGGTGGCCGACTTCTATGGCCTGCTGTTCGCCACGCTGAACAGTGCGGCGCCGGCGTTTGAGGACTGGCTGGGCGAGGATGTGCGCTGGTGGCTGCGGTATTTCGTGCTGGCCGAGCCGGTGGGCGGGCTGGAGGCGCTGCCGGGGTGGCACCGGTATGAGTCCCCGGCGAACTGGAAGCTGATCGCGGAGAACTTCATCGGGGACAACTACCACTTCGCCCACACCCACACCTCATGGCTCCGGGTCCGGCAGGCGTTCCAGGAACAAGGCATCATCACGCCCATGACCACCTTCTCGCCGCTTTGGCACGAGACTTACGAGGTCACGGCCGGCTACCGCGCGGGCGCTCCCCTCGGGCTGGGGGCGCTGCGCATGCACAGCGAGGCGATCTACGAGCGGGATGTCGAGGAGAGTCGCGCCCTCGGCAAGGAGGCATTCGAGTGGGTGCGGGACCGCAACGACCGGATGTCCAGGGCGCTGGCGGGGTACGCGCCACGCCCGGACAGCTTCGTCAACGGGCTGTTGTTCCCGAATCTGGGCCTGATGGGCTACATGTCGCCGATGATGGGCAAGCATTTTATGCTGTTCCATCCGCGGGGGCCGCAAGCGCATGAGATCTGGCAGTGGACGATGGTCGAGCGGGAGGCGCCGGATTCGGTCAAGGAGATCGCGGTGCAGCGGGTCTACCAGGGCCAGCACATGGCCGGGGTGATCGCGCCGGACGATGTGGAGAACTTCGAGCGGATCGTGGAGGCCTCGCATTCGCCGGGGACCTGGCGTTACCCGATGAACTATGAGATCCACCTCGGCCACGACCAGGACCAGCTGCCGCACCTGCCGGGAAACATCAGCGCGGAGCCGAGCGAGGTCAACCAGCGGGAGTTCTACCGGTTCTGGCTCGAG
>Ga0307373_10015811_pt1 | contig 10213 bp, 5 predicted proteins | sample OX2MG_FD_202534 | JGI IMG/M metagenome (GOLD analysis project Ga0307373, IMG submission 202534) | Soil microbial communities from Risofladan, Vaasa, Finland - OX-2 | ecosystem: Environmental > Terrestrial > Soil > Coastal area > Acid sulfate soil | place: Finland: Risofladan, Vaasa | collected...
CGCCCCTTTGCCGATATCTAGTTCTGGGCATCAGCACGTAGCCGGTTTCAAGAATCGAGAAGATATCCACTTTGAAGGCGTGCATCTTCAGGCGCGTCCGCGACAGCACATTTCGGACGGGGCGCATCTCCTGATCCCATACGCGGCCCTCTTGCGCTACTTGCAAACGCTCCCGGCTGCGCTCTATCTCTTGATCGGTGACGTTGGCGCTATTGAAACTGGCTAAGAGGACCTCATAGGGACAAAAGTGCGGGTACGACTCCAGCAAGGGTTTCAGGACACAAATCTCGCTGTCCGTGAATTGCTGCTCCGCTGCTAATTGCGGGCTATCGTTTTTATAGATCAGCAGCGAAAGCGTTCCCAAAGCCAGGTTCAGCGCGAGCGTGTGGCCGGGAGGCAGCAGATTGTGCAAGGTAAAATGGATGATTTCACCGGGTGGCTGTTCTAGAGGACGTGCTGGGGCTTTGATCTGATGAACGAAAATTTCTTGCATCCAGTACTCCTTTTTCTCAGATAGTGTGAGATTTTGAATGGGAGACGCCTACAAGAATGGATGGGCTGCGCCCAAAATACGTTGGACTTGAGTATCCCAGTTACTGTTCAACGTACCAAGAAACTATGGATACTATTTACGTATCATAATAAACCGCGAAAATCAATGCTTTTTCATAGAAAAGGACATATAATCACACATTTTTCACGTACTGCTGGGGTGAAAATCACACGTTTTTCACACGCCTTATCCGGTAGCGTAGTTGCACAATTCATTGCGCCCGCATCAACCTGAATCCTTCTTCTCAAAAACAGGCTCGCTTGCGAGCCGACCAAGAATTGCGCCCAGGAATTGATCCAGGCGCAATCAATTGCGCCGCTACGGCATGTGATAGGATAATTGGCGCGACAATTGAAATTTTTCAAATCATCATCCCATACTCACTGTGTACGGGATGAGGTAAGAGCTAGCATATATGTCATTCTCTCCACAGGCATCCAATGTGTACCACCCCCTCAACTGTGCGGTTATCGGCACGCTAGCGTTCCACTCATCCTGTATGTTTTTTTACATACATTTCTGCCCATCTGGGCTTGCAGGCTTTTTAGATACATGCTGGTTTTTTCCGTGATCAATGCGAGGTATGGTATGTTTTGTCCACGTTGTCATGAACTATGCTATGAACAGGGTTGTCAGCGCTGCGGTTGGAGGCGTCCACTATCCGTTGATCTGCATCCTATTACACCCTTTCCCGCTCTGCCAGTTCGTCGATCTCCAGGTTGCGCTCCAGTCAATGAAAGTACGACTCCGTTGGAGGCTGGCGCGTTGTTGCGCGGCGGCAGCTATCGTCTCGCCGAACGTCTGAGCCAGCAAATATGGCTGCCCGGCGTCTCCGAAACGACCTGGCTGGCCGAAGACAGCAAGCATAACAACGCGCTCGTCAGACTTTGCGAAGTGGCCCTGCCGGAAAAGGATCGCGTCTCACGGCGCGCGCTCTTCTTTGCGGCCACAAGGACGCTGCACGCGGCGGGCAAACATCCGCATCTGCCAGCCTTATTGGATATTTTTGAGGAGAAAGAACGCGGCTTCTTCGTTTTCGAGCGTGTCGAGGGCGAATCTCTCCTGGCGCGCATGCGTCGCATCAGGCGCGTCTTGTCCGAGCAGGAGGTGATAGACTGTTGTCTTCAGGTGGTCGATGTGCTGGAATTCCTGGCGCAGCAATCTTCTCCTATTGTTCACGGGCTGATCCAGCCGGAGAACATCCTGCTGGGGCGCACCAACGGGCGCTATATGCTCACAAACGGCTCGATCATCCTGGCGACCCGCGCGGTTCGCTACAGCGCGGATGTATCGCGCGCGCAGCTTTCGCCCTACGCAGCCCCGGAGTTTGGACGCAGCCCCGTCAATGCCAGCGCCGACCTCTACGCGCTGGTGGCGACGGCATATTTCCTGGCGACGGGCCAGTTGCCAGTCAAACACAGCGGCATCATCCCTCCAGCGCGTCACTATAACTTGAACCTTTCGCCCCAGCTCGAGGCAGTCCTGGCGCGTGGCCTCTATTCGGGCCTCGGTCTGCGTCCCGACACCTCACTGCGTTACCAGCGACCGGCGGAACTGCGCTGGGATATCTTGACGACGTGCGTTTCCGCGCCGGTCGGCTGAGCGTTATCCACAATCCGTCAATCCCAGACTCGTGCCGCTCTTTTCCGGCTTTTTTTGAGTCACTATATCTCCGCAATCAACCGTTCCGCCTTTGTCCTGGTCTCCGCTTCCACGCCTTCGAGGCGTAAGGCGTGTTGGGCAGCATGGCGCGCGCGCGCCAGAAGGCGCTGCCGTTCGCTATCGGCGCTCTGCTTTCTGGCCTGGGCGAGGCGCAGGCGGGCCAGGCCGGTCAGCGCGAGGCCGAGACAGGGGGCGTTGTGCATGGCGCGGCCAATTGTGAGGGCGCGGCCTATACACTCTCGCGCCGCGTCCAGTTGCCCGCGCTCTTGCAGGACGCTTGCCAGTTCCACGTTCCACATGCTCTTGTAGACATGATCATCGACCTGCTCGACGATGCTCAGCGCGCGCCGCAGCAGCGACTCGGCTTCTGTCAGATCGTTGGTGCGCGCCGCCAGTGTACCCAGGTTGCTGATCACGACGGCGCTGAGCGGGACATCGCCGATCTCCTCGGCCAGGATCAGTGATCGCCGCAAGAACGTATGCGCCAGGTCGTATGCACCCTGTTGCAGGTGGATATAGCCGACGTTGCAGGAGACATGCGCCATCTCGCGTTTGTGATCATACTGCTCCAAAAGCGCCAGCGCCATGTCGGAGTGCGACAGCGACTCCGTGATCTGCCCTGCGCTGCTGGCGAGCGCACCCAGCAAGCGCTGCGTGCGCGCCACGTCCACTGGATCGCCGTTCAGCGTGCGGCGCAGGCGCGTCAGCGGCACGGCTTGCGCGTCGTGATCGCGCCGCGTGCGCAGGTGATCCTCGAACAGTGCCAACGCGCGGTTGGCTGCCTGTCGCGCCTCGTCAAAGCGACCCTCCTGCCACAGCACGTAGCCGCGCAAGAAAAACAACCTGGCCCAGGCTGGTCCTTCGCCGATGTCTGCCGCTTGCAGAACCTGTTCGCCGCGCTCGATATAGTCGCGCGTGCGCGCGTAATCGCCAGCGTAGTACCACGTCCAGCCGATCTCGCTCCACAGCAGCGCGTCAATCTGCGGTTTGTATTGTTCCTCGGCTGGTATGGCGGCGCTATTCATCACGCCCGCGTGCCCGCGTTCGTCTAATGCCTGCTCGTAACTTTGCCGCGCCTCTTCATATTGTCCCTGAATGCGCAGGCATTCGCCCAATCGCTCTAAAAGCAGGGCCAGGCGTGTCCGTTCGTTTGCCTCCGGTTTCAGATGTTCCACCGCCAGGCGATAGTAGCGTTCGGCTTCGGGATAGACCGAAAGCGCGTAGGCGGCGTTGCCCGCCATCTCGGCATAGTGGACGATTTGCTGCGCCTCACCGCCGCCTGCCGCGAGGTGGCGCACGATAGCCGCCGCACCTTGCTCTTCGCGGCTGACATAGGTGCGGCGCAAAATATCGGCGGCGCGCCGGTGCAGCAGCGCGCGCTTCGTCGCGGAGAGACGTTCATAGAGGTGGCTGACCAGCAGCGGCTGCCAGAAGTGATAGCTAATGTTATTGCCCTTGCCCTCTTCACCGATGACCCCGGCGTAGACTGCCTCGTCGAGCATATCGAGCGCGATATCCTCGTCGGCGCGCCCGCTATCGCCGCTTTCCATCTGCATCGTAATGATGGTATGCAGATCAAACGAGCCGCCCAGCACTGCCGCGTCTCCCAGCAGCAACTGGCAAGGGATGCTGAGCCTGCCCACGCGGCTGTCGAGCGCGGCGGCAATCGAGCGCGGCAGTGTGACGTCGCGGCTGTGTCGCCCCTGGCGTTCGCGCCTCTCCGCTACCTGCGAACGTGAGGCATAGGCGTAGGCCAGTTCCTCGGCGAAGAAGGGATTGCCGGATGCCTGCTGCTGGATATCACGCGCTACATTGCCCGGCACGTCGAAATGGCTCAGCATGGCGCTGATCTGTTCAGCGTTCAGCGGTTGCAGCGATAGCGCGGTAACTGTATGCTCGCGCTGCATGTGCGCCAGCAACTGGCGCAGGGGGTGTCGCGTCGCGAGTTCGGTGTCGCGGCACGTCGCCAGAAAAATGGCGGGACGGCCGGAGAGGCGGCGTGCCAGGTAGCCCAGTAGTTCGCAACTGCCGGTATCCGCCCACTGGATATCATCCAATGTGACCAACAATGGCGCGTGTTCAATGGCAATCGTGAAGAATTCGAGCATGGCTTCCCACAAACGCTGCTGCTCCTGTTCCGGCGGCGCGGGCAGAGAAAATGTAGCGGCCTCCCTTGAGGGGGCCGGAAGTGTGGGGGCCAGTTCGGGCAACAGGACGCTCAGATGAGCGAGGCGCTGGTTCGTCTCCAACACCTGGCGCGGCCATGGCGCGGCGGCCATGACGCCGCGCAAAATATCGATCCAGGCGCGATAGGGGATGCTGCTTTCTTGCGCGTAGCTGCGGCTCCAGGCCACCAGCCAGCCGCGATCCTGCGCGTCGCGGCTGATCTCTTCCGCCAGTCGCGTCTTGCCGAGGCCGGCTTCGCCCATCACCATCATGCACTGCGGTTGTCGCTGCGTATCCAGGGGGATTGCAGCCGTCTGTTTGCGTGTTGCCAGGCGCGCGCTGCCTTGCTGTTCCGGCGCGAGTAGCAAGCGACGCAGCGACGCCAATTCGGCGTCGCGTCCCACCAGCGGATTCGCGTGGCTGCGGCCAAAGCTGACTTTACCGGGCATCTCCCGCACCCTCCCTGGTATCTGCTCGCGTGTAAGCAACAATCAACGGGAAGCTAACGAGCCTGCCGGGCGCAGGCCATCATTATTCACATTATATCTTCTCTGGTCAATGCCTTACCGCTCCGCCTTTTCAGGAACGAATTGTGAGGTGAGTGAGATACCAGAACTGGCGAATGCGAGGCAAGTGTGACCTGTGTATCGTATGGTTTCATCGAAGGAAAATAGTAGATAAGGAGAATGATATGAAAACGGTCGGAGAGAAAACTGATAAAGAAGTCCTTACCACAGGGCAACGGTTTGGAGAGTTCGTCAGCGTCGTCGCCACGCTTCTGTTATGTGGCTTCTTCGTGTATCACCAAGTGGCAAATACGGGTTTCTTCACAGCCAAATTCGGAGCGTTGGAGATGTTCTGCCTGTATGGCCCCATCCTTGTTTCCTTAGCCGCACCCGCAGTTCGTGCAGTGACCGGTCGTCGAAATCCAGCCCGCCCCTTAGAAGTTGCTACGAATGTGTTTATGGCGATTGCTGCTCTCTGGCTGTTGGAGGTCTTTCCGTTCAACTTCTCTCATCTCGCTGACGCCTTGCCTGGTGCAATTCATTTTGTCCTTGCCTGGATCACCAACGATATTGGCAAAGTACTCTTGATTCTCCAGATAATAATTGGCTCAATCTCAGCCTTCTTGACGACGTGGAAATACCTATCAATGCGCCGGCGAGAGATTGCACACGCATAGTTATAGCTGGAAGGACACGTTCATGGTTAAAACATATCAAGTCAATGTTGCCACCCGCTTCAGAGACGCCCTGTTCATGACGCTTCTGCGCGCTGGCGTCAATATGGGGATGACATCGTTGCTGACCGTACGCGGTCGCACAAGTGGTCAGCCTCATACGGTTCCGGTGATCCCGGTTGAGCAGGACGGTCACCGCTTTCTGGTTGCTCCTTATGGCGAGGTGCAGTGGGTACGCAATATCCGTGCAGCAGGGACGGCAACGCTCACCCGTGGCCGCCACTCTGAGACAATCTCCGTGACCGAATTGCCAGCACAGCAGGCGGCTCCTGTCCTCAAACAGTATCTCTCGAATGTCGCCACGGTTCGGCCCTTCTTCGATGCTATGCCAGACTCGCCCCTTGAGGCTTTTGAGCGCGAGACACCCCGTCACCCGGTCTTTCAGATCACAACGATGGAGAAGCCCGCCAGCAGGAACGCAGTATGAAGGAGGCTGGATGACGTCACAGGCAACACCAACAGGGCAGGAGGCGACTCCGGCACCGGGAGACGTGCGCAACCGCGCGACAAGGATAGTCGCCTCAACTTGACATTATAACGATGAATGCTTTAGAATTCAGGAGATAAGTAGTTATGACGCAAACAGCGCGCATGACTTTGTTTCAGTCCGGTCGTCGCCAACTCGAGGGATAAATAGCACGTCCAGACGGAGATGGACTCTTTCCCGGCATTGTCATTATCCACGTACACGCGATAAGGTATCAGATGTACAACAACGGGCCGAGACCTGTTGGCCCTGGCCCGTTGCATATTGATTGATGGTATGCTCACACCAAACGAAAGGATGAAGTGTGGCGCAAGCGGAGCGAAGAACGATATGCTTTCGTTACTTCACGCGGGGGTATATTACCAGCCCGCCATAAGCTTGATTATGTGTGTCCTTGCCCGCGCGCCACACTCCCCGTCAGTTTCTATCATCTCTGGCATTTCTCCTTTCTCTTTCCCATCCTCCCCTCCTCATTTCCCTTCTCCCACCTCCATCTTTACTATAGCGCATAGATCAGAGATGATCCATAGTTTTCTATCACAGAAGGATCACAATCTGAGGGGCTGTGCTAATGCCACAAAAAAGAACAGGTTAACCGGCCGTAACTGGTTAACCTGTTCTTTTTTGTGGCATCTATTAATCTATGTGTGACATCGCTCGTGATCCTTTCGCGCTACGTGACTCGCGCGTGCCAGCGTCTATCAAAACGTCCCCGCACGCACAAGTTCTTTGACAGACAGTATACCGACAAAAACTAAAAGTTTCAGGTTCGTATTTGCGCCCCGCCCAAAGTCCTACATCACACGCGCCGGGAGGGCCAGCAGCGTCAGCGCGTGTTGCTCAGGTATCATGGATGCCACGGCATGATGCCGTTTTTTGTGTAGGCAACGCCGTGGAAAGCCTGCAAGAGCGTGGTAAAATGGATGACGACTTCGAAGCTGATAAGAGAGAGAATGACAATCGCCAGTACTACGACGGTCAAAAGGACGAGGAAACGGCGGTTAGCGGTTCGAGCAACACTCATGCAGGCCCTCCTTGCGCGCCCTGGCGCGGGATGATTGCGCGGCGGCGCGCGAAAGCGTCGAAGCGCGCGCCGCCATATTTTGTTGTTCATGAAACCTGGTAACTGTCCAGGTTCTTGTGTAAATTGTACCTGGGAAGATAGACTTATACAGCAGGTTTTTACCGTGATGTGCTGGCCTTGCGTCGCGTGGTGTTGGGAAGCTTTTCCGCGCGCGTGTAGATACACGTCGCGATTTTTTGGGATGGACATAGAGGAAAGCATGAGCTAAAGAATTTGGCGGGCAACCGGTCGGTTGCCCGCCAAATTCTTTAGCTCATGATCTACACTTTTTCATAACGCGCGATCTCGCGTTCTACCATACTCAGGTCGAGGACCGCGCCGCACGCTTTGAATGCCTGGCGCGCCTCGCCCAGGTAATCGAAGCCCTGGTGCCTGTCGAGCCTATCCGTTCCCTCGCGGCGCAAGAGAGCCAGGCCGTACTGGCGCTGCGTGCGTGCCAATTCCAGGCGCATGTCGCGTTGGCGGAACACTTGCATGGCCTGCTCAAAATTGCGTTTTGCCTGCTCCCATTGGCCCTGCGCGGCCAGGATGCTGCCCAGCAGCGCTCCGGTACGTGCCGCAATCCAGGTCAATTCTTGCTGGCGTGTTGCTTCGTAGACCGCCTCGGCCTGCTGTAACGCAGTATCAAGATCGCCGAGCAAAAGTAAGGTTTCCGCGCGTGCTAGTTGCCCTTCATAGCGAATCTCTGCGTCGAGTTCATCAAGCGCCAGCGCCCGCCGCAAGCTGGCTAAGGCGCGTAAAAGCAAACGTTTGGATGCATCAATATTATTGCGCGAACGTTGCTCTTGAACGGTCTGCTTAGCCTGCGCGATGCGTAGCAGGCTGGTGGTGACGAGCGCGAAGCCGATCAAGGAAGCGTGACTTATCGAGCGACTGATGGTAAGAGCGCGGCAAATATTAGTGCGTGCGTTGTCAAGGTTTCCCTGATCTTGTTGAGCTATTGCATGGTACAAGTACAGAATACTTATAAATACCTGATCATTTATTTGCCCAGCCAGGACAATACCTTGTTGAAACCAGTTTTCTGCTTCTAATAGATCACCGCTATGAGTAGCGATAATACCAAAATTGCCATATATACCAGATATCAATGATACATCGCCGACACGCTCCGCGAGATTCAGAGCGCGGCGTAAGGCTGCATATGCAGGTTGATTTTCTGTTTTGCGTAGATGCGCATCGCCGATGTAGCAGCTTGCGTTGGCAATCTCGCGCTGGCGTTCGTACTGTTCAAAGATGTTGAGCGCGTCATGGTAATGCGTCAGAGCGTCAGTAGTATGTCCAGTGGCGTTGGTAATAGCACCGATAAGCATATGAGTGCGTCCCAGGTTGACAGGGTCGCCCATCAGCGTTCGCTGCGTGCCGGTGAAGCGCGCGCTATCACTTGATGAGGCTTGCGGGGTTTGTTCGTAGAGATGCAGCGCCTCTTCGGCCACTGAACGGGCGGCATCAAAGTTGCCTTCTTGCCAGTAGATATAGCTTTGCAGCACGCGGATGCTGGCCCAGGCTGGACCGCCGATCACGTTTGCCGCACGCAAGATCGATTCACCGCGTTCGCAGCAGGCACGAGCGTTGGCGTTGTCGCTCACATCGTACCAGGTGAGGGCGATTTCGCGCCAGAGCAGGGCGTCGATCTGGGCCTCGTGTTGTGCGTCGGGATGGCTCCGATCAATCGGGCCGCTACGTTCAGGGCCGCCACGTTCTCCGCGCACGGATAGCACGCGCTGGTAGAGGCGGCGCGCTTCTTCGTAGTTGCCCAGGTTGCGTGTGCATTCGCCCAGGCGTTCCAGCAGGTAGGCGAGTTGCATCTGTGGTTCGGTGTTGGGCGCGATCAATTGGCCTCCACTGTTGCTATTAGTATCGTCCAGGTGGGTGACGGCGAGGCGATAAAACCGTTCGGCTTCGGGATAGGCCGAGAGGCTGTAGGCGCGGTCTCCGGCAAGGGCGGCGTAACGGACAATTTCTGCTGGCTCGCCGCCGCCCTCGACAAGGTGATTGGCGATCAGCGCCGCACCCTCTTCTTCGTTGCCCTGGTATGCCCGCTGTAGGATGGCGGCGGCGCGGCGATGCAGGCGCGTGCGCCGCGCGGCGGAAAGCTGGTCGTAGAGATGGCTGACGAGCAGGGGATGCCAGAAATGGTAGGTGATGCGCGTCCCCGTTCCCTCTTCGGTTAATACTCCTGATTGGATGGCCTCTTCGAGCAGGTCAAGTACGGCGTCCTCGCTCGCGCCGTTACCGCTGGCCTCGAGCTGCGCGATGGCCGCGAAGGTGAACGATCCGCCCAGCACACTGGCGTTGCTCAAGAGGCGCTGGCAGGGCGCAGTGAGCCTGCTCATGCGCAGTTCCAGCACGGCGGAGATGGTGTCCGGCAATGGCATGGCGGCGGGCGCGTCGCGTGTAGCGGGCGCGTCAGGTTCTGTTGCCAGCGAGCGCGCCAGTTCTTCCGCGAAGAAGGGATTGCCTGCCGCCTGGCGCTGGATGTATTGCACAAGTGCGCCGGGGAGTTCCGCCACCAACGCTGCGATCTGCTCGTCGCTCAAAGGCTGGATGGGCAGCGTCGTTACTACCTGTTCGCGGTGCAGGTCGGTGAGCAGAGAGCGTAGGGGATGACTGGACGGCAGTTCATTGTCGCGGTACGTACCGATTATGACGATGGGACGCCCGCGCAGGCGGCGCACCAGGTAGGCGAAGAGGTCGCAACTGCTGGCGTCGGCCCAGTGGAAATCATCCAGCACAATTAGCAGAGGCGTGCGCTCGCTGACGGTGACGAGCAGTTGCAGCGCGGCTTCCCACAGGCGCAGTTGTTCTTGTTCGGGCGAGAGCGGCGCGGATGTTGAACTTTTGCTGAACAGGTCTTGCAGTTCGGGCAACAGGGAGCAGAGCGGCTGGTAGATGGCGCGGTTCTTGGCGATCTCCTGGCGCTGCCACAGGCCGTGGGCCATAGCGTTGCGCAAAACTTCTGTCCACTGCCGGTACGGCACGCTGCTCTCCTGGGAGTAGACGCGGCTCCAGGCCACGGCC
>Ga0307373_10015812_pt1 | contig 10213 bp, 8 predicted proteins | sample OX2MG_FD_202534 | JGI IMG/M metagenome (GOLD analysis project Ga0307373, IMG submission 202534) | Soil microbial communities from Risofladan, Vaasa, Finland - OX-2 | ecosystem: Environmental > Terrestrial > Soil > Coastal area > Acid sulfate soil | place: Finland: Risofladan, Vaasa | collected...
CGAACGTCAGCCGCAGCCCGCCGAGCTGATCGTCCTCGTACGGATCGGCGCCCGCCAGGTAGAACACGATGTCGGGGCGGGCCTCGAGCACGCGGGGCAGCGCGGCGTCGAGCGCCTCGAGATAGGCTGGATCGCCGGTCCCGTCAGGCAGCCCGACGTCGAGCGAGCCGGCCGGCTTGAACGCCGGGTAGTTGTGTTCCTGGTGGAGCGAGAAGGTGAACACGGACGGATCGCCGGCGAAGATTGTGGCGGTGCCGTTGCCATGGTGCACGTCGCCGTCGATGATGGCGGCCCGCCGGATCTCTCCGTCACGCTGGAGGCACCGGATCGCCACGGCGACGTCGTTGAACAGGCAGAATCCCTCCCCGTGGTCCGGGAACGCATGGTGGAGGCCGCCGCCCAGGTGGACGGTGAGCGGCCAGCCGCCGGTCCGCCGGCCGGCAGCCGCCAGCCGGCCGGCCAGCCGCGTGCCGCCGGTCATCAGCCGGAAGCCGTCGACGATGGCAGGCGACCACGGCAGCTCGAGCGTCGCCTGTTCCTGCAGCGTCAGGCTGCCCGTCCGGAGCTTCTCGAGATAGGCGGCCGTGTGGACGGTCTCGAGGTCCTCCCACGAGGCGGTCTCCGGCTCGATGATCTCGGAGGGCGCCGCCAGTCCGGCTTCGATCAGCCGGTCGTGGATCAGGCGGAACTTGACCGTCGGAAAGACGTGCGCGCCGATGTCGATGGCGTAGTTGGGCGAGTAGACGATCTGCACGGGCGTCCGCGGGCGCGGGCAGCCAACCTCGATATGACGGCCCGGCGCACCGCGCCCGCCTGGCCGGCCGGACTCAGCGAACCGTCTGGTGCAGCTCGGCGTCGAGCTCCGCGCGCTCGGTGGGCGCCGGGCGCCCGGACGGTCTGGGCGTCAGCGCGAGCCGGAGCACCTCGTCGATCTCGGTCACGTACTCGACGGCGATCTCGCGCCGCAGATCGGGCGCGAGGTCCTCGTTGACGTTCTTCTCGTTCTGGCGCGGCAGGATGACGCGGCGGATCCCCGCGCGGCGCGCCGCCAGCACCTTTTCCTTGATCCCGCCGACCGGCAGCACGCGGCCCGAGAGCGTGATCTCGCCGGTCATCGCGAGGTCGCCGCGGACGGGCCGGCCAGTGAGGGCGGACGCCAGGGCCGTCGCCATCGTCACGCCGGCCGACGGTCCGTCCTTGGGAATGGCGCCCGACGGGACGTGGAGATGGATCTCGGACCCCTTGTAGAAATCGGGATCGATGCCGAACTCGCCGGCGTGGGTCCGCACCCAGGAGAGCGCCGCGCGGGCCGACTCCTTCATGACGTCGCCGAGGTGGCCGGTCAGGGTCAGCGTCCCGGGGCCCTGCATGCGCGAGGCCTCGACGAACAGCACCTCGCCGCCGGCCGGCGTCCAGGCGAGGCCGATGGCAACGCCCGGATTCTTCGTCCGCTCCTCCATCTCCTCGTCGAGGAACGACGGCGCGCCGAGCATCTGGAGGACGATGTCGGGCGTGACCGTCAGCGACTCCTCGCGGCCCTCGGCCCGGCGGCGTGCGACCTTGCGGCACAGCGCCGCGATCTCGCGCTCGAGGTTCCGGACGCCCGCCTCGCGCGTGTAGCCGCGGATGACCGCCCGGAGGGCCTCGTCCGTGAAGGTGACCGTCTCCGGCATCAGCCCGTGGTTGGCGATCTGCTTGGCCACCAGGTGTTCGGTGGCAATCCGCAGCTTCTCCTCCTCCGTGTAGCCCGGCAGCTCGAGCACCTCCATGCGATCGCGGAGGGCGGGCGGAATCGGGTCCAGCACGTTCGCGGTCGTGATGAACAGCACTTCCGACAGGTCGAACGGCACGTCGAGATAGTGGTCGCGGAACGTATTGTTCTGCTCGGGGTCGAGCACTTCCAGCAGGGCGGACGAGGGGTCGCCGCGGAAGTCCGAGCCGAGCTTGTCGATCTCGTCGAGGATGAACACCGGGTTCTTCGACTCGGCCCGGCGGAGCCCCTGGATGATCTGCCCGGGCAGGGCGCCGATGTACGTCCGGCGGTGGCCGCGGATTTCCGCCTCGTCGCGCATGCCGCCGAGCGAGACGCGCACGAACCGGCGGTCGAGCGCCGTCGCAATCGACCGGGCCAGCGAGGTCTTGCCGACGCCGGGCGGCCCGACGAAGCAGAGGATCGGCCCCTTGACCTGCGGATTCAGCTTGCGCACGGCCAGGTACTCGAGGATCCGGTCCTTCGCCTTCTCGAGCCCCGAGTGGTCGGCGTCGAGAATGCCGCGCGTCCGGCCGAGATCGATCACCTCGTCCGTGCGCTTCGCCCAGGGCAGCGTCACCAGCCAGTCGAGATAGGTGCGGGAGACCGTGTACTCGGCCGCCGCGACCGGCATCTTCGACAGGCGATCCAGTTCCCGCAGCGCCTCGCGGGCGACCACCTCGGGCATGCCCGCCGCGTCGATCTTCTCGCGGAGCTCCTCGATCTCCTTGGTCTGCTCGTCGCCCTCGCCGAGCTCCTTGTGGATCGCCTTCAGCTGCTCGCGCAGGAAGTACTCGCGCTGGTTCCGGCCGACCTCCGACTGGACCTGCGACTGGATCTTCGAACCGAGCTCGAGCACCTCGAGCTCCTTGATCAGGATCCGGTTCAGCGCGTCCATCCGGGCGCGCACGTCCAGGGTCTCCAGCACCTCCTGCTTGACCGCCGTCGTGATCGTCGTCAGGCTCGAGGCGATGAAGTCCGCGAGCCGCCCCGGCTCCTCGATGTTGCCCGCGAGCGTCTGCAGGTCGTCGGACAGCAGCGGCGAGAGCGAGACGACCTGCTGGAAATTCGTCTTGATGTTGCGCTGGAGGGCGTCGATCTCGAGCCGATCCTCCTCGCGCTCGACCTCGGGCGCCACGCTCACGACCGCCCGGATGTACGGGCGCGCCGACAGCACCTCCTCCAGCTGGAGCCGGGCCAGCCCCTGGACGATCAGGCGCAGGCTGCCGTCGGGCAGCTTGAACATCTTGTGGATGTGGGTGGCCGTGCCGATCGGATAGAGCTCGTCCCGCGCCGGTTCCTCGACCGACGGGTCGCGCTGCGTGAAGACGCCAATGAGCTTGCTGCCCCCGATCGCCTCCTCGATCAGCCGCACGGAGCTCTCGCGCGCCACCGCGAGCGGCATGAACGAGTTGGGAAACAGGACCGTGTCGCGCAGCGGCAGCACCGGCAGCTCGCGCGGAATCGCGAGCGGTCGCTCGCCGGCAGGGACGTCCCCGGCATGCAGATCGACCTGATCGCTCATGTAAGGAAACTCCCGGGGTCCCACAGGGACCCCATTATCTCTCAGCAGGCTGCGGCCGGGGGCAGGGCAGGCCCCGCCGCCGGCGGAGCCTGGGGCAGAGGGCGCCGGAACTCAGTTGGACATGTCGAAGAACAGCGAAGACGAGCCTCGCCGCTGCGCCAGCAGCCGCTCGCGCCGCTCGGCCGTCTCGCGCGCCTCCTCGCAGTCCTTGCATCGAACGGCGAACGGGAGCGCCCGCAGCCGCTGCTGCGAGATCTCTTCGCCACACTCGAAGCAGTACCCGTAAGCCCCTTCCTCCAACCGCGACAACGCCTCGTTGATCTTGTGCAGCGTCTCGGCCTTCATCTGAATCAGGGCGAATTCGATGTCTTCCTGGATGTCCGCCTCGGAGCTCTCCCCGGCATCCAGCACGTCGTTCGTCTTGGTCCAGCTTCCTTCGGTCCGGACGTCACGGATTTTTTCCTGAACCTCGCTCAGAATCTCCCGGCGACGGTCCTCGAGCATCTTCTTCAGCTCATCGTACCGCCCCTTGTCCATCCGAATCCGTTCGCTCTTGTTCGCCTTCATGATCCCTGCCGCTCCTTCCACTCCACCAGCCCCTGAGGGCCCCATATAGGATGACTGCTGCGGTATGCAAACAAAATGCCGATATTAGTCCATTTCGAAGCCGCGCGCAACGGAGCCGAACCGGTCTGATTTCACTGTCTGAGGGGGGAGCAGCGGGAAGGAACGTCCGGCGGAGCCCCCTTCATGGACTCCCCCTGCCTCTCCCACTGACACCCGCCATCCCATTCATGATAAGGACCTTAACTGACCACAATCTCGTCTGTCCTGCCGCCTCGAGCGGCGCCATTTGTTCTGTTAGACGCCACGGTTCGCCGAACGGTTCTATGAAGTGATGATCTTCTCTGTGTCACCTGGAAGTGACAATTCTGGTGTGGTAGAAACAGACGGACCGTGGTGGAATGGTGTCAAAAGCGGACAGCGTCTCGGTGCTCAATGCTCAGTGCTCGGGGCTCGAGCGCCGCGCCCCGAGCCGCCATCGGCCTCGGGCTAATGGACGTGCCGGCCGTCGCTCGAATGGCCGAGCACGATGCCGTGCTCCACGAGCAGCTGTTCATTGCGAACACTTCCCGTGCGCAGCCATTTCTCGTACAGGCGCAGGAGATCGGCGTTCGTCGTGAGCGCGCTCCGCTCGCTCACCTCCGACAGCACGTCGACGAACGCGACGAACCGTCCGGCGAGGTCGGCGAACACCGCCGCCACCGTGTCGCGTTCGTGCTGGCTGAGCCAGGCGTACGACGTGGCGCCGAGCGAGACGTAATAGTCGATCGGAATCAGTCGCGACGCCAGGCTGTCCCCGAAGAATCCCGACAGGAACAGCGCTTCGTCTGCCACCTGCCGGAACTCCGTGCGCTGGCGTGCGCCGCCGGCCTCGAGAGCGCGGAGGAACCGCACCCCAAGCGGCTGGTCGTCGGCCGATTCGCCGGTCGCGGAATCGAGCTGAACGAAACCGGCCAGCAGCTGGACGAGGTAAGAGGACGTCAGTGCGCCGGCCTGCAGCCGCTGGTGCAGCAGCGCCGCCTCGACGGCCTCCTTGAAGAACTCGACCGGCGTGTTCACGTGCAGGAGCCGACCCATATGCGCCTCCCTGGTTCTCGCGGCGGTCCGGCGCCCCTCGCTGTCGCGCGCCGACGGACGCGCCGGCGGTCCGGGCCGTCCATCGGCAAAACTGCAAGGGGCGTTCCGGCGCCGCAGTGGCCTGAAAACCAGCATGTTTTCCGCCGTGGTCGCCCCGCGGCGACCGTGCGCTCGTGACGGCCGTGCGGTTCCGGATGTCGGCGATCTGACCATCCGGCACGCCGGGGTCTCGTTGACGCTCGTGGCCCCGTGTGACAAGCTGGCGCCGTGATCTGCCCCCTCTGCCGGAAGCGGAAGGCCCGGCGCGTCTGTCCGGCCCTGGACCGGTCGATCTGCACGGTGTGCTGCGGCACCAAACGGCTGGTGGAGATCCGCTGCCCGCCGGACTGCGGATACCTGTCGTCGGCGCGCGAACATCCACCCGCCGTCGTCCAGCGGCAGCGGGAGCACGATCTGACGCTGCTCGTCCCGGTCGTGCAGGATCTCACGCGCCGGCAGTCGCAGATCTTCTTTCTGCTGCAGACGACGGTGGCGCAGCACAAGCCGGAGGGGTTCTACACGCTCACGGACGACGATGCCGCGGAAGCGGCCGCCGCGCTGGCGGCCACGCTCGAGACCGCGGAGCGGGGCGTGATCTACGAGCACCGGGCCGCGTCGCCGCCGGCCGCCGCGCTGGCGCGATCGCTGCGGCAGACGCTGGAACAGGTGCGGGGCGAGGCCGGCAGCGGCTTCGACCGCGACGCCGCCGTCGCGCTGCGGGCCGTGGAGCGCGCGGCGCGCGAGCTGCGCCGGCAGGAGGCAGGCCGCCCCGGGGCCTATCTCGAGCTGGCGCAGCGCTTCGCGGCGCGCCTGCCGCCGCCCGAACCGGGCGGCACGGGGCCGGCCGACGACCGCGCCGGCGGCGAGCCGCGGCTGATTATCCCCTGACGTCGCGGGCGGCGGCCGGGCCGGGGGCTGCCGGCCGCCGCCGGCCGTGCTATAATCCTGAGTTTGTGTCGCGGTCGACATTCAGAACGGACAAGCGAATCATGGCCAAGCGTTGCGCAATCTGCGGCAAGGGCCCGGTCTTCGGGCGCATCATCAGTCACGCCCACAACGTGAGTCCGCGCCGGTTCGAGCCGAACCTGCAGACCGTGCGGGCCGTCGTGAACGGCGCCACCCGCCGGATCCGGGTCTGCACCCGGTGCCTGCGGTCCGGCAAGGTCACCAAGGCCGCGTAGGACGGACGATGCGCGACGTGGTGTCCAGTCCGAACGCCCCGGCCGCCCTGGGGCCGTACTCCCCGGCCGTGCGGGCGGGCGCCTTCCTGTTCCTGTCGGGCCAGATCCCGATCGACCCGGCGACCGGCGCGCTGATCGACGGCGACATCGCGGCCCAGACGCGCCGGGTGATGGACAACCTCGGCGCGCTGCTCCAGGCGGCGGGGCTCTCGTTCGACGCGGTCGTCCGGACGACGGTCTACCTGGCCGACATGGGCGATTTCCCGGCGATGAACGAGGTCTACGGGACGTACTTCGCGCCGCCCGCGCCGGCCCGGTCGACCGTGCAGGCCGGTGCGCTGCCCAAGGGCGCCCGGGTCGAGATCGACGTCATCGCGCACGACGGCCGCTGACGGCGGCTCCCGCCTACTTCGCCGCCCGTTCGATATCGATCACGCCGGTCACGCCGCGCAGCGCCTTCATCACCTTCTGCAGGTGTTTCACGTCGGCGATCTCCACCGTCAGGTCGATGCGGCCGCGGTGATCCTCGCCGGACCGGGCGGCGGCGTTGGTGATGTTGGTGTTGATGTCGGCGACCTTCGAGCTGATGTCGCCGAGGATCCCCTTGCGGTCCTCGACGTGGATCAGCAGCCGCACGGTGTAGCGGGTCGGGTCGCCGCCCTTGTCCCACTCGACGTCGATCCGGCGCTCGGGGTCGTACAGCAGGTTGACGACGTTCGGGCAGCTGGCGGAGTGCACGGAGACGCCTTTGCCGCGGGTGACGTAGCCGACGATCTTCTCGCCGCGGATCGGGTTGCAGCAGCGGGCACGGAAGACCATCAGGTCGTCGGCGCCGCGCACCTTGATCTTGTCCTCGCCGGTCCCCAGCACCCGCCGCACGACGGAGGCCACGCCGCGGCCGGGCGGCTTCTCGCGCAGTTCGTCCTGGGGGACGAGGCGGCCCAGCACCTGGCGCGCCGACATCTTGCCGTAGCCGATCGCGGCGAAGACGTCCTCGGCCTTCTGCAGCCCGAGCTCGCCGAGGCAGCGGCCGAACGCCTCGCCGTCGGTCAGCGTCCGCGGGTTGAGATCGAAGCGGCGCGCCTCCTTCTCGAACAGCTTCCGCCCCAGCTCGATGCTCCGGTCCTTCTCCTGCGTCTGGATCAGGTGGCGGATCTTGTTGCGCGCGCGGGACGTGGCGACGGAAGCGAGCCAGTCGCGGCTCGGCTTGTGGCCGGCCTGGGTCATGATCTCGACGATGTCGCCGTTCTTCAGCCGCGTCCGCAGCGGCACGATCTTGCCGTTCACCCGCGCGCCCACGCACTGGTGCCCGACGTCGGTGTGGATGGCGTAGGCGAAGTCGACCGGCGTGGCGTCCCGCGGCAGGGCCTTCACCTCGCCCCGGGGGGTGAACGTGTAGACCTCCTCCGGGTAGAGATCGACCTTCAGGTTCTGGATGAACTCCCGCGGATCGTGGACCTCCTGCTGCCACTCGATCAGCTGGCGCATCCACTGGAAGTACCGCTCGTCGCGGTGATCGCCGACGCGGCCCTCCTTGTACTTCCAGTGCGCCGCGATCCCCTCCTCGGCCCGCCGGTGCATCTCGTCGGACCGGATCTGCACCTCGAACGGGAACCCGTGCTCGCTGACGACCGACGTGTGCAGCGACTGGTACCCGTTGGGCCGCGGCATCGCGATGAAGTCCTTGATGCGGCCCGGCACGGGCGGCCACGTCTGGTGGATGATGCCGAGCGCGGCGTAGCAGTCCTTCACGCTGTGCGTGATCACGCGCAACGCGACGAAGTCGTACACCTGGTCGAGGTCGATCTTCTGCCGCTTCAGCTTTTCGTTGATGCTGTACAGGCGCTTGATCCGCCCCTCGATCTCGACGACCGGCACCTGCGCCTCGGCCAGCTTCGACGCGATCGTCCGCTTCAGCCCCTCAACCATGCCTTCGAGCGACTTGCGCTTGGTCTCCACGCGGGCCCGCAGCGACTCGTAGACCTTCGGCTCCAGGTGCTTGAACGCCAGCTCCTCCAGCTCGTTCTTCAACTTGCTCATGCCGAGCCGGTTGGCGATCGGCGCGTAGATGTCGAGCGTCTCCTGCGCGATCTTGAGACGGCGCTCCTCGGGCAGATGGTGGAGCGTCCGCATGTTGTGCAGCCGGTCGGCGAGCTTCACCAGGATCACCCGGATGTCGTCGACCATCGCCAGGAGCATCTTGCGGAAGTTCTCGGCCTGGCGCTCCTCGCTCGACGAGAACGGAATGGCGCCGATCTTGGTGACCCCTTCGACGACGTGCGCCACCTCGGGCCCGAACAGCTCCCGGATCCGGTCGATCGACGTGAGGGTGTCCTCCACCACGTCGTGCAGCAGCCCGGCCGCCACCGCCACCACGTCGAGCTTCATCTCGACCAGCAGGTCGGCCACCTCGAGGGGGTGGACCAGGTAGGGCTCGCCCGAATGGCGCACCTGTCCCTTGTGCTCGAACGCCGAGAACACGTAGGCTCGGCGAAGGAGCTCCAAATCGGCATCCGGGCTGTAGGCCCGGATCTTTTCCAGGAGGTCCTCGAAACGAATCATCGGGAATGGTGTCTAAGTCTCTGCCGTCCCGCTTCTTATCTCCATGATAGAGAGGGGGTCTGAACAGGGTCAAGACGGCCGGCCCACCGGCCGGGCCCGATGAGGGCCGTAACGGACTGTCACGAGGCGGGTTCTTGACTTGCGATTTTTCGCTTCACTATACTGGCCCGTCTCGGCGGTAGCTATCTTTTTCGCTCTTGCAAGCCTGAGTCGGCCACGATCAGATGCTCGGGGCGCCTGGCGCTCCGGGCACGAAACAGCAAGCCTGCGTCGGAGTGGGCGTAAGGGGGACACGATGCGCATGCGGTTGAGGGGAGCGCTGCTCATGGGCGTGGCGGTGCTGGCCCTGTCGTCGCTTGTAGCCTGCGCGAAGTTCGGGCAGCTGAAGGCCATGAAGGCCTTCAAGGATGCCAACACGTTGTACCAGCAGCAGGAATACAAGAGGGCGGCGGCGTTGTACGAACAGGCGGTGGCGGCCGATCCCAACATGGGACAGGCCTACTTCTTCCTGGCCAACAGCTACGACAACCTGTACAAGCCGAGCCTGAAGGGGCAGCCGGACAACGACGCGTACATAAACAAGGCGGTCCAGGACTATCGGCTCGCCGCCCAGAAGCTCCCGACCACGGACCCGACCGACGCCAAACTGAAGAAACTGGCGCTTGAGTACCTGGTGGCGGCCTACGGCCCCGACAAGCTCAACGACCCGAACAAGTCGCTGCCGGTGGTCCAGCAGATGATCCAGATGGAGCCGTCCAACCCGGACAACTACTTCGCCCTGGCCAAGATCTACGAGGACGCGGGCCAGTACGACCTGGCGGAGCAGACCTATCTGAAGGCGAAGCAGGTCAAGCCGGATGACCCGGCCGTCTACCTGCAGCTGGCCGGCTTTTACAACCGCCAGGGCGAGTTCGACAAGACCATCCAGGCGCTCCAGGAGCGGATCCAGAACGATCCCAAGAACCCCGAGGCCTACTACACCGTCGCGACCTATTACTGGGACAAGGCCTACCGCGACGCCACCCTGACGAACGCCGACAAGCTCGGCTACGTCGACAAGGGCATCCAGGCGATCGACCAGGCGCTGCAGATCAGACCGGACTACATGGAAGCGCTGGTCTACAAGAATCTGCTGCTTCGGCTCGAAGCCAACCTGATCAAGGACCCGAAGAAGCAGCAGGAACTGCTCAAGGAAGCCGATAAGCTGCGGAACGAGGCGAACGAGCTGCGCAAGAAGAAGGCCGCAGGCATCGGCGACTAGGCCGCCTGCTCCCTCACGCCACGCTCCGGGCCGTGTTCCCAGCGGGAACACGGCCCTTTTTTTTGCCTCGCCTTCCGGGCGGCCGGGAAGACACCCTCCAAGCCCGGTCGACGGCCTGCCCGGGTGCCGACTCCCCGCCCCCGGCGCCCGGCGCCCCTGTGCCCCTGTCCACATCGTTCCCCTCAGCCCCGCTCAGCGGCCCGTCCAGACGCGCGGAGGGGGCGGGTGGAGCCATCCCGGCACCATCGGCGCTG
>Ga0307373_10015813_pt1 | contig 10213 bp, 13 predicted proteins | sample OX2MG_FD_202534 | JGI IMG/M metagenome (GOLD analysis project Ga0307373, IMG submission 202534) | Soil microbial communities from Risofladan, Vaasa, Finland - OX-2 | ecosystem: Environmental > Terrestrial > Soil > Coastal area > Acid sulfate soil | place: Finland: Risofladan, Vaasa | collected...
GGCCTTGACCGATGCGTCACGAGCGGCCGAGCGTTGAACGCCTCAGATGGACTGCCGATGACACCGGACCCTTTATTGCACTCGGTTCCTGTGGCACATATTCCGCTTATGGCCGCCACGACCACCTTCCTGGATGAGTCGCTTCAGGTCAACGTCGCCAAGACGGACGATCCGGGACGAATCTTTGCTTCGGGGACACAATCGCTCACTGGTTGGCACCCAGTGGAGACGGTCAAAACCGACCCTAACTCCATCTATGAGTCTTGGCTCAGCAACGCGGCAAAGGATATCTTCGGTGTCTCTGGCAATCTGCTGGTACCTGGTGAAGTGGGATACCGCCAGGTTGGATCAACCGAGCTCGCAGCGACCAGTCTGGCCCCTGACTTGTCAATCTTCACCGCGAACAACGGAACCGAGGTGACCCCCCAACAGATCGCGCCACCAGAGGCGACCGACACCTGGTTCCGCCCGGTTACCGAACACGCCTGGGTGAACGAGTTCACGCCAACTGAGCCCGCGGCGAATTTCAACCTAGTCGGGCGCTATGACCCAAATTGTTTGCCCGGATTCAACCCGTTGGCAGGCGGTCGACTGGAAACTTACGCACCCCCTGAAGTCAAGCTCCCCAACAACCAGATCCTTGGTCCGACACTCAATCCTGGCGGCTACGTCAACAGCCCGCCCCTACTCCTCACCGACCTGGCTGGTGCCGCGTTCATGGCGCGGCCCGATCGCTGGCAGGGCGGCGCTGGAGATCAATTCATCTCCTCAATTCGCATCCGAGTTTCCGGCACCGATACGGCTGGCCCCGTTTCCGAGGCTCGACTGAGTCGCGTGGCTGCGGCAATCCACCAAGCAACCGGACTACAGGTCGACATCGTCAAAGGTTCCTCGTCGAAAGCGATCGGCGTCCAGTTGGCAGCTGGAAAATTCGGTCGACCTGCGCTGACGGTGACTGAGGGATGGTCCGTAAAGGGGGTCGACTTTCGGTTCCTGAAAGCGGTGAGCGCCCAGAATCTGGCTCTCTTCGGACTCGTGCTTGTGGGCGCGATGGTTCTTGTGGGCGAAACCGGTTACATCTCCGTCCGCCGCCGCCGTCGTGAGTTCGGGGTCCTCCGAGGCCTGGGTTGGCGCGCTTCATCCGTCGCCTGGCTCGTCGAATTGGAGATGTTGTTGTTGGGGGTGGCGGTCGGACTCGTCGCCCTCGTTGCAGGGATACCGATCGTCTCGCGCCTTGGCATGGGCACGTCCGATTGGCAGCTCGCCGCCATTATCCCGATGGCGGTAACCATTGCCGCCCTCGCTGGCCTGGTGCCGGCGCTGTCAGCCGCGCGTGGCACCACAGCTGCCGTGATGGGATCGACTGCTCATGCGGCGATCACGAATCGGCCGCCTCCGAATGGGCTGATCGGGGTGGCCTGGCGGGAGATGCGCGGCCAGTGGCGCGCCGAAGCATCGCTTGGTGCAGCTGCGATCGCGTTGGGGGCGGCCATTTTTGGTGTCCTTGTGCTGATCTCCGTGGCATTCAGAGGGCAGCTAGACGCAACGGTGCTGGGAGCATACCTGGCGGGACAGGTTCAACCCTTCCACCTGGTCTTAGCCAGCCTGACTCTGATCGTGGGGGCGATCGCCGCGGCAGAAATTGTGACCCTGAGCTACCTGGAGCGGCGCTCCCATCTAGGGGCCTTACGCGCGCTGGGTTGGCCTGCGTTGGCTGTCGTCAAACTTCTGGCTATTCAAGCTAGCGCGCTCGGAATTGCTGGAGGCCTAGTTGCAGCGGTGGTGGTTTTGACCGCGGGCGTCCTGCTCCAGGCGCCTTATTCGGCGATGGGATGGGGATTTGTAGCTGCCATCGGCATGACGTTTGTGGCGACCTCGATCGCAGTAGCCGCCCCTCTGACGCTCGCGTATCGCGCCAATCCAGCAGACGCCCTTCGCGGGGAGTGAGCCCGCCGCCCCCAGACGGGTTTCGCGAGGCGGTACGCGAATTCGACGCGGGACGTGGTAGAAGGGGCGACAAACCCCATTCCGCCCGCTGGCGTTTCGGCAACGCCGCCCTAACCGGCCTGGAAGGCGGTTGGGCAATGCGGCCAAGTCCAGAGGAACCGATGAAGGGTTACCGATGTGGATTCAATTGGGCCGCGACTGCCACCCTCCCGGCCGGTCGACGCATATAGAAGGGTGACGAATGAATGGGAATGACAGGCGAGCCCGATCTGATTTCGCGCGCCACGGCCGGAGACAAGGCCGCCTTCGAGGCTCTGCTCGGACCGATCGTGGCCCCAGCAGCTCGTCTCGCTTACGCCATGCTCCAGGATCGCACTGAGGCCGAGGACGTCGTGCAGGAGGCTGCCGTCAAGGCATGGCGCAAACTGGGAAGCTTTCGGCCCGGCGCCGATTTCAAACCGTGGTTCTTGGCCATCGTCGCCAACCAGTGCCGAATGGTTCGCCGCGCGTCCTGGTGGTCCGTGCTGCGTTTGGAACGCACGCCGGCCGACCGATCCGGTTCAGAGACGAATTCTGTTCTCAGCATGGACCTGCGGCGCGCGCTTCTCGCACTGCCTTCGGATCAGAGAGCCGCGATCGCCCTGCATTTCTATCTCGATCTTCCACTTGATGAGGTGGCCGAAGTTCTCGGGGTATCCGTTGCGGGTGTCAAATCGCGTATCAACCGCGCTTTGAAACGCATGCGCCCAGCACTTATGACCAACGAGGTGGTCAGCTGATGGGGATTCGTGAACAGCTCCACGACGCCCTAGACGAGCAAGGCTTCCCGAGACCAACTCTCCTCGCAGAGGCGATGTCGCGGCTCGATGCGCGGCAGCCTACTAGCAAGCACCAGTGGCAGGCCCTTGTCGCCGCTTGTCTGGCGATCGCTGTGGTGGCGACGTTCTTGGTGATTCGCGCCCACCGTGAGACTCCAAACCCAGTTGGCAATGCCCCGGCGTCGTGTCCCGTAACCCTCCCTCCCCGGCCCCCGTTCGTTCCCCCTGCCTCCTACCCCAGCACGCCGCCCGGTGGCGAGTCATGGTATGGGACGCCGGCGCTCTGGACGGCCCTCGCGCCGAACGAGACCTGGAGCGGGCTCCCCTCTGACAACGGCGTCTATCACCAGAAGGTTTTCTGGTGGCGCGACGCATACGACTGGCGTAGTGAGTCTGGAATTCTGCAGCTGAGCGTTAGCGGTGTCCGTACCGACGGACCTGCCAAACCTTTGACCGCCTCGACAGTGACGAGCGCGTCCGCTGCGGATATCGGCTCCGCGATGCTTGTCGGGATAGACATCCCTGCGGCGGGCTGCTGGGAGATTACCGGGCAGTACAAGGAAACAACGCTCAGCTTCGTCGTGTGGGTTGCTGGCTAGGAGCGGAACACTCGACCTGACCGATGTCCGTCTCCGGTTCGCCGGATTGATCGGAAATGATCCCTCCGAAAAACGATCATTTCCGGCTGACGAATCCATTCGGGCCTTCAAGAGCCAGGTTTCCAGCAGCCTGCTGGGCAAGAGCATGCTTGTGTTGAACCGACATTCAGAAGACGTGACTGGCCTGACGGACGACGAATGGCTGTCTCTGCGTCGGGACCTAGCGGCGACTAAGGGCGGACGGCGCCGCGACCCGGTCAATGTAGGCTGTCCGCATCGTGGCTCGATTCTCGATCCTCATCACCGTGATCATGGTGCTTATTCTGCTGATCGCGATTGTGCGAAGAAGGCCTTAGAGCGGCGGTCAGCGGAACTTCCTAGTCCTGCTGATAGCGCAGCGGGATAGGCGCTGGTAACTCATTCGAAGACCACACCGGCTCGAGGACCTCAACTTTGAGACCAGCAATCTCCTTGATTACGCGGGAGCGAGGGTGATACACGAGCGCCACAGTCAAGCGGTAGACACCCTTATGAGACCTGGTCACCACGTGACGCTCGATTGGCGCAAGGACCTCGTTACTTCCCGTTATCCACATCCACAGACCGTCGTCCCAGCGAACACGCACCGGAAGACCACCTTGTCGAGATCGAATGAGATTGCGCAAAGTGGCTCTTCGCGCCAATGGATCTACGTCTCGATCGGAAACGGCACGCCCGGCCATCGCCCGTACGTACATCAGGATCCAGGTCGCCAATGCGCTTGCAGCGAGCGCCACTATGTAGCACCAGGTCTGCATCTTTGTGAGCAGCCCGCCCGACACGGCCTGAACGTCTGCGGGTGGCTTCACGCTAAGGCCGGCGCCCAATACGGTAAGAACAAGAGCCATTGCGACCAATGGCATCATCACGCGAAGCCGCCTAACACGGAGGCGACTCAATTCGACGTCGTCAATCCCAGCCAGGCAAAGCCCAAGACGTGCTGCGATCCACCATACATAGCGCGCCAGGCCAGTACGGACCACTTGCAAAAGCCTACGCTCCGGCTGCGACGCCGGGGCCAAGTCAGGTTAAGCGGAAGGCGTAGCCTTGGACCGCGATCTGGTTTGCGTTACGGAGTCCTACGCGAGCCGATAAGTGAACTCAACGCGGTGCTTGGTACTGGGGACGACAACCCCCGCCTCCCGCTTGCGCCTCTCGGGGGGGCGCGCCCCCCCTTCGGCATATTTCACGGCGCGTTCGCACGATTACGGGCCGTCTCCAGATTAGCGTGGCATCGCAGGTCGTTTGTGACGACCGGTGATCCGCTATGAGACGTACAGCGATTTGCTGCCGGTAGAGAAGAGGCCCAGGCCCCTTCCAGAGGATGGATTGCGTGGCGCCTATGGAACGGTTGACGGCTAGTTCGCTGAACACCAGAATGGTGAAGCAATGCGACTGGCCATTCTTGGTGCTGTGGTCGCTCTGACTATGTGCGCCGTTCTCATTGGAGCCAACGTTCAGCGGAATGCTGACGCCACCGCCATTCACTTCGCGGCCTCATATCAACCGCAAGCACACTGGAGGGTCGTCGGACATACATTCGATCCATGGGCCAATAGCGTCGTAAGAGGAAACTACCGATTTTCCGGAGGCAAAGGTCCCGCGTGGGTAATCGAACTAACTGCACCCTCGGACTCGAAGTGGAGCACCTACAACGCTGTAGTCGTCATCAATGCAGCCACAGGAGCCATTGACGCCGGCGATGCTCTGGCTAGCAATTAATCTGAATTAGCCGCTTACTTTCGTGGGCCCGCCGACGCCCGCAACCATTCCGAACGCCATTACGAGCTCGCGCAGGATGAACATCCTCAGAACCGCTTAGGTGAGGGAGACCTATGGCCCGTGCCCGGACCGTGGTGGTGCTGGCGGACACTTTGCTCAGGCTTGAGATCCTCGCAACGACGATAGTGTCGCCAGCGGCAGCGACGCCGCCGGGAAGCGGGATGTCAAATCCAGAGGCGGTGCGCAGGTCGACCACCAAGTTCTTGTCGGCGCCGAGCCAGACCAGGTATATGTATGAGCGGTACGCGATTAGGGCCTTGCACCCCAGTTAGTACCCAACCTCTTCGTGCTACTGGGGCCCGATCTGCCGGTCAAACCATCAGGGCGAGCATGTAACCGTACCGCTAAGCAGCGCGCCCGTGGCATCAGCGCCACGGAAGGCCAAGCTGCCGACTTTGATGCTGGATGAGGTTCTAGTGCCGCGCAGCGCTGCCTGGAGGTCGGATGAGACGCTTACGGAGCCGGAGCCCAGCTGGTCGAATGCGATGCCAGGGCGGTGGCCGAGAACCAGTGTGGTTATGGGCGAGACATATTTACCATCGGGTCCCTGAGGTCCCAGGAAGGCTGCCAGGTAGTAGGAGACCGGATCACCGCGAACGCCGAGCGCGACTGTGATGAGTTCAGGGTCGGTCGATTCGCAGACGACGCCCGGAAAATAGACAGTCTTTCCCGCGACGCGTACTACAGCAAGTGTCGTTCCCCTCTGCGGCTCACCGAACGTATTTGACGGAGGCGATGTTGCGTTCGAGCGGCTGTATATAAGGCTGGCCGCTGCGACCATGGCTACGGCTATCGCGATCAGCGCACCTGCCCGCCAGCGCCGGCGCGTGAGCCGGTCCATGCACACACTCTATGTTGGGCGATGTGACAACCCACTGGAGGCTGAATGCATGACCGGTGGGAGGAGGGCGAAGTTAGCATGGGTCTTGGTGGTCTACGTCCGAGCGAGCTAGGGGCGGCCATGCAAATGCCCCCTGTCCCGTATTGACAGAAGCCTGGTCGGGCGTGGCTACTCGATCTTGGGTCTCTGCGCGCCGCTCATTGCCGATTCCATGCCTCAGCCGAGCCGATAAATGAACTCGACCGAGTGATTGGTACTCGGGGCGTTGCCCCCGCCCGGGCGCGCTACGCGGCGCCAACCTTGACGATTGTCACCTCTGTGAAATTGGCGCCGTCGGCCTGGATTGCGTAGCAACCTGCCGCCGGAACTGACCACATTTGGGCACCCACCCTAAATGGACCCGCTCGGTCGGCGTCTGCTCCGATGTCCAGCTCCGCCTGATATACGACCGTGCGGCCCTCGCTGTCCTGTCGAGTCATGGCTACCGGTACGCCGGGCTGCTGTGCCGGGGTGCCGAACCCTGTGGGCCAGAAGCCGAAGGTTACTTGGTCGTGGGCGTCTAGCCTTTGCCCACGCACAAGAAGCAGGCCTGCATAGTTAGGGTCAACTGCCCAAGGCGTCTTGTTGTTGTCCCCAACGATCAGCGGTGGACCATACGGGCCGAAGCGGAATGGGCCTTTTCCGCGACCAACCATTGAGTTTCCATTGAGATTGAAGGCAAGAGGTGGGGTGGTGGGGCACGGCGCTCCAACACCGAGCGCAGGCAGCCGAAGAGATCGTGTGCGCAGCTGGTCGAGGTTCGCTTCGCCAATGGGTCTGGATGTACCTGGCGGTGATGGGGGGACAGACGAAGTTGCCCCGCTGCCGCCGCCATTAGAGCATGCGGCCACGAGCCCGATCAATATCACCGAAACGGCAATCCGCGTGCGCTGGACGACCAAAAAGCCTCCCACCGAGACGCCAAGTCTAGATCGGAATTGCCTGCTTTGACCTTTCCCGCTAGACGACCGACGAGGAAAGGACTCGACTTCGCCCCGCCCCGCGCGAACTGACGTTTAGAGCAGGCACATGGGGCAGCCGGGCACTGTGATCAAGGCGTCGGGTTTCGTGGCGCCTACTGGTGTTCGACCGCAGGTGCCGGTTGTCCCGGAGTCAAAGGGGTGGTCGGGGTCAGAGTTCGGTGGGCCAAGGGCTGGCCCAGCTTCAAGGTGGTCGTGTAAAGCTCTGCATCCATGTTGCACTGCCCGCTTACAGGGCGCTGTCCAAGATAGACGTCCACTGTGACGGATTCGACTTGATACGCGATGATCAGTTTGCGTAGCCCCACACCACAGGTCGAATCACCACCCAAAAAATAGATCGAAATGGTCGCGTCGTCTGCGCCTACGACAGCCCGTTGCCAACCATCTGACGAATTCGCGGCGCGCCCTGCAGTCGGCGGGAGCGCCGGGCATGGCTCGAGGTAGTGGCCATTGGCGAAATAGGCCGCGGCAGGAAACCCCGGCGGCGGGTTTTGAGGAGCCAGAATTTGCGGGTTGGTCGGGGTCGGCGGGCAGTTGATGGTTTGATCGGCAGACGGACCGCCGTTGCCGCATGAGGTTGAGAAGAGAATCGCGGTCGCTACTAGGAGCCCGCAGACCCACCCGCCTAAAAGCGGTCCAGGACGGGGTCGGTGGTGAAAGTCAGTCCAAGCGGTAATGGAACTCAATCCGGGCCTCGCTACAAGGGCGCCACATTCGTGCCATACGTTGGGGCCGCACTGCGCGTCTCCATCACACGCCACTCATGAGCACAGCGTCATCGGGTCACTCCTTGGCCATCGCTCAACCGTCGAGCCGAGGACCATGTAGACCGACCGGTCCTGGTCCGATGGACTCAGGTACAAGTTGACTGGACCGTAGGCATAGCCGGTCGGTCGAGCATCAGCCGGCAAGGATCTCCACATCGGCTTCGCGCAACTCGATGCGAGCTGCCTTGGCAAACTCGATGCGGATGCGGCCGAGGTTTTTGCGCGGCGTTTGCGAACTCCTTGTCCTGCTCCTTCGTTGAGGCCTCGCCAAGGAACCGGCTCAGTACCAGCTTCGATGTTGTGGCGAGGTCAAAAAACCTTCGGCAAAGGCTCCCTCAGTAACAGATTCCATTGCTCGGTGTCGGTCCTGACGGTGTACGCGTGAAATGCGCCGTGTGGCCCGCCGAGTCGTGAAAGTCGGCCATCGTCGCGCTTCGAAGAGTCATATCGCCATTGTCGTACGGATTGCCCCAGCCGGGCGGCGGATTCCCGGAGCCGTCCGTGAGGGGCGGTTCGGCGTAGAAGGTCTGGCCGTTGATGGTCGCAGCCAGCACTCCGCAATGTGTGTAAAGCCCGTACGGCGCTGAGCTTCCGACGTTGATGGAGACATTCCCGCCGGGCGCACTGGAGTTCGCAGGCGCACCGCATTCGAGAAGGAGTATCGCGGTCGCGAATGGAAGGGCAATTGCTCTGGCGGCCTCGAGCACGTGATTTATCACTGCCAGTTTGAACGCTCACCTAGGAGGTACGTAACGGGAATCCGAGGCTCCGAGTCTTAGACGTGTCCCTACAAGTGGCTGATTCACCCCGAAATTCCAGGGCTACCCGGACGTTGTTGGCCAGAGCCGCTTTGGCTGGCGTTCGCGAGCCGGCAAATGAACTCGACTCGGTGATTGGCACTCGGGTCGTAGGACCCGGTCTACCGCTTTCCTGTTTAGGTCTCGGAAGCCGTGGCGCTGAATGTGATTCGCCTCGAAGGAGAGGGCTCAGGAACTTAGCTCTGGTCGCGGCAGATCCATAATCGCCCCCGTGAACCCCGAATTGGTCGCTACGATCCTTTGGATCGCATTCGCAGGAGCGATCGTGCTTGGCCTCTTATCTATTAGGGTTACCGACCGCAACATATCTTTGGTCGCGGGAATCGTTTCAACGGCGGTATTGACCGGGTTCAGCTGGCTCGCTGGCTTCAGCATCGGACCATTCACGATCGCTTTGCCGGTGCTGTTGACTGCGACGATAATTTCCCGTGGCGCAGCCCTTTTGGTCCGGATTCTTATTGTTGTTCTGGCTGCCGGCGTCTATTGGGTCGTGACCTGGCAATTTCAGCCGTTCGGTACATGGTGGCCATTTATCCTTCCAGGTCTTTGCGCTCTAGCCTACCTAGCGGTCTTCTTGCGATTTCGTCTGCGGCGGCATGACCGCCCAGCGTGAGCAGTGGCGGTCTAGATGATCGATCAGAGCCATCAGCGTTCTAGGAAGTCGGTAGTTCTACTGGCCAAATGCCAAACCAGGCACGCCCTCAACCAAGTCGATAACTGAAACGCTCTCTACGCAGCGGACCCTGGGTGGGCAGCCAAACACGACGAAGAAGTCCTCCGTCGGCGGAAATCAGCCGGCCTGGACCAGCACAAGGAATCGGCGTAGTGGCGGGGACCCTTCAACACGCGATCGATGTCGGCGCTGCTCCGCGCCGGGATCTCGCCGAGCGACTGGACAACGGTGGATCGGACCGGCCAGGGCGCCTTCGAGCAACTTCTCGCAGAGCGCCTTGCCAGAAATGGATTGACGAGCGTTGGCACGGATGTGGTGCGTATCGCGGGCGCTGGCCGGTGGGCGAGTTGGCTAGCATGAGCGAACGGGAGCATGGCACTCGAGTACGAGGATCTCTGGATCCTGCCCTTCAAGTCGCAGGAGTTCAACCAGGGACCTGAATTGCACCAACGTCTGGCCGTCGCGCAACTGAGGCTAGACCACGAAACCGAGAGCGGTGAGTACGTATGGAGCACGGTCGGTTTCGGCGGCCTGCATGCCCTTGTGTTCACGGCCCATGCATCGTGCACTCGAGATCAGGTTCGGGCATACGACCGACTGGTGCGGGTCAAAGACAGTGATTGGCTGCGCAGCCTCACGGGCGCGGATCCGAGTCTGCGGCACTTTCGTATCTACTTCGATGAGTTCGGCTGCTACGACATTGCCGCCGCCAGTTTCGAGGTGCGCTCGCAGGGCGAGTGAGGCGACGGCGACAGGGCTCATCTTGGCGGTCATAGTCTCGCTTGCGGTAGTGGCCGGACTCCCTACGCGAGCCGATAAGTGAACTCAACGCCGTGCTTGGTACCGGGGGCGACAACCCCCGTCTCCCGCTCCAAACGTCCTTGTTCGAACTCCGGCAAAACAAAAA
>Ga0307373_10015814_pt1 | contig 10212 bp, 8 predicted proteins | sample OX2MG_FD_202534 | JGI IMG/M metagenome (GOLD analysis project Ga0307373, IMG submission 202534) | Soil microbial communities from Risofladan, Vaasa, Finland - OX-2 | ecosystem: Environmental > Terrestrial > Soil > Coastal area > Acid sulfate soil | place: Finland: Risofladan, Vaasa | collected...
ATTACGTGGATGGCGCGCCGCGAGACAGGGAAAGATATTCGCATCTTCTATGACGAAGTATGGATGTACAGGATCGGGCAAAGATATCTTGCCAAGAGCGCTGAATTGTCGTACCCACGATCGGTCAGTATCGACAGAGCGTACCGAGCGCTGTACGAGAACTGTACCGACTTCTGGTTTTACGTATACAAGCCGAAGATAGGGGATATTATTGTTGACGTTGGCGCAGGTTCCGGCCTCGATGCGCCAGCTTTTTCGGAAGCCGTTGGAGGTGATGGGCGGGTTCTCGCGATCGAGGCCAATCCCTGGACTTTCCGCCTGCTCGCGAAGCAGAGGATTTGGAACCAACTGAACAACATGGATGTGTACCAATACGCGATAATGGGCCGGGCTGGATCAGTCATTATCGAAGATAACCGCGCTGCACACACCGCGAATCGCGTGGTCCAGGGAGTCGCTGCCATCGGCCCATGCATGGAGGTTCCAGCAATTACTTTGGATGAGTTCTGCGATCTCAACGGCATCGACCACATCGACTTCCTTAAGATGAACATCGAAGGCGCCGAACGATGCGCTATCCGCGGCATGCAGAAGATCCTCCCGCGAATTCAGCATATTTGCATTGCCTGTCATGATTTTCTTGGGGATGTCGACCCCAAGTATCGTACGAGAGACGAGGTTATCGACTTCCTGCGTCAAAGCGGTTTTAAAGTCATACAGAGGGATGACCCGCGTGATTACGTGCGCGACCACGTCCACGGGGTTCGTGAGGGGTAGGTCGCATGTCGCGCCATCTCGCCAGGTCCGCTGGGGTTCTTCGGGGATATCCGGATGATTATCGTTAGACTTTGCGGCGGCCTGGGTAATCAGATGTTCCAGTACGCCGCAGCCCGAGCGCTCGCCTTACGGCGGGGAACATCAATGAGGCTAGACCTGTCTGCCTATCTTGAGGGTAAGGATTTCCGGAGCTATGAGCTGGGATGCTTCAACATTTCAGCGGAACCGGCGGGTGAACGGGAACTAAACGTCTACAAGGGGGTTTCCCGTCGCCCGATGGACAGAGTTCACCGTAAGTTTGCACGGGCCTTTCTGCGGCCGGAGCGTATTAAAGAGCCTCACTTCCATTACTGGCCGGGCCTCAAGGATGTCGGACGAAACGCCTATTTGATAGGGTTCTGGCAGAGTGAAAAATACTTTCTGGACGCGGTGGATACAATCCGGCGTGAATTCACGTTCAAGAATCCGCCTGAAGGCCCCAACCGGGAGTTAGCCGAGAGAATCGCAGGGCGCGCGTGTCTTTCGATACACATCCGGAGGGGCGATTACGTGACGGAGCCGACCGCGAATCAACGACACGGGCTGTGCGGCCTGGATTATTACGCCGGCGCGATAGAACTGGCGCAGGGACGAGCGTCGATTGACGAAGTCTTCGTTTTTTCGGATGACCCGGAATGGGCCGCGGCTGAATTCCGGGCGCCGTTTCCAACGACGTACGTGGGCCACAACTCGGGCGATACAGGCTATGAGGATATGCGGCTCATGTCGATGTGCCGGTTCAATATTATTGCAAACAGCACATTTAGCTGGTGGGCCGCGTGGCTCAACGCCGACCCGGAGCGCGTTGTGGTGGCGCCCGAGCGGTGGTTCAAGGCCGAGGATTTCTCTGACGTCGACTTGATTCCCGCGGACTGGCTGCGAGTCTGATGGGGCCGCGCAGCGACTCCAATGACGGCTTCGCTGTCGGGATAGCAGGCCTGCTATACTGGACAGGAAAACTGTTGCTGCCTTTAGAATTCTTATGCCGTTGCACCGCGCGGCGCCAACCTCAAGGGAATCCCCGAAGCTTCCGTAGCCGTGGCACGCTTATGTGCGATATCTGCTGAGATATGCCAGAACCAACCCGAATCCTGTTCACCATCCCCAACTTTATCACCGCCGGGTCCGGCCAGGCGATGCTTAATATCGTTGAGCATCTCGATCCGGAGAAATACGCTCCGGCTGTCTGTGTATCCAGAAAGGGTGGCGATCTCTCGCGGGTTGTTGAGAGGCTGGGCATTCCCTTTATCGAAGCCCCGTTTACCGTACCTGCCCAGCCCTATCACACACTGCCATTGAGGGCATGGAGGGCGGCGCAGGTTTTCCGGCCCTATCATTTTGCGCTCTGGCATTCTTTTCATTACCTCGACGACTACACGGAGCCAATTATCGCGCGCCTTTCGGGCGCGCGACGATGGATTTACACCAAGAAGAACATGAACTGGGGCCGGCGCGCGTGGTATCTGCGCTCGCTTTTTGCAAGCCGAATTGTGACGCTGAATACGGATATGATGCGAGACTTTTTTGGAAACAGGTGGTTTCGAAATCGAGTGCGGCTAGTTCGTCACAGTGTGGATCTGGACCGATTTCACCCCGGTAGTTCTATCGGGCTCAGGATACGGGAAAGGGAGGGTATCCCCGAGAACGCCATTGTCTGCGCCTGTGTTGCGCACCTTGTCCCGGTAAAGGGACATCCGACGCTCCTTGAGGCGGTGGCGAAAGTGCCGGACATGCGTCTGCTCATCGCTGGAAGTCCCCTCGACGCGAACTACTTTGAGAAGCTGCAGGGGATGACATTAAAACTGGGGCTCGAGGACCGGGTGCGCTTCATTGGAAACATAAGCAATGTCCCCGCACTGCTGGCTGAAGTGGACATCTTTGTTCTACCCACCGAGCGACGGGGAGAAGGATGCCCGGTCGCGCTGCAGGAAGCGATGGCTTGCGGCTGCGCGTGTATCGCCACAGATGTGCCGGGTTCGCGAGACCTGATCGAGCATGGAATGAGCGGATGGATAGTCCCCCCTGAAGAGAGCGGCGCTCTGGCTGCGGCGCTCAAGGGGCTGGCGGCGTCGAGCGAGCTCCGATGTTCACTGGGGGAGGCGGCCCGTGCAGTCGCTGTAAGTCAGTTCAGTATCGCTCGAGAAGCGGCCGACCACGAGGCGCTTTACGGGGAGCTTGGTATTTAGAACTTCCAGGTTGATGATTCGGCTGCGATGCCCGTTTCTGGCCGGACAGACGCGCGGGCGCGCGGTTTCTGCGATTGTTCAAGGCACAGGCTTGCGCTAAACCGGCCGGTTATGGCGCCGGATAGACGCAAGGTGAAGATACTGAAGTAGATCGCGCCCGCGACCGGCCCTCTGGTTATACTGAGACGTGTAAGTCAATTCTACGGCTTCATTTTTCCTCGCAGCACCGCGGCGCGCTCAAATCGCGGCAGACGGGGACAGTCTCGGAGTAACGACGACAGCATGTGTGGCATTTGCGGCGTGTTTATCCGGGATCCGGCCGCGGCCGAAACCCCGGTTATCATGGATGCGCTTCGACGCATGGCGGGGCTAATGCGGCGCCGTGGCCCGGATGACGAGGGTTTCTGGTCAGCCCCGGATGGGCGCGCCCATTTTGGGTTCCGGCGGCTCTCCATTCTGGACTTGAGCTCCGCGGGCCATCAACCAATGATCTCCGGCGATGGCCGCTCCGCGATCGTCTTTAACGGCGAGATCTATAACTTTCGAGAGCTGCGCCAGTCGTTGGAATCAGCCGGTGTGCGGTTCCGATCAGGTACCGATACCGAGGCGCTGCTCGAGGCTCTGAACCTGTGGGGCGTGGACGCAATCCCGCGCCTGAACGGGATGTTTGCGTTCGTCTGGTATAACCTCAGCGATCATACGCTGATTCTGGCTCGGGATCACGCCGGGATCAAGCCACTCTACTATTATCTTCACCCCTCGGGCCGCGGCGTCGCTTTTGCTTCACAGTACAACGCGCTGCTTCAGTCGCCCTGGGGCGAACCGGGCCCGCTGCGGTCGGACGTACTCCGGCTCTATCTGCGTTTGCACCATATCCCCGCGCCGTACGGCCTTCTAGCAAATACATTTCAGTTAGAGCCGGGACACTATCTCAAGGTCTCCCGTGAGGGTGCTATCGAGAGCCATGCCTGGTGGACGTTGCCGGAACACCCGGAAGTCGATCTATCGGGCAGCGCGGCGATCGATGCGCTGTCGTCCGCTCTCGATCGGGCGGTGCGCCGGCAGCGCATCGCCGACGTGCCGCTCGGCGTGTTTCTCTCGGGCGGGGTGGATTCACCGCTCGTGACCGCCGTGGCGCGGAAACAGACCGGGCCCGATCTCAAGGCGTTTACCATCGGAAACCCCGGTTGGGATCAGGACGAGTCGGAACCCGCGGCCGAATATGCCCGCTGCCTCGACCTCGATTTCCGGCTGCATCCGGTCAGTGGCGGCGAGGCCGTAAGCGCTCTGAATGACGTGATCGAGGCGCAGCACGAGCCTTTTGCTGACTTCTCGGCGCTGCCAACGCTGCTTGTGAGCCGCTTCGCGCGGCAGGATGTTACGGTCGCACTGAGTGGAGATGGTGGGGATGAGATCTTCTTTGGCTACGAGCGGCCGCTTTCCTTGCTCCGCAATGGGGGAGATTTCCGGTGGCCTCGCCCGGTTCGGATGGCGCTGTATGGGGCAGGGAAGTACGGGCTGGGCCCCCGGCGATCCAGCGTTATTACGGCTTCATCGCCCGGGGATTATTATTTTAACGTTAACTGCCGGACGTCCGATGACGATTTACGCTCCCTGACGCCGGGCCTTGGACCACTGCCATCCGACTTCGGTCTCTATCGATCCGAGCGGTACAGGGACCCCCGCGGTCTCGCGAACTACTCCCGGAGGGTGGAGTTTTACGGCCAGCTCCAGAGGGGCCTCAAAAAAATGGACATGGCCTCAATGCGCAATAGCCTGGAGGTGAGGGTACCGCTGCTGGATAGGGATGTGATCGAAATCGGTCTTCGAATTGATCCGTTCGAGTGTATGAAAGGGGGCGGCCGAAAGACCGTGCTGAGGGACCTGCTGGCCCGCTATGTGCCTCGTGCGGCGATTCCCGAAGGGAAGCTCGGCTTTGCCGTGCCAATGGGTGAATGGCTGCGGGGTCCGCTCCGAACTGTGGTTGAGGAGACGCTTTTCGACGCCCCGCTTTATCCTGCCGGAATCTTCGAGCAGTCGGCGCTTCGCAGCTACTGGGAGGATCATCTGAATGGCCGGCGTGACGCTAAGTGGGGCCTCTGGACTCTCCTCTCCTTGCAGTGGTGGGCGAAAACCCACTTGAATTTCTCTGCGCGGACGTTGGATTAGCTATGCCAGAACCAACCCGAATCCTGTTCACCATCCCCAACTTTATCACCGCCGGGTCCGGCCAGGCGATGCTTAATATCGTTGAGCATCTCGATCCGGAGAAATACGCTCCGGCTGTCTGCGTAACCCGAAAGGGTGGTGATCTCTCGCGGGTTGTTGAGAAGCTGGGCATCCCGTTTTTCGAAGCTCCGTTCACGGTGCCTGCCCAGCCGTATCTCACGCTGCCGGCGCGGGCATGGAGGGCGGCGCAGGTCTTCCGACCGTATCACTTTAATCTGTGGCATTCGTTCCATTATCTGGACGACTACACGGAGCCGATCATTGCTCACCTATCGGGCGCGCGACGATGGATTTATACCAAAAAGAACATGAACTGGGGCCGGCGCGCGTGGTATCTGCGATCGCTATTTGCGAGCCGGATTGCGGCTCAGAACACCGACATGATGCGGAGTTTTTTTGGGAACGTCTGGTTTCGAAACCGGGCCCGGCTGATTCCTTGTGGCGTGGACGTTGATCGATTTTACCCCGGCGGCTCCGCCAGCCTCGGGATACGAACACAGGAAGGAATTCCAGAAAACGCTATTGTTTGCGCCTGCGTCGCGCATCTTGTTCCGGTAAAGGGACATCCGACGCTCATTGAGGCGGTGGCGAAAATACCGGGGATGCACGTGCTCATCGCTGGAAGCCCCCTCGACGCGAATTACTTTGATAAGCTGCAGGAGATGACCTCAAAACTGGGGCTCGAGGACCGGGTGCACTTTATCGGGAGCATCAGCAACGTGCCCGCGCTGCTCGCTGAGGTGGATATCTTCGTTCTACCTACCGAGCGAAGGGGCGAAGGAAGTCCGGTCGCTCTATTGGAAGCAATGGCTTGCGGCTGCGCGTGCGTCGGCACGGATGTGCCGGGTTCACGTGACCTGATCGAGCATGGAAAGAGTGGATGGATAGTCTCCCCTGAAGAGAGCGCTGCCCTGGCTGAGGCGCTGAGGGGGCTGGCGGCGTCGAGCGAGCTCCGACGTTCATTGGGTGAGGCGGCTCGTGCGAGGATCTTAAGTCGCTACACTATCGCTCGAGAAGCGGCCGACCACGCAGCGATGTATGCGGATCTCCACGTTTAGAGTTGCGATGATCACGACCCGACATATTCGCGGGATTTGTTTCGCGCGCGGCCGGGGATTTTTGGGAGCGCCGGGCCCGGTTTTGGGCCGATGAGAGCTGCGAGATGGGTGTCCCGGTAACGGAGGAGATCGACGAGACTGCCTATCACGGCCTTAACGATCCTGCTGCGTCGGGCCTTGCTCGGCCGGATGCACTCGCTTGGGCGCGGTTTCCGCGCGTACCAGCGTCGACGAACATTCCAGTTGAAGAAACCTTCGGGTTCAAGCGGCGTTCCCCGTTCGGTGGGTGCGACGGTGCGCGGGAGGTCCCACCAGTAGACGTACCCGCCGGGCTTGAGCACGCGCTGGATCTCTCTTGCTACCGCGTGCCGCAGTTGCGGGTTGGGAATGGATGAGAAGCAGACGAACTGTGTGACCAGATCAAAACTTTCGTCGTTGCACGGGATCTGCCAGCCATCGATTTGCCGGAGGTCGATAGGCGGGTTCTTGCCTCGCCCGATCTCGAGCTGCTTATCGCTAATGTCGACACCCAACAGATCCGATGGCTTCGCGTCCATCTCCAAAAACATTCGCAGCCAGGCTCCCTCACCGCAGCCATAGTCAAGGATTCGCCAGCCCTCAAAAGTGTCAGTGACCTCCCCTATGAGTTCCGAGAACGCCGCCTGTTTGCGGAGCATGAAATCGAGCCCCCGCGGCGCAGGGCCTCGCCAGTCCGCGATGGACTTGGGGTTGGTGAGAAGGTCACTCATCTGGCGGCGCGCGTCCTCAACTTCCGACGCGAACTCTAAGTTCGGATCGCTCCGGTGGCTATTTGTCATATTCCTCGGCTCTCTTTCTTGCGCGGCCGTGAGCCATCCGGAGGCGATCCATCCGGTCGAGTCGAAACCATTCCAGGCGAGCGCCCCCTTTGCGATAACCCTGCAGGCACGTGGCGCCCCCCTGCTGACCGAGTCTTCGCGGCGATACGATGAGCGGCCCGGATAGTTTTCCATCGGGGTCGTCGTAGTCGAAGGTCATCGATTGCTTTTGCCGGATCGCGTCTTCAACCAGCCCCATTTTAGCCTGAACCGAGTCTGCGGGCGTATCCGTCAGCCTTCCCGACGGTACATCGGGAAACGCCGGCGGTGAATCGGCGCCAGCAAGCCTGGCGGCCAGGCGGAAAACGTCTTCGGAGGGTCCGGCTTTTCCCTCTTTGCGAGCGCACCGCTTCCACAGACTGAGCGCATGGTGAATCTCGTTCCAGGCGGATGGATTCACGCTCGTTTGCGGGTTGAGCGGCTCAACGTGCGGCATCTCTCCACGCGCCCTGAGCTGCGCTTCCAGCTCTTCCTCTTTGCCGGGCAAAATGGCCTGCGCTCGTGCGCCCAAACTGACGCCGAGGCAGGCGCTCACCCCGGCCGCGGTTCTCAGTTCGGCCATCAGAGCTGGATCCGCAGCCGTCATCACCGCAGAATGGAAGATTCTCACCTGACCGAACCGGTTGGACCAACCTTGAATTGTCGCCACGGCAGCCGGCGGCGCGCCGGCGCCGAGATCCTCTAAGATCTGTTCGAGGCTCGCGCCTGCCTGAAGAGCTTGCCGAACCCTCTCGCGGGCAATCCGGTAACGGCTGATAGGGCCCCGTTCCAAAAGCTCGGATATTCCCTCGAGACGAAACCAGCGGGCCAGGTTAGCGCTGGCGCTTACGTGTGTCACCAGGTCGTCTTGAACTCGTACCGGATCCTCCTGCTTTGAGCCGCCCGGGGATGTCCCGGCATCCGACCTTCCGGCTATTGAGCCGCCTGCTGCGGAGGCTGCCGCAGGATCTATCTCGGCGCCAATGACACGGAAGCTGCTGAGATCACCTTTGCGGGTGCGGCCAGGCTCTAAGAGTCCCAGCCAGTAGAATGGCCCCGCGACGAGCGCCTCGATCCAGGCGCCCTCGACGAGATTCCAGTCGCGAAGGGTGAGTGCTCGCCCGGTCTGTCGGCATCGCGCTTCACTGTTATCGCCCGGCGCGCGCAGCAGCGAGTTGTTGCGAGAACGCGCTGCCTGGACGAGCGATGAAATGGACTGCCACTCACCCGGATCGGCTTCTGAAAGCAAGCTAACGAGGAAGGCCCGGGCGCGGGCGGTGATCTCCGCCTCCGGTGGCCTGACGAATTCAACATCCGGCAGATCATCCATCACGTACCGGACGGGATGCTTCACAAAGGCGCAAATGGCGCGCTCACGCTGTTCGCGGGCGGGGAGAGCAAGCCATTGCAGCAGCGCCGGCCCCGGGCCAAGGCGTGCGTCCAGACGGGTCAGAAGGCCGAGAGGCTCGGCGAGCGATCGCAGGAAGAGACACCGGCGCGCCGCGCGCTCCGATCGCAGATCGCTGATATCATCGGGGGCCAGAAGATGCGCGTTGAGGCGGAGCAGATCCCGCCGGGCGAGGCCGGGCCCTGCAAATCGAGTAGGGGGCGCGTTCAGAATGGAGCTCACCAGAAGCATAAGGTCCTGGCAGAGATAGGGCGCAGGTCCGGCCGGCGCCGGCGGCGGCGCGCACGGTCGGAAGATCCGGGGTCGAGCGATGTCCGCTGGCCGGAGTCGATCTAGCACCTCCATCGGTACGACGGCAAGCGCCGCCGCCCCGCGCGCCGGCGTGATTTGGAAAAGCAGGCCGCAAATATGAAGGTGGTCCAGCGGCGTCGCGAGGCCGTCGCTCCACGGCTGCTTGCTGTCGATGGCGCCGGGCGTCGCCTTTCGCAATTCCCCAAATCGCGCCTGGATCTCCGCGAGTGGCGCCGCGCCGCCCTCGTCTAATATCGCTGCCAGGGCTGATTGCGCCGCTTCGGGTAAATCGGCTGAGCAGGTCTTCGCTTCGCTTCTTTCCAGTATGCGCCGCTCAAGCTGGCTCACAACGTCCGCTTTCAGCAGGCTCTGGAGACGCAGTTCTTGATGCCGCGCCATTGCGCGAAGCTCGATCACCGAGCATTGGTTGAGGCAGTTGGTCAGTGATATGCGTGTCGGCATGGCAGCGAATTGTTCTTACGAAAATGCGGATCGCTCGTACGAGAGCGCCAAATAGCAATAATACGGCAGCCGGGCGCCCTCAACCTCGCGGCACAACTCCGGGACGGCGATGGATCACGTTCCGTCGGCGAGGCAGTGGAAAGAAGCGCCCCTAGACGAGTAGCATAGGAAAGGCGTCAGAGCACTGCTCAGTATAGAAGCCGATCTGCAGACTGTCAATGGCGTGCGACGTGCGAGCTAAATGCGCGAATCTTCCTAGCGCTTGAAAGTGGAGACGAAAATGACGTTTGTATTGAAGAACGGGGATGCTGCTCCGCCCATTGAGCTTCGTGACCAGAACGGCGAGTTGTGGCGCCTCTCGAACTCTCGGAGCAAGATGGTTCTTCTTCACTTTGGCCGCGGAGAATACTGACACACCACCCGGGGCGAGTTCGCCCTATGGAGCACTTTCATGCATATCGTGAATGGCATGAATTGTGAGATGGTGTTTGTCGTGAATGGCGGACGTGAAGAGCATCGTACATTCTGGGAGTCGTTCAAGATCCGGCCGCGCATCCTCATCGATGAGGAGGGCGCCGTGGGTGAAGCGTATGGCGTTTATGGCGTGAACAGCCGTGAGTTGAACCGTGACGACTACAAGAACTATACGGCGCCCTCCGTCTATCTCATCGACGCCGAAGGCAAAGTCTCCTGTTTCTGGCTTCTCAGTGGTCCCCGGGGCCGGCCGACTCCGGAATGCATTCTGGGGATCCTGGCGCTCGCGAAGGATCGGGGATGGACGTACTGAGGACGGAGTGTGTGAGGGTGAGAGGGTAGAGGGTGAGAGGGTGAGTGTGTGAGAGGGTGAGTGTGTGAGAGGGTGAGTGTGTGAGAGGGTGAGTGTGTGAGAGGGTGAGTGTGTGAGAGGGTGAGTGTGTGAGAGGGCG
>Ga0307373_10015819_pt1 | contig 10209 bp, 9 predicted proteins | sample OX2MG_FD_202534 | JGI IMG/M metagenome (GOLD analysis project Ga0307373, IMG submission 202534) | Soil microbial communities from Risofladan, Vaasa, Finland - OX-2 | ecosystem: Environmental > Terrestrial > Soil > Coastal area > Acid sulfate soil | place: Finland: Risofladan, Vaasa | collected...
CTGGCGGCGCCTGTCCGGCGCCGGCGGCGCCGCTAGCCTCCGCGGACCTCGGTCGCCGGCTTGGAGGCTTGCCGACCGCGGCGTCGGCGTGGGCCCGCGAGCTGATCGCCGAGGCCCTGAGATTCGTCGGCGTCCCCTATGCCTGGGGCGGCGTCTCGCCGGCCGGCTTCGATTGCTCGGGCTTCGTTCAATACGTCTTCGGCCGGTTGGGCGTCGCGGTGCCGCGCACCGCGGACGCGCAATACGCCGCGGGCGCCGTGGTCGGCGCGTCGGAACTCAAACCGGGGGACTTGGTCTTCTTTCAGACGTATGCGCTAGGCCCGTCTCACGTGGGCATCTACCTCGGCGGCGGCCGCTTCGTATCCAGCACCAGCGAGGGCGTTCGCATCGCTCATCTGCAGGACGGCTACTGGGCTACCCGCTATCTCGGCGCGCGAGCGATCGAGCCGGCGCCGCGCCCCTCGGACACGATCTCCGCCAGATCGTAGCGGAACTGCCGCTCCTGGGCCGCGTCTTCGTTGAGCCGCGCGACGAGCTCCACCAGCAACGCACGATTCGCCTCGCACAAGATGTCCGTCAGCAAGGTCTCCACGCCCGTTTCCAGGTCGCGCCGGCAGATCGTGTAAAGCGCCACGGCAGTCTCTTGGGCCTCGCTACGGCACGGAGTGGACGAGGGGGACGCCTGAACGCTGCACCCGGCACGGCGGTTGGGGATGAGAGCATTATAGCGGAGCGGAGCAAGCACGTGAAAGGGGCCATCGGAACCATCGGGCCGGTACAGACGGCGGCAGCGCCCGCTTGCCTAGCCGTCCGCGCGTGTAGGCGCTGCGGTGCTCGCGCCGATACCTTCGTCAAAGGAGTCTCGAAGTTGTGAGCGCCGCCGCCGCGGATGCGCGAAGGCCGCACGCTCACGGAAAGCGAACGTTCATTCTCCGTGAGACTTGCGCGGTTTCTCATCAGCCTGTTTCTGGTCGTCATCGTGGCGGTGGCCGTTCATTGGTGGCTCACCAGAGGGGCGGCGGTTCCGGGAAACCAGATCACGGTCTACTACGTGCAGTCCTCCGACGAGAAGGTCGTGCCCTGGCCGGTCTCTCTGGGCCCTGCGCGCGATCTCAAGAGCATCGCATTCTACGCGGCGACGCAGTGCGTGGCGGGTCCTCCTTCCACCATTTCCGATGCCGTGCGGTTTCCACAGGGAACCCGCGTGCTGGCCGTCGACGTTGCAAACGGGACGGCCACGGTCAATCTCTCCAAAGAAGTCGAGAGTCTCGTCGGAGGCGGTCTCCAGGAGACCGCGGAGTTCAAGGCTCTCGTGTGGACGATGACCGAGTTGCCCGACGTCCATGCCGTGCAGGTCTTGGTCGACGGACAGCGCCTGCCCACGCTTCCCGGAGGTCATCTTGAACTCGACGAACCGTTGTCACGCTCGAGCTGGTAGCGCGCTCGCCGCGCTCCTGATCGCTTTGCTCGCGTTCGTCGCGCCCCGGCCCGCGCACGCGCAAAGCGGCGCCACGGTCGTCTCGATCCAAGGCAGCCACTTCCAACTCGCGCGCACGGACAACGTCAACGGCGCCTTCGCCGTCTCCGTTCGCGATCCGGGCTTCGGCAACTTGCTGCGCAGCGTGGGAGCGAACCTCCAATGGCATCCCGGAGAGTCGTACATCGTGGTGACCGCGGCCGATCGCCGCGTGATCACCATGACGCTCGGCGACGCCCACATCAACGTCGGGGGCGTCCTGCAGAGTCTGCCGTTCGCCCCATACACCGACGGCGGCGATGCGTTCATTCCGTTCGACGCGTTGGCGAAGGCGCTCTTCCTGGCGCCCACGCGGGAGTCGGGCGACCGCATCGCGCTGCAGCCCCTGCTGGCCAGCCTGCAAATCGTACGCGACGGCCAGCGCACCGTTGCGGTCCTCCACGGCGGCACCACGCTGCGCTTCCGGCGCGTCCTCGACCGCCCCGACCGCTTGGAGATCGCCCTCCCGGGCTTTGCCTCGCATCTCGATCCCGTGCAGCGCGTCGACGCGCCGGGCTTGGACGGCCTGCGCATCGCCGTGGAGCGCAACGCCTGGGAGTCGGCGACGATCGTCACGTTCTTCGCCGGGCGGGACTCGCGGCACGAGATCCTTCCGGGAACCTCGACCTCGGAGCTGGTGGTAGCCTTCGGTCCGCCGGGCGTGCAGCTTGCGGGCCCGGTGCCCAAGGAGCGTACCCCCCGCATTCCCTTGCGCCCGGTGATCGCCGCGGCCGTCGGCGCCTCCGCGGCGGGCGCGTCGGCGCTCACCCCGTCCGCGCTTCCATCCGCCACCGCCGCGCCGATGCGGGCGTCCGTCGCCGAGCCGCCTCCCGAGCCGCTGGCCTCAGCCGAGCCGCTGGAGTCGCCCGCTCCCGCGCCGACCGTTCCGCCCGTTCCGGCCACGCCCGCGCCTCCCGCGCACGTGGTCGGCTATACGATCCAACCCGTGGACGACGGCATCCGATGTACGCTCAAGGTGACGGGCGACGCCGTCTACGAGTGGCACCAGCTCCGGGACAACCGCTTCTACATCGACCTGCACAACGCGATCCTGGACACCTCGCCGCAGGACCGCGCGATGGAGCGCGACATCGTGGCGGTCCGTGAAGTGCGCATCCATCAGTTCCAGAAGACCCCCGAGCCGATCGTGCGGATCGCGTTCGATCTCGGGGCCGACGACCGGGTCGAGGTGACGCCGGGCGCGGGAACGGTGGTGCTCTTCGCGCCGGGGGCGCCCGTGGTCGGGGAGCGGATCGGATCCGGCCGCGTGGGGCCGACGTTCGCCGATGACGTGACTGGCAAGGGCTCGCTTGCCGAGAGCGGGCTCACCGTGCAGGGAGGAGCCCCGGCCGTGGCCGCGGTGCCTCTGGTCAACGGCACGAATCCGCGCTTGATCGTGATCGACCCGGGCCACGGCGGCTCGGACCCCGGCGCGGAGAACCTCGGCATGGGCCTCATCGAGAAGAACATCACGCTGAACATCGCGCGCCGTCTCAAGACCATGCTCCAGGCCGAGGGCTGGGAAGTGGTGATGACGCGCAACTCGGATCGCGACGTCGGCTACGCCTTCGACTCCGACAAGGTCGAGCTCCAGGCGCGAGCCGACGTTGCGGACAAACGTGGGGCGCGCCTTTTCGTCAGCATCCACGTCAACAGCTACACCTCGTCGAGCTTGCAGGGGACGACCACCTACTACTACAAGCCGCAGGACCTGGCATTGGCCAACAGCATCGAGCATGCGCTCTCCGGGCTGCCCACCGTAGACGACGGCGTGCGCAAAGCGAACTTCTACGTGCTCCATCAGACGGCCTTCCTCTCCAATCCGCACGATGCGCGTCTGCTGCAGCAGTCGTGGTTCCTCCAAGCGGTGGCGCAGGACATCGGCAAGGGAATCGACGCCTACGCCGGCGCGAACGGCGGGGGGCCGGGAGCCGGGCTGCCCTCGGCGCAGCCGGCAGGCGTCGGCGACGCGGGAGACGCGAACAGCTTGGAGAGCGGGCAGTGATCGCGATCTTCGACTCCGGCCTCGGGGGACTCTCCGTCCTGCGGCGGGTGCGCGAGGCGATCCCGCGTCAGGACGTCGTTTACCTGGGCGATCAGCTGCGCGCGCCGTACGGAGAGCGTACGCTCGAGGAGATCCATGCGTTCGCCGTGGAGAACCTCGCCTTTCTCGCTCGCCAAGGCGCTGACGTGATCGTCATGGGCTGCAACACCAGTTGCGCGGCCGCGCAGACCTACGGCTGGCCGACGAGCCTGCCTGTGCTCGACCTCTTCGCAGCCGCCGGAGCCGCCGTTGCGGAGGCGGAGGTCCGCGAGACGGTGGTGCTGGCGACCACGGCCACGGTGCGCAGCGGCGGATACGCGCGCGCGATTGCCGCGAGCGCGCCGCGCGTGCGCGTCCGCGAGGTGGCGTGTCCCGAGTTCGTCCCGCTGGTGGAGGCAGGGCTTGCCCACTCCCCGCAAGCCCGCGAGGCCGTCGCGCGCGTGGTGCGGGGGCACGGTGAGCCCGAGAGCATCGTCTACGGCTGCACCCACTACCCGTTCCTCGAGAGCCATCTTCGGGCGCTCCTGCCGACGGTGCGCTGCATCGACCCCGCGATCCAGCAGGCGCGCAATGCCGCGCAGGCCATTCGCGCGCTGGGTCTTCCCGAGGAGCCGGGAGAGGTGCGGCTCTACACCACCGGAGACGTCGAGGCGTTCGCTCGCCAGGTGGAGATGCTCGTCGGCCCAGCCGGCATCGTCGCTCAAGCCCCGCTCGCCGGGGTCTGATCGCGCTACGCGGCTCGCGGACCGAGATGCCCCTCGCGGGGACGCTCGTCGCCGCAAAGGGCGCGTTGCCCTGCGCGACATCACACCTACGGTTGAGCGATCGGCTGGATGTTGAACAGGTGGAAGAAGATCGCGGTGGTGACTGCGCCGAGGAGGGCGCCCGCCACGATCTGGCCGACGGTATGGGCGCGCAAGTACCAGCGCGACCAGCCGACCACCGGGATGAGCGCGATCAGGGGCAGCGGCTCGCTGCCGTAGAGGAGCAAGAGCGCGACCACCGGAGCGGAGATGCCCAAGGCGTGGGTCGAGATCTTCCAACTGCGGGTGATGGCGAGCACCAGGGCGCTCGAGACCCCATACCCGAACATCATGGCCACCAGAAGGCTCGGCACGCGGAGCAGCGCCATCGCGATCGCGCCCACCAGATAGAAGATGACGAAGGCGCCGAAGACGCCTGCCCGCTGCTCCCGGTCCGACATGTCCAGGTCGTCGATCTTGCCCGCCTGGTAGAGCGAGAAGACGTACGCCATGGGACCGAAGGTCGTGAAGAAGCCCGCGAACCCGCAGTAGAACCAGAAGTCGTAGGTGGTGGCGGCCACGGCATGGGCCAGGATCGCCAACAGGGCGATGGCGGTCAAGAAGGGGTTGAAGATCGTCGAGATGATCCTTGCCACGTCGGTGTAGACGCGGTGGGAACGCCACGATTTCACGCCGCCGGTTGGCAGGGGAGCCGGTCGCACGAAGGGAGTATAGCACGGCGAGAGAACCCTCCCTGCCGTCCGGGCGGCGGGAGCTTGCCCCGCCCCTCGTGCCACGAGGGCAGCGGGCACGGAGATGCCTCATGATCCTCGACCGCATCGACTCCCCATCGGATCTCAAACGGCTCTCGCGTGAGGAGCTGCGCGCGCTGGCCGGCGAGCTGAGAGAACGGATCGTCGAGGTCTGCGCCCAGAATGGAGGCCATCTGGCCCCCAACTTGGGCGTGGTCGAGCTGACGCTCGCGCTCCACTACGTGCTCGACTCGCCCCATGACAAGATCGTCTGGGACGTGAGTCATCAGTGCTACGCCCACAAGCTGATCACCGGGCGAAGGGACCGCTTCGACACCCTGCGCCAAGGGGGCGGCCTCTCCGGCTTCGCGATGCGCTCGGAGTCCCCGCACGACGCCTTCGGCGCCGGCCATGCCTCCACCGCGGTGAGCGCGGCGCTGGGGATGGCGACCGCCCGCGACCTGCGCGGCGGGGGCGAGACGGTCGCGGCGGTGCTCGGCGACGGTGCGCTCACCGGCGGACTCGCCTACGAGGCCCTCAACAACGCGGGGCAGCGCAAGAGCAACTTCATCGTCGTGCTCAACGACAACGAGATGTCGATCGCGCCGAACGTCGGATCGATCGCGTCGTATCTCTCCGTGCTGCGGGCGAGGCCGCTCTATCGCTTGGCGCGCAACACCACGAAGTTCGTGCTCGGCCACGTGCCGTTCGGCGGCGCGGCGAAGCGCGCGCTGGGAACCGCGGAGCAGGCGGCGATGCGGATGATCGCCCCCGACGAGAAGACGGCGATCATCTTCGAGGAGCTCGGCTTCACGTACGTCGGGCCGATGGACGGCCACGATTTCGACCATCTGGTGGCGGCGCTCGAGGCGGCCAAGGGGATCGCGGGGCCGGTGCTCATCCACGTGCTCACGCGCAAGGGCAAGGGCTATCAGCCCGCCGAGCTCGACAGCCGGACGTTCCATGGGTGCGGCGCCTTCGAGGTCGAGAACGGCAAGATCGAGCGGAAGCCCGACGCCCGCCCCACGTTCTCCGACGCCTTCGGCGACGCCATCGTCGCCGCCGCCGAGCACGATCCGCGCGTGGTGGGCATCACGGCCGCCATGCCCGATGGCACGAAGCTCTCCAAGCTCGCCAAGGCGCTCCCCGAACGCTACGTGGACGTCGGCATCGCCGAGGCGCATGCGGTCTGCTTCGCGGCGGGCTTGGCCTCGCAGGGGATGAAGCCGGTCTGCGCGATCTACTCGACCTTTCTCCAGCGCGCCTACGATCAGGTGATCCACGACGTGGTGATCCAGGGTCTTCCGGTCGTCTTCGCGATCGATCGCGCGGGATTGGTCGGCGACGACGGCCCCACGCACATGGGGCTCTACGATCTGGCCTTCCTCCGCACGCTCCCGGGGATCACGATCATGGCGCCGCGCGACGAGAGCGAGCTGCCGCTGATGCTCGATCATGCGCTGAGCCTGGAGCGCCCGGCGGCACTGCGTTATCCGCGCGGCTCCACCTCCGGGCGCCACGTCATCCCCCCGGACCCGGTGGTCCAAGGGCGAGCCGAGGTGCTGCGCCCGGGGCGGGGTGTCGCGCTCCTGGCGCTGGGCAACTGCGTGGAGGCGGCGCTCGACGCGGCGGACCTGCTCGTGCCGGAGGGCATCGCGCCGACGGTGGTCAACGCGCGGTTCGTGGCTCCCCTCGACGGAGAGCTGCTGACCAAGCTGGCGGCTGATCATCCCCGCTGGATCACGGTCGAGGAGGCATCCCTGGCCGGCGGTTTCGGCTCCGCGGTGCTGGAGTTCGTCGCCGACCGAGGGCTGGAGGTGACCGTGGAGCGGGTGGGCGTTCCCCCCGTCCTCGTGCAGCACCACACCCAGCGAGTCCAGCGGGCGGCCTTCGGCATGGCGCCCGAGCCCCTCGCTCAGCGGGTGCGGTCGGCCCTCCGAGGGGTTGAGGGCAGGGCCACGGTGTGATACGATGCCAGCCGTGTTCTTCTTAGCTCAAGCCGCGACCGCGCTTCCCAAAGCGGCCGCGACCCTCTTGCCCAAGGCGCTTGCCACGCCGCTGCAGACGGTGCCCGCCGTGCCGTTGCCGTACGTGAAGCCGCCGTTCAACGTCGCTCATCCGTTTCTCGCTCACTCGCTGGGGGGAATCTTCGTCGTTCTGGCGTTGGTCATGGTCGTGCTGATGGCCGTTCAGACCACGAAGAACGAGGGTCTGGGGATCGGCTCCATCGGCGGCCAGCGCGAGTCGCTCTACCGCGGCCGCCTCGGCCGCGACGAGCAGCTGGCTCGCATCACCACGTACGTGGCCATCGGCTTCGTGGCCATCGGCTTCATCATCTCGCTTACCGGAATCTAAGGGGAGCGCGAGGAGAGCAGAGGTCGCCCGACAAATGCCCGGGCAGAGCCGCGAGGGCTCCTTTACAACCTTCGTGGTGCTTGATGCGTTAGCGGATTGGAAGGCGCAGACCGGGCCGAGTGGCCCGGAACCTTTCAAGGATCGGGGCCCCACGAGCGGAGCGCAGCGAAGCGACTGGGATAAACAGGAGAGGGTTACCTTTGGCTCTGCTCGAGGTCAAGAACCTCCGGACGACCTTCTACTCAGAGGACGGCGTCGTGCGTGCCGTCAACGGGCTCAGCTTCGAGCTCGAGCCCGGCTCCACGCTCGGCATCGTCGGTGAATCGGGATCCGGCAAGTCCGTCACCTCGCTCTCGATCATGCGCCTGATCCCCAATCCGCCCGGAAAGATCGAGGGCGGCAGCATCCGCTTCAAGGATCAGGAGCTGCTGACCAAGAGCGAGGCGGAGATGCGGAAGATCCGCGGCCACGAGATCGCGATGATCTTCCAGGATCCGATGACCTCCCTGAACCCCGTCCTCACGGTGGGCGACCAGATCGCCGAAACGGTCCGTCTCCACCTCAAGCTGGGGCGCAAGGAGGCGATGGACCGCGCCATCGAGATGTTGCGCCTCGTCCGCATTCCCACGCCCGAGAAGCGCATCAACGACTACCCCCACCAGTTCTCCGGCGGCATGCGCCAGCGCGTGATGATCGCGATGGCCCTCTCCTGCGACCCTTCGCTGCTGATCGCCGACGAGCCGACCACCGCGCTGGACGTCACGATCCAAGCGCAGATCCTCGACCTCATGCGCGAGCTCCAGCAGCGCCGCAACTCGGCGATCATCCTGATCACCCACGACCTGGGCGTGGTGGCCGAGGTCTGCCAGAACGTGCTGGTGATGTACGCGGGCAACATGGTCGAGTACGGGACCGCCGAGCAGATCTTCAAGGACCCCAAGCATCCCTATACCAAGGGACTCCTCGAATCGCTGCCGCGCCTCGACGACCGCGAGAGCAAGCGGCTCATCCCCATCGAGGGTCAGCCGCCCAACTTGCTGCGGATGCCGAGCGGCTGCGCCTTCGCCCCGCGCTGCAAGTTCAGGATGCCGATCTGCGAAGAGGCGACCCCGCTCTACGACTTCGGCAAGGGTCATGTGGCGCGGTGCTTTCTGTACGACGAGCGGTCCGCGGAGCAGCGCACGGTGAGGGTGGAGAGCGCGCCCGCCGTTCCGGACTCGGCGGTGGAGGCGGGGCGCTAGAGCATGGCCGAGAACCTGGTCGAAGTCAACAACCTCGTCAAGTACTTCCCGATCTACGCCGGGCTCTTCTCGCGGCACGTCGGCGACGTGCAGGCGGTCGACGACGTCTCCTTCGCGATCAAGAAGGGCGAGACGCTGGGGCTGGTAGGCGAGTCCGGCTCCGGGAAGACGACCACCGGCCGCCTGTTGCTGAGGCTCATCGAGGCGACCTCGGGCGAGGTCAAGTTCGAGGGCAACGACGTCCTGAAGATGTCGCGCGCCGAGATGCGGCGCCTGCGCAAGGAGATGCAGATCATCTTCCAGGACCCCTATGCCTCGCTCAATCCGCGGATGACCGTGGGCGACATCATCGGCGAGCCTCTGGCGATCCACAAGCTGGCCAGCGGGCGCAACCTCGAGGCGCGCGTCCAGGAGCTGTTGCGACTGGTCGGCCTTCAGCCATACCACGCCAACCGGTACCCGCACGAGTTCTCCGGCGGCCAGCGGCAGCGCATCGGGGTGGCGCGGGCCTTGGCCGTCGACCCGAAGTTCATCGTCGCGGACGAGCCCGTCTCGGCGCTCGACGTCTCCATCCAGGCCCAGGTCGTGAACCTGCTCCAGGATCTCCAGCAGCAGCTGGGCCTCACCTATCTCTTCATCGCCCACGATCTCTCCGTCGTCCGGCACATCTGCAACCGGGTAGCCGTCATGTACGTGGGCAAGATCGTGGAGCTGGCCACCCGCGACGATCTCTATGACCGGCCGCTCCACCCGTACACGCAGGCGTTGCTCTCGGCCATCCCGATTCCCGATCCGGACGTCGAGGCGCGGCGCAAGCGCGTCATCTTGATGGGGGACATCCCCTCGCCGGTCAATCCGCCCGCGGGATGCCGCTTCCACACCCGTTGCCCGATCGCGTTCGCGCGCTGCAAGGTCGAGGTCCCGCAGTTCAAGGACTACGGCAAGGAGCACTTCACCGCGTGCCACTGGGTGGAAGAGCACGGTGGTGAGCAGCCCGTCATCGCCGCGGCCCCTGCCGTGGCTTCGTAGCCTGGGCCGGGCTCCCGGCGCGGATCGACCAGCGCGCAGAAGAAGAGGCCCGGGGGATTCCCCCGGGCCTGGTCGTTGGATGGATGAGGCTCCGCCGTTACTTCTTGCGGCGGCTGCTCTTGCGAGCGGTTTTCTTGGCGGCCGATTTGCGAGCGGTCTTCTTTGCGGCCTTGCGGGTGGTCTTCTTCGCGGCCGATTTGCGAGCGGTCTTCTTGGCCGCGGGCTTGCGCGCGGTCTTCTTGGCGGCCTTACGGGTGGTCTTCTTGGCGGCCGACTTACGGGCGGTTTTCTTTGCGGCCTTGCGGGCGGTCTTCTTGGCCGCCGGCTTGCGCGCGGTCTTCTTGGCGGCCTTACGGGCGGTCTTCTTGGCCGCCGGCTTGCGGGCGGTCTTCTTGGCGGCCGACTTGCGGGCGGTCTTCTTGGCGGCCGACTTGCGGGCGGTCTTCTTGGCGGCCGCTTTGCGGCGGGCGGGTTTGCGAGCCGGGGCCGGTTCCATTCCTTCCGGCATGGTCATGCCGGCAGTTAGATC
>Ga0307373_10015824_pt1 | contig 10206 bp, 6 predicted proteins | sample OX2MG_FD_202534 | JGI IMG/M metagenome (GOLD analysis project Ga0307373, IMG submission 202534) | Soil microbial communities from Risofladan, Vaasa, Finland - OX-2 | ecosystem: Environmental > Terrestrial > Soil > Coastal area > Acid sulfate soil | place: Finland: Risofladan, Vaasa | collected...
CGGGCTGCTCCGAATTACCATCAAAATCTGACATAACCTGCCAGGACCGGACGTAAATTCAGTCGGCGTCCTCCGGTGAAACCCTGCTTGGCCGACGGTCGCCTTCGGCTGATCTGCGAGGGCGGTCTTGCCAAAACCGGTCGACCGGTTTTGTATGGATCTGTCAGTAGGGAGAGAGCTTCGCCCGCCTCCGGTTAACTCGGGGTCAGGGGACAGGCACAAAAGGTGAGGTATGCGTGGAGCCCAAATCCGACCTCCGTTCAGTCAGGGCCGATGTCGCACAGGAGTGCGAAATTAACTACCTGCTACGCCAGCCTGTCGTGCAGCGCGTAGCCATCAATCTGCTGCTGCCCGCCGATTCACCTCGGCTTAACGGAGAAGATGAGAGGCACATCCGCCGGCTTGCGCAGACCGAGGACCCGTTGCCAGCAATCTTGGTGCGCCGGGAGACAATGCGGGTAATTGACGGCATGCACCGCCTCCGCGCGGCAATATTGCGAGGCTGTCAGGACATCGAAGTGATTTTCTTTGACGGAAGCGACGCAGAAGCCTTTATACGTGCGGTCGAGGTCAACATGCTGCATGGCCTTCCTCTTTCGCTCGCCGACCGGAGGGCCGCGGCCGGGCGCATCATTTCGTCGCATCCGGAGCTGTCGGATCGGGCGATCGCCGCCAGGGTCGGTCTTTCCGCCAGGACAGTGCGGGCGGTCCGGGCGCGTTCGACAGCGGACTTCTCTCAGTCGAACGGCCGAGTCGGCGCTGACGGGCGACTCCGCCCGCTGAACAGTGCCAACGCCAGGAAATTAGCGGCCAGGGTGCTGGCAGCGAGCCCGGACGCGCCACTGCGAGAGGTAGCCAGAATCGCCGGAGTCTCGGTGTCGACGGCACATGACGTCCGCCAGCGTGTCAGTCAGGGCCGGAGCCCTATCCCCGTCAGGTATGAGGAGCGTGCTAACGATGCCGACCGGCCGGCCGACGAAGGCAAGCTGTCCCGCCGCCGGGAAGGTGGCCCGAGCCGCCGGAGAGTCTCTGGCATGCGGCGAAACTGTATGGCGATATTGCATGCATGTGAGAAGGATCCGTCGCTGCGTCACACTCAGTCCGGCCGGGAGTTGCTCCGCTGGCTGAACTCTCATGTCGTCCTGCGCGAGGACTGGCTGGAGATCATTGACTCGGTCCCCGCGCATTGCGTGGATCCCCTTGTCGAGCTCGCGCATCAGTGCGCCCAATCATGGTATCAATTCGCGCGCGAGATCGAGCGCCGGTAGCCCGCCCCGTACTCTTGCCCGGTCCGTAAATCTGAAGCTCCTCTTTCCCTGGCTCTCGCGCGGCTATTACCTTGAGCCTTGAATTCTCGACGGGTTACGTGGGCGGGGTTATCGCCCGCTGACGTCTGGAATGCCGCTTCCGGGGTGGCGTTCGTTCGTGTCGCGTTGCAGCATAAGCCAGGCGGTCGGCGAGTCGGGAGCGCCGAGATTCCGCCAGCTGGACAGCAAGACGCAAGATGCAGCCTCCTGCGCTGGACCTTAAGTTTGAGTTATGCCTGGAAGCCGGGCAGCGAAAGGTAGGACGGTGGCGTCGAGCTCGGGGAAGGCTCATTAGTTCCCGTCGATGTCAATAGGCGCCGATGCGCCCGGCTGCCTGCCGTGCGCTTCCGCATGGGCGCCTCCTCTGTCTGAGAATCCGTTGACACCCGCGCGAAATGCAATTTTCTCCTGGGTGCGACCTGAGGCCACCGCATTTGCGAAGTAGTCATAGCCGCGACCGGAAGCCAATCATTATGGTCGAGGCGTGATGGACAAACTTGGACACCCGGCCAATGCGAATTAAGGAGTGGCGAGGGCGCGGCTAGTGCCCTATTTCTTGGCCGCCGCATTGCGGTCTAGGGAAAATCCATAGCGTCTCCGCAGGACCGTGATTGCGGCGGCCGTTCTACCCGCAGGTAGAGAAGTCCGCAGCCAGTCAGGAGGAGCGGATGATGAACGATGCAGGAATCAGGGCGGTCGAGCGAGTCATCAGGTACATGTATGAGAATCTCGGGGAAGAGATCACCATAGATGACATGGCGCGAACGGCGATGTTCAGCAAATTTCATTTCTCTCGCATATTCCATGATGTCACCGGTATATCACCCGGAAGATTTCTCTCGGCAATAAGGCTGCAGGCGGCTAAGCGGCTGCTGATTTCTACATCCTTGACGGTCACTGACATCTGCTATCGCGCTGGATACACCAGCGTCGGAACGTTTAGCTCGCGATTCGCCGCGGTGGTGGGAATCCCGCCGACCGCATACCGCGAAGGGCGCGGCTATATGTCCCAGCTCCGCGTCAATGGGCGCAGGAATAATTGGGGTACATGTTCCGGCATGATTCGCGGGCAGGTCACCGCCTCATCGGCCGAGGCGGCAGGCCTGATCTTTATTGGCGTCTTCCCGGACCCGATCATTCAAGGGCAGCCGATCCGGTACACGGTGCTGCGGGATGCCGGGTCCTACGTTCTAGACGACGTGCCTCAGGGCACGTGGTACGTCCTTGGTCATGCGTTCGCCAGGGGCGATAGCGTTATCCTGCGTGACCCTGCCAACGATGACCGGCCGCCGTCGGTGGCCAGCCACGGACCCATCACGGTGCGGCCAGATATGGTGACCCGGCATGTCGACGTGCGGATGCGTCCCATGCGGGTGACTGACCCGCCCATGTTGCTCGCCCTGCTCGATGTGGCGTAGGGCCAGGGGTAAGGCCGTGCTGCTGACGTGCGGGCCGCCCGGGCCGCACGGGGAACGGCCCGGGGCCTGGTACCGGCCCCGATGCCGGTACCAGGCCCCGGCCTGGCTCAGCGGGTCAGCCCGCGATCGGGGTGTTCTGGTAGGCGGTGATGAGCCACTCGGAGCCCTGCCTGGCGAGCAGCCAGCTGGCCCTGATCGCCTGCTCGGCGGAGACCTCGGCCTGGCCCGCCGCGAGGACGCCGCCCTGGGTGATGACCAGCGCCACGCCGTCGGCCAGGGGTTTCACCGCGAGAGGCTTTCCTGTGACGTTAGTTCCCTTGTACGGCCCGGCGAACGCCTCGGCCATGAACGAGCGGATCTCCTCGCGACTTTTCAGGAAGACGTCGCCGGGGAGAATCAGGGTCCCGTCCTCGGTGAAGACCGCGGCGAACGCCTCGGCGTCATTCTTGGCCCAGGCGGCGACGATACGACCGGGTACGTTCTGCACTGCCTGCGCGTCATCAGCGGACATGATGTTCCCTCCTGGAACGACTCAATGGAGTCTGCGTTTCCCGCACCGTCAGGCTCACAGCCTGGCATAAGGGACGCATCTTCTGCCTTGCGGACCTCTGGTGCCGGCCTATCTCGCTACTGAGTCCTCTGCCGCGTTCAGGTCCGCATAAAACGGGCATTCATAGATCGGGTCGAAGTCCGAGAATGTGTCCCAGCGAGACTCATTACGCAGCAATTTGTTCACCGCACTGTCACTCCAGAAGTCACCGCTGAGCAGGCGCACGACCGCAGTGTTGTCGACCCACCTGAGATCCTCGTTATCCATGCCGATGGACGCTAGGTACGGGCGAAGGTTATACCCGTTCTCATAGTACGCATGAATGACTCGGGAGTACGTGTCGTATCCGGTCTTATAGAAGCTTGCGTATTCTCGCTGAAGCTGCTCGGCGCGCTTCGGATCGGATAGAATCTTGTTCACCGTATCGGCCGCCCGCGCGCCGGTAGTCGTGGCCAGCAGGACGCCACCGGAGAAGATCGGGTCGAAGAAGCAGCCCGCGTCACCGACCATGAACCAGCCCGGGCCGGCCACGGTATCTGAATAGTAGCAGTAGTCTGTCTCGACGTGTATTTCTCCTGGCTGAGTGCCGATTAGTCGCGCGGCGATCCGCGGAACGTGCGTGATGTGGCCGGCCAGCAGTTCGGCCGGATCGCCAGACCGCAGTGCGTCACGCCGCATCACCGATCCGACGCTGATGGTATCTCTCCTGATCGGAATGGCCCAGACCCAGCCGTCATCGTGTCGGCCAATCTGGATATCTCCTTCGTGGCCAAGGTTGTACTGCTCATCCAGGCCTTTGAAGTGCTGAAACACCGCGACCATGCGCAGCCGGTCAACATACCTGCGCAATCCGAAGGACTTCGCGATCTTGCTGGCTCGCCCGCCGGCGTCGATGACGTAGGTCGCGTGTACCGTATGTGCTGCTCCCGCATGCTCGTATGTCACGCCAACCACGCGGTCGTCTTCTTGTAGCAGCTCGTGAACCGTGGCCCCTTCGATGAGGGTGGCGCCACGCTCCTGGGCCAGATCGGCGAGCATCTTGTCGAAATGCGCGCGCTCGACTTGGAAGGCTGACGGGTAGCGCCCGGGGCCCTGCTTGTCGAATGGTATCCGCCCGAACCTCCCGGAGGCGCCGCTGAATTCGGCGCCGTGCTTGGCCACGTAGCCCTGAGCCTTGACGCGGTCGAGCACCCCCAGCTTCTCGAAGAGGGCCATTGATGGAGGCAGCAGCGATTCGCCGATGTGAAACCGAGGGAGCCTGCGGCTCTCCAGCACCAGCACCGAATGTCCTGCCTGGGCAAGTACCATCGCGGTGGTGGCGCCGCCTGGACCGGCGCCGATGACCACCACGTCGACATTATCGCGATGCTGATCGTAGCTGTCGGACATTTCCTTTTCCTCCAGTGCCGTGCGTGGCTGGCCTCGGATGGCCATACCTCCCAGTATCGGACACGCCGAGCCCGCTAGCTTTACTGAAGAATGCTGGCCCTCCATTACCGCGGGGTTCTCCGCCTGGTAATTTCCACGATCGTGACCAGCGCACAACGGAAGATGTCGCGTCATCGGCAGAGTAATATGCTGTCGCCACGAAAGACTGACGATGATGAGGAAAAGCTGATGCATAAACCCACGATCGGCACGCTGCCCGTTCCGGGTGCCAGTCTCTACTACGAGGTGCGCGGCACTGGCCCCGCGCTCCTGGTAATCCCCACGGGAAATGGCGATGCCACCCCGCTGGCGCCGATGGCCGACGCGCTCGCCGACCGCTACACGGTGATCACCTACGACCGGCGAGGCTTCTCCCGCAGTCCGCTATACGGGCCGGTGGACGACAGGCAGCGGCTCGAAGCCGACGTGCACGACGCCCGCCTGCTACTCGACCATTTCTCGCAGACGCCCGCCCACGTCCTGGGCACCTGTTCCGGGGCCATTGTCGCGCTCGCACTGCTGGAGCGGCATCCGGGCCAGATCCAGACGCTGCTCGCGCATGAGCCGCCGCTGACTTCCGTGCTGCCCGATGCCGCGCGGTGGACCGAGTTCCACGCCGGGTTGTACGACACTTACCGAAGGTCCGGCGTCGAGGCGGCGAGGGATATCTTCAAGGTCAGCATGGGTCTGGATGGCCAGACCCGGCCACCGAAGGGTGCTGAGCTACCGCCCGAGGAGCTCGCCGGGCTGCTGGACCGGCTTCGCCGCAATCAGGTATTCTGGTTCGAATACGAGATGCGTACCTATCCCGACTTTCTTCCGGATATCGAAACCCTGAAGTCCGTGTCGGACCGGCTGGTCCTGCTCGGCGGGAGCGCCTCGCGCGAGCACGTGCCCTACCGTCCTAATACGGTTCTGGCCAGTCTGCTCGGTACCGACGTGCTGGACTTTCCCGGCGGTCACCTCGGCTACGTGACACATCCGATCGAGTTCGCCGACCAGCTAGCCGGCGTCCTGCTGGCCAGAAACGGGTGAGGCGAGGGCTGACGGGCTGAGCAGCTTCTGGAGCGCCTTCTTGTCCGGCTTGCCGACGGGGGTGCGCGGAAAGTCGTCCAGCACCGCCAGCCGCTCGGGGATCTTGAACGCCGCGATGCCCCCGGCGGTCAGGGCGGCGCGGACGTCGGCGAGAGTGACCCGGTAGCCGGGGCGGACGCGGACGCACAGGCACACCCGCTCGCCGACCTCCGGGTCAGGCAGCGCCACGGCGGCCGCCTCGGCCAGCTGCGGCATTTTCAGCGCCAGGGTCTCGAGCTCGCCCGCTGAAATCTTCTCGCCGGCCCGGTTGATCAGGTCCTTGACCCGGCCGCAGACCACCGTGTCGCCCCGGGGAGTGATCCGCACCAGGTCGCCGGTGCGATACCAGCCGTCAGGGGTGAAGGCCACCGCGTTGTGCTCGGGCGCCCCGTAGTAGCCGCGCGGCGTGTACGGGCCGCGAGTGAGCAGTTCGCCGATCTCGCCGGCCGGGACCTGATGCCCGTCCGCGTCTACCACCAGCAACTCATCGTAGGGACTGATGGGTGCCCCCTGGGTGGTGTGGGTCACCTCGTCAGGCGCGTCGGCCGGGGTGCAGCAGATGAGGCCCTCCGCCATGCCGTAGATCTGCTGCAGGCGGCAGCCGAGCGCAGGGCCGATGCGGGCGGCGATCTCCGGGGGCAGGATGGATCCGCCGACCTGGACCTGCCGCAGGCTGGACAGATCGTGCCGCTTGAACGCGACCTGCTCCATCCACTGGAGCGCCACGGCCGGCACGGCGGAGGTGACGGTGACACCTTCGGCCGCTACGGCCTCGAACACCGCCTCCGGCCGGGGCGAGGGCAGCAGTACGACCCGGCCGCCGGCGAACAGCGTGCCGAGAATCCCGGGGTTGGCTAGCGGGAAGTTGTGGCCGGCGGGAAGGGCGGCGAGGTAGACCGTGTCCGGCCCGAAGTCGCAGACCTCGCTCACCTGCCGGATGTTGTACTCATAGTCGTTGTGGGTCCGGCTGATCACCTTGGGGACGCCGGTGGTGCCGCCCGACAGCAGGAACAGCGCGGGGTCGGCGGCGCAGGGCGCCCGTTCGTCCAGCCAGCGGCGAGCGGCGCGGCCGTCGCCATCCCGGTCGAGCAGGCCCCGCAGGCTGACGCTGCCCGGCCGCATCCTGTCGCCCGCTACGAGCACCAGGGCTGGCTCGGGCAGTACCGCCGCTACCCGGTGAGCAAGTTCCTGGTGATCATAACCGCGCCAGACGTCGCGAACGACTAGGGCCTTGGCTCGCACATGCGCCCCGATGGAGGCCAGCTCGTGCTCGCGGTGCGGCATCAGCATCATCACCGGCACCACCCCGAGCCGGAAGCAGGCCAGGGTGACCACGACGAAGTCCCAGCAGTTCGGGAGCTGGACGAGGATGGAGTCACCGCAGGACAGCCCGCAGGCCGCGAACCCTCCGGCGAGGCGGTCGGCGCGCTCGGCCAGGTCGAGATAGGTCAGCCGGTGCTCCCCGTCGACCACCGCGACCCGGTCTCCCCACCGCTGCGCCCATTCCCACAAGTAGGACCCCAGGGGACGGTCCCGCCAGCAGCCCGCCCGCCGGTAGAGGCCGGCCAGGTCGGCCGGCCAGGGCACTACCTCTTCGCGCTTCATCCCGGCTGTCCCTCACTGAGCAGATCGGGCCTGGCGTCGTCTAGGCGCTCGGCCAGGAACGTGGCGACGGTGTGGATGGTGGGCCGGTCCCAGAACAACGTGGCGGGCAGCGGCAGCCGGAACCGCCGCTCCAGCCCGCGCCGGATCCGCACGGTCATGACCGAGTCGACGCCCATCTCGACCACGGGCCGCCCCGGGTCCACCTCACCGGCCGTGAGCCTCGTCTCGGCGGCGACCTGACGCTGGATCTCCTCGATGAGGAACGCCTCCAGTTCGGGACGGTCGAGGCCCAGCCAGGGGGACTCCGCGGGCTGCGCCGCGGCCTCCTCCGCGCGAGTGTCGTCGGGCAGTTCACTGAGCAGCGGCGGGCGGAGCTCACCCGGCCCCAGCGGGATGGTCCTCAGCACGGCCGCGTAGCCCAGGCCGTACCGGTCGGCCAGCCACCAGGCGCTGAACGCCTCGGTGGGGCTGATATCGGCCGTGCCGCGCGCGGCGAGTTCTGCGTCGATGACCGCCGACGAGGTGGACATGCCGAGCCCGCGCCAGGAGGTCCAGCCGAGACTGGTCGTCGCGGTGTCCCCGACGGCCCGGCGATGGGCCGCGAGCGCGTCCAGGAAGGCATTTCCCGCGGCATAGCTAGCCTGGCCGGGCAGGCCCAGCAGCTGGCCACAGGAGGAGAACAGCACGAAGAAGTCCACGCTGCCCGGCGGGAACAGGCCGTGCAGCACCAGCGCGCCGTCCAGCTTGGGCCGCAAGACCGCGCGCAGTGAGTCCTCGTCGAGGGCGGCGAGCGTGCGGTCATCCAGGACACCGGCGGCGTGCACGACGCCCCGGATCGGGGGCAGCCCGAGCACGCCGGAGGACAGCAGCTTCGCCGCGGCATCGGCGTCGGCGATGTCCACCGCGACCATGACCACGGTGACGCCGAGTCGTTCCAGCGACCTGATCTCCTCGACCTGCGCCCGCTGCCGGAGATCGCCGAGGCTCTCCCAGGCGGCGCGCGGCGGCAGCGCCCGCCGGCCGGCCAGCACGATCCGCCGTGCGCCCCGGTCCGCCAGCCACCGCGCCACCTGGAGGCCGAGGGTTCCGAGTCCGCCAGTGATCAGATACGTTCCTTCCGGCTGGCAGGCCAGCGGCGGGCGCACGGGCTCGCCGTCCAGCAGGCGCAGCCGTGCCACCGTCGGCACGCCGTCCCGCACCACGACCACGTCCTCACCGCGCACGGTGCGCACCACCTCGACCAGGGCGGCCACGTCCTGCGGTGACTGCCCGATGTCGACGACACCGCCCCAGAACTCGGGATGCTCGCCGCCGATGACCCGCCCGAGGCCCCAGAGCCCGCCGTGGCCGAGCGCCTGCTTCTCCGCGCTCTCCCGGACGCCCTGGGTGACACACCACAACCGGGCCGGGGTGGCCAGCCCGGACCCGGCTAGCCGCTGGGCGGTCCGCGCCAGCAGCCACAGGGCCTGCGCCGCCGTCTCGGCTACCTCGCCGGGCGGCCCCGGCGCCGGAACGACCACGACGGCGTGGTCGCTGGTCAGCTCGGAGCCGGACAGCTCCTCGGGCGTGGCGGCGACGCGATACGTGATGCCCGCCGCGCCGAGCCGCTCGGCCAGCCTGCCCAGCAAGGCCGAGTCGGGACCGATCAGGACCACGGTCTGCCGCGGACCCGGGGGCCTGTGCTCCGCGGGGCGCCAGGCGATCTCGTGCACCAGGCGGCGCGGGTTAGTCAGCACTCCGACATCGCTGTCCAGCGCTCCGTACCGGAGCTGGGACAACCTGCCCACCACCACGCCGTCGAGGTCGGCGATCTCCACATCGACGGCGTCGTCGCCGGTTACCCGCACGGTGATGCGGGCCCAGGCCGGCGGGACCTGCGCCAGGGTCACGCGGTGGATGTGCGCGGGCATGCGCAGGACCGGCGGTCCGGAGAACGCCACCGAGGCGGCCGACAGGGCGGCGTCCAGCACGGCTGCCCAGGTGGCGGGTGCGGCGTCGGAGTCCCGGTCAGCGCGCACGGTCGCCACGAGGACGCCGTCGCCGCGCTGGATCCGCTCTGCCGCCCACGGGAAGCCCATGGCGGCCACCCCGAGCGAGGCGAGCAGCGCCGGGATATGGCCGGGGGGCAGTTCCTGCCCGGTCACCGCGGCCGGCCCGTCGCCGGCTCCGGGGTTATCGGTATCGGTGCCGGGGCCATCGGTGCCGAGCGCGGAGCGGGACTCGATCGCGGCCGTGGTGTGGGTGACCCAGCTCTTATCGTCCACGGTGTCGTCGGCGATCCGAGACGACAGCCGGATCGTCCCGTCCTGCACGACGACCTGGAGGTCGCGGGGCCTGGTAACGCTGACCGGCACGCGCAGGGCCACGTCGGTCAGGTCCGGCCACGGACCCGTGGCGGCGGCCGCGGTGAGGAAGGTGGTCAGCAGCACGGCGGCGGGGACGATCTCGACCTCGCGCACCGGGTGGTCCCCCGGGTACGGCCTGGACTCGCGGTCGAGGGAGGTCAGCCATACCTTGGCCGGGGTCGTGCCGGTCACGCTGATCTGCCCGCCCAGCAGGGTGTGGCTCGCCGGATCGTGCGGCTCGGCTGCCGAGCCGCGGGCCACCGGCTCCGCCGCCCAGTGGGGCCGGTGCTGCCAGGCCGTCGTCGGCAGGTCGGCGAGCGCGCCGTCCGGCCACACGGCTGGCCAGTCCACTTGCGCGCCGTGGCAGTAGAGCACGCCCAGATTGCCGAGCAGCGTCTCACGACCGGGCTGGCCGCGGCGCATGGAGTGCGTGACGCACGCGTCCTCGATACCGAGCTCGTCCAGCGTCTCGATGATCG
>Ga0307373_10015826_pt1 | contig 10206 bp, 9 predicted proteins | sample OX2MG_FD_202534 | JGI IMG/M metagenome (GOLD analysis project Ga0307373, IMG submission 202534) | Soil microbial communities from Risofladan, Vaasa, Finland - OX-2 | ecosystem: Environmental > Terrestrial > Soil > Coastal area > Acid sulfate soil | place: Finland: Risofladan, Vaasa | collected...
ACCAGAAGCCGCACCAGCGAGCTTCGGGTGCCGTGCCGATACTCGACCGCGACCAGCTCATAGCCCTGCCGCTCGATATGCGGTTCGAGCAGCTCCGCGATCTTCGCGGCAACCGGATGTGGCGTCAGCACGAGCATCGCGGATGCCTCCCTGGGGCGGATAATGGACCCGCTCAAATTTACCGGAACGGTCGCCGACACCAACAAAAAAGTGGGCACAGGCCCACTCACGGTGCATAGGATACCTCGCCCGCGCCCGCGCGGCAAGCAGCGGGCTGCGGCGCTCTCAACCGGCAAGTGGCGGCTCATCCGCGCCCGCGTTGAGGGTACTTCAATTTGCGCCTCGCAGGGTGGTATCGAGGTGGAAAGCACACGATGCATGCCGACCGCATCTATCAGTCAGTAACCACATAAAGTGATCAGTGGCGCGGGCGTCTCGCCCGTGGGCGACGGCGGGCCAGCCGTCCGCCCACCAATGATGCGCCCGAAACCCGGACCACGAGAACAGGCGGCACCCAGAACGGTCACGAAAGAATCCTGCGGGGCGGATATGAAGAATTCATTGGTGGGGCGCGCCTGCGGCGCGCCCGCCTTCCACGGGCGAGACGCCCGCGCCACTATTACCTGCGCCGTGGGCTGCGCGCGGCGCGCGTCATCATTTCCCAATCCTGTGAAAATTCAGGGAGGGGTTATCAGAAGGATCACTCGTCGTCGTCGCGGAGTTTGGCCAGGACCGACAGATCTTCGAGCGTGCTGGTGTCGCCGAGGGTTTTGTCGCCGGCTGCGATTTGGCGCAAAAGACGCCGCATGATCTTGCCGCTGCGGGTTTTCGGCAGCGCTTCGGTAAAGCGGATATCATCGGGACGCGCCAGCGCGCCGATCTCCTTGACGACATGCTTACGCAGCTCATCCTTCAGCTTGTCGTCGCCGTGACGCCCGCCTTCGAGCGTCACGAACGCAACAACAGCCTGCCCCTTCATGTCATCGGGACGCCCGACGCAGGCGGCCTCCGCAACTGTGGTATGCGAGACCAGCGCGCTTTCTACTTCCATCGTGCCGAGGCGATGCCCGGATACGTTGATCACGTCATCGACGCGTCCCATGATCCAGAAATAGCCGTCGGCGTCGCGGCGCGCGCCGTCGCCGGTAAAATAGCATCCGTCGATCTGGCTGAAGTACTGGCTCTGGTAGCGATCGGGATCGCGGAAGATCGTGCGCAGCATTCCGGGCCACGGACGTTTGACCACCAGCAATCCGCCCTGATTCGCACCGACCGGCTTGCCCTCGGGCGTGACGACCTCCGCGGCGATTCCCGGAAGCGGACGGGTGGCCGAGCCGGGCTTGGTCGCGATCGCGCCTGGGACCGGGCTGATCATGATTCCGCCGGTTTCGGTCTGCCACCAGGTATCAACGATCGGGCAGCGCTCACCGCCGATCACCTTGCGATACCACATCCAGGCTTCGGGATTGATCGGCTCGCCGACCGAGCCCAGCAGTCGCAAGCTCGAAAGGTCATGCTTCTTCACCCACGAATCGCCCCACTTGATAAACGTGCGAATCGCGGTGGGCGCGGTGTAGAGAATACTGACGCGATATTTTTCGATTATCTGCCAGAAGCGGTCGTTCTCCGGATGATTCGGCGCGCCTTCGTACATAACTACCGTCGCGCCCGCGGCCAGCGGTCCATAGACGGTGTAGCTGTGGCCTGTCACCCATCCGATATCGGCGGTGCACCAGTAGATGTCGTCGGGCTTGAGATCGAACACCCACTTCATCGTCATCAGGACGTGGGTCAGGTAGCCGCCGGTCACGTGCACGACGCCCTTGGGTTTGCCGGTCGTGCCGGAGGTATAAAGAGTGTAGAGCGGATGCTCGGAATCGAGCACGGCGGCCGGGCAGTTGGGACTTTGGCGCGAAACGATTTCGTGCCACCACACGTCGCGGCCCGTTTTCATTTCGACCGCGACGCCGACGCGCTTCAGCACCAGCACTTTTTCGATCGACGGGCATTTCTTCAGCGCTTCATCGACGTTGCCCTTCAGCTCGACATGCGCGCCGCGGCGCCATCCGGCATCGGCGGTGATACAGACCTTCGCCTCGGCGTCGTTGATTCGGTCGGCGAGCGCCTCCGCCGAAAATCCGCCGAAGACCACCGAATGGATCGCGCCAATTCGCGCGCACGCCAGCATCGCGATCGCCGCCTCCGGCACCAGCGGCATGTAGATCGCTACGCGGTCGCCGTCTTTGACGCCCAGCTCTTTGAGCGCATTGGCGGCACGCGCGACTTCGTCGGCGAGCATCTGATAGGTCAGCACGCGCGAGTCGCCGGGCTCGCCTTCAAAGATAATCGCGGCCTTGTTGCGGTTCGGGCCGGTCAGATGGCGATCGAGGCAGTTGTACGCGGCGTTGATTTTTCCGCCGACAAACCATTTCGCGTTGGGAAAATTCCATTCCAGGACCTTGCTGAAGGGCGTGAACCAGTCCAGGTTCTTCGCGCATTCGCCCCAAAAGGCTTCAGGATCGGCCGCGGCGCGGGCGCATAGCGCGTCGTAATCCGCGAGATTCCTGATATGCGCCTGGGCGGCGAAGTCGGCCGGCGGCGCGAACTTGCGCGATTCGTTCAGGGTCGATTCGATCTCATGCGTGGAATCTAACGCCACTGCTAAACCCTCCCGCGCGCCTCACGCGTCTTCAGGCTCAAGTACAACGTCGCAGCGTCGCCGACTTCGTGGCGATTCGAATGGATTTCGCGCAGCCGCTCGAGCAGCTCGCTCTCGATACTGGGCGCGATCTCCGCCGCCAGCTCGACCGCGCGCGCGGCCCAGCGCAGCACCACGCGGCCTTCGGGTCCGCCGAAATCGTCGAAGAACCACGCGCAACTGGTGAGCGAGGCTTCTCCCGCGCGAACCATCTCGAACAGCCGCAGCAGGCGCTCGCGGGTGACTTCGCCGGCGACCTTGAAGCGGGTGAAAAATTCCTCGTGGACGGCGGGATTCGAGTCGATCATCAGGCGGATCGAGGCGGCGAGCGCACCCTGCGGATCCTTCACCAGGTCCGGCGCGAAGCGATCGTAAACCGCGAGCACGTGATTGTTGACGAAATCCATCGCGACCCGAAGCGGCGCGCGCCACTCCTGCGAGGTCTTCTGATCCATGCGGCATCCGCAATTCGAGCGCCAGCGTTCGACGCCATGCTCGCAGCTCCACGCACTCGGCGCGTCGATCGCGAAGCTACCGCGCGCGCCGTGCTCGGCCAGATATTGCTCACAGTTGACGACCACCACGTCGTCGCGCCGCGAGAGCATCAGAAAGGCGCGCGCGAGTTCGGCGGCTCCGGTTTTCTTATGATGCCCGAACGTCTCGCCGTCGGTCGCGAGCATCAGCGCCGCGCCCTCGGGCAGCGCGAGCGCGGTTGCGGCAATCCATTCGGACAGGCGAGCGCCGTCGTCGAGTCCTTCGCCAAAAGAGATCGTCGCCGACATCTCGCGATCGAAGCGAAAGACCGCGACTGTGCGCGCGCCGCTATGCCATTGGAACGGTCCGGCGGCGCGGGTGTCGGCATCGTCGCCGGCAAATTTCCCCTGCTGTGGCGCCAAAATCATGAACTTCAAGCCCGCGTCCGCAACCGCTTCGAGCGTGGCTTCATCGACCGCGCACTCGGGCAGCCACATCCCGACCGGGCGCCGGCCGAAGCGATAGACGAAATCCTCGACCCCCCATGCGATCTGTAAGGCGCGGCTGCGCGGCGCGAGCAGCGGCAGAATCGAATGGTTGTAGGACTGCGCGATCGCGTTGCCGTAGCCGCCGGTTCGCTCGCGCGAGAGCATATCGCCGCGAACCATCGCACGGTACGCGGCCTTGCCGTGGGCTTGCAGCCATAGCGCGAGCGTAGGGCCGACGTCGAAATCGATCGACTCGTAGTTGTTGCGGACGTGGACCACCGTGCCCTCCATCGTATGCGCGTGGGCATTGGCGGTGTACGACTCGGAGAGAATCCGCTCGTTCCAGTTGGGAAACGGCGCGGCGCCGGGCTCCGGGCTGATAAGTCCGGTCCACGGGCTCTCGCGCGGCGGTTGATAGAAATGGCCGTGAATTATGACGTAACGAGGTTCACCCATTGGATTAAATTATACTGGAAACTTAGCGCGCGCGGACCAGCGCAAAAAGGCCGCCGCCCGCGACAATCAACAGACTCGTTTTCCGAAAAACGCTAGCGCGATCCGCTCAGGATGCCGCCGCGCGGAACGATCCGCGGATGGCGGGCTCGCCCTTTTGATTGAGCACGACCAGGTCGCCTTCGACGAGCTTCTCGCCGTCTTTCTCGCTCTTGCCCGTGACCTTGCCAGTGCAGGTAACCACGTCGCCCGGCCATACTCGGGTCGCGAAGCGGACTTTGAAATTGCGCACGCTGCCGATCCCGGCCCAATCCGTCAGCGCCTTCGAGAGCAGGCCCGCGGTGAACATCCCCTGTGCGAACACGGTCGGGATTCCGGCGGCCTCGACGAAGGTCTGATCGTAATGCAGCGGCACGAAATCGCCCGACGCGCCCGCATAGCGGACAAAATCGGGACGGGTCACGCCGCTGACGACGTACGCGGGAATCTCGTCGCCGACCTTGATAGTGTCGAATTTGAGTTTTGCTGCCATAATTTTTTTCTCCGATTTAAGCCGCGAAGCGCGGTTCAGGCCTTTACCGCCTGTCCGGTTTCGATCAGCGTTGAGCGCGCGATCGCGACTTTCTCTCCGCGCTGATTGGTGTACTCGGTTTCGCTGACGAGCAGGGTCATCTTGCCGCCGCGGCCGCCTTCTTTTTCGAGCACATCGGCGATCTTGCTGACGCCGGTCAGCACGTCGCCGACGAAGATCGGTTTGAGCAATTCGAACTCCTGCTCACCGTGCAGGATCCGGCGCAGATCGAAGCCACCGAAGCCGGGGTTCGAGCTATCGTCGGTCCAGAACGCGCTGGTCTGCAGGAATGTGACGGGCACCGGAATCCCGCCGAGTTGTTTCTTTGCGACTTCAGGATCGAAATACTCCGCGCTAGGATCTTTGATCGCGCGCGCGAACTCGCGTACTTTGCTCCATTCGATGGGCATTTTGAACGGCTTGCCAGTGCGCCCAACGATACTCTTGTCGGCCATTTATTTTTTCCTCTCGCTAACGGAATTCACGCTACGCATTTGCCGTACCACGACCCGGTCCAACCGGACAAGCCCGGCGCCGTGGTTTGCGAGTTTCACGATCGGTCGCTCTCGACGTAAGAAATCGGTCCGGAGAGAGGATTGCCCGCGATTCTCGGGTGGCGCTATCATCTGGCTGCGAGGGACGGCGATGACGACCGAGAGAATCGAGATCAATCCGGCAGTGATGATGGGCAAGCCGGTGGTGTACGCCCGTGGGCGGTCGTCGGCTGGCGTCATCTTTGTGAAGTTTCACGGCCGCGCGCGCGAGAATAAACCAGCGGCCGTGCTCGATGCAGTGTCGAAGCTCGGCGAGCGGTTACGGGAGGGTTTCGCGGTAATCGAGCCGGGCCGAGTGCGACTGGCGAAGCGACCATAAGGGCTGCTTTTTCGGGCAGCGCAACTCGCTTCTAATCTTTTTTGTGATTGCGCCCGGTCGGTCGAAGGCCGTCAGGCTGCAATTTAGTTCGACCTCGCTCAGATTCGCACGCAGCGCATACACAGCGTGGCCCCATGCTTACAAATATTTGCGCAGAGCCGGAGTCGCGAGGGCCTCGGTCACGCGGCGCAGCGCGTCGGACTTGTCCCGATGCGCGATTAGAATCGCGTCGCCGGTGTCTATCGCGATCAGGTCGCTCATTCCGAAAATTACCATCAGGCGCGAATCTGAATGCGCTAAAATCCGCTCGGAGTCGAGCGCGAGCACCTTGCCGCGGGTCACGCTGGCGTCCTCGCCGCCCACCGCTTGTCTGAGCCCTTCCCATGAACCCACGTCGTGCCATTTGAAACGCGCGCGGACGCCCAACACGTTGCGGCTGCGCTCGACGACCTCGCGATCGAACGAGTCGAACGCGAGCTTCTTGTATGCGCGTGCGAATTTCGCGGGCGGCATCGCGATGAGCGCCTGCGCGCCCACCGCCAGCGCCGGGCTATGCGCGCGAAGCTCGCCGCCCAGAGTGCGCGAGTCCATCACGAACATTCCGGCATTCCATAGATACTTGCCCGAGCGGACCATACTGCGCGCGCGCGCGAGCGGAGGCTTTTCGATGAATTGCTCGACCTTGAAGCCAGCGCCGATCGTGGCACCGATTTTCTGGTAACCGAATCCGGGCTCGGGCCGCGTCGGCGGAATTCCGACAACGACGATCGCGCTCTGGGCCGCCGCGAGCTTGGCCGCCGCCGCGATGGTCGCGCGGAATCCCGCGGCGGGTTCGATAATGTGATCGGCGGGCATCACGGCGACGACCCCTGCGCCCGCGCGCCGCTCGATCGCCGCCATCCCGTATGCGATCGCGACCGCGGTGCCGCGCGCCGCCGGTTCCACGATCAGATTTCGCGCTGGGATGAGTCCCTTAAGCGCGCGCCGAAACGCGCCCGCGTGCGCGGCCGCCACCAGGACGAAGATCCGTTCGCGCGCTACCAGCGGATGAAGCCGCGCAAGCGTCGCCGCGAGCAGCGAGAGTTTTCCGTCGGCGGAAAAGAGCGGCTTGGGCTGATGCTCGCGGCTGGCAGGCCATAGCCTGGTCCCGCGTCCGCCGGCGATAATCAACGCCGAGAGCGCAGCCCGCGACGCCATCGCTAGCAACCTCTCTGTAATCTCCCCCGAAGGGGGAGAGCTAAAGGATTGCAGCCAGCTTTCCTCGCAGAGTGCGGAAGCTGTCGTAGCAGCATAGAGGTGTTCCGCACTCTGCTAGATTGCGCCCAGTTCCTTGAGCTTGTTTTCAAACAGCGCGCGAATCTCGTCCATTCGCGCGGGGTTGTCGGCCTCGAAGCGCATCACCAGCGCGGGCTGCGTATTCGAGGCGCGTACGAGGCCCCATCCGTCGGGGAAATTCACCCGCACGCCGTCAATATCGATCGTGTCGTACTTGCCGCGAAAATATTCGGCGGCGCGGCGAACGACCTCGAACTTGCGCTCGTCGGGACAGTCCAGGCGAATCTCAGGCGTGAAAGTGCTCTTGGGAAGGTCGGCCAGAATCGCGCCCAGGCCGCGGCGTTCGTTGCTCACGATCTCCAGGAGCCGGAACGAGGCGTAGATCGCGTCGTCGAATCCGAAATAGCGGTCGGCGAAAAACATGTGTCCGCTCATCTCGCCCGCCAGCGCCGCGTGCTCCGCCTTGAGCTTGCTCTTGATCAACGAATGGCCGGTCTTCCACATGATCGGACGCCCGCCGTTGCGCGCGATATCGTCGTACATCCGCTTGGAGCATTTCACGTCGCCGATTATCGCCGCGCCCGGATTGGTTTTCAGAATCGCGCGAGCGAACGCAACCATCAGCTCGTCGCCCCACACGATACGCCCGTTTTCATCGACCGCGCCGACGCGGTCGGCGTCGCCGTCGTAAGCGATCCCTATTTCCGAGCCTTGCTCCTTCACCGCGGCTTTAAGAAACCGCATGTTCTCTTCGACCGTCGGATCGGGATGATGATTCGGAAACCGCCCGTCCATCTCGATAAACAGTTCTTTGAGATCGAGACCGAGCTGTTTCATCAGCGGCGCCGCGATCACTCCGCCGCATCCGTTGCCGCCGTCGACCGCGACCTTCATGCCCCGGCGGAGCTTGAACTGGCCGAGAATGAAATCGTTGTACTCCGGGATGATCGGTTTTTCGGAAAGCTTGCCCGACGCGCCGTTCTTCACGTAATCGCGCGACTCGATGATTTTGCGGACGTTCTGAATTTCCTCGCCGAAAATTGTGGTCGGTCCGACTCCCAGCTTGAAGCCATTGTATTCCGCCGCGTTGTGGCTGCCGGTGATCATCGCGCCGCCGTCCATCTTCCAGTGCAGCACGGAAAAATACAGCAGCGGAGTCGGCACCACGCCGATATCGACCACGTTGATTCCGGCCGGAAGCAGGCCTTCGAGCAATCGATCGTGCAGGGAAGGCGACGACAGGCGGCAATCGCGGCCCAGCGTGATGGTGCGCTTGCCCGCGCGCGACAGGACGGTTGCGTACGCGCGGCCGAGGTCGCGGACAAATTGATCGTCGAAATCCGATTCGACTATTCCGCGGATATCGTACTCGCGAAAGACTTGCGGGTTCATCTGCGTCAAGCGGCGGCGCGCCGCCCCCCTGGTGCCGGACGGGAGGGTTCCCGCACGCGGCCGCGATTTATGCTAGTCAGTCTGTGCAACTCCGCCGCATAGCGCAAGTATCTTTAAGCGGCGCGCGGCGGCTCGCATGGATACGCTCATGGGAGAATCCAATCCAGATAAGGTCGCGATCGTTACCGGCGCCGGCCGCGGAATCGGCCGCGCGATCGCGCTGTCACTCGCGCAGGAGGATTACGCGCTATGCCTGGTAGCGCGCACGCGCGAAGAGTTGGCCAAAACTCGCGCACTCTCGGCGCTTACGCCCGAGCGCTCGCTGATCGTGCTGCTCGATCTCGCGCAGTCCGAGGCGCCCGGCGCCCTGGTCTCGACCGCAATCGAGCACTACGGACGGATCGACGTGATCGTCAACAATGCAGGATGGGCCCCGGCGCGGACCACGCTTGCGAAGATGAGCGAAGACGACGTCGATCGAATTCTCGCGGTGAACCTGCGCGCGCCGATCGGGATTACGCGGATGGCGGTCGAGACGATGACCGCACAGGGCGCCGGGACGATCATCAATATCGCGTCCGCCACCGCTAAATTGACTCCCGCCGGAGAGGCGGTTTACGCCGCCGCAAAGGCCGGGTTGATCGCCTTCACGCACGCCGCATTCGCCGAACTGCGAAGCCGCGGAATCAAGCTGTCAGTGCTGGTGCCGGGCCTGGTCGATACCGCACTGATTCCGGCCAACAAGCGGCTCGACCGCGCGGCGATGCTCGCGCCAGGCGATATCGCCGACGCGGTGCTGCAGATCGTGCGCGCGCCTGCGCGCGTGTGCCCGGTCGAGATCGCGCTCGAGCCGCAGATTGATCCGATGCGAACGAAATAACTGATGCCGAAATCGTTCACCGCAAAATTTGCGATCGCGCTCGTCTTCGGGCTTGCCGCCGCGGTGATAATCGCGCCGTTCGCGGCGCTCGCGGTCGCCCGGGCGGGATTCAGGATTCCGTTTCCGCGCATCTTCGATCGAGTTGTGATGCTCGCGCTGCTAGGCGTGATCCTGTACGCGGCGCGATCGCTTAGGCTCATTGCGCTGCTGCGTCAGGGCTTCACGCGTCCGCGCAAGGGTGCGTCGCGAGCGCTCGTCGGGTTTGCGGTCGCGATCGTAGTGATGGGAATCCTGTTTGCCGCCGCGTTCGCGATGGGAGCGGCGCGCGACGGAGCGCTTGCGCGCGCGGGCTACTTGCTCCCGAAATATCTCGCCGCCGCAATCGTGATCGGGATTCTCGAAGAGGCTTTTTTTCGCGCGTTTCTGTTCGGCGGCATGTGCAAGGACTTCGGCCGCACAGGCGCGCTCATCGCAAGCTCGGCGATCTACGCGCTCGCGCATCTGGTGCGCTCGCCCGCGCATTTCTATCTCGCAGGACTCGATTTGACCGCCGGACTCCGCACCCTGGCCGGCTCGGGCGCGCAATTCGCGGACCCTGCGACCGCACTTCCGACGCTCTTCGGACTGTTCCTGCTCGGAATCGTGCTCGCGCAGGCATACATCGTAACCGGCTCAGTCTATTTCTCGATCGGACTGCATTCGGGCTTCGTCCTCGGCTCGAAGCTATGGCCCAAAATGATCTCCGAGCGCGCGATCCTCCCCGGATGGCTCGCAGGATGGGGTCATCAGCCGCTAATCAGCGGCGCCACCGCATGGCTGGCAGCGCTGATAATCTTCGCGATCCTGTGGCTACTGCCCAGGCTCAGCCGCCGCCCGCTGCCGTCCTGACGGGGCGCTGGAGCGGCGCGTTTCCCAGTCGTAGATCGGCGGAGCGCCGCGCGGTCGGGTGCGGAAGCGGCGATGCGTCCATAGGAATTGCTCTGGGTAGCGGCGCACGATCGCCTCAACCGCGGCGACAAATCGGCGCGTGTTCTCGAGCACGTCGGCGTCGGTGTCGCCGGTGCGCTGGACCGGGATCTCTTCCATTATCTCGATATGGTGC
>Ga0307373_10015827_pt1 | contig 10205 bp, 7 predicted proteins | sample OX2MG_FD_202534 | JGI IMG/M metagenome (GOLD analysis project Ga0307373, IMG submission 202534) | Soil microbial communities from Risofladan, Vaasa, Finland - OX-2 | ecosystem: Environmental > Terrestrial > Soil > Coastal area > Acid sulfate soil | place: Finland: Risofladan, Vaasa | collected...
CACACTGGCTCCCTCTCCGGCTAAACGAATCGCAATGGCGCGACCAATACCGTTGGCCCCGCCTATAATCACCGCTACCTTGTTTTTGAGCCGCATCGATGCAGTCCTTAAAATCGGTCGTTCTGAATCGATTTTAGCAGCAGTGATTCAACCGTGGATAAATGGTGGCCCACCCGTCAATTACCCCGTAGTACGAGGCACCCGGTGCAAGCCTGCCGCCGCAGCGGGGTCGGTCGAATTGATCGAGAAATGGAGATCGCTTTAGGCGATGAATCCGTCTTCTTCACTCTGAAATTCTCAATGCGTGCGTTATCGCCGAGTGACTCATCAAGAGACAGTGAATCGTACCAAGTCGGGTCCTCAATGAGTGCTAAGGCCTGACTGTTGTCGTCAACCCAGTTCATGCCTGGAAGATCAGCGGCCCCCGCCGACTTTACAGAACTGACACCTCATATCGTGCTACGTATGTGCAGGCTTTGCAGGTGTTGGAAGGACCGTTATGTCAGGGGCATGCTCCGAGGCGGTGAGAAGGCAGCCCTAGTTTTTCCCTGCATCGTCCTTATGCGCGTTCGAGAATCCTAAAAAGGGGCCATAGCGCCCCGCCAAGGGTAGAAAGCGTGAGCGACTCAATTTCAGTCCGCCAGGGGACGCAGATCATTCCGATCGTCCCGAATGTCGTAAGAAGGCATCCGAGTCTGGCTGCACGAGGACTGCTCGTGGAGCACCACGCGGTTGAACCGACTGAGTTTCCGGAGCGCGAGCCCCAACAGCATAACTTCTTTATGTACACCAGTCCGGCTGTGCGAGCGGAGATCAAGAGCCCTGATTTCTCCGGGATGCGGTGGATTCGTCCCGGCGCTCTTTGGGTCATGCCTCAAGGTTGCCGGCATGCGGTTCGTTTTGAAGGAGCGGTGGAGGGAGTGGCGCTGGCGTTTGATCCAGTCCGATTCGACAACCTGGTGGAGTCCGCCGGCGGGAAATGTTCTACACCGATTGTTCAATCACTGGCGGCCAGCCCGCCAAAGATTGAACACCTGATGCGAGCGCTGGACCACGAGAGTAAACTTCCCAGACCCACGACCACTTCGGCTTGGAGTGCATTGCCACGGCGATCGCTCTGGCGCTGAGCCAGCATGCCCGAGCCATAGCAATATCTTCAAAGGCTGGCCCCCGGCTCGCCCCAAGGCAGATTCGCGCGGTTCAATCATACGTTGCGGAACATCTGGATCAGTCCATTGCCTTGGCCGAATTGGCTGCCGCCGCCGGGCTAAGTTCCTTTCACTTTCTTCGTGCTTTCAAGCAGAGCATGGGGGTCACACCCGGTCAGTATGTTCTCGACCGGCGCATGGAGCGAGCGAGATCCTTGCTCAAGAGCAGCAACCTGAGCGTAGCTGATGTGGGAATCAGCGTCGGCTTTGACTATTCGAGCCACTTCGCACGCGCCTTCCGCCGTGCAGTGGGCACGGCACCGTCAATATTTCGAAACAGCCTCTAAATAAAAGCAAGAAACGTCATATCGCGGCAATATCCGGTAACAGCTTTTCCAGGCTGCCTCCTTAGAATCGTCATGAGCGCAGCCGTCAGATCCGGTTTCCCAGACATTTCTCCGGCCATCGGCGGCTCAAACCACGAACCAGAGGAGAAACTCTCATGTCTCAGACACCTAACGCAAAAAACATCGTCCTCGTCCACGGCGCCTTCGCAGACGGATCAAGCTGGTCCAAAGTCATTCCCCTGCTGCAGGCGAAGGGATACAACGTCACGTCTGTTGCAAACCCTCTCACCTCCTTCCAGGAGGACGTTGCCGCGACCAAGCGCGCGCTTGCTGCGCAGGATGGCCCGGTGATCCTGGTCGGCCACTCCTACGGCGGCGTCGTCATTACTGAAGCCGGCAATGATCCCAAGGTCATCGGTCTGGTGTACGTCGCTGCGTTCGCTCCGGATGCGGGCCAGTCCATCGTGGACATCAGTAAGGATTTCCCCAAGCCGCTCGGTCTCGAAAAGATTGTTCCGCAGCCGGACGGCTTCCTCCTCCTGTCCCCCGATGGAATCGAGACGGGCTTCGCGCAGGACCTAAGCAAAGAGGAAACCGCTACGCGCTTCCCACTTCTCCACACCCCCGACTGCGACTATCAATCAACAAAAATAGCCGCGCTACACTAACAATGAAACTGGTACAAAACATCGGGCAGACCAGCAGCATCAGCGGAAACGGCGCCGCACGATTAAGGGATAACAAGTTCTATCCAGTGCTGCCACTATAAAATGCTTCTCTGATTGATAGGCCTTTTGCCCTAGGGATTCTTTTTTGTTGACAACACCGTAAGGAGGAACTTAACATCCCCTAAACGCTGGTAAGGGCTGCAAATAGTTCGCAAGAAAAGATCGCCCGCGTAGAAATTACACTTTCGAGAGGCTCTGAAATGCGCAAAAAGAACGTCGTGTCGGCGGTACTATGTTCCGTACTGCTTGTTTTTTCAGTTATGACTCATTCGGCCTGGAGCCAGACCGTGACAGCAGCCATAGTCGGTACCGTCACTGATCCGGCCGGCGCAGCTGTTACCGGAGCTGCAATCACAGCAACCTCGGTGGAGCGCGGCACCACTTATACCGCGGTGACAAATGATGCGGGCCTTTATCGAATTTCAGCAATACCAGTCGGCAACTATACTCTCACGGTTGAGAAAAGCGGATTTTCAACAGCCGCGCGTGAATCGTTTGTCCTGACGGTGGATCAAGTTGCTCGCATCGACATCGCACTCAAGCTCGGGCATCAAAGTGAAACGGTACAAGTGTCCGGCATGGCTCCGATTTTAGAAACCCAAACCACGCAGGTCGACACGGTCATCAACGCCGCAACCAACGACGAGCTTCCGCTCGCCTCGCGCAATTATGTGCAGCTGACTCTGCTTGCGCCGGGTGCTGTCTCGACCGATCCCAGCAGCTTCAGCAACGGCAATAATACCGCTGGATATGGCGGTCGGCCGCTGATCAACGGCAACCGCGAGCAGTCGAATAATTTCATGCTGGACGGCATGGATAATAACCAGGTTTCGGATAACTTGCTGGCTTACGTGCCGGCACCCGATGCGATTGAGGAGTTCAACCTGATCACAAACAACGCCCCGGCAGAATTTGGCAATTTTGAGGGCGGCATCGTCAACGCCACCATTAAGTCGGGAACCAACAGCTTCCATGGGGATGTCTGGGAGTATTTTCGCAACGATGTTTTAAATGCGAACAGCTGGGAAAACAACTTGCCTAGTCCTCATCTTCCGAAAAACAAAATCCGCTGGAACATGTTCGGCTTTACGGCCGGCGGCCCGGTGCTGAAAAACAGGCTCTTCTTCTTTGCGGATTATCAAGGGCAACGTTTCGACCACCCAAGCTCAACGAGTTATATTACAGTTTTCACGGCGGCGGAGCGATCTGGTGACTTCGGCGCAATTTGCAGCGCCGGCTTTGACGGCAACGGAATTTGCCAGGGACCGGGTCAGCTATACAACCCCTGCGCATCTTCCACTGCTCCATGCACCTCTTCATCGACCCCTGCCTCGCCGCGGAATCCTTTTCTGTATAACAAAATTCCTACTCAAATGATCAGCCCGGTAGCGGCGAACCTGTTCGCTTCAAGCCTTTACCCTGCGACTGTCAACAACCAGCTACAACACAACGCGCTGAACACCACAGTCTCCGCTTCTAACGTGGACCAGGGCGATCTGAAGATCGACTATAGACCGACACAGAAGGACAACATTTCGTACCGCTTCACCAGGGCGTATCAGAACAATCCATCCACCAACTCCATGGCGTTGTTCTCCAATAGCTATGGAACCGCGCCGATTTTCAACACAGTCGGCGACTGGACCAGAACACTGACAAACAATCTGCTGAATGACGCCCGCTTTGGCTGGAGCCACGTTACCCTCAACACCGGGAATAGCTTTGCTCCGAGCGTGGGCCAGTTTGGCAAGACCATAGGAATCGGGAATGGCAACCCGGCAAATCTGGACGGCCTGCTGGCCCTGAACTTTTCCAACTCCGCTGGCTCAGTCAACAACCTTGGGACGCAGGAGTCGACCCAGAGTTTTGATGACCACGTTTGGGAGGCCGAAGATGGGTTGACCTTGTCCCATGGACGGCACACTTTCAAATTTGGAGGCCAATACTGGCTCGAGACCATCAAGACGTTCTATGCCGGCAATAACGGGGAGTTGGGTTTAATGGATTTCGATGGAAGGTTTACCGCAACCAATTCCGAGTCTGCGGGAAACGGGGCGGGCGACGGTGGGGCAGATTTTGTGCTCGGCCTCCCGTATCAGTACGGACGTGGGACCAGCACGGGCGCTACATGGCAGCAATCTAGTGTCAATTTCGGCATTTATGGCGAAGACACATGGCGCGTGACGGATAACCTCACCTTAAACCTTGGCCTCCGCTACGATGCGCACACGCCGTGGGTTGAGGCCAACAACAAACAGGCCAACTACAATATCGCCACCGGAAACATCGACCTGGCCGGCCAGAACGGAGCCAGCAGGGCACTCTATAACGGGTTCTATGGAGGGAAAGACTTCCAACCTCGCATCGGTTTCGCATGGACTCCCGCAGTGCTCGGCGGCCGCACTGTAGTCCGGGGGGCATTCACAATTTCCTCCTATATGGAAGGAACGGGCACGAACCTCCGCCTGCCATTGAATCCGCCGTTCACTCCGGCTGAAATCAATGAGGTTTACAACAACCTCCCGTTGCCTCTAACGGACACAGCCGACGGAATTGTAGGTCAAGGGACCAACCCGTCATGTGCTGCTCCGCAGTACGCTTGTTATGCCGGGGCATTTCTGCGCATGTGGGATCCAAATGTGCAGCCAGCGATCGCCGATGAATGGAGCTTCACCATTCAGCACCAACTTTCGCATTCCACGGCCGTTCAGATTGGGTATGTGGGTCAAAAGGGTGATCACCTGATGGTGCCGTTCGATTTCGCCCAGAGGGTTTCAGAACCAAATTCGTCCTGCGGTGCTCCGCCGTGTACAGCACCCAGCCCTTATTTTGCCAAGAACCCAACACTCTATGCCGTGCTGGGCAATCCGGCTCTGGGTGGCGAGGGAGCGACTATCTCGGGCACAAAATCAAACGGAAACATGTCGTACAACTCCTTGCAAGCCGTTCTGCAGAAGGAGATGACCCACGGCCTTCAGGGGCAAGTCTCCTATACGTACTCGAAATGCATGTCCGACAGCACAGGATATTACGGAGCATGGAACAACGCCCTGAGCGCGTCGGCGTATTGGCAGAACGTCTATGATCAGAGGTCAGAGTGGGCGCCTTGTTACTACGATGCCACGCACGTACTTTCCGCATATGCAGTTTATGAACTGCCCTTTGGACGCGGTAAGCAATTCGCCGGAAATAGCAGCAAGGTTGTCGATGAGGCGATCGGAGGATGGGAAGTGAGTCCTATCCTCTCATTCCGTACTGGCTGGCCAATGCCCGTTTATGGGGTGGCGGACAACTCCGGTACCTTCGGTCGTGGGGCCCGGGCAGACTGCAACTCCTTGCCGCCCATCACAAACACAGCCATACCCGGGATAGGCCAACAGTGGTTCGTCAACAATGGAAATTTCGTTCAACCGGCGCTTGGCACCTTCGGAAACTGTTCACCGCAGCTCGCAGGTCTGCGGTCGCCGCGTTACTTCGACGTGGATTTCAGCTTGCATAAGAACTTCCAAATCACACAACGGTTCCGACTGCAGTTCCGCAGTGACTTCCTCAACGCTTTCAATCATGTTCAATACAATGCTCCGAACATGGGTCTGGGATCGACGATGGGACAAATTACCAGTACTCAAACTCCAAGGAACGTTCAGTTGGCCTTGAAGATCTACTATTGAAATACCAGACACCACGTATAATCGCTGATGCAGGCCCAGATTGCTTGGGCCTGCATCAGCTTTTTTCTTGGCTATGGATCGTGAATATTTTGAAAGCAGATTGCGTGAAATGTGTAGCTATATAAAAAAGGTCTGCGTCTTTTCTGTTTTGTCGGTTGCCTTATTCTTCTCTGGGTTCAGAGCTAACGCTCAGCAGTCGAAATTAGTTTCACCCAGGGCGAAGATTTCGCCGCAGCAAGCCATCACCTTGGCGGGCCAGGGTCATTGCCGGGAGAGTATTCCTGCCCTCAAGAAGGCGATGGTCGCTCAACTCCCTGCAGAAACTCGAAAACATGCCGGTGTACTGGGAGTTCGCTGCTCTCTTGCCGTGGACGATCGAAACGCCACCCTCAATTTCATCAGCGCACTCAACCGAGATTTTAGTCAGGATCCTGATGTCCTGTATGTAATTGTCCATGCCTACTCTGACCTGTCGACGCGCACCTCCCAGGACCTCGCTAGAACTGCGCCGCAATCCATTGCTGCTCACAAGTTGAATGCTGAAGCCCTGGAAGGACTGGGCAGGTGGCAACCCGCAGAGCTTGAATATGAATGGATTCTTCATAAAGACCCAAATGCGCGCGGCATTCATTTTCTGCTGGGTAGACTCCTGCTATCGGAACCTGACGCCGGACCGGACGCGAAAGAACGCGCCAGACAGGAATTCCTGAAAGAGCTTCAGATCGATCCCAGTAACACTGACGCGCAGTTCATTTTAGGAGAACTTGCCCGGGAGAATGGGAATTGGGACGAAGCGATTTCTCGCTTTTCACAGGCAGCAAAACTCAATCCTGGTTTTGCCGAAGCCTACCTAGGATGGGGAGTTTCTCTGATCGGCGACAAGAAATACCAGGATGCAATCTCCCCCCTGCGCATCGCAGAGCGTCTGACGCCTGAAAATCCGGACATTCACAACGCGCTCGGTACTGCCCTGGTGAGGACTGGGCACAAAGAGGAAGCGGAGAAAGAATTTGCGATCCACAGAAGTCTTAGTTCTGCGGCTCACCCGGGCGCGTCTGCAGGAGACGGATCACAATAACATCTCCCCATGTACTTCCTGGTGTCATCCTCAATGGGTTCCAAGACTAGTTGATATCGGCTGAATGAAATCATGAATCGGATTCGGACAGCACGATTGACACGGCGGGAATTCCTGTCGCAGGCGATCGCAGGAGCGTTGCTTATCCCGCAGCGCCCGCTATTTGCGCTTGGCTATGCGACACAGTTTCCCTTCGACGTGGTTCCTCCTGAGAAGAGCGGAATTCGATGGGTGCACGATGCCGCGCATTCCCCGGAAAAATACCTCCCGGAAAGCTCCGGACCTGGTGTCGCATTTCTCGACTATGACAACGACGGCTGGATGGACATCTATCTGGTAAACAGCGGGAAATGTGATTTTTTTACCCCGCACACACCGTTGCGCAACGCTCTATATAAGAACAATCGCGATGGAACCTTCACTGACGTAACGGAAAAGGCTGGAGTGATCGGGGGCGGCTTCGGACAGGGTGTGGCCGTGGGTGACTACGATGGAGATGGTCTCCCCGATCTTTACGTAACTCAATACGGCCGCAGCATTCTGTACCACAACAACGGCGACGGTACCTTCACGGATGTCACGGAGAAAGCCGGGGTCGCGGCACCAGGATGGGCTTCCGGCGCAGTTTGGTTCGACTATGACAATGATGGCCGTTTAGACCTTTTTGTCGCGCGATTTGCCGATTTCACCAAAGAACTGAACAAGCCCTGTGGAATCCACGACGATGGCCTTCGCCACTATTGCATTCCTAAGGCTTATGCGCCTATGGCGAGCTGGCTTTTTCACAACAATGGTGATGGCACCTTTACGGACGTCAGCAAGGAATCCGGCATCGCCAGTCATTTGGGAAAAGCCTGGGGTGTGGTCGCCACGGATATTAACAATGACGGACGGATGGATCTCTTCGTTTCGAACGACACAGTCCCAAACTTTCTTTTCGCCAATCGCGGAAACGGGAAGTTCGAAGAAATCGGAGAAATTGCCGGTGTGGCTTACAGTGCCGATGGGCTGGCCCGTTCAGGCATGGGCGTCGACTCCGCGGACGCGGATCAAGACGGCTTTATGGATCTTTACGTCGCCGACATTAACTACCAGGATTATTCGCTGTACCGCAACAATCATGACGAGACCTTTGACGACACCGCCGGTCCGGAAGGGATCGCCGCTTCCACCTATCTCATGAGCGGCTGGGGAGTGAAGTTCTTCGATTTCGATAACGACGGAAACCTGGATCTATTTCAAGTCAATGGACACCCTGACGACCTGATCGATCAAATGCATTTACGGGTGACCTATGCAGAGCGGCCCATGCTGTTTCAATGGACCGGGAAAGGTTTCCGCAACATCAGCGGACAAAGCGGGCCTGTTTTCACTCAACCCCTTGCGGCACGAGGATTGGCGATCGGAGATTTCAATAACGACGGGGCGACTGATGTTCTCATTGGAGTCAACGACGGCGCGCCAGTCCTGTTGCGAAACAGGGCCGGCGCGCAGAATCACTGGCTCGGAATCAAGCTCGTCGGAACGAAATCGAATCGGGATGCGATTGGGGCGAGGATTACTTACCAGGCGCAGGACTTAAAGCGCAGTCGGATGAAAGTGGGAGGCGGTAGTTATCTTTCAAGTCATGATCCGCGCATAGTGCTTGGTATTGGCAAGCGAGAAAAGGTTGATTGGGTTGAAATTAAATGGCCCCCACCTAGCGGCAAAACAGAACGCCTTACGGATTTGCCGATCGACCGTTACATCACGGTTGTCGAAGGCCAGGGCAAATGGACGTAAGCTCGCCCCGATCCCTCCAGCTAGCGAATACCGCCGATGGCACGGGAATCACGTTAAGCGGTCTACCGGATATTAAAGAGCGGGCAAGTGAGCCTGCTCACCAAAGAGATCAAGTCAGCCGAAGTGGGCCAGAATAACTTGCCAAACGCACCTCTCAGTTCTCTCGCTGACTGTTCGCCATTGACGATCGGGCGCTAGTTTCTATGCGGCCTTACTGGGAACCTTAGCTTCGATGGCCTTGTTGGTGCCAACAGTCAGATACCTCTTTCACGGCCCTCCGGGAAACGGCAAGAGCAGCGTGATTCGAGCGATGCTCTCGACGGCGGGAATTTCGGGCTTCACGCTCAATGCATTCCGCGTTTTCACCGATGACGACATGATGGCAGCGATGTTCGCTGAAGCCGCTCAGTCCACGCTATCGATTATCGTGCTGGAGGACATCGACCGATGGTTTCCTGCGAACAAGGAAGATGAAAACGGTTGCCGAATCTCCCTTCAGCAACTTCTGAACCATCTGGACGGCGTAGGTAATCAGGACGGAATCATCGTCGTAGCGACCGCGAACAATCCCGGCGATTCTGCGCCGTCCCGGACGCTTTGACCGTGTGGTTGGGTTCCAAAACCCGTCCGCCGAACTCCGGGAACGATATCTCTGTCACATGAACGCGTCCTTGAGATCGGAAGATCTGAGTGAGTGAGTGCGTGCGCACGATGGCGGGATTCTCTTTTGCCCAACTTCGCGAAGCGTACATCATGGCCGGGCAGATTGCACTGGAAGAGGACGGGGTGATCGACGCGGCGCGGATTAACCATGCGGCGTGCACGCTGACTGAAACGATGATGGCGGCGGATCGGAAGTGGAATTCGCAAGTGGGATTTCGGGAGAAGGTAAGCGCCGAATGAATCGCCAGAGCAGCGAGTCCGGACTGAAATGGGATTGCCGGTTGGGAGCGTCCGCTTGTTAACGAATTGTGACACCCGAAACTCCCCGCGCTGCGACGCTGAAAACGCCATTTCCCGCGCTGCGGATGAGAAGTCCCGCGAACGAGCTGGACAAATACGTAGCTAACCTGCTTTCAAGGAAAATACCCTTGGAAGGACAAAGGTCCATCGCCGGTGAGTAGGTCCGTGTCGGGGATAAAAGCTGAAAGTATGGTCTGCTGTCGGGCCGGGGGCGGAAAGGAGAGGATGGAGTGGGTAAAGTCCAGTCGCCGTGGGCGGGGTAGAGGAAGGAAAGGATAATTGATGGGATCCTCCAATCCACCCAGAAATTGAACCCCGTGATCAGATAGCCGGAAGTGCGTTTGGCAAGTTATTCTGGCCCACTTCGGCCGTTTAATCTGGCCGATTGAGTCCGTAAAGTTCTGTAGAAGTGGCTGAGCGGCGAGTTGAAGCGAGCCATCCGGTCGATTCCTTAGGATGTTGTTTAGCGAACGACATACCCGAGGAGG